>Ga0169931_10003680_pt1 | contig 24215 bp, 22 predicted proteins | sample Kivu_15m_20L_FD_129675 | JGI IMG/M metagenome (GOLD analysis project Ga0169931, IMG submission 129675) | Freshwater microbial communities from Lake Kivu, Western Province, Rwanda to study Microbial Dark Matter (Phase II) - Kivu_15m_20L... | ecosystem: Environmental > Aquatic > Freshwater > Lake...
GCAAGCAGTCGCTTGCGCGCGGTCGTGAACTTCCACCACGCTGTGGGCTTGCCGCCCTTCGCCTGGTGGATGATCGCCATGAACACGTCGATCACGCAGGGGTCGTGACGCACGCCGGTGCGGCGGCACAGTGAGTGATACAGGCGCAGTGCGTCGTGGCGCGCGAGCTGGCGCACGGTGCGGATGCCGAGCGCGTGCAGGTCGGCGAGCGTGGCGGGGCCGACGTTGGCCAGGTCGGCGAGGCGAAGCGGGGTGGCCTTCAGGGCGTTCGCTCGAGTCCGCAGGGGTCGGTGCGTTGGTGTCACGTCGAGCGAGACTTTACGCGTCGAGAACGAGTTTCGCCTCTGGCGCGATCAGGTGCTGGCGAACCTCTGCGCGTTCGCGCGGGCGCCTGAACGTGCTTCAGGCGTAGAGCTTCCGCGTGGCGTCGAGTTCCCTCGCCAGCAATTCGCGGAGTTCCGGCGGCTCGACCACGCGCGCGTGCGACCCCATCTGCAGCACCCACCACAGGATCTCGTCGAAACCGTTCACCTGCGCGGTGAAGCGCACGCCGCCCGCTGGGAGCGGCTCGATCGACTGCGTGCTGTGCCACATGGTCTCCACGATGTTCTTGCTGAAGAGCGCGTCGAAATCCACCACCACGCGGATGCGGCGATCCACGCCGTCGCTTCGGCGGAAGAGTTCCCACGCGCCCTGCAGATGCGACTCCAGATCGAAGTCGGCCGAAGGACTCCACGTCTGGTTCACGATCTCGGTGCGCTCGATGCGCGCCAGCTTGAACTGCCGCAGTTCGCCCTTGCTCTTGCCCTCGAGCACCTGCGCCAGCAGATACCAGCTGCGCTTGGCGTGGAACAGGCAGACCGGACCGATGCGTCGACGGGGTTGCGCCTTGCGCGCCTTGCCGGACGCGGTGGCGGCGCTGGAACTTGAGGCCAGCGGCTCGTCGACTTTGGAATAGGCGATCTCGACGGCCTGGCCCTTCAGGTGCGCCTCGACGATCCGCGCGAAGGCCTCGGTCTGCGCCGGGGTGATGCGCGTGGGCTGATGACGCAGCTGGATGAATCGGCGCAGCGCCCGCACGTTCTGCTCGTCGCGCGTGCTGAGCAACCGTTCGGTCTGGCGCGCGGCGCGCTTGGCGTCGCGCTGCGCGATCGAGAGCAGGCCACCCGTGAGCTTCTCGAGCACCACCACGCCTGCGATCGCCTCCTGCAGTTCGGGTCGCTCGGGCGTGTGGCCGTCAGGGCCGCTGCGGCCGTTGATCAGTCCGCGCATCTCGTGGATGTTCTTCCTCCACCACGGCATGTCGGCGCGCTTGATCGCCAGCAGATCGCGCCGCGCGGTGCGTGGGCCGAAGCCGAACTTGTCGCAGATCCATCGCACCAGATCTCCCTGACCCTGCTCGGCGGCGAGCTTGATCTCGAGATGGCGATCCGCAACCGCCTTCTGCGAACTCCGGACACCCTTCTTCTTGCGCGATGGACTCATGCGGCCTCCTTGCGGGCCGCAGTCTAGTGCGCCAACGCCTCAGGCCGTGGAGGCCTGCAGCGACCGGATCCAGCCGGACTTGCCGTCAGGCAGGCGGATCTGGATCCAGCCTGGTCGCTCCTCGAGCACGCGGAACTCCACGCCCTGCGACAGCGGTTCGGCGAACGCGGGTTCGAATCCATCACCGTTGCCCTTGCGCACCACCACGCCGTCGCTCACGGTCACGCCCACCGGTCGCCACGCGGGGGCGGAGACATCCACGATCACGGTGGCCAGCAACACGGCACCCACGAGTCCAAGCGCCCACGCCGCCGTGGGTGTGCCGCGCGCGCGGACCATCGGCGCGGTCGGCCGCAGCAGGCGCACGCACACAAGGCCCCATGCCGCGATCCATGCGATGGTTGCCAGCGAAAGGCGCGTGGGTTGCGAGAGCAGATGCCACCAGCCGGCGACGTCTTCAAGCAGCAGGCCTGATCCTCGATCGAAGCGATCCTTCACTTGCGTGCGCGCGTGCGCCAGATTCGCCTGCAGGCGACCATCGCCGGGCATGAGCCGCTGCGCGCGCAGATAGCTGCCGATGGCGGCACCAGTCTGGCCCAGTTGCATCTGCGCATTGCCCAAGTTGTAAAGCAGGGGGCCGTTCACCAGCCCGCGATCGACCAGCGACTGGAAGCCTTTGGCGGCCGCTTCGAACTGTGCGCGCGACGCGGCTGGGTCGGCGCGCTGCAGTTCGGCGCCGCGGTCGTAGGCGCCTTGTGCGGCTGCAAGATCGGCGGCGTCGTCGGCTCGTGCAAGACCGGTGGCCGCAAGCGCGAAGACGATCGAAAGCAGCAGCGCGCGCATGCTCATGCCGCGTCCTCCAGCACGTCGGCTGCGCGACGCTTCCATGCGAGTTTCGCCAAGGCTTGCAACAGCGCGGCCGACTGTGTGCGGGCGCTCGAGGCGTCGCCGCCACGCGCAGGCGCGAAGGCCGCACGCTCGCCCGAGGCGAGCAGCTGATCCAGCGTCGTGCACAGCGCGTCGTCGGCGCCGGACTGGCGTGCCAGGTGCACGGCCTGCGCACGCGTGACGGTGCCGCTGGCGCGGCTGGTACGGGCCGCGATGAATTCGCACAGTGCGGCGCACAGGGCGGGCAGGTCGGCCGCCTGCTGCAGCGCCTCGCGGGCCGCGCGATCGGCGCGGAGGGCGCGTAGCACGCCGGCGTCGCCCTGCCTGCGATCCTGACGGCGGCGAACAAGCAGCGCGATGGCGGCAAGGATCGGGGGAACGCCGAAGGTGAGTGCGGTGCCAGCGCCAAGCGTCAGGCGACCGTCGCGAAGCAGCTCGGCGGTTGGCGCGGCATTGGCAACGAGTCCACCGTCGACTTCGGTCAACGACGCGGCCTGGCGGCTTGCGGCGGGGGCCGCGGCAACGCCCTCGATGCGATCACTCGTCAGGCGTTCCGAGGGGCTCACGCGGATGTCGATCGGCTGCGAGCGTGTGGTCACGTACTCGCCCTTGGCTGGATCGAACCAGCTGAACTCGATCGGCGGAATCTGCGTGACATTCGTGGTGGTGGGGCGAATGGTCTGCGTGAAGGTCTTCATCGCGCCGTCGACGGTGCCGGCCAGCGGGTCGCTTGGCACGCGGAACGCGTTGCCGAGCGCGTCAGCATCGACCGGTGGCGGCTGCAGGGTCTTCAGTTCCTCGCCACCCCGGCTGCGGTCGATGACCGAGATGGACAGCGTGATCGGATCGCCCATGGCGACCTGGGTGGGCTTGGCGGCCACGCGAAGTTCGAACTGGCCCACGGCGCCGCGGAACGAGGCGGGTCGGCCGGTTTCCGGCAGGGCGCGCGCCACGATCGAACTCTCGGCCAGCGTGGCCGTGACCGGTCGCACGCCGCTGAGACTGAGTTCCGGACTGCCGAAGAAGTCGCGGCCCACCGTGAGGCTGGTGGGGTAGCGCCAGGCGACACGAAGGTCGCCCAGCGTGACGGGGCCCGCGCGATCCGGCGTGAACGGGGTCTCGATCTCGTAGACGATCCACGACTTGCCGTCGATGACCTGCTCGGTGCCTGCGGGGCGACGATTCGACTGCGCGAGTTCGCGGATGCGTCCTTCCAGGATGCCCCACGAACAGCCGGCATCGTCATGCAGGCGCCACATCTGCGACTCGTCCAGCGTGACGCCGTGCTGTGCGCTGGTGAATGGGCGCACCAGGATGCGCAGCGACAGCTTCACGCTTTGCCCGACCCATGGATTGGGTGGATCGGTGGTCACCTCCAGACGAAGCGTGTCGCTGGAGGTGGAGCTTGTGACCGAGACTTCCTGCGGGGTATTGCGCCAAGTCCGCGAGCCGCTGCGCAGCACGACCTCAGGCAGCGGGAACTTGCCCTCTCGCTTGGGGGTGAACTCGATGCGCCAGATCAGGTTGCTGCGACTGGTGCTGCGTCCGTTGATGCTCTGGCGCCACTCCATTCGGCGCGGCGAGGGATCCACGCGCACGTCGAAGTCGGGTGTGGCTGCGACCTCGGGCGCATTCGCGTCGGCGGCGTTCTGGACATCGACTTCCATGACCATCGGCGAGCCCACCCAACCGTCGCGTTCCTGCATGCGGAACTCGACCGTCTGTGCGCGCGCGACGAGCGTGGTGAGCAGCAGGGCAAGGATGGCCACAAGGCGTGTCATGAAAGTCTGAAGCCTATTACCAATCACGGTCCACGGGTGTTGGACGGGTCCGAGCCTGTTCGGCCTTGCGCTGCGCGTTCCGGGACTTTTCCTTGTCACGCACCAGCTGCAGCAGTCGATCGGCCTGGGTCTGGTCCATGCGATCTTCCGAGGCCTCGGCTGCCTGCGCATCACCCTGCTTGGCATTGGGATCGTTGCTGGCCTGCGCCTGCTGCTGGCTCTGTTGCTGTGGTTGCTTGTTCTGTTGTTGCTGGGGTTGTTGCGTGTTCTGCTGCTGTTGATCCTGCTGCTGATCTTGCTTTTGCTGGTCTTGCTTCTGCTGATCCTTGGAGTCCGACTCCTGCTTCGGATCCGGCTTGGTCTCCGGGCGCTTGTCCTTCTGTTGCGAGTCGTCCTGCTTGGACTCCGGCTTCTGGTCGCTCTTGGAGTCGGCCTGCTGCTGGTCCTGCTTCTGTTGCTGCTTCTCTTGCTGCTGCTGCTGGTCGCCCTGCTGTGACTTGGAGTCGCTTTGGGACTGCTGTGACTCCGACTGCTGCTTGGAGTCGTCCTGCTTCGAGTCCTGCTTCTGTTGCTGGCTCTGCTGCTGTTGATCCTGCTGTTGCTGCTGATCCTTCGAGTCCTGCTGTTGATCTTGCTGTTGCTTGTTCTGCTGCTGCTGCTGCTGCTGCTGCTGCTGGATCTTGCGAAGTTCCTTCAGGAGCTTGAGGGAGGTCTCCGCGTTCGCCGCACTGTCCTCGTCGCCGGGATCGGCGGCGGCCGCATCCTTGAAATGCGTGAAGGCTTGCTCGACCTGCTGCACCGCCTTCTGCAGTTCCTCGGGAGGCACGGTGGAGGCCTGCTGCGGCTGTCCCTGCTTCGACGCAGGATCGATCGGCGGAAGGTTGCGGACCGCGTCGGCGTAGATCGAGTTGCCCTCGTTGTACATGCTGCGCGCCGCAAGATCGGCGGGCGCGTTCTGCGCGCTCTGCTGGAACATCTTGCGCGCACCCGCAAAGTCGCCCTGCTGAAAGCGGGCCACGCCGAGGTTGTACGCGGCTTCCTTGGAATCGGGCTTGAGCGCAAGCACTTCCTCGAGAGACTTCGCCGCATCCGGCCAGTCCTGCTGCGCCACGGCGGCGTTCGCGCGCTTCACCGCCGCGCGATACGCGGCGGGGTCGAATGGCTGCGCGGAAGTTTCGGGGGTGGGCGCGGGCTCGCTCGTCTCGTCGGGCGTGATCGGGTTCACCAGCGCGTCGGGCACGCGGATCGCCGGGGCCTTCGGGGTGGTGGGGGCGGCGGGTGCTTGAGGCTGGCCCTGCGCCGACAACGCGGGCTGACTCAGGCCGAGGCCCGCGATCAGCAGCATGCGAGTGATCGAAGGCGCGTTCATGCGACCTCCTTGCGGACGCGACGATCGGTGATCAGGCTTTCCACGACCAGCAGCACCAGCGCCGCCGCCGCGAACCACTGAAAGCGCGGCGTCTGCCGCTTCACCAGGCTGGATTCCTGATCGACGCGATCCAGGCCCGCGAGCGAATCGCGATACACGCCGGCCATGTCGATCTGCGCGGTGCCCGCGGGAATGAACGCGCCGCCGCCGGCCTGCGCGATCTCGCGCAGCGTGTCTGGATTCATCTTCGACCAGACTTCCTGACCTTCGTGCACCAGATAGCGGCGTTGGCCGTCGGCACCCACCAGCGGAATGCGCGCGCCGTCACGGCTGTCACCGATGCCGACGGTGTACACGCGCACGCCGGATGCCTCGAGCGCCTCGGCCGCGGCCTTGGCAGGATCGCTGCCCATGTCCTCGCCGTCGGAGAGCACGATCACGGCGCGTGCACCCTTGTCGGCGGTCGGGAAGCTGTTGGCGGCCATGCGGATCGCCTCGCCCAGCATCGATCCGCCGCGCGCCGCTCCCTTGGGCTCCAGATTCTGCACGGCCTGCCGGAACGCGGCGTAGTTCAGCGTGAGCGGTACGCGCAGGCTCGCGCTGCCTGCGAAATCGACAAGGCCCACGCGATCCCCCTCGAGCGCATCGCTGGCGTCGATCACGAACTGCTTGGCGCGCTCCAGTCGGCTGGGTGTCGCGTCTGCGGCCAGCATGCTTCGGCTCACGTCGAGCACGAAGATCGCGTCGAGACCGCGTCGCTGCACCTGCTCGACCTGCATGCCCCAGCGTGGATCCATCAGCGCCACCGTGAGCGCCGCGAGCGTGAGCGTGGAGAGGCCCGCGCGGATCCACGCGCGCGAGAGATCCAGGCTTGGCGCAAGTCGGGCCAGCAGCGGCGTGGCGGCGACCAGTTCCAGCAGCCGTCGGCGTCGGCGCAGGCCGACCACCATGAGCACCGCGGCGCCGGCCACCAGCCAGAGCCACCACGCGGCCCACGGTTGCGCGAATTGGAAGGCGCCTGGCGTCATGGCAGCGTCCTCCAGCGGGTGTGCGAGAGCGCGATCTCGAGCAGCAGCACCGCGAGTGCAAGGGCCAGCATGGGCGGCACGGGCAGGGCGCCCAGCCGGAACGACTCGACCGAAAGGTCCTTCGCCTGCACGGTGCGCTTCTGCTCGGTCACGGTCTTCTCGAGTTCGTCGATCTTCGCGTAGATGCCGTCCAGACTGCGCGAATCGGTGGCGCGGAAGTACTGGCCTCCGGTGCGCTCGGCCATCGCGCGAAGCAGGTTCTCGTCGATCGTGACGGGCTGGCGCGTCATCTGGATGCCGAACGGGGTCTTGATCGGCATGGGTGCCATGCCGCGCGTGCCCATGCCGATGGTGTAGAGCTTGATGCCAAGCGTCTGGCAGAGCTCGGCCGCGGTCATGGGATCGATGTCGCCGGCGTTGTTCTCGCCGTCGGTCAGCAGCACCAGCACCTTGCTCTTGATGCGGCGGCTCTCGTCGCCGCGATTCTCGGTGGCGTCCCGCAGTTTCTCGGCGCCAAGCGCCACGCCGTCGCCGATGGCGGTGCCGTCCTCGCCCGAGCCCGGCTCCGCGGGCTGCACGTCCTTCAGCGCGGCGAGCAGCCACTCGTGATCCAGCGTCATCGGGCTCATCGAGTCCGCGTGGCGCGCGAACGTGACAAGGCCCACCAGGTCATCGGCACGGCCGGCCAGTCCTCCGCCGCCCTGCACGAAGCGATCGACGACGTCCTTCAGCGCGGTGAGTCGGTCGACGGCGCGGCCCTGACGCTCAAAGTCCATCGCCAGCATGCTGCTGGAGCGGTCGACCACCAGCTGGATCGCCACGCCCTCGGTGATCGTGCGCGTGTTCTCGTTCCGTCGCACCGGACGCGCGATGCACACCACCACCAGCGCCAATGCCAGCGCGCGCAGCGCCATCGGCAGCCAGCGCAGGCGCGCGACCATGCCCGGTCCCGCGGCCTTGGCGCGCGCGACGGCGCTGAAGCGCAGCGTGGGCCTTCGTCGCCACAGTCGCCAGAATCCGAGCGCGGCCAGCGGCAGCAGCAGCAGGAACCACGGATCGTCGATGGCAAGCGTGCTCATCGTCGGGCCTCCTGCGACGATGGCGACGCGTCCGGTGCCGACGCCGTGCCCTCGATGTCGCCGATCGGCATGCTTTCGCGCACGAAGCCGCGCGCGGCGTCGAGACCGCGATCGCACTCCGAGGGGCCCGGTCGCTGCGCGGCGAACTTCACCATGTCGGCGGCACGAAGGAACGCGGCGAGCATGCGCTGGTGGTCGTCGCGGATCGACGGGTGATGGCGTGCGGCCTGCAGGAATTCCTTCGTGGTCTGCTCGGGCGCGCGGATACCGAAGCGACCCTCGACGTAACGGCGCACGGTGTCCGAGAGCAGCACATAGAAGTCGAGCACCAGGCCCTTCTGGGGCAGTTCGCGCGCGCCCAGCTCGTCGAGTTCGCGCAGGGCGCGCGTATGCGCGGGTTCAGGCGGGGCCTGGTGACGCGGGCGGCCACGCCACCATCGATGCGCGAGCCATCCGAGCATGGCGACCATCGCGATGCCGCCCACGATCCAGGGCCAGCGCGCGCCCAGCGGAATCTCGACCGCGCCCTTCACGTCGCGGATGCGTGACGGATCGAAGCCATCGGCCAGGAGCGACTGCACCGTCACGGGCAGCTCGGGGCTCTTCAGTTCAGTCTCGGTGCCGTCGGCCGCGCGGATGCGGAAGGCGAGCGATGGCACCTTCAGGTCGCCGCTCTCGAAGGTGACCAGCGTGAGGCGCTCGGTGGTGCGGCCGGGATTCGCGGGGTCGCTCGGCAGGGCGCGCGCGTCGCGCACGTCCCATGGGTCCAGCGCACTTCTGAGCGCAGGCACGATCACGCTGGTGTCGGCGGGGCGCTCCACGGTGAAGTCCACCGCAAGCGGCTCGCCGGTGCGGATGGTCTCTTTGGCGGTCACCGTGACACGCGCACCCGCGCCATCGGCGGAACGGCTGACGGTGGCGCCGGGTTCGCCCGCGGCGAACGCCGAGGCGCCAAGCAGCGCGGTGAGCAGGATCGCCGCACGCCTCATCGACCTCTCCTTGCCTCGCGGCGGCGGAAGACCTCGGCCAGCGGCTTCACGAAGTCGCCACCGGTCTGCACCTCGACCGCGTCCATGCGCATGCGGCGGAAGGCCTGCTGCAGCGCGGCGCGTTCCTCCGCGGCCGCGGCGGCGAATCGCGCGCGCATGCCGCGATCGGCGGTGTCCACGACGAGCGTCTCGCCCGTCTCCGGGTCCTGCAGCTCAAGCAGACCCACGGCGGGCAGTGAATCCTCGGCCGCGTCGCGCACCACCACGGGGATCACGTCGTGTCGGCCGCGCGCCACGCTCATCGAGCGCTCCCAGCCCGTGTCCATGAAGTCGCTGATCACGAAGAGCACGCTGCGCTTGCGCACGATGCGCGTGACCTCGTCGATGGCCGCGCCGATGCGCGTGCCGGCGCCCTGCGGCTTCAGCGCCAGCAGTTCGCGCACGATGCGAAGCACATGACGCGTGCCCTTGCGCGGCGGCACGAAGCGCTCGACGCGATCGGTGAAGGCGAGCAAGCCCACCTTGTCGCCATTGCGGATGGCGCTGAAGGCGATGGTGGCGGCCAGCTCGGCCACCATCTCGCGCTTGAACTGGCTGCGCGTGCCGAAGTCCAGGCTGCCCGAGAGGTCCACCGCCAGCATCACGCACAGTTCGCGCTCCTCGCGGAACTGCTTCACGTGCGGCGCGCCGGCGCGCGCGCTCACGTTCCAGTCGATGGTCCGCACGTCGTCGCCCACCACGTAGGGACGCACCTCCTCGAACTCCACGCCACGGCCACGGAAGGCGCTGTGGTAGGTGCCCGCGAGCGCTTCGCTGGTGACGCGGCTCGTGTGGATCTGGATCCGCCGAACCTTGCGGATGAGTTCGCTGGCGTTCATCGCCGGAGTTCCTTGGTTCCGATCAGGGGACCGGCACGTGCTCCAGCAGCGTGCGGACCACGTCCTCGCCGGTCTTCTCGAGCGCCTCGGCCTCGTAGGTCACGCCGATGCGGTGGCGCAGCACGTCAAGCGAGACATCCTTCACGTCCTGCGGCGTGACGTAGCCGCGGCCGTCCAGGAACGCCTTCGCGCGCGAGGCGATGGTGAGCGCGATCGTGGCGCGCGGACTGGCGCCATACTGGATCAGATCCTTCACCGGGGCCTTCACCGTGGCGGGGTCGCGCGTGGCCACCACCAGGTTCACGATGTAGTCCTTGATGCGCTCGTCGATGAAGATGCGGTCGACCACGCCGCGCGCGGCCACGATGTCCGCAGGCTTCAGCACCTGCCGCACCTGATGCGTCGCGGTGGTCTGTGCCATGCGATCCAGGATCTGCCGTTCCTCGCGCGCGCTGGGGTAGCGCACCACCAGCTTCAGCATGAAGCGGTCGACCTGCGCCTCGGGCAGGCTGTAGGTGCCTTCCTGCTCGATCGGGTTCTGCGTGGCGAGCACCAGGAAGGGCTCCTCCATGCGGAAGGTCTCGGTGCCGATGGTGACCTGGCGCTCCTGCATGGCCTCGAGCAGCGCGCTCTGCACCTTCGCGGGCGCGCGGTTGATCTCGTCGGCCAGCACGATGTTCGCGAAGATCGGACCTTTCTTCACCACGAAGTCGCCGGTGTTGGGCCGGTAGACCAGCGTGCCGATGAGGTCGGCGGGCAGCAGGTCGGGGGTGAACTGGATGCGCTGGAAGCTGGTGTGGATCGCCTTGGCGAGCGTGGCCACGGCGGTCGTCTTCGCAAGGCCCGGCACGCCCTCGATGAGGATGTGTCCGTTGCCGAGCAGGCCGATCACGAGTCCCTCAAGGAGTTCGTGCTGGCCCACCACGACGCGCTGCATCTCGGTGACGAGCTGCTGGAATGGCTTGGCGGCCTCGGCGACCTGTCGCTCGAGGTCCTGGATGTCGATGGGGGAGTGGCTGGTGGACATGTTCATGGTTCCGTGGAAAAGGGCGCGGCCTACGCCTGCGCCCGGTGTGTTGTTCGTGGGCATTGTGACGTCCCTTTCGATCCCGCGTGGGGGCCGGGACCCTTCCGTGATACGGGGTGTGGCCCCCGCATGTGTGGGCCTGCACTACCTTTGCGGAATGAGCGGCAATCGCGTGCAGGTGGCGTGGGTCGGGATTGGAGTCATGGGCGCCTCGCTGGCGGGGCATCTGCTGCGGGCCGGGCACGCCGTGCGCGTGCACACCCGCACCCGCGCCAAGGCGGAGCCGCTGCTGGCGGCAGGCGCCACATGGGCCGATTCGCCCGCCGAGGCCGCGGACGGGGCGGACGCTGCCTTCGCCATGGTGGGGTTTCCGGACGAGGTCGAGGCCGTCTTTCTGGGCGAGCGCGGATTCCTGCGTGCGAAGCATGCGCCGAACGTGGTGATCGACATGGGCACGAGCCCGCCCGCGCTCTCGCGGCGCATCGCCGAGACCGCGGCGGCGCGCGGTGTGGGCGCTCTGGATGCGCCGGTTTCCGGTGGCGATGTCGGCGCGCGCAACGCCGCGCTCTCCATCATGGTGGGCGGCGCCGAGGCTGACTTCGCGCGCGTGCGGCCGCTGTTCGACGTGATGGGCAAGATCATCGTGCATCAGGGACCCGCGGGCGCGGGCCAGTTGTGCAAGATGGTGAACCAGATCCTGGTGGCCAACAGCATGGTGGGCGCGTGCGAGGCGATGGTGGCGGCGCGCGCCGCCGGCTTGGATGCCGAGCGTGTGCTGCAGAGCGTGTCGGGTGGCGCGGCTGGAAGTTGGACGTTGCAGAATCTGGTCCCTCGCATGCTGAAGGGGGATTGGAACCCCGGCTTCTTCGCCAGCCATCTGGCGAAGGACCTGCGGATCGCGCGCGAGCAGACGCGATCGGACGGCGAGGCGTTGCCCGGTCTGGAACTGTCCGAGCGGCTCTTTCAGGGCCTGGAGGCCTTGGGGCACGGTCGTCTGGGAACGCAGGCACTTCTGAAGGCCTGGCACGACGTGTTGGGGCAGATTCGCTAAGGCTGGCGCGGACCGGGGGTTTCGGATATCTTCCTCGACCCGCCACAGCGCGGTTCGCAAGGAGATTCACATGGCCGCCACCGCAGAGATGAAGCCCGGAAGCAAGGTCACCTTCACCGTCACGAAGCTCCCCGCCAAGGAGAGCCTTCGCAAGACCATCTTCCGCCTCATGCGCCAGGAGACCCGCGTGCAGCGCGCCCTGGACAAGCTCGCCAAGGGCCGTGCGAACGGCGGCAACGACGTGCACCAGCGCGGCGGCCGCATGTGGACCAGCCGCAAGAAGGCGAGCCGCGTGGTCACCCTGAAGACCGGCGCAAGTTTCACCATCACGGTGACGCCGCAGCTGGCGGTGGACCTGAAGAGCGTCGAGAAGTACCTGAAGCGCGGTTGACATGGCGCAGCCATCGATCTCGTCCGGCGCCTCGATCGGACGTGACGGCTGGCCCATCGTCGTGATCGTGGGTGCGGGCTTCGGTGGCCTGCGCGTGGCACGGAGCCTTGCGCGTGCGAATGTTCACGTGGTGGTGGTGGATCGCAAGAATCATCACCTGTTCCAGCCGCTGCTGTACCAGGTCGCCACGGGCGTGCTGACCACTTCGGACATCGCCTTCCCGATCCGGCGAGTGCTTCGGAAGCAGCGCAACGCGTTCGTGTTCAACGATGAGGTGACCGACGTCGATCTGGCCACGCGCACCATCGGGCTTGGGGACGGTCCACGCGCCCCGTACGACTGGCTGGTGCTCGCCGCGGGGGCCACCAGCAGCTACTTCGGCAACCCGACATGGGAGGCGTTCGCTCCAGGCATGAAGACGCTGGGCGAGGCCACGCTGATCCGCAGTCGCATCCTTCGCGCCTTCGAGGATGCGGAGGCGGAGAGCGATCCGGTCGCGAGGCAGGCGCACCTGACTTTCGTGGTGGTCGGTGGCGGGGCGACCGGCGTGGAGCTGGCGGGCGCCATCAAGGAACTGGCCGTGGACGCGTTGGCGGAGGACTATCGACGCTTCGACGCGGCGCGCGCCCGTGTGATGCTGGTGGAGGCTGGGCCGCGGTTGCTGCCCGATCTCAGCGAGACCTCATCGGCCGTGGCCAAGGCCAGCCTCGAGCGCATCGGCGTGGAGGTTCGTTTGGGCAAGCCGGTGCGCGAGGTGATGGATGGTGCGGTGATGGTGGGCGAGGAGCGCATCGTGGCCGACACCGTGGTGTGGGCCGCCGGGGTGCGGGCGAGCGCACTGGGTGAGTCGTTGGGCGTGCCGCGCGACCGCGGGGGCCGCGTGCGGGTGAACGCCGACTGCTCGGTGCCGGGCCATCCCGAGGTCTTCGTGATCGGCGACATGGCGGCGCAGACCTGCGCGCGGACCGGCAGGTCGGTGCCGGGCGTCGCGCCGGGCGCGATCCAGATGGCGGACCTGGTGGCGAAGGTGATCCGCGACGAGACCCGCGCCCGTGCACGTGGCCAGGTTCCACCCGCGCGCCCTGCGTTCCGCTACTTCGACAAGGGAAGCATGGCGACGATCGGTCGCGGGCAGGCCGTGGCCGAGATCGGTCCGGTGCGCCTGCGCGGGCTGCCGGCATGGCTCGCGTGGCTCTTCGTGCATCTGGTGCTGCTGGTCGGAGTTCGCAACCGCCTGTTCGTGCTGCTGTCGTGGGGCGTCTCGTACCTCACCTTCAGCAAGGGCACGCGCATCATCGCGGGCGACCCGCGTTCGAACCTGCGACGACCCTTGGGCACCGACGCGGGCGGACGACCGCTGTCGCGCGAGGAATCGGTGGCGGACCTGCTGGGACGTCGCGCCTTCAACGACTGAGGATCGCGTCGCGGATGGGGATGAGCACGCTGGGAATCACGCGTTCCTCGGCGAGTCTTTCGGCATGCCCGGCCAGACCCGCGAGCACCGTGGGCAGATCCTCCAGGCGATCGATGGGGCCGGTGCGACGGACCGTCAGGTAGACGCTGATCGGCTCGCTGGGAAAGCGCTGTGGAATCGGCTCGCCACCCTTGGTGCGGCTCTTCACCTCGACGAAGGCGGTGGTGCCGTCGTCGCGGTCCAGGTTCAGGCCGATGAACGGCTGCACGTCGAGCGGCTCGTCGCGGCCGCGCTCGAGCAGGCCCGCCAGCGGCGTGTCGGCCAGCAGCGCGTCGAAGATGATGGCGTCACGGTTGCCCTCGGCCTCGAAATCGAAGCCGAAGACGAGTTCCAGGTGATCGATGTCGAGCGGCCGGATGCTGAGGAACCACGGCGCGGTCTCGAGCACCGTGCGATGCAGGCGATAGGCGTCGGCCAGGTCAGCGGGGTTCACGAAGCCGCTGCGCAGCGAGGTCTGTCGCAGCGCGACCCACGAATAGCTGCGCTCGTCGTCCTCGGGGCTTTCCAGCGAGATTTCGTGGTCGTAGCGGCGCAGGTCGGTCAGGCTGGGCACGGCCTTGCGCATGCGGTCGAAGAGCTCGAGCACCGGCTCACGTCCCCACGGGAGGTCCATCTTCAGCGCGAGCTTCTGGTTGACGTAGAAGTCTCGGCAGACGCTGTGGAACGACTCCGGCATGCGCCGGAATCTACCGCGTCGCGCGATGGGACAGCAGCCAGTCCAGCACGGGGCCGATGGGCGACAACTTGTCCACAACGTGATGGGCGCCGCAGTCGCGAAGCTGGTCCACGGTGAACTCGCCGGTCGCGACGCCCAGCACGCGACATCCGTTGTGCAGTGCGCAGTCCACGTCCTTCGGGGTGTCGCCGATGATGATCGCGCGCGCCGGGTCCAGCGGCGAACCGTGCCGTTCGCGGTAGCGCTGCAGGGCCACCGGGGGAAGGTCGCGACGCGTGGTGCCGTCCATCGCGAAGGCGTTCACCTTGAAGAGATCGGGGTCGAGGCCCGCATGCTTCACCTTCAGGCGGCCCGTGGCGGGGTAGTTGCCCGTGAGCAGGCCGAGTTCCACGCCGGGCTCGCGTGCCAGCGCATGCACGAGGTCGACGACGCCCTCGAGCGCGATGACGGTGTTGCGTTCCGTCAGGCGGCGCTCCAGGTGCCCCGTGTACGTGTGGCGGAAGACGTCGTGGCTCTGTGGATCGCCCGGCACGCCGTGGCGCGAGGTCATCTCGTCGTAGATGAGGGTGTCGAGGCGCCCCGCGATGTCCACGCCGTCGAAGCTGAAGCGGCGGTCGGGGTGCAGCTGGTGGAACGCGGCCAGCATGGCGTGCACGCCGGCGTGCTGGCTCTTCAGCAGCGTGCCGTCGATGTCGAACAGCACCAGCACGGCGCGTTCAGCCCTTCACCGCGGCCACGATGCGCATGGCGGCGTCGGTCAGGTCGCCGGCGGTCTGCATGGTGGGGATGTCGCCGCGCGCGGCCTCAAGCAGGGCGCGCGCCTCCTTCACGTTGGTGCCCTCGAGGCGCACCACCAGCGGCACCTGGAAGCCCACCGTCTTCGCGCTGGCGATGATCGCGCGCGCGATGCGGTCGCACTGCATGATGCCGCCGAAGATGTTCACGAGCACGCCCTTCACGCGCGTGTCGCTCAGGATGATGCGGAAGGCCTCGGTCACCGCCTCCTCGCTGGCGCTGCCGCCGACGTCGAGGAAGTTCGCGGGCTCGCCGCCGTGCAGCTTCACGATGTCCATGGTGCTCATGGCCAGGCCGGCGCCGTTGACCAGGCAGCCGATCGTGCCGTGGAGCGCCACGTAGCTGAGGCCGAACTCGTTCGCGCGGATCTCCGAGGCGTTCTCCTCGGCGGGATCGAAGAACGCGTGGACCTGCTTCTGGCGGAAGAGCGCGTTGTCGTCGAAAGTGAACTTGGCGTCGATGGCCACGACCTGGCCGTCGGGGTGCGCGGCCGTGGCCGGCGTGAGCACGAGCGGATTGATCTCGGCGAGCGTGGCGTCCTTCTCGATGAAGGTCTTCGCCAACTTCAGGAAGATGTCCGCGGCCTGACCCACGGTCTTGCCCTTGAAGCCCAGGCGGAACGCGATGTCGCGCGCCATGTAGGGGTGCAGGCCGGTGACCGGATCGAGCGGCTGCTTCAGGATCGCCTCGGGGCGCGTGGCGGCGACGTGCTCGATGTCCACGCCGCCCTCGGCGCTGGCGATCAGCACGTTGCGGCGGGTGGAGCGGTCGGTCAGCACCGCCACGTAGAACTCCTTCGCGATGTCCACGCCGCTGGCGACCAGCAGGCGTCGGACCTCCAGGCCCTCCGGCGGGGTCTGCGGGCTCACCATGCGGTTGGAGAGCATGAAGTTCGCGGCGGTGCGCGCTTCGTCGACGCTCTTGCACACCTTCACGAAGCCGGCCTTGCCGCGGCCGCCCGCGTGCACCTGAGCCTTGACCACGGCGATCGCGCCGCCGCCGGCGAAGACGCTCTCGGCGGCCTGCACGGCCTCCTCGACGGTGGTGGCGACGCCGCCGGTGGGAACCGGGACGCCCGCCTCGGCGAGCAATTGACGAGCCTGAAACTCGTGCACGCGCATGGGGCGGCGAGTGTAGCGCGGCGGCGTGCTCAGGCGGCCGGTGGTTCCGCCCTCGTGCGCGGCGGAATCGACAGGCTCAGCACGATGCCAAGCAGCACCGTGCCCAGCACGATCGAGAGCGCGGCCACCACCGGCATCAGGGGCGCACCGTACCACCAGTGCCATGTCATCTTCAGGCCCACGAAGGCCAGCACCAGACCGAGCGCCGGTTTCAGCAGATGGAAGCGGTCGACCGCGTTGGCGAGCAGGAAGTACATGGCGCGCAGTCCCAGCACGGCGGCGATGTTGCTGGTGAAGGCGATGATCGGTTCGCGCGTGATCGCGAGCACGGCCGGCACGCTGTCCACGGCGAACACCACGTCGCTGAACTCGATCACCACGAGCGCGCCCAGAAGGGGCGTGGCGACGAGGCGCTGGTCGACGCGGCTGAAGAAGCGATTGCCGTCGAACTCGCGCTGCAGCGGCAGCACGAACTTCAGCAGCCGGAAGCCCACCGTGCGCGAGGGATCGACGAGGTCGTCGCCGCCGCTCGGGGTGATCATCTTCACGCCGGTGACCAGCAGGAACACGCCGAAGACGCCCGCGACCCAGTCGAACTGGTGCAGCACGGCCACGCCCGCGCCGATGAACAGCGCGCGCAGCACCACCGCGCCCAGGATGCCCCAGAAGAGCACGCGGTGCTGCAGCGCGGCGGGAATCGCGAAGTAGCGCAGCACCACCACGAACACGAAGAGGTTGTCCACGCTCAGGGACATCTCGATCACGTAGCCCGCGAGCCACTGCAGCGCCAGATCGAAGGCCGCGTTCGTGGAGGCGAGCGCCACGAGCGAGTCGCTCGCGGCCTCCTCGACCGTGAGGCGACCGGCCTCGATCAACGGCGTGGGATCGGCCTTCAGCCAGCGTTCCGCCAGCACGTAGAGCGTCGCGTTGAACGCCAGCCCCAGGAGAACCCAGAAGCCCACGCCCGCGAGCGCCGCCTTCCAGCCGACCGGCTTGGGGTTGCGGCGGAAGAGCGCCAGATCCGCGACAAGCAGCGCGAACACCGTGCCCACGAAGGCGGCCATGAAGCCCACATGCGCACCCAGCGGCAGCAGCATCTCGGCGGCGAGCAGTGGCGTCATGCCTGGGCCTTGGCCGACGCGCGGCGGTGCTTCCACCACTCCCACACGATCGGCAGCACGCTGACCACGATGATCGCCAGGATCACCTTGCTGAAGTTGCGCTTCACGAAGGGAAGGTTGCCGAACAGGTAGCCCGCGGCCAGAAAGAGGCCGACCCACACGAGCGCGCCCGCCACGTTGTAGAGGAAGAAGCGCCGGTAGGACATGGTGCCCACGCCCGCGACGAACGGCGCGAAGGTGCGCACGATCGGCACGAAGCGCGCCAGCACCACGGCCTTGCCGCCGTGGCGCTCGAAGAACTCGCGGGTCTTCTGCAGGTGCGCGGGATTCAGGAAGCGGAAGCGGCCGGTGAACGCGGGCGGCCCGATCCAGCGGCCGATGTGGTAGTTGACGGCGTCACCCAGCACGGCGGCGATGAACAGCAGCACGGCCATGCCGTCGACGCGCAGGCCGAGTTCAGGCACCGCGCAGAGCGCGCCTGCGGCGAACAGCAGCGAGTCGCCGGGCAGGAAGGGCGTGACCACCAGTCCCGTCTCGCAGAACACGATCGCGAAGAGCACCGCGTAGGTCCAGCCTCCGACGGCCTTGGCCAGGTCGAGCAGGAACCCGTCGAGCTGCGTGAAGAGGCGGGGGAACTCGCGGACCACCCACGACCACGGGTCCGCGCCGGCATCGGCGGCCTGGGCCAGCAGCATCGGCAGCACGTCGTCCATGCGCGCGAGACTAGCGATGGCGTGCGGGCGCCGCGTGCGGTGCGGCCGAAAGGCGCGTTCACCACCGGCGTTGTGGCGAGTGAATCATGCGCGACAATCGGCTACACTTCCTCGCCCGGCTTCCAGGCCGGTGCTGGACAGGTGGCCGAGTGGCCGAAGGCGCTGGTTTGCTAAACCGGTATACGGGTAAAAACCCGTATCGCGGGTTCGAATCCCGCCCTGTCCGCTCCAAAGATCAAGGCAGGCGACCGAACAGGCGCCTGCCTTCGTTCTTTTTCCGCCTGCGAGAAAGCTGGTGGATCAGCGGCCGCCGGAAAGGTCGCCCAGCGCGCCCGGACCTGCGGCCAGGAACTGCTCGGTCACGGCGTCGAAGAGTCGCGTGAACGCGAGCACCTCCTCGATCTTCGCGCGCTGGCTCTTCGCGTCCGCGTCGGTGGTGTCCGCGCTCTGGTCGAGCACCTGCTTGAGCGAGCCCAGCAGCGGTTCGATCTCGCGACGCTTGCGAGCGCGGGCGATGGTGGCGAAGAGCTTCCAGACATCCTGCTCGGCCGCGTAGTAGTCCTTGCGATCGCGCGGATTGTGGGTGCGCGTGATCATGCCCCAGTCCACCAGCGTGCGCAGCGTCATGCTGGCGTTGCCGCGGCTGATCGAGAGGCGTGCCATGATCTCGTCGGTGTTCAGGGGCCGACCTTCCATGAACAGCAGCGCGTGCACCTGCGTCATCGTGCGCGGAACGCCCCAGTGCGTACCCATCTCGCCCCACAGACGGATGAAGCCGTCGGCGGGCCGTGTCTCCTGATTGGCGGTGGACGCGGACGTGGTCATGGGTGGCCTCCGGGGGCCGGAAACCGGCCAAACCGGAACTTTCCGGAGTGTAACGGCGTGGCCGCACGAGGCAATGGCGATCAGGACACGACCGGCGCGAGCACCCGCATGCCGATGTCGCCCCGCAGGAAGGCTCCCGGGAACGAGATGCGGCGGGCGGCGTCGGTGGCGGCGTCGCGCGCCGCGCGAAGGTCCGCCCCAACGGCGGTCACCCCAAGCACGCGGCCTCCCGCGGTGACGACTCCGCCCCCATCCGCAGCGCGCGTTCCCGCATGGAAGCAGAGCACGCGATCCGCGCCGGTGGCGCCAGCCTCGGCCAGACCGATGCCCTCGATCAGGTCGCCCGTGCGTGGCGCGCCGGGGTAGCCCTGCGCGCACACGACCACGCAGCAGCTGGCGCCCGGCGTGAAGCCGATCGTGGCCTGGTCGAGCGTGCCGGCCGCGGTGTGCCAGAGCGCCTCGAGCAGGTCGCCCTTCCAGCGGGCCATCAGGGCCTGCGTTTCGGGATCGCCGAAGCGGCAGTTGAACTCGAGCACCTTGGGGCCCGAGTGCGTGAGCATGAGGCCTGCGTAGAGGACGCCGCGATAGTCGATGCCCTCGCGACGCAGGGCGTCGACGGTCGGGACCATCACTTCGCGCTCGACGAAGCGCAGCACGCTGTCGGTGGCGAGCGGCGTGGGGCAGTAGGCACCCATGCCGCCCGTGTTCGGGCCGGTGTCGCCCTCGCCGACCTGCTTGTGGTCCTGACATGCGTCGAGCATCCAGATGGTGCCGCCATCGACCAGCGCGAGCACGCTGATCTCCTGTCCGCGAAGGCGTTCCTCGACCACGATCTGAAGGCCCGCGTCACCCTGCGCGCGCTTCTCGAGCATGGCGCGCACGGCAGACTCGGCCTGCGCCGGCGTGTCGCACACCACCACGCCCTTGCCCGCGCAGAGACCGCTGGCCTTCACCACCACGGGATCGGTGCGGCTGCGCACGTAGTGCAGCGCGGCGTCGAGTTGCTGATGGTTGAAGGTGCGGCTCTCGGCGGTGGGCACGTTCGCGGTGCGAAGCACCTGCTTGCACCAGGCCTTGTCCCATTCCAGGCGCGCGCCCGCGCGCGTGGGGCCGAACACGAGTCGATGCGGCGGCTTGTGCAGGTCATCCACGATGGACTGCTCCAGCAGCGTCTCGGGGCCGACGACCACGAGCCGGATGTCCTCCTTCTCGAGGAATCGCTCCAGATGGAAGCGGTTGCGCGGTTCGAGGCTTTGCGGGCAGGCGGTGCCAAGGGCACGAAGCCCGGCGTTGGCCGCGGGATCGACCCACAGGCGTCCGAGTCGCGGGCTCTGCTTCAGCTTCCAGGCAAGTGCGTGCTCGCGCCCGCCGCTTCCGGCGATCAGCACGTTGCAGCGATCGGGCAGGGGCAGGCTCACGCGGCGGCGCCGGCGAACTGCAGGTTGTGGGCCTCGGCGACGGGCTGGTTCGTGAGCTTGCCGCGGTCCATGTTGATGCAGTTCGTGAAGTGGTGATCCATCTTGGCCAGACGATGTGCGCCGTGTCGAGCGAGCTTCACCGCCCACGGCAGCGTGACGTTGGTGAGCGCGATGGTGCTGGTGCGCGCGACGGCGCCCGGCATGTTGCCGACGCAGTAGTGCACCACGCCGTCGACCTCGTAGGTGGGGTTGCGGTGCGTGGTCACGCGCGCGGTCTCCACGCAGCCGCCCTGATCGATCGCCACGTCCACGATCACCGAGCCGGGTCGGATGTGCTTCAGGTCGGCGCGCTTGATGAGGTGCGGCGCCTTCGCGCCAGGCACCAGCACGGCGCCCACGATCAGGTCGGCCCAGTCCAGGCGCTCGCGGATCGCCTGCGGATCGCTGTAGATGACCTGCACGTTGCGGGGCATGACATCGCTCAAGTAGCGCAGGCGATCGATGTTCACGTCGAGCACCACGACCTGCGCGCCCATGCCCGCCGCGACCTGCGCCGCACAGGTGCCGACCACGCCGCCGCCGATCACCAGCACATGGCCCGTCTCCACGCCCGGCACGCCGCCAAGCAGCACGCCGCGGCCGCCGAAGGGTCGCTCGAGGAACTTCGCGCCCTCCTGGATGGAGAGCTTGCCCGCGACCTCGCTCATGGGGGTCAGCAGCGGCAGGTGGCCCTCGTCGTTGGTCAGCGTCTCGTACGCGCAGGCGATGCACTTGCGGTCAAGGCAGCCGAGCGTCAGGTCGCGGTCCGCGGCGAAGTGGAAGTAGGTGAAGATCGTCTGGCCCTCGCGGATCATCGCGATCTCGGGCTGCTGCGGCTCCTTCACCTTCACGATCATCTCGGCCTTCGCCCAGACTTCCTGCGCGGTCTTCAGGATCGTGGCGCCCGCCTTCGCGTACTGCTCGTCGGAGAAGCCGCTGCCGAGGCCCGCGCCCGCCTGCACGAGCACCGAGTGGCCCTCGCGGACCATGATCTCGGCGCCCACCGGGCGCATGCCGACGCGATACTCATCAGGCTTCACTTCACTCGGGACTCCGACGATCATCGGTGGGCTCCTCTTGGGGCTGCGTGCGCGCCGGTTCGGACCGCCGTCGGGTCCTTCGCGAATCCGGGCGGGCGAGTCTAGCGGCATGAGGCGGGGGTATGCTTCGCGTCCTGCCATGCGAAACATTCCGCTTCGACGCATCCTGACGGTGCTCGTCCTGCCCGCCCTTCTTGCCGCGAACGCCGCGGCGCAGGCACCCAAGCCGCCGGCGCCCAAGCCGGGCGCGAAGCCTGCGGCGCCCGCGCCGAAGACGCCCGCGTCGAAGCCCGCCGCGCCAGGCGCGAAGCCCGCGGCAGCCGCGAAGCCTGCGGCCTCCAGTGCGCCGGTGCCCGTGTCGGTCGCGCCGGCGGGTGAGAAGTTGGACGGCACGCTGAACGTGTGGCTCAAGAACGTGAGCGCGAAGAATCGCTCCGCGCTGACGCTGTGGCCCGCGTGGACGAAGACGCCGGAGATGCCGGCGGGTCCGGTGCCGATGCCGGCCGACGTGTGGTCGGGCATGCCGGAGCGCGCGGCATGGGAGCAGTGGGCTTCGGGAGGCGCGGCGTTGGCGACGGCGCTGCGGGCCTCGAGCGAGTGTCTGGTGCTCGGCGTTCCCTATGGCGACGCCGGGGTCGACGCGGCGTGGAAGTCGAAGGGGCTCGACGCGTTGCCGGGCTCGGCGACGGGCGAGGCCGCGTTCCCGTACCTGCGCGCGGTGCGCGGACTCGCCGCGTATTCGGTGCTGGAGATGCAGCGGCGCGGCGCGGCGGGCAAGTACGCCGAGGCGTTCGAGGTGGGCCTGGACGGCATCCGCATGCTGCGTCAGGTCGCCGAGCAGCGCATGCTCGACGAGAAGCTCGTGGCGCTGCAGCTGATGTCGAGCGCGCTGGAGGCGCATCGCGTGTTCATGGCGGACCATCTCGACAAGATTCCGCTGGAGGTGCTGCAGTCGGTCGCGCTGAAGGGCTATCCCTTCGTGAAGCCGGGCGATCGCGATCGTCTTGCGCGTCTCGAGTTGCCCGAGGGCGATCGCACGGTCGTCGAGGAGCGCATCGCGGTGCTCTTCAACACCGAGGGACAGCCTGATGGCGACAAGTTCGGGCAGATGATGGGTGCGGTGCAGGCGAAGGACGAGCCGCTCTCGCGCTTTGGCGCGGTGGCATGCTGGAACCAGCTTGCGTCGACGCACGGCAGTCTGGACTCCACGCGGGCGCGGCTTGGCGAGGTCTACGACGACTGGTGGCGCCGCTGGCGCATGCGCTTCTACGACTCGCTCGTCGAGCGACCCAGCGAGTACAGCCGGCTGAACAAGGCGCGGTACGCGCTCATCTCGCTGCTGGTGGGCGATCTGGAGGCCGCCTTCGCCATGCGTCTGCGCGTCATCGAGGAGCTCAACGGCACGGCGGTGGCCGCGGGTCTGCTCGGCTTCCGCATGGACAACGGCAAGCAGTGGCCGCGCGATCTGGGCCAGATCTTCCCCACCTACGCGCTGAAGAAGATGGACATGGATCCCTATTCGCGGAAGTACGGCTCGTTCCTGTATCGCGACGTGGGGGAGAAGCCCGTGGGCATCGACACGCCGTGGGGTCAGGTCGAGGCGACCGGCGCGTGCATGTGGTCGCTGGGTGGCGATCATGACGACAGCAACATGACGCGTCACGACGCGCCGGCAGGTGGTCGCGGCGATCTGGTGATCTGGCCTCCGCCGCGGCAGCTGGCGCAGAAGGCCGGCCTGATCAAGTGAAGCACGGGGCCCGAAAGGGCGCCCTTCAACGAGGAATCGAAGACATGTCGAGCGGTGCAGAGAACGTGGTGATCATCGGCAGCGGTCCCGCCGGATGGACGGCGGCGATCTACGCGGCGCGCGCGAACCTGAAGCCGGTGGTGTACGTGGGCGTGCCCGCCACGAATCCCGCGCCGGTGCTGCCGGGTGGCCAGCTCATGCTCACCACCGAGGTGGAGAACTACCCGGGCTTTCCTCATGGCGTGACCGGTCCCGAGATGATGGGCAAGTTCCGCGAGCAGGCCGAGCGATTCGGCACGCGCGTGGTGGACGCGAACATCGACCGCTGCGACTTCTCGAAGCGGCCGTTCACCCTGACGGACTCCGACGGCAAGTCGGTGCAGGCGCAGTCGGTGATCCTCAGCACGGGCGCGACCGCGAACTGGCTGGGCATCCCCAACGAGCTGCGTCTGGCGCAGAACGGCGGTGGCGTGAGTGCGTGCGCGGTGTGCGACGGTGCGCTGCCGGCCTTCCGGAACCAGCCGCTGGCGGTGGTGGGCGGTGGTGACACCGCGATGGAGGAGACGAGCTACCTGACGAAGTTCGCGAGCAAGGTCTACGTGATCCATCGCCGGGACTCGCTGCGCGCGAGCAAGAGCATGCAGGATCGCGTGCTCAGCAATCCCAAGGTCGAGATGGTCTGGGACAGCGCGGTCGAGGACGTGGTGGGGCAGGACACGCTGCAGTCGATCGTGGTGAAGAACCTGAAGACCGGCGCGAAGCGGACGATCGAGGTGCGCGGCCTGTTCATCGCGATCGGCCACTCGCCGGCGACGAAGTTCCTGCAGGGCAGCGGTGTCGAGCTTGACGAGAAGGGCTACGTGACGCTGCGCACGCGCGGCAGCCAGACGAACATCGAAGGCGTGTTCGCGGCGGGCGACCTTGCGGATCAGGTGTATCGGCAGGCGATCACGGCGGCGGGCATGGGCTGCCAGGCCGCGATCGACTGCGAGCGCTGGCTGGCGGCCAACGGCGTGCACTGATTGTGTCGGCGCCGCCGGGGGCCAGAGGTTGGGCCAGGTCCGCGTAACAGGGTCAGAGGTTGTTATTGACCAGTTGCGTGGAGGTGGTCAATAACAACCTCTGACCCTCGTTACCGGTCACTTCTTTTCGATCAGCGTCATCTTCATGCCGCAGTCGGTGATCTGCTGCTCGTCGATGGGCCCAGGCGCCTCGATCATCAGGTCGGCGCCCGACTGTGTCTTCGGGAAGGCGATCACGTCGCGGATGTTGTCCGTGCC
>Ga0169931_10003682_pt1 | contig 24209 bp, 17 predicted proteins | sample Kivu_15m_20L_FD_129675 | JGI IMG/M metagenome (GOLD analysis project Ga0169931, IMG submission 129675) | Freshwater microbial communities from Lake Kivu, Western Province, Rwanda to study Microbial Dark Matter (Phase II) - Kivu_15m_20L... | ecosystem: Environmental > Aquatic > Freshwater > Lake...
CCTTCGCCCCGATCAGCCGCGACGGACCCGCGCATTTGGCCCGCGCCAGCCCGCGATCGGCCGCGCGCGCCTTGGCCCGGGCCACCCCGCGAAAATGGCCCGGTCCGAATCCGCTGCTGACATACCTTCGGCGGCCAGAAGATTAACAACACGGCGGGGCAAGATGTCCTGGTCGCGAAATTCGATTCGCGCGGCAAGCCCGGCTGGCTCCACGCGGGTCACGGTAACTCTTCAGCCATGATCCATGAAATCACCGCAGACGCCGAGGGGAACGTGTGGGCTTCGGGCATGTTCAAGAACGAACTGAAACTCGCGGATCGCGCCGTGGCCAGCCAGGGGCAACAAGACCTACTCCTGACGAGTTTCGATTCCTCGGGAAAGCGACTGTGGACCAAGACCGCAGGCGCCACGGGTATCGACTACGGCCTCGGAGTCGCGACCGACGGGAAGGGGAACTGCTTCCTCACCGGCTCGTTCACAGGGAAAGTCGAGTTCGACGGGACGCCGCGAACGAGTGCCGGCGCCGCGTCGGACATCATGGTCGTGAAGTACGACCGCGCGGGTGTGCAACGATGGTTCGTACAGGCGGGCAGCGACCGCACCGATCACGCCTACACCATTGTTTCGGACGGCAAGGGCAACCTGTATTTCTCGGGTGCGTGCAGCGGCTCCGCCCAGTTCGGCGAACACACGCTTCCTCCCCGCGGCAGCAACGACATCTTTCTGGCGAAGCTGACCGAGAAACCGCTCGCGAACAAGAAGAACTGAATGGCACAGGCGCGTCCGCGTCGTTGATTTGAGGTCAGAGCACCACACGGCGTTGAAGGACGGCACGGTTTCATCACCAGGCACCGCCCACCAACGATGTTCGCAACCCGCAGCACCCTCGCGTAACGGGTGCCGAAACCGCAACTTCCATCACAGAAGACGGACACGCAAATGGACGGAATCACCCGCCGCAGCGCCCTTCAGACGGGAGTTCTCGCCGTGGGCACTGCGGTCGCACGAACAGGCTCAGCCGCGGAACCGAAGGCCCGCATCAAGATCGGGCAGATGGGCGTCGGCCACGCGCACGCCTCGAAATTGTCCGTCTATCGGGCTTCATCTGACTATGAGGTCGTGGGCATCGTGGAACCGGACGAAGGCCTTCGCAAGGCCGCGGAGAATGCGGCACCGTACAAGGGACTGAAGTGGTTGATGCGGGATCAACTGCTCGAAACGCCCGGCCTGCAAGCGGTGCTCATCGAAACGCGAGTGCGCGACCTGCTCGGCAACGCGGAGGCGTGCGTCGCGGCCGGGAAACACGTCCACATCGACAAGCCCGCCGGCGAGTCGCTGCCGCAGTTCAAGCGCATCCTGGAAGCCGCCAGCAAGAACAAGTTGCTCGTGCAGATGGGGTACATGTACCGCTACAACCCGGCGGTCGTGCAGCTCCGGGAGTTCCTCAAGAAGGGCTGGCTCGGCGACGTGTTCGAGGTTCACGCGGTCATGAGCAAGGTCGTTGACCCGGCGGGACGAAAGCCGATCGCCGAGTACAAGGGCGGAATCATGTTCGAGTTGGGCTGTCACATCCTCGATCTCGTCGTCGGCGTCTTGGGTAAGCCGCAGAACGTAGCGGCGTTCAACCGGCACAGTTCCAAGCTCGACGACGGACTGATGGACAACATGCTCGCGGTGCTGAGCTACCCGAAAGCGACCGCGACGGTGAAGTCGTCGGCCCTCGAAGTGGAAGGGGGCGACCGTCGGCATCTGGTGGTGTGCGGCACCGAGGGGACGTTCCACATCCAACCGCTGGACAACCCGTCGGCGCGTGTGTCGTTGTCACAACCTCGCGGGGAGTACAAGAAGGGGACGCAGGATATCCAGTTCCCGAAGTACACTCGCTACGTCGATGATGCGGCCGACATGGCCAAGGTCATTCGTGGCGAAAAGGCGTCCGACTTCGGCGCCGAACACGATCTCGCCGTGCAGGAGACATTGTTGAAGGCGTGCGAGTTGCCTCGGGACAGATGATGCACGGCCGTTGCAGAACGCAGAGCGACGAGAGGGAACACAACGTGATGCACAAACCTCACCAGGGCATCGACCGGCGCACCTTTCTGGTCGCGGGTGGAATGAACTGGCTCGGGTTGGCGATGGCTCAAGGGCGCCCGGTCGCGTCGACGCCACCGCGCCGCCCGGCGAAATCGACGATTCTGATCTGGCTCAGCGGTGGCGCGTCGCACATCGACACCTGGGACATGAAGCCGGACGCGCCGGTCGAGGTTCGCGGGACGTTCAAGCCAATCGCCACGTCGGCATCCGGAATCCAACTCTGCGAACATTTACCGCTCGTGTCGCGCCATGCTCATCACCTTGCCATCGTCCGGTCGGTGGGAGGAGGTGTGGCCACGAACGATCATCACGCGGGCTACTACTACCAATTGACAGGGCATGTGCCCGAAGCGGCCTTCTCCAACTCCCGCCAGCCGCTTTCCGACGACTGGCCCTTTTTCGGTTCCGTCGTGGCGGCGAAGCGACCCGCGCATCCGTCGCTTCCTTCGTTGATCTGGTTGCCGGCCGAGTCTGGAGAACCGGGTAGCCGGCGGCCGGGTGCGTTCGCCGCCCGCCTCGGAGTGCAGCACAACCCATTCTACGTCTACGGCAGCCACACCAAACCGACCGAGTTCCTGTCGCCGAGTATCGCACTGTCCGGCGACGTTTCCAAGGAGCGGCTGTCGGATCGCCGCCAGTTACTTCAGTCCATCGATGCCTCATTTCGCGGGATCGAGGGAACGCGAGCGGGTGCGGCCCACGAGGCGCTCAAGGACCGAGCGTTCTCGCTCCTGGGTTCTTCGGGAACGCGGTCCGCCTTCGACGTGACTGCGGAACCCCAACGCGTTCGCGAGCGGTATGGAAACACGGTCAATGCGATGAGCATGTTGATGGCCCGCCGCCTGGCCGAGGCGGGCGTCCCGTTCATCACGGTCTACTGGTATCACGATTACGAGGAAGACAAGAGACGCGGCTGCCTCGGGGGAGCGTGGGATACCCACTGGAAGAACGCTTCCTGTCTGCGCGACTACCTGTTGCCGGCGTTTGATCGCCCATTCTCGGCTCTGCTGGATGACCTACATCAGCGCGGCCTGCTGGACTCGACGCTGGTGATGGTGAGCAGCGAAATGGGGCGGACACCGCGACTGGGCGATTCGCGATCCGGCGGGAAGGGAGCGGCGGAGCCGGGCCGCGATCACTGGACGCATTGCATGTCCGTGCTGCTGGCGGGTGGCGGCATTCGCGGCGGTCAGGTGTACGGAGCCAGCGACCGCATCGGTGCTTACCCTGCCGACCAGCGTGTTGGGCCCGAACACATTGCGCGGACCGTCTACCACGCGATGGGCATCTCCGACCTGCAGGCAGTGGACCGCGACGGCCGCCCCTTCCACCTGCTGGAAGGGGGCCGGGCGCTGACGGAGTTGTTTTGAAAGCAGAGAGGCAAAGGGGGAAAACGCCATGGTGGTAACACGACCACGAGAACTGTGTTGCGCGATACTCGCCCTGCTCGTCGCGACAAATCCCTCGACAGTAGCCGATCAGCCGCCGGCTGTGACGATCGCAAACCCCATGCAACTGCCAGCCGATCCGATCCGCGTGGAGCGTGTTCCCCTCAGTGAGACGGATGACTACAAACCGTGCGTCGCCCAGTTGCCTTCGGACGAACTGCTGCTGACGGCGTTCCACCAGCACAAGCGCGACGGCAACAAGGTGATGGAGCAGACCCTACTGTTCCGCTCGAAGGACGGCGGTAAGAGTTGGTCGAAGGCCGAGAAGCTCGACCTGCTCGGCCGCGAGCCGATGGCGTCCCGACGACGCTCGAAATTTGGCCGAGAACGGTACACGTCTTCCAGGTCCGCGGACTCCCAGAATCTCGCGAAGCCGTGCGACGCATTGGGGATTTCGTGAATAGCAAACTCAAACCGAAGTAGGACATCGGCACCATGGACATGCCCGGCCACGCCGGGCGGGATATATCAGCACTTTCCGGAGACAGCGTCATGAAGAAGCTTGCCATTGGTTTGGCCTTGATTGCGACAGTTTGCCTACTCGCATTTCTCGCTCTTGAATTTCCTCCACCTAAGACCCTCGAGGAGACCACAGCATCGGAGAAGATGCTTTTGCTCGACGATCGCGTTGTCGACCGAGTGGAGAACGCCGTCCTGCGCGTGGGCAAGGTCCAGAAGCATCCGTCCAATCCACTGTTTGGGGAGGACAAACCCTGGGAACTGCGGGTCGACAACATGTATCCCACCGTCATCTTCGACGAGCAGGAGGGCATTTATCGGTGCTGGTATAATACGTTTCTGGAAGACGTCTACATCTGGAATTATGCAGAGATGGGCCTTTGTTATGCGACCTCGCGCGACGGGCTGCATTGGGAGAAGCCAGAGTTGGGTGTCGTCGAGTTCAATGGTAGCAAGGCAAACAACCTCGTTGCGCGCCGTCTGCACGGCGCGGGCGTGTTCATGGACACCACGGAGCGCGACCCGGCTCGACGGTTCAAAATGATCTGCTCCGTGGGTGACCACGGGGAACCGAAAGCCGTGAAGAACCCACGAGTGATGGCCGTGGCGTTCTCGCCCGACGGTTGGCATTGGAGTGAAATGAAGCCCTGTCCCAAGATCGGCAAACCTGAAGTGGGAACTGGCGACACGCATAACAATGCACTCTGGGCGCCGGAGATCGGCAAGTATGTCGGCATCACTCGCAAATGGAGTGGTGGGCGAGTGGTGATGCGCACCGAAAGCCCCGATTTCATTCACTGGACGGAAGCCGTTGAAGTGATGCACGGTGAAGAACTGGCTCAGACGTATTCGATGCCGGTGTTTCGCCACGCTGGCGTGTATCTGGGACTTGTCAGCATCTACAACCCGAAGACCGGCCGGGTGCATTGCGAGCTGGCGCGGAGCCCAGACACGGTCAAGTGGACTCGCATTCAACCCGGCACTTCATTGATACCCACGTCCGACTTTCCCGGAGACTATGACTGGGGTTGTGTCTATGCGACTGCGCCTGTCTTCGATCAAAACGGAATCCGGCTGTATTACGGTGCGTCGGACCGTGCGCACGAGGACAAACGAAAGGGCTTTCTTGCACTCGCGACGCTGCGGCCCGATGGATTCGCGGGCTATGAGCCTGAGTCGCCCGATCAACAAGCGACCGTCGTGACCCGACCCATTACCTGCACGGGCAAGCAGTTGACTCTTACCGCCGACGCTAAGGGTGGTTCGGTCGCCGTTAGCCTCTTGGATGAGAATGGCGCAGCGATTCTAGAGAGCGAGCCTATTGCGGGCGATGTGACTGACAAGTTGGTGTCGTGGAAGAATAGCGGGAGTCTGAAGGCGCACATAGGTAATAAGATCCGACTGCGGGCGACAATCCGCAACGCGAAAGTGTATGCATTCGGCTTTACCTCGGCCCGCTGATGCACGCGACCGTGCTGCACCGATTGGGGCTTGAGTATCTTGTCTAGAATTAAAGCCCGCGATAGAGGAACGGAAGCCCAGGGGACGATACCATGTTGCTGTTTCGGCGAAGCTCGCGGTTCACGAGGATCCTCGCGGTCCTGCTCGTACTTCATCCTGCGGTCACGGCCAATGGTCACCCCGTGTCGATTGCCAACGCGAAATGGCTGCCGGGTGATCCGCTCGTGGTGGAGCGCATTGCCCTCGGCGAGGCCGACGACTACAAGCCCTGCATCGCCCAGTTACCCAGCGGCGAGTTGCTGCTGACCGCGTTCCACCAGCACAAGCGCGAAGGCAACAAGGTGATGGAGCAGACCCTACTGTTCCGCTCGAAGGACGGCGGCAAGAGCTGGTCGAAGGCCGAGAAGCTCGACCTGCTCGGACGCGAGCCGTACCTCACGGTGCTGAAGGACGGTACGATCTTCATCACCGGGCACCTGCTCGCCAACGACGTGCGAAATCAGTGGGGCTACACCTGCGGTTTCCTCCACCGATCGACCGACGGCGGGAAGTCTTGGGAGTCGATCCGCGTCGAATCGGAAGGGATCAAGCCGAAGGCGTCCAACCACACGACTCGCAACGTGCTGCAGTTGGCCGATGGCACGCTCCTGCTCGGCGTCGATTACGACGGCGGCGACGGGCCGTACCTGCTGTGGCGCTCGAAAGACAACGGCAAGACCTGGGACAAGACTGGCAAGTGCGAGCCGAAGGACTTCAAGAGCAAGTACGGCTTCTTTGGCGGCGAGACGTGGCTGTGGCAGGCGAAGTCCGGCAAGATCTGGGCCCTGGTACGCGTGGACAGCGTCGAGTTGCCCATCAAAGACCGACCGATCACGGCCAAGAACGATCAGGCCGATCACTTCATCCTGTTCTCGTCGAAAGATGCGGGCAAGACATTCGACCGCAACAGCGACTACGGCGACTACGGTGAGATGTACATGTCGCTGCTGCGATTGCAGGACAAGCGGTTGTTGCTGACCTTTACCGTTCGCGACCTGAAACCACCTCTGGGTGTTCGAGCGCTCGTGGGAACAGAATCCGACGATGGCTTCGAGTTCGACTTCACGAAGGACCGCATCATGCTCGACACCCGAACGCCGGTCGGCAAGTTCCAGGGCGGCGGCTTTGGGCCAACGGTGCAACTGAAGGACGGCACGCTTGTCACGTCCTACTCCTACCGCGGCGACGACGATAAGACTCACCTCGAAGTCGTCCGCTGGAAGCTGCCGACTTCGCAGCGAACCACTTACGATCCCAATCTCTACTTGTTCGTTGACGACCACTGGATCGAGAAAAAGCAGGGCCTGAAACGCATCCACAACCAAGCTCGCCCCCTGGAAAAACCGATCCTCTGGCCGGATGACCCGAAGACCGAATCCGATTGTGCCTGGGGTAATGTGATCCGCGAGACCGACGGCCGTTTTCGCCTGTGGTACGCCACGATGACCATGGGGCACAAGAACGAGGGGCCTCATGAGATTGCGAAGGCTGGAGTTTGGGGGCGTGGCGATGATTTCACGTTCCGCCCTCGTTCCGATGCTGATCGGCCCGCGGTCGAATCCATGCTTGGGAAGTATGCCGAGTCGGAAGATGGCATCACGTGGCGGAAACCCAAACTCGGCCTGATCGAGTATCGCGGCAACAAGGAGAACAACCTTGTTCTCACGGGTCGGCTGGCCGCGAAACAGACCAACGGCGGGCTGACGAACTTCGATGGTTACACCATTCTCCGCGATGAGCGGGAAAAGGATCCGAACCGACGTTACAAGATGGTCGCCCACTGGGAGTCGGTTCATTTCTGGGACAACTACGCGGTCAGCGGGTCGCTAGGACGGCCCCAAGCATTCATCGACCGTTGCTCGAAGGCGCGGGGCGAGTACATCACCTATAGTCCCGACGGATTGCGCTGGGAACAACCTCTCGAACGATTGGACACGTTGCCGACGGAAGGAGGCGACCGTCTGCTCGTGGTTCCCGACCATCGGAACAAACGCTGGATGGCCTATGTCCGTGCGGGCGGCCATTCCTATCCGGCGTTTAGCTACAGCAGCGATCTCGTGAAGTGGTCCGCCGCCCAGTCCGCCAAGCAAATCACGCCGGATCTGGTCAAGGCACCGGCGGTGGAATGCATGATTCCCTTCAACTACGGCAACCAAGATCTCGGCTTTCCCTGCGGCATGGACAAGCCAAAAGGCATGTTCACCGTGATGCTGGCTTCGCGCCACGACGGCAAGGAATGGACTTGGGCGAACCAGCCCGAGAGCTTCATCCCGAACGGCCCGCCGGGGAGTTATTACGCGACCGGCGCGATCCCGCTGCACAATGAACCGTTCGTGGTGGGGGATGAGATGCTCATCTATTTCAACGCCTTCTCGCGAAACCAGGAGAAGCCAAGTCCATTCGGCACCCGCTCGATCGGTGTGGCGAAATTGCGCCGTGACGCTTTCGTCGGATTGCAGGCATCAGCGGAAGGAACCGAGGGACAGCTGACGACGAAGCCACTACCGTTGCGTGGCCCTCACCTGCTGCTGAACGTGGAACAGCGGGGCGGTTCGGGATCGGTAACCGTGGCATTGCTCGATCAGAAGGGGAAGGAACTTCCTGGCTTTGGATTCGCTGACTCTATCCCGATCACGGGGGACGCGGTGCGGGCGTCCGTTCACTGGAAGTCGAACGGCGACATCCGCTCCCTTCGCGATCAGAAGGCGAGCGTGGCCTTGCGGATTCAAGGCGGGGCGATCGTCTATGCCCTATCGACGGGCAACATTGAGAGTTCCACCCGCCGCTGAGTTGTAAACTCGCCCGTTGGTATCCACCAGCAAAAGACCGACCGGAGATTTCTCATGCCTCTCTCTCGACGTTTCTTCCTTGCGTCCTCGGTCGCCACGACAGCGGCGCTCGCTACCACAAGTCGCGTGCTCGGTGCGAACGATCGCGTCGGCGTTGCAGTCGTCGGTGTCAACGGCATGGGCCACGCCCACGTCAAGACGCTCACCGCGCGGGCGGACATCGACTTCGTCGCACTCTGCGATGTCGATCCGGCTGCGCTGGCCAAGGCCGCGAAGACGGTGACGACCGGTGGCAAGCCGGAACCGAAGCTGATCGCCGACTTTCGCAAACTGCTCGACGACAAGGATATTTCCGCTCTGGTCATCGCCACGCCGCACCACTGGCACATGCCCATCGGCCTGCGAGCGATGGCGGCGGGTAAGGACATCTACGTCGAAAAGCCCGCGTCGCACGTCTTCCGCGAGGGACGGTTGATGCTCGATCTGGCGGCGAAGGAGAAGCGGGTCGTACAGCACGGCTCGCAGATGCGTTCGAGCGAGGTAACGGCGAAGGCGGCGGAGGTGCTGTCGTCCGGGATTCTCGGCGAGATCAAGATGACGAAGGCGTGGAATTGCCAGCGGCAGGAGAACCCGAAGCCGATCGTGGACACCGACGCGCCGAAGGGCGTCGACTACGACCTCTGGCTCGGACCGGCTCCGAAGCGGCCGTTCAACCGGCACCGTTTTCACGTCTCGTGGCGCGTCTTCCGCGACTACGGCAACGGCGACATCGGCGACGATGGCGCGCACGACCTCGACCTGGCGCGATGGGGCCTCGGCGAGACGACGCACCCGGTGAAGATCACCGCCCACGGCAATAAGGTCGATCTGCGCGAGGGCGTGCGCGAGTACCCCGACAACATGACCGTGACCTACGAGTACGCCAGCGGAAAGGTGCTGATCTACGAGGACCGGCAGTGGACACCCTACGGCTTGCACGGCGTGGACAGCGGTAACGCTTTCTACGGCACGAAGGGCTACATGATCTTCTCGCGCCGCGGCTACTTCCACACATACCTTGGCGAGAAGGAAGAGAAAGGCCCCGCGATGGGCGAGAAAGGCCGCGTTGGTTCGCCGCTCGCGCCGCACATGGGCAACTTCCTCGACTGTGTGCGGAGTCGCAAGACGACGAACGCGAGTGCCGAGATCGCCCACTTGTCGTGCGGGCTGATTCACCTCGGCGAGATCGCGTACCAAACCGGTCGCGTGCTGAAGTTCGATCCGAAGAGCGAGGACTTCCTCGGCGACAAGGAAGCGAATACGTTACTATCGAAAGAGTACCGCAAGCCGTGGGAAGTGTAACCACCCGACTCATTCAACGCACACCCGTTTTCCACCAACATGAGACCATGCCGATGATGAGCCTGCTTCTCACCATGTCCTTGATGGACTCGGGTGACTGGTCGCAGTTTCGCGGCCCAAACTCCGACGGGTACGCCGCCAAGGTGGAGTCGCCCATCGAGTGGTCGGACACGAAGAACGTCGCGTGGAAAGTTCGCGTGCCCGGCTTGGGTTGGTCTTCGCCCGCGGTCGCGAACGGAAAAATCTTCCTGACAACCGCGGTCCCGAAGGACAAGGGACTCTCGCTGCGGGCGATGGCGCTGGATGCGAAAACCGGCAAGGTCGTCTGGGACCGGGAAGTGCGTGCGGTCGAGAAAGCACCCGCGATCCACGTGAAGAATAGCCACGCTAGCCCGACGCCGCTCGTCCGCGATGGCTCCGTGTTCGTGCACTTCGGCGCGTTGGGCCTGGCACGACTGGCCGTGAGTGATGGCTCCGTCGAGTGGAAGTGCGACGAGCTGGATTATCCGCCTCTGCACGGCAGTGGTGGCTCGCCCGTACTGCACGAGGGCAAACTGGTTGTCGTGTGCGATGGTAGCAAAGACCCGTTCGTTGCGGCCGTCGATGCCAAGACAGGCAAAGTCGTCTGGAAAACTCCGCGATCGGTGAAAGCCCGTCTAACGCACTCGTTCGTTACTCCAACCATCACTACCGTGGACGGCAAAGCTCAGGTGCTGGCCCCAGGCCCGGACCACTGTGCGGCATACGACCTGGCGAACGGTAAGGAACTTTGGCGTGTGCTGGCCCCCGGTTGGTCCGTCGTGCCGCAGCCAGCCATTGGCCACGGTCTTGTCATCTACAACCGCGACTACGACAACCCCGAACTGCTCGCGGTCAAACTCGGCGGCAAAGGGGACATCACGAACTCGCACGTTGTTTGGCGGATCAAGAAAGGTGGTAAGCGCCCTGTGAAGCCCGTATTGCGTGGTGTTGTAGTGTGGAGCTTTCCTTCACCCGAGGAGGCTCCCGATGTCGGCGATCCGTGTCCCGCAATCCCACTCCACGCTCGAAGGCACCTGGCGTGACCGCGTCGGCCGGTGGAAGGCCAGCGGCCTGTCCGTGCGTGCCTTCTGTGCTCAGGAGGGCCTGTCCGAGCCGTCCTTCTACTCCTGGCGCCGGACCCTCGCCGAGCGCGACGCGGTTGCGACGGAACCGCACGCCCCGGCCTTCGTCCCGGTTCATGTCTTTTCCGCGACCGCGCCACCGGCCCTCGAACTGGTGCTTCGGTCCGGGCACGTACTCCGCATTCCCCACGGGTGCGACCCCGAGCACCTGCGGGTCGTTCTCGGCACCGTGGAGGGCGCGCCGTGCTGACGTGGCCGGGCGGAACCAAGGTGTTCGTCTGCGCCCGCGCCACCGACATGCGGTGCGGGTTCGATTCGCTCGCCCAACAGGTCCGGTCGTTCCTGGGCGAGGATCCGCTCGGCGGGCACCTGTTCGTGTTCCGCAACAAGCGCGGGGACCGACTCAAAGTTCTGTACTGGGACGCGGACGGGTTGGCGCTGTGGTACAAGCGGCTCGAAGTCGGCACGTTCCGCTTACCGGAAGCACCGACCGGAGCCTCCAACCCGCTGCGGGTTGAGGTCACGGCCGACGACCTGGTGCTGATCCTGCGCGGGATCGACCCGACCGAGGTCCGGCGCCAACCCCGATACCGCCGGCCCGACCCGTCCTGATCGCGCCACCCCTCGCGCTACTTCCGGTCGCCGCCGGTGTTGAAGGGGTATGGATGCCCCGCCCGAACCCGTGCCGCTCACCGACGACGTGCCCACGCTGCACCGGATGGTGCGCGAGTTGCTCGCCACCGTCGCCGAGTTGCGCCGCACGGTCGGGGCGCAGCAGGTGCGGATCGACGAGCTGACGCGCCGCATCTACGGGCGCAAGTCCGAACGCGCCACGCCCGCGCCGGCCACGCCCGCGAAGCCGGCCGGTGACAACCCGGTGTCACCCGACCCACCGGCCACCACACCGGCGACCACACCGGCGAAGCGCCGTGGTCACGGGCGCCGACCGCTGCCCGATCATCTGCCCCGCGAGCGCGTCGAGCACGACCTGGCCGAAGCCGAGAAGCCGTGCCCGTGTTGCAACCGGATGCGCCAGCGCATCGGCACCCAGACGAGCGAACAACTCGACTACCGCCCGGCGTCCCTGTTCGTCATCGAGCACGTGCGGCACACCTACGCGTGCGGTGCGTGCAGCCGCGCCGGCGACCCGATCGACGGCGCCGCACCCACCATCGCCACCGCCCCATGCCCGTCGCGCCCGATCGGCAAGGGGTTGCCCGGTCCGGGATTGTTGGCCCACGTCGTGACCGCGAAGTTCGCCGACCACCTCCCGCTCTACCGACTCGAGGGCATCCTCGCGCGCAACGCCGTCGTGCTCAACCGGTCCACGCTCGGGGGCTGGGTGCGAGCCGGCGCCGATCTCCTCGAACCGCTCGTGAACCGGATGGGCGTTCGGGTCCGTGACTCCCGGGCACTCCAGACGGACGACACGCCGGTGCCCCTGTTGCGCGGGCGCGCACGACCCGAGCGGCGCACCTGTGGGTGTACTTGGGCGACGCGGACCACCCGTACGTTGTGTTCGACTTCACTCCGACCCACGCGGGCGACGGGCCAAAGGCGTGGCTCGGGAGTTACGCCGGATACATCCAGGCCGACGCCCTCAAGCAGTACGACCCGGTGTTCGACCGACCGCCACCGGGTCCGACCGAAGTCGGGTGCTGGGCCCACGCCCGGCGCAAGTTCCACGACGCCCGTACCAGCGACCCGGCGCGCGCACACGAAGCGCTGGCCCGCATCCGTGCGCTCTACGAGATCGAGGCCGAGGCGAAGCCACTCGATGATGCGGGTCGGTTGGCGTTGCGGCAGACGCGGGCGCGTCCGGCGCTGGAGGCGCTGTTCGCGTGGATGATCGAGCAACGCGCGCGGGTGTTGCCGAAGAGCCCACTGGGCGGGGCGCTCGGTTACGCCCTGGGGAACCGTGTCGCGCTGAGCCGGTACACCGAGGCCGGGTACCTGGCGATCGATAATAATGCGTGCGAACGGGCGCTGCGCGGGATCGCGGTGGGGCGCGGGAACTGGACGTTCCTGGGCAGCGAAGCGGGCGGGAAAACGGCGGCGGTGTTGTACTCGGTGGTCGGGAGTTGCCGCCGATCGGGCCTGGACCCGTGGGCCTACCTGCGCGACGTGTTTACCCGCCTGCCGGCCTTGCCTGCCGAGCGTCTCGACGAGCTACTTCCGGACCGTTGGGCCAAAGAGCACGCGGCACCGACTCGCTGATCTCCGCCCGCGACCACGCTGAAACACCAAACGGGGTTCACAGGGCGCTTACGAAAGGTGCACCGAGCACACCCTCTCCGCTGCTGGTGGGCGATGAGTTGTACTTCGTCTCCGACAAGGGGATCGCGTCCTGCGTGAACGCCAAGACTGGCGAAACCCACTGGTCGGAGCGGCTCAAAGGTAGTTACTCCGCGTCGCCGATCTTCGCGAACGGTCGAATCCTGTTCCTGAACGAGGCAGGCACGGCGACCTGGGTGAAGGTCGGTAAGCAGTTCGAGCAACTCGGAGAGAACCAAGTCCCCGGCCGCACGCTGGCCACGCCCGCGTTCCAGGACGGCGCGATGTACATCCGAACCGACGAGCACCTTTACAAAATCGCAAAGTGAACTGTCGTAGCGTCACTCGATCGACCACGAAAGTACCAATACACAGAGGAGGTCATCAAGTCTCAAACATTGTCCGCCCACAATTTGGCGAAATGTGGTTACGGACTGTCCATTTCTTGCCCCGAGCGGTGGACTTGGAGTATGGGCAATGAGGACGCGCAAGAACGGTTCACGCGACTGCTCATTCAGCACGAACCGGCCATTCTCCGGCACGTGATGGTCGCGGTGCCCAACCGCGCGGACGCCCGCGACGTGTTGCAGGAGTGTTCCGTCGCACTGTGGCGGAACTTCGCCGGGTACGATCCGGAGCGGCCCTTTCTGAACTGGGCTCTCGGGTTCGTGCGGGTCGAGGTTCGCCGGTTTCTCCGGACGGCCCAGCGCCGCGCGCAACTGACGGAACGGGCCGCCGAACTGCTCCTCGAAACCGCGTCCCAATATCAAGGTCAACTCGACGCCCGCGAACAGCACCTGCGCCCGTGTCTTGATTCTCTCCCGCCGGACCACCGCGACTTGATCGACGGTTACTACCGCGACTCGGAGTCCGTCGCCGCCCTCGCGACCCGCACCGGACGGACGGTGGACGCGGTGTACAAGTTGCTCCAGCGCATCCGACTCGCGCTGCACCGGTGCGTCGAGTCCAAACTACGGGGGGCGGGATCATGACACAGTCCGACTGGGAAGCCCTGATTCAAAAGCACATCGACGGGCGGACCGACGCGACCGAGGCTGCGGCTCTGTCGGCACTGTTGGAAGCGAACGCCGAGGTGCGTCTTCTGTACCTCCAGTTGGCGCGAATCCACGCGACCCTGGCCACCGACTTCGCGGAGGAGCCGCGCCCCGCAATCGAGCCGAAACAACAGTTGGATCGCACCGGCGACACGCCGCGCAAACGGCGGGTGTGGATCGGCCTATCGGCCGTGGCGTGCGTACTCGTTATCTCGGTCGATGTCGTTCTGACCCGATCCCGCCCAGTCGCCCCGGTCGCAAGGCTGACGGCCGTCAGTGGTCCGGTGCAGTGGATCGGTGACGGCGGGAAGGTCGAGTCCGATTCGTTGGTCGGCCGCGAGGTCGGAGCCGGTTCACTCGAATCGCTGTCCGTCGATTCCTGGGCGGTTCTCGAATACCCGGACGGAACGACTGTCACCGTGACCGGCCGGACGGTGCTCGCGCTCGTGTGTGGATCGCAGAAAGAAATGCGACTCGGCCACGGCCGCGTGTCCGTGACGGCCGCCCGGCAACCCGGCGGACAGCCGTTGCTCATTCACACACCGACCGCGTTGTTGGAAGTGCTGGGGACGCAGTTGAATGTGGATTCGGACTCGTCGGCCACGCGGGTTTCCGTGAACGAGGGCCTAGTGCGTGTCACGCGACTGGTGGACGGAACCGCGACCGACGTGCCCGCCGACCATCAAGCCACCGCCACGGTCGATCGGCTCGCCGAGTTGAAGGCGGTCCGCCGCTCGCAACCCGTGAGCGTGTGGCGAACGCAGTTCCCCGCCGGCGTGAATTACGGCGACTGGCGCGTTTCGGCGACTGGCGCGGGCGGGGTGCGGGCGAAGCCCCTGCTGCTGACCTGCGCGAAACCGCACCCGTTGCTGATCCACGTGTCGTCCGCCGCGGTTGCGGGCAAGGGCGGTTCTCCGCTGGTACTCAGCCGCGACGGGGAGTTCGTCATTCGGGGCCGCCTCGGTTCGACCGCGGAGGTGTACTTCGGCATGACGCTGAACCACCCGAAGGGTGGGTTTGCCGGCAAGTACATCGCGCGCCGGACGATGAAAGTCACCGCAGTGGGCGAACCGTTCGAGTGGACCGTGCCGTGCGCGGAACTCGCGCCCACCGAGCCCGTATTCCCGCCGACTCCGGTCGGTTTCGAGATCGTCGAATGCTGGTGCCTGACGCTTCACACGGATCACGGTCTCGCCGTCGAGTCGATGGAATTGCGATCGGATCGGTAACGACACCCCAGCCATACTTGCACGTTCAGGAGGATGGAAACCATGACACGAGCGTTCGCAGCGCGGTTCACTGCGGTGATCGCAACCCTGGCCATCGGACTGGGCGCGAGCCACTTCGTGGCGAGCCAGGGCGCGAAGGTTGCCGCCGCCGACAAGGGCGGCGCCCCGCGGCCGCCGGTTGCGGTCGGGCTCCCGTCGTTGGAAAGCCCGCAGTTCAACCCCATCGCGGTGACCGGCGGGCGGGTGTTCGTGGCCAACACGCCGGCCGGCACGGTGGACGTGATCGACACCAAGTCGCGGAAGGTGGTCACGCGAATTCCCGTCGGCGTCGATCCGGTCTGTGTGGTCACTCGGCCCGATGGCAAGGAGGTGTGGGTGGCGAACCACGTCTCGGACTCGGTGAGCGTGATTGACACGGACCCGGCCAGCCCGACGTTCCTGCACGTCATTGCCACGGTTCAGGAGTTCGATTCGAAGACGAAGGCGACGACGTTCGACGAGCCGGTCGGCATCGCCTTCGCCAGTAATGAGAAGGCCTACGTTGCTCTCTCCTCCGAAAACCAGATCGCGGTGATCGATGTGGCGAGCCGCAAGGTGACGAAACGGCTGACGATCCCGGCCCAGGAGCCGCGGGCCATCGTGGTGCGAGGTGACCGGCTGTATGTGGTGCCGTTCGAGTCGCACAACCAGACGCAACTGTCCGGCGGGGCGAAGGACAAGATCGACGGCCACCTCGTCACGTTCGACGCCTACAACCACTCGATCCAGAACAACAACGTGCTGTCCATCGGCCACGTCGTGGACGTCGTCAAGCACCCGAAGGTGCCCGATCGCGACCTGTTCGTCTTCGACACCAAGACCGACGCGCTCGTCGCCACCGTGGAGGGCCTGGGTACGCTGCTCTACGGTCTCGCGGTGGACGGCAAGGGAAACGTGTTTGTGGCCCAGACCGACGCCCGCAACGACGCGAACGGCCGCAGCGGCACCAAGAAGCACGGGCTGAAGGAGATGGAGAACCGGGCGTTCCTGAACCGCATCACCAAGGTGGCGCTCAGGGACGGCAAGGCGGAGAAGCCGGTGTACTTCGACCTGGAACCGCTGCCCCCGGCCCACCCCAGGCGCGACGAGGCGTTGGCCACGCCGTTCGCCATTCACGCCACCCCGGACGACGCCACACTCGTCGCCACCGCCGCCGCATCGGACAAGCTGTTCACCCTGGACGCGGCGAGCGGTGCCGTGCTGGGTCGCGTCGATGTGGGGGCCGGGCCGCGCGGCATCGCCCTGGACGGTGGGACCGCTTGGGTGCTGAACGCCCTGGCCGACACCGTGACCCGCGTGGACCTCACGGACCGGGCGAAGCCGAAAGCCGTCGCGACGATCACGCTCGAAGACCCGACGCACCCGGTGTTCAAACGCGGGCGGGTCGCGTTCAACACCGCGAAGGCGTCCACCACCGGCACGTTCTCCTGTGCCAGTTGCCACCCGGACGGGCACACGGACCAGTTGCTCTGGGTGCTGGACACGCCGATCGTGACGGGCGGCAACCAGATCATGCCCCGCAGCACCATGCCGGTTCGCGGCCTGCGTGACACCGCCCCGTTCCACTGGGACGGCATCCCCGGCGACCCTTACGGCGGCATCCACTCGGCGAGCATCCGCAAACCGGTGGAGCCGAACAGCAAGGTCGACGTGCCGACGAGCACCACCCGCCACCTGATCGACGGCGGGCTGGCGTCCACCATGCGCCTCGTCGGCGACAAGGCGACGAACGACGAGGGCAAGGCCGGCGAGCTGTCGAAGCAGGAGCGGGACGACATGGCGGTGTACCTGCTCGGGGTGCCGTATCCGCCGGCCCCGAAGCGGGCGTACACGGACGAGCTCTCGGAACGAGCGAAGAAGGGCTTCCGCCTGTTCCACATCGAGGGCGACCACGACCCGAAGCAGGCAGGCCCGAACGTGTGCGGCAACTGCCACCGGATGCCGTTCCTGGTCAGCACCAACACGCCCGGGACCGGCATGGACGCCCCGCCATGGCGGGGCGCGCAAGACCGCTGGTTGATCCTCCCGCAAGGGCGGCTGAACATCATCGACTTCGACTTCTACCGCAGCGTCGCCGGGCGCGGCGCACCCGAGCGCGAGGTGTGGCGGTTCTCGTGGGGCGGCCGGCCGCGATTCGACCCCATTTGGGACATGGTGCTGGAGATGGGCACCGGGTTCTCCGGTGCGTTCGCCCGACAGGTCACGCTGAACAAGACCACCGCGCGGGACGGGCAGACCGCCGACCTGTTGACGGCGCTGGAACGGGCGGCCGGCGACGGGGCGGTCGTGCTGGAGTGCGACGGGGTGTTGCTGAACGAGAAGGCCGTGCCGGTGGCGCTGCAGTTCGACGGCACGCGGTACGTCCGCAAGACCGGCGACCGCGCCGCGTTTACCCGCGAGGAGTTGCTCGCCCGCGCCGCCGCCGGCACGTTCGTGGGCACCGTCACCGCCCGACACGGCGCGAGGGCGAGCGTCGATTACCCGCAGCCGGCCCTGTGGACCGTCGGCCCGATCGAGAAGCAGCGCGGGCGGCAGGACTTCCCGATCCTGCACCCGGACCAGAAGGCCATGACCGTGAGCGGGCGGCACTTCGGCGACGACGCCCGCGTGTTCGTGAACGGCCGGCGCGTGACGGGTACTGTGCGCGCCGGGTCGGGGGAGAAGGACGAGCAGGTGGTTATCGCGCTGGCCGCGCTCCCGCCCGAGGGCACGCACCTGCTCCAGGTACAGGTGCCCGGCGGCCCGTTCAGCAACGAGTTCCTCTTTCATGTGGCAACGAGCGCCGACGCCGCGGCGGACCTGCGGCGCGAGCTGATCCGGGTGAGCACCGCCCCATGGGACGGCATCGCCTCAGCGCTCGGCAAGGGCGACCTGGCCGCCGTGAAGCGGTTGGTTCGCGACAAGGCCGCGGCGAACCGCCGACAGTCCGACGGGTCCACGCCGCTCTCAACCGCCGCGCTCCGCGGCCACCTCGATGTCGTGAAATATCTGCTCGAACTGGGGGCTGATCCCTCCGGCAGCAACGCCGACGGCAACACCCCTCTTCACGCCGCCGCGTTCCTCTGCCGCGAGGAGGTGGTGAAACTGCTGCTCGACAAGGGCGCCTCGTTGACCGCGAGGAACAACAACAAGGAGACGCCAGTTGACGTGGTGTCCGGGGCATGGAATCAGGGACTCGCCGATTTCTACACGGGCCTCGGCTCGGCTCTGAACATCAAGATCGATCTCAAGCTGATCGAGAGCGCTCGCCCCGGGGTGGCACGGACGCTCCGCGAGCGCGGCGACAAGCCCAAGGAACCCGGGGCGAAACCGGAAGGGCGGGCACCCGCCGACTGGCCGCAGTTCCGCGGGCCGGGCGGCACCGGGGTCGTGACGGGCAAAACACTTCCGCCGGACACCTGGACCGCGAAGGAGAACGTCGCCTGGAAATTCGAGGTGCCCGGGCACGGGTGGTCGTGCCCGATCGTGGTCGGCGGCAAGGTGTTCGTCACCAGTTGCGTGACCGACGCGAAGGTCGCCGCCCCGAAGACCGGCTACTACGCCCCGACGAACACCAAGACCCACGACGGCGAACACCGCTGGACGCTGTACTGCCTCGACGCCGCGACGGGCAAGGTGCTGTGGGAACGGGTCGCCCACAAGGGCGTGCCGCAGCACCCGATCCACGTGAAGGCCAGCTACGCGTCGGAAACTCCGGTGTCGGACGGCGAGCGGGTGTACGCCTACTTCGGGAACGTCGGCCTGTTCTGCTACGACCTGACCGGGAAACCGCTCTGGTCGAAGTCGTGGGACGTGGTGCCGACGCAACTCGACTGGGGCACGGGTGCCTCGCCGGTGCTGCACGAGGACCGCGTCTACATCGTGAACGACAACGAGAAGGCGTCGTTCATCGTGGCCCTCGACACAATCACCGGCAAGGAGGTGTGGAAGACCGACCGGAACGAGAAGAGCAACTGGGCGACACCGTTCATCTGGAAGAGTGGCACGCGCACCGAGATCGTGACCTGCGGCAAGGGGAAGGTACGGTCCTACGATTTGAACGGGAAGGTGCTGTGGGAGTTCGGCGGCATGTCGTCGATCTGCGTGCCGTCGCCGGTGGTCGCGGGCGACCAACTCGTCATCAGTTCGGGTTACGAGTTCGGGCGCCCGCGGCCGGTGTACGCCGTGAAACCGGGTGCGACGGGCGACATCTCGTTGAAGAAGGGCGAGACGAGCAACGAGTTCATCGTCTGGTCCAACGACATGGCGGGGGCCTACCACCCGACCCCGCTCGTACTCGGCGACCACCTGTACGTCCTGTACTCGACCGGGTTCATCGCCTGCTTCGAGGCGAAGACCGGCAAGCCCGTGTACGAGAAGCAGCGACTCGGCGGCAGCTTCACCGCTTCCCCGTGGAGCTACGACGGCAAGCTCTTCTGCTTGAGCGAGGAAGGTACGACTTATGTGGTGAAGGCGGGGCAAGAGTTCGAACTGCTCGGCAAGAACGCGCTGGGCGAGGTGTCGCTGGCCACCCCGGCGGTCGCGGGCGGGCGGCTGTTCCTCCGCACGCGCGAGGCGCTTTACTGCATCGGAGCGGCAAAGTAGAGTAGTCCATCCGCCGACCGTCACATCGAGACTCGCCATGAAATCGCGACTGCACCGCCGCACCTTCCTCCGCGCCGGCGGGGTGGTTCTCGCCCTGCCGGTGCTGGAGGCGCTGACACCCCGCGGTCAGGCGGCCCCGGCGAAGAAGCCGGTCAAACGGTTCGTGTGCCTCACGAACAACTACGGCGTGTACCCGCAGGCGTTCTTCCCTGACCAGACGCAGAGCGGGGCGAAGTACGACCTGCCCGAAACGCTTGCTCCGCTCGAAAAGCACAAGGCGGACATCACCGTCTTCTCGAACCTCGACCACGGCAACACCGGCGGGCACCAGGGGGTGCCGGTGCTGCTCAGCGGGGTGAAGCCGATCAACGCGCCGGGCTTCCCCGAGGGGAACCTGTCGGTCGATCAGAAGATCGCCGAGTGGGTCGGGGCGGAGGTGCGGTTCCCGTCGCTGGTGCTGCACGTCAATGAGGCGAACCTGATCAGCTTCACCCGCACCCGCGCGCAGGTGCCGTCCATCGACCTGCGGCAGTTGTACAAGGCGCTGTTCATCGACGAGGAGGCCGCGAAGAAGGCCACCGCCAAGCAGCAACTCCAGCGGCACCGCAGCATCCTCGACGTGGTGAAGGACGAGGCCGACGCCTTCCACAAGGGGCTGGGCAAGCAGGACCAGCGGAAGTTCGACGAGTACCTCGACTCGGTGCGGACGCTGGAAAAGAAGGTCGAGTTGCAACAGCCGTGGGTGGACCGGCCGAAGCCGAAAGCCCCCAAGGCTGAACCCTCGGCGGGCAAGGGAACCGCCGCCGATCTGAAAGCGATGGTGGAGCTGATCGCCCTCGCCATCCAGACCGACTCCACGCGGGCGGTCACGCTGGCATCCGGGTTCGCCAACGGCGACTTCGGGCTGAGCGGCAGCTACCACGGGTTCTCGCACCACGGCCAGCGGGAGAAGGAGGTGGCGGCGCTCAAGCTCATCGAGAAGAATCAGATCGCCCAGATGGCGTACCTCATCGAGCTGTTGAAAAAGCAGGACGACCCGGTGAACGGTGGCACGCTGTTCGACCACACGGCGATCCTGTTCGGCTGCGGCATGGCGACCGGCGAACACTCCAACAAGAACCTGCCGCTGGTACTCGCCGGCGGCGGGTTCAAGCACGGCGAACATAAGGTGTACCCGGCCGAGGGCGCGAAGCGCGTGCCCGCCGCCAACCTGCTGCTGTCGATCTTGCGGAACCACGGACTGGAGGTCGACCGCTTCGGCACCAGCACCGGCACCCTGACCGGCCTGGAGGTGGCGAAGTGAAAGCCCACCTCCTCGCGCTCGCAGCGGTTGTGTTCGGCGGCACGGTCGCTCTGGCCGAGTCGCCCCTGGACAAACTCCGCCCGTTCCTCAAGCAGCACTGCCAGGAGTGCCACGGGCCGACCAAGCAGGCCAACGACCTGCGGTTCGACACGCTCGGCGGGGACCTGTCGAAGAAAGAAACGCTCGGAGGCTGGCAGGGCATCCTCGACCAACTCAACTCCGGCACGATGCCGCCGTAGGGGAAACCCAAACCAGATGCGAAGGAAACCACGGCGATCATCCGCACGCTCACCACCGAATTGAAGGCTGCCTACGCCAAGCTCGAATCGACCGGCGGGAAGACGGTTGTCCGCCGACTCAACCGCTACGAGCTTCGGAACACTCTCCGCGACCTGCTCTACCTTGACGGCGGGGCCGACTTTCGCCCCGACGTGATGGTGAAACTCGAAGACCGCAACGGCGACGGCGTGGCCCGCTGGACCAGCAACGACCCGACCCGCGAGTTCCCCGCCGCCGACCTCGATGACGGGTTCGACACCGTCGGCAGCCGGCTCGTGATGTCCGACTTCCTGTTGAAGAAGGTCATCAGCGCCGCCGAGTACAGCCTCGACCTCGCCACCGCCTCCGGGAAGAAGCCGAACCTGGACAAGCAGACGTTCAGCGCCCCGATCCGCACCGAGAGCGGGCACGGCGACCTGCATTACTACTCTCACCTGTCCGACAAGACGTTCGACGGTATCTACCAGCGTTACCGCGAACCGGGTGCCGCGACTGGCGGCCTCGGCCGTGTGGTGCCAACGAAGATCGCCCAGATCGGCGTCGCGGTTCGCGGGCGGTACCGCATCACGGTCGAAGCCTCCGCTCACAACCAGAACCACCCGTGGGGCGACCTGATCAAGAGCCGGCAAGACGAACTCATGAAACTCGGCCTACACATGATCGACTCGCAGCAGGGTGCCACCAGCGACGACAATCCGAAGTCGATCAAACTGACAGAGTGGGAGTTGCCCGCCGACGGTACGAAACGGTCGTTTTCGTTCGACGCGCTGATCGACGCGAAGTGGCTGCCATGGTTGGGGTGGGAGAACGCCCCCTACGACCGCGGGCTGACACCCTCGAAACTGGTGCAGAAGTACCTGCCGGATTCATTCCGCCCGCTGCCGAAGGACGCGAAGGACAAAGAGCGGCAGCAGCACGAACCGGACATGGCGAAGACGTTGTTCGCCGCCGGGTACAAGGGGCCGCACGTCCGGGTCTTCGGCCTGACCATCGAACCGCTCGACAAGGCATGGCCGCCGAAGAGCCACACCGCCCTGTACGGCGAGAAGGAGACCGAGCCGGTCGAAGACTTGCTCCTCGCCTTCGCCCGACGCGCGTTCCGCCGCGACGTGAAGCCGGAGGAAGTGGCCCGGTACGTCAAGCTCGTGACGGCGCAGATGGAGCAAGGCCGCACGCGGGCGGAAGCCCTCCGCACTGGGTACACCGCAGTCATCGCCTCGCCCCGCTTCTACTACCTGAAGGAGGCCAACGGCCCGCTCGACGGTTACGCCCTCGCCTCGCGGCTGAGCTACTTCCTGTGGTCGTCACTGCCGGACGACGAACTGCTCGCGCTGGCGAAGGCGGACAAGTTGAAAGACCCGACAGTGATCCGCAAGCAGGTGGACCGGATGCTCGACGACCCGCGGTCGGCGGCGTTCGTGCGGCGGTTCTCGTCCCGCTGGTTGCGGCTGTACAAGCTCGGCACCATGCCCCCGCCGGACGGGTTCTACTACCACCGGCAGATGGAAGGCGAGATGCTCAAGCAGACGGACGCCTTCTTCGCGCACCTCGTGCGCGAGAACCGCCCGATCCGTGAAGTGATCGAATCGGACTACACCTTCCTCAACGAGCGGTTGTCGCAGTGGATCTACCGGCGCGACGACGTGTGGGGCGACGGGTTCCGCCAGGTGCCTGCGAAGGGCCCGCACGGCGGCGGGATGCTCACCATGCCCGCGATCATGACCGCCACCGCCAACGGCGTGGACACCTCGCCGGTCGTCCGCGGGGTGTGGGTGCTCGAAGCGGTTCTTGGCACACCGCCGGCGCCCCCGCCGCTGGACGTGGAGCCGCTCTCGCCCGACCTCCGCGGCAAGAAGACGATCCGCGACCAACTGGACGCACACCGCAAGCAACCCGCGTGCGCCGCGTGCCACCAGAAGATCGACCCCTACGGCTTCCCGTTCGAGAGTTTCGACGAGTTGGGGTTGTGGCGGACGCAGTACCGCGAGGGCGGCCAGCGGCTGAAGATCGACCCCTCCGCCGAGTTGCCCGACGGCACCGCCGTGAAGGACATCGCCGGGCTGAAGGCGGCGCTGCTCAAGAAAGAGCCACAGGTGATTCGCCACCTGACCGAGAAACTGCTCGTCTACGGCACCGGTAGGCGGATGGAACCGGCCGACCGCGGGGAGGTGGACCGCATCGTGGCGGACCTCGACACGATCGGGAACAAGATGCGCGACCTCATGAAGTTGGTCACTACGAGTAAGATATTCCTGACGAATTAACCGCTCCCAAGCCTCAGAGATTCTCGAATGCTCCGCTCAACAGCGGTCGCCCAGGTGCCCCTTCTGCTCTTTGCGATCTCGTACCCGAGTCTGGCACAGGAAGCGAAGTCGGTGGACACCTCGCCGGTGGCGCGCGGCGTGTGGGTGCTCGAAGCGGTTCTGGGCACGACGCCGTCGTCCAAGCCGCACCGGTGTTCTCAGACGGCGCGATGTACATCCGAACCGACGAGCACATCTACAAGATTGCGAAGTGAACGGTCTCGCCGACGTGTCGACGGAAGTTCAATCCGACCAGCAACGATTCCCCTTGTATACCTTGGAGAATGTTACTGACTGTCATCTTTACAAAATCATCCACTCGATGAGTGGACATGCGTACCATTGGGCATGAGACCCACCGGCACGGCAGCCGAACTCGAAAAGCGTCGCCTTCTCGCAGTCCAACGCC
>Ga0169931_10003683_pt1 | contig 24198 bp, 15 predicted proteins | sample Kivu_15m_20L_FD_129675 | JGI IMG/M metagenome (GOLD analysis project Ga0169931, IMG submission 129675) | Freshwater microbial communities from Lake Kivu, Western Province, Rwanda to study Microbial Dark Matter (Phase II) - Kivu_15m_20L... | ecosystem: Environmental > Aquatic > Freshwater > Lake...
ACGGCGCTGTTGACGCGAACTTCCTTCCGCACGGTCTGGGGATCGGCGAACACGAAGCCGCAGTAGCTGCGATCGGATTGGGCCGTGCCGTTCGGCGTGTAGTGCATCTGGAAGATCAACTTTAAGCGCACGTAAGTCAGCTCTTGCGTCGTGTCGTCGTGCCGTTGGTAGTTCATCGCTTTACGACTCCGCCAGGACAATAACCAACCACGACGGCACATCCGCACGACGAAGAGGGAAGAATTCCTCGAACCGTGTGCGCCTGTCATGCCGCAACTCCAAGCACCATCTCACCCATCGAAAATCGCCATCCACACTCACTTCACGTGCTTGAAATGTTGCCACCCTTTGCGGTAGCGTAGGTTCAGAGTCTTGTTTCAGGAGCTCAATGATGACGAGTGCCAATCGAACCGCGACCAGCCGCCCGCGCAGGCTGAATCGATGTCTGAAAAAATCGCATACGCTAAGGCCACTTGACCGCGCGTGTGGCGCTCCATCGTTGCAACTCGTTGCTGACAACTACCGTCGCACGCGCACGGCGCACACCCACCACGTGTCCACCAACATTTGTAATCAGGCCAGCGTTTCGTTTATGGTACGTTCAGCGGATTGCGTCCCGATTTCGGGAAGTCGACTGAAACGCCAACGTCCTTGGAGGCCTGGTGAAACCACACAGCTCAGGTGCCACCCGATTGGGTCCGATAAGGCAGGGTGTGTGCGCCCGAAACATGCTTTTCACGAAAACTTCGGCGCACACGCGCGAAATCCGCGACCGCCGAAAACATCCACCCAAATAAACCCGAGGCTCGAGGCCCCCGCGGTAAGGTTCAGCGTGAGGTTCATGAGGACGGCCTGCGGCCGATGGCTTTCTGCCCCCTATCCCCGTTTTGACCCCTCAAAGCCTCAGGCCTGTCGCCTCACGCCTCCCTCTCGTTTCCCAGTTTCCACTCGATTAGAATTCATCCCCGGCGGACACCTCACGGGCCAACAGTCAGGCGGCCGCACCTCTTCTGATCTCCATCTGCTCCTATCCCGAGGCGAGGATTGACGATGCACGGCTTGATCATGGACTACCAGTTGAATCTCCCCTCGGTCCTCCGCAGGGCGGAACAACTGCACTTCGACCGCGAGATCGTCACGCGGCTCCCCGATAAGTCGATCCACCGCTACACGATCGGCGAGATGGTCGCCCGCGCGAAGCGGCTCAGCGTCGCGCTCCAGAAGCTCGGCATGGAAAGCGGCGATCGCGTCGGCACTTTCTGCTGGAACCACTACCAGCACCTGGAAGCCTACATGGCGATTCCCTGCGGCGGCGGTGTGCTGCACACGCTCAACCTCCGCCTGCACGAGAACGACCTTACCTACATCGCCACGCATGCCGACGACAAGATCGCGATCGTCGATGACGTCCTCTGGGACCTGTTCGACAAGTTCCGCGCGAAGGCGAACTTCAAACACGTGATCGTCGTTCGCACGGCCGGCAAACCGCTGCCGCCGGGCACGATCGACTACGAAGAGCTGCTCTCCGGCGTCGACCCCAGCGAGTTCCAGTATCTCGACATCGACGAGCGCCAGGCTGCCACGATGTGCTACACCTCGGGCACGACCGGCATGCCCAAGGGAGTGCTCGCTTCGCACCGCGCGATCGTGCTGCACTCGATGGCCAGCGGCATGACCGACACGCTTGGCCTCAGCGAGCACGACGCGGTGATGGCCGTCGTACCGATGTTCCACGCCAACGCCTGGGGCATGCCATTCACGTGCCTGCTGATCGGCGCCAAGCAGGTCTTCCCCGGTCCGCATCTCGATCCGGCCAGCCTGCTGGAGCTGATGGCCCAGGAGCGCGTGACCGTGACCGGCGGCGTGCCAACCATCTGGCTCGGCCTGCTGCAAATCCTCGACGACAACCCCGGCAAGTACGATCTCTCGAGCATTCGGGCGATCGTGACCGGCGGCTCGGCCGCGCCGCGCAGCATGATCGAAGGCTTTGCCGAACGGCACAAGCTGCACATGCTGCATTCGTGGGGCATGACCGAACTCTGTCCGGTCGGCACCGTGGGAACGATTCCCGCCCGGCTCGTCGGCCAGCCCAAAGAAAAGCACTACGACTTCCAAATTCGCCAGGGGCGGCCGTGTCCCGGCGTCGAGATTCGCGCCCGCAACGAGAACGGCCTCGTCCCCTGGGACGGCCAATCGATGGGCGAGCTCGAGGTGCGCGGCCCGTGGATCGCCAGTGGTTACTACAATCGCCCCGATGCGGCGACCTCCTTTACCGAAGACGGCTGGTTCCGCACCGGCGATATCGTAGCCATCGACCAGTTCGGCTGCCTGCACCTGCAAGATCGGGCCAAGGACGTCATCAAGAGCGGCGGCGAATGGATCAGCAGCGTGGCGCTCGAAAACGCATTGATGGGACATCCGTCCGTGGCCGAAGCGGCGGTCATCTGTTCGAACCATCCCAAATGGGCCGAGCGTCCGCTGGCGATCGTCGTGCTAAGAAACGGCAAGCAGGCTTCGCCCGAGGAGCTGATCGATTTCCTGCGGCCGCAATTTGCCAAGTGGTGGTTGCCGGATTCGGTGGTTTTCTCAGACGCGATTCCCCGCACCAGTGCCGGCAAGTTCTTGAAGACGGCGCTACGCGAGAAGTTCGGCGACTACTACTGCGAGCAGGCCGCCAAGCAGCCTGCATCGTAGCCGTGTTCCAGCTGCCCACAATTCATCCGGAAACAAGCGGGCCATACGCCCGATCAATTTAATTGAGAGGAAACCCAGCCATGCCCCAGCCAGTCGTCATCGAAGCCGTGCGGACACCATTTGGTCGCAAGGGGAGCGCGCTGCGCGAAGTGCGGCCCGATTCGCTGCTGGCCCATTCGCTGGCCGGACTGGTAAAGCGAGTGGGGATCGATCCGGCGAAGATTGAAGACGTGATCACTGGCTGCGTCAGCCAGGCCGGCGAGCAAGGCGCGAACGTCGGTCGCCTGGCATCGTTCCTGGCCGGCTTCCCGGTCGAGGTGCCCGCCGTGACGCTCAACCGGATGTGCGGCTCCAGCCAGCAGGCGATTCACTTCGCCGCTCAGGCAATCGGCGCCGGCGACGCCTTCTATGCGATCGGCTGCGGCGTGGAGAACATGACGCGCGTGCCGATGTTCAGTGACGTGGGTTCGCTCGACAAGCTGAATCCCGAGCTCGCGCGGTTCAACCTGGTGCATCAGGGCGAAAGCGCCGAACTGCTGGCCGAGAAGTACAAGATCACCCGCAGTGACGTGGACGAGTTCGCCAAGGAAAGTCATCGCCGTGCCGCCCTGGCGATTCGCGAAGGACGCTACAAGGAGATCCTTCCGACCGCGGGCGTCGATGGCGAAGGCAAAGCCTTCACGCTCGACCGCGACGAGGGCGTTCGCGAAACGCTCGATCCCGAGAAGATGGCCTCGCTGAAGACCGTGTTCCGACCGAACGGCAACGGCGTGGTGACGGCCGCCAACTCGAGTCAGATCTCAGATGGTTCCTCGGCCGTACTGATTGCCGATCGCGAGGTGGCCATCGGCGATGGCTTCAAGCCGCGCGCTCGCTTTCTGGCCCGCGTGGCCGTGGGCGACGATCCCACGTTGCAATTGGCCGGCGTGATTCCCGCCACGCAAAAGGCACTCAAGCGGGCCGGACTGACGCTCGCGGACATCGACTGGATCGAGATCAACGAAGCATTTGCGACGGTCGTACTCTCGTGGGCACGCGAACTTAATGCCAACATGGAAAAAGTAAACCCGTGGGGCGGGGCCATCGCCCACGGGCATCCTTTGGGAGCGACCGGCGCTGGGCTGTTCGGCAAAATGCTGAACGGCCTGGAGGCGACCGGCGGCCGCTTGGGACTGCAAACGATGTGCATCGGCCACGGAATGGCCACCTGCACGATCATCGAACGAGTTTAGTCGTCAAACGGCTGCTTAATTGCGAGCTCGGGCCCGGGTCTGGGCATATAGCCGGCTGCTGCCGCGCACCTGCGCGGGAGCGACGGCGAATTGCCGCGGACGCGCACGGGTGTTCCAGGCAGTCAGATCACGGGGAGTAACGATCGAATGCACACTTCGGCGTAGCGACCAGGCGGTGTGCCGCCAGGGAATGTTCACGCAAACCGCAAGCGCGCCGGCCAGAGCAATGAGCAGATAGCGAAGACTGCTAGAGTCCATGTGCGTTCCCTCCTGGAAAGCGTGTGGATGATAAGAATCGGCACCTCAGTGTGCCAACGGGCGCCCGCGGCGTCGGGCGAGGGAAACCGCAATGCAAGCGGCGTGCCCACGATCTTTGACAAGATGATTTTTGATGTGTGACCGGCGAGGCCAGCGCAAGTCCTTTGCCGTCGGTCGATCCATCAATGGTCGTGGAGTCGTTTGCAAGTGTTGCGGAAAACTTTACCATCCGCGGAATGTACAGTTTGCCTCAAGTTTGCAAAGGCCGTGCGAGCGTCGACTCCTTATGGTCGACTTTGCCGATTATGCGGCGAGCGACCGAATGTACCTACTCGGCCAACGGCACTTGCTGCTTGCTGCGCAGGTACGCCACGAGTGCTCGAACGTCGTCGAGACTGAGTTCGTTCAGCAGGCCCTCGGGCATCATGCTGGCGTCGGTTGTTTGGCGAACTTCGATTTCCTCCTTGGGAATCATCACTTGCTCGGTGGCGGTTTGCAGCGTAAGGCCGGCATCGTCTTCCAACTTGACGATGCCCGTTAACACGCGGCCGTCAGCGGTTTGGATCAACTGCATGCGGTATTCGTTCGCCATGACGGCGCTGGGGTCGAGCACGTTTGAGAGCACATAGTCGAGATTCTCGCGCTGGGCGCCGGTCAGTTCCGGGCCGATGCGGCCACCGGCGTCGAACAGCGTGTGGCACGTGGCGCAGGTCTTTGTGAAGACGGCCCTGCCTTTCGCGGGATCAGCCCCGGCGAGGAGCTCGTCGGTGAGCTTCTCTTTGTACTCGGCGATCTTGGCAATACGGTCAGCAGCGGTCGGACGAGACGATCCCCAGCTCTTAGCGAGCCGCTCGCTGAGTGCCGAATCCTTCAGGCTTTGTAATTGCTGGACATGAAATGCCGAGAGATCGCTCTTGGCCACTTGACCGACTTCCACGGCATCCAGCAGCTTGTGGGCCCAGGCCGCTCGCGATGCCAGCACGCTGGCGGCTTCCTGGCGCGCCGCCGGATCGAACTGGGCATAGGCCGCGAGCACTTGATCGGGTGTCGCTTCTTCGCTGTATGCGGCTAATCCTCGCAGCGCGGCTAACTGTGTCGCCGGATCAGCCAGCAACGAAAACAGCAGCGTGGGCAAACCGTCGACCTTGGCTTGCGCGAGCGCGGCGGTCGCTTTCGAGCGATCTGTTGCAGGCACACTCGTATCGCTCGCCAGGTGTTTGAGATCGCTGGTCGCCTGCGAATCTCCAAAGATCAGCGCCAGCAACATGCCCGACTCGCGGACGCTGGCATTCTTGCTCTTGGCGATCAATGGATAAAGAGCGTTCCACCCTTCAGGCATCGACACTCGGCGGCGGGCGCCCATTGCCTCGTGAATTCCGGCCAGCACGGATTCTCGGAAGGCATTGTCACCACGTGTCATCGCAGCGACAAGTGCAGCCAAACCCGCGGGGCTCGCATCTGCAGAGACTCGACGTGCGATGTACTGCCGAACGAGAGGCAGCCTCGCGCCGCTTGCGAGTTCGAGCGCGCGATGCGGATCTGCGCCTGCCAACGGCTCGATGCCGTACCACAGCATCAGCACCAGGTTCGTATCGCGGGCGTCTTCCGCATGACCAGCCAATGCTGAGGCAATCGGCCAGCGATCGGCAATTTCCAGTCGCTGCAGGCCGGCCGCGAGCGCCATGCGTACCCAGGCCGCGGGGTCATCAGCAGCCATTTTCGCCAACTTGCTCAGTACCGCTTCTGAAGCCTTACGATCTTCGAGTTCGAGTTGAATTGCCCAGCCGCGCACCACGTCGTGCGAATTGTCCATAAGTTCCAGCAGCAACCCATCATCCGCCGCGCCGATAGCACTGAGCGTCCAAACGGCGGCCAGAACGTCGACATCCGACTTGGCCTCGACAAGCAACTTTCGCGCGGGTACCGGATCAATCTTCTTGCCGCCGGCAACGCGCTCTTGCAGCAGCCGCCGGGCATGCCGCGCCACCCACTGATTCTTATGCATCACCAGGCCAAACAGTTCGGCATCAGTCAGCTTTGCAAGGTCTGTGCGCCACAGCTTCGGCGTGCCATAAGTCACTTTGAAGATGCGCCCGTTCGTCCGATCGGCGACTTCGTAATTATGGCACTCCCCCGTATCCGTCCAATCGCTGACAAATACGCCGCCGTCGGGACCATATTTGATTTGTAAACCGCGAAACCACGGATCGCCGGCATGCAAGAAATCGAGAGCATGCTCCGCTACATAACCCGACTCGTGTCGCTCCAGAAGATCGCGATTCACGCGATTGCCGTGGATGTTGCACATATAGATGCTCTGGCGATACTCGTCGGGCCAGTTATCGCCGAGATACACCATCGCTCCTACGTGAGCATGTCCACCACCGCTTGCACTGTGGCGTTCTTCACCGCGGGCTTCAGTCCAGTGGCCGCCGGCCCAGTGAATATGGTCGGCGGAATTCTTCATCAGGGCATAGGTATGCGGATTGAAGTCCTGACCAAACATTCGCTGGAAGCGAGCTCCGGGCACGGCATGCCACAGATGCTCAATCACACAGTTGGTGATGAACGTCTGCCCGTATTGATCGAAATCGAGTCCCCAGGGATTTGTTGTACCATGAGCCACGACCTCGAACGCGCCGCTCGTCGGATGCAACCGCCACACACCGCAGTTCATCAGCGTGCGCTCGGCATCAGGCGTACCAGGCCTTCCGAATCTGGAGTTCGAGAGAATGCCGTTGCAACCGTAGAGCCAGCCGTCCACGCCCCAGGCCAGCGAACTACTGACGTTGTGCCTGGCCGTATTGTCGAATCCATCGAGCTTGATCACCGCTGGACCGTCAGGAACGTCGTCACCATTTGCGTCCGGCACAAAGACCAGGTTCGGCGTCGAGCAGAGCCAGATCCCTCCAAAGCCGTATTCGATACCGGACAGGTTGCTGCCGTTATCAAGGAACACCTTGCGCTGGTCAAACTGTCCATCGCCATCCGTGTCTTCAAAGATCAGCACCTTATCCCGTGCTTCGGCCGACCACCCGGGATAAGAGTAATTCTCACACACCCACAGCCGTCCACGATCATCGAACGTGAAGGCAATCGGCTGTACCAGGTCCGGCTCGCCTGCAAACAGCGTTGCCTTGAACCCCGGTGGAAGCTTGAATCGCGCAGCCGCCTCGCTGGCGGAAACGGGTCGGTCCTGAGCAACTGCGAACGTCGCGGACAGCACAGCCATCAAGACCAACATCGACTGAAATGGTAACCGGTACATCGAACACCTTGAACGGAACTTGTGAGTTAGAAGATGTCGTCTTGCGAGCTGGCTGGGCCGCGGGAGTTCCCTGAGGATAAGCAGCCCTGACGCGCGCGACCAGTCCCCGCGAGACTTACTTCCTAAGGAGCCCTAGAATACCGGCATGTGCAAATCCAACCTGCATTGTCGACGAGCATTTCGTTGCCCAGCGCTCGGCTTGCTGTTCGCTTTAATCGCGCTCAGCCCAAGTCAGGTTTTTGGCGACCCGCCTGAATCGGTCAAGCGGGCTATTTCCTATCTGGAGACCGAGGTTCCCAGCTGGCATCGCGAGAATGGCTGCTACTCTTGCCATAACAATGGCGACGCCATACGGGCACTTGCAGTGGCGGCTAACCACGGGCTTCTTAGCGATCGAAAGTCACTCGACGATACACTCGAGTTTCTGTGCTCGCCCGCAAAATGGGATGCCAACGGTCCGAACGGTCCGTTCAAGGACGCAAAGCTCGCTCGCATTCAATTCGCCGCGGCGCTTGCTGACGCGACAACGAGCGGACTCATCGGCAATTCTGAGCCGCTACATTCCGCAGCGAGGCTCTTGGCCGAATTGCAACGGACCGATGGCAGTTGGCCCGCCGACGCCGAGGGCACGCTCGGCTCTCCCATCACATACGGGCAACCACTGGCCTCGGCGATGGCGATTCGTACCCTGTTCGCCGCAAGCGCCAAGGATTTCGCCACGCACATCGAGAGCGGACAGCGGTGGTTTGTGAATCGCGAGCCGCGCGGCATTCTCGATGCTGCCGCGACGCTACTTGCGCTTTCCGATAAAGATGGCCAGGCGAGCCGCTTGCGTCGCACTCAGTCAATCAAGCTGATATCTACTGGCGAATCGGACGGCGGCGGCTGGGGGCCGTTCGTCAACTCGCCGCCCGAGTTGTTCGATACGGCCGTCGTAATTCTCGCGCTCAATGCGGAGAATTTGAAGCATCCCGAACAGTGCAAGCTTGCGGCTCCAATCGCCCGCGGGCGAGACTATCTAATGGCCCGACAACAGGCGGATGGCAGTTGGCCAGCCACGACCCGACCACCCGGTGTCGACAGTTACGCGCAGCAGATTTCCACAACCGGATGGGCCTTGCAGGCGCTGCTTGCTACCGCCGCGAAAAGTTCCGAAAAAACGCCAACGGTCACCTCGAAAGAATGCAAATAATCAGCCACCGCGGGCTTGCACATTAGCAAAAGTTCTGCCGAAATCTTGCGTTCCTCGCGACCCTGGGCAGCTTATGCCGATTATGCAGCCGCTAGCGGGTAACAACTTTCCATAATCGCTTCTCTGCGCCCGTGCCCGTTGCTCGACATAGGAGCTACATTTGGTTACACATCCTGTAAATCCGCATTCGCGGATAGCATCTTGGAGGTCGCAACCATGAAATGCCAATCGGCGACAGTGCTCTTCGCGCTGGCCACGATGGCTGCCGCACCGGGCATGCCGGTCGCATCCATTACCCACGCCAGGATGCCGTTGGGGCAAGAGTTCGTCATCGAAACCACCGACGAGATTTACCGCGGCCAATTGCTCGACCGAGCCACAGGCGAATGCCAAATGGCAATCGCTCGGCATGGTGCCGCGTTCTCTCCCTCCCGTACTGTTTACCTGCTAGGCGCCACCGCCGGTCCTCAGGACGAGCAAACGCTGGTTTTGATGCATGAAGTCAAAGTCGGACTGAAGATGGAACTTGGCGTCGACGACTTGGAAGCCAAGAACCGGGTAATCACTGGCGAGGTCAAGGCCATCAAGTTCTTGCGCTAGACCGTCGAGTTCCGCCTGCCCTGCGAATTCCGTGATACACGTGTGCAATGCGCTCGACAGCGCCGTCGATATCGGCGGCGGTTGTGATTGCGCCGAGACTGAACCGTACGGCACTCACAACAACCTCGGGCTTGCAGCCCATCGCCAGCAGCACGGGCGAGGGCTCGCTGGATCCGCTGGCGCATGCCGAACCGGTTGAGCACGCCACTCCGGCCAGATCGAGAGCCATGGCGAGTGCCTGTCGATCGCAACCCAGGAAGGCGACATTCGTGGTATTGGGTAGTCTCTCTGCGCCGGCTCCCACAAATACCAGTTCACCTTGACACGCCGCCTGTAGCTGGGCTTCAAACTTGTTGCGCAGCGCAAGCATTCTATCGAAACGTGGTTTTTGTTCTGCTTCCCAGGCGGCCAAGGCCGCATACATCCCCACGGCCAGCGCAACCGATTCCGTTCCAGCCCGCATCCCTTCTTGTTGAAATCCGCCCAGCAGTAGCGGCGAGAGCTCAAGCTCGTGGCGGACGACCAGCGCGCCGATTCCCAGCGGTCCTCCAAACTTGTGTGCGGCAATTGTCATTGCGCTCACGCCCAGCGATTGAAAATCGATCGGGAGCTTGCCCGCAGACTGAGCCGCGTCGGTATGCAGGGGAACGCGGTGTTCACGGCAGCGTTGGGCGATTTCGTGCAGTTGCTGTAGCACGCCGGTTTCATTGTTAACCAGCATCACGCTTACCAGACGCGTCCGCTCGCTAAGAAACTCTTCGAGCCGCTCCGCTCGGACCACACCTTCGGCATCAACCGGCAAGCGGTGTACTCTCCAACCGTGTTGTTCGAGCATTGCCGCTGGCGCACTAACGCTGGGATGCTCGATGGCTGAGACGATGATCTCGCCAATTTCGCGCCCCGGTTCCAGGCAGCCTGTGATTCCGAGCAACGCGAGATTGTTCGCCTCGGTACCGCCGCTCGTGAAAATGACCCGATCGGCCTCCAGGCCAGCTCGCCGAACGCCAAAGATTCGACCAATTTCTTCGCGGGCCACCTCGATTGCCTGCCGCGCACGACGTCCGACGCCATGCTGGCTGGCCGGATTGCCAAACCGCTCGGTGATCCATGGGGTCATCGCGGCTAGCGCCTCAGGGGCCAGCATCGTCGTCGAATTGTGGTCGAGGTAGATTATGGTCGCGAGTGTCCGGAACTCTAATTGTACTCACGACCGGCTGGGTCGGGAGATGGGACGCCTGGTCGGGCGACAACAGTTCCTGATTCACGCTGCCTCCTGCTGCGCGTTATGATAGGGGCAAGCGTTCTCAGCTCCTCCAGGCACTTCCCCATGGATAGTCCGAAACCCAACAAAACGCCGTGCCCAAAGTGTGGCAATCCGTTGCGAATCGGTGGTCTAGCCCCCGGAGAAGTGGTCCGTTGTCCCAAGTGCTCGTCGCCGATCACGATCGGAGGCACAGCGCCGGCCACTTCGCGACCCCCAAAGAGCTCCTCTGCCAAGCCAATTGAGCCCGGCGGCAGGAGCCATCCGCAAAAAACGCCGGCCAAGCAACCGCGTAAACCGACAATCGATGACCCCCTGTTGATCGATGGTTCCGGTCCGCCCCGGGTTGTGCCGGTCAATCCGTTCGTTGATAGACAACCCGGCGAGTTGCCCATTGCAAGGCCCGCCGCGACCACCGATGCGTTCGGCGACGACGATGCTTACGAGCCTGAGATTCCGCTGATTCCTTCTCAAATTCCTGAACAGCCATTTATTGATGCGAATCTCGGCTCGTTCGCTGAACGGCGACGTGAAGTGACTTCCGGCGTGCGCGATGACCTGCAAGCCGATCGGCACATCGGTCCTGGCACGGATACCTCTGAAATGTATCTGGAGAGCGCGAAGCGGCGGGGGCTGGTGCGACACTACATGACGCCAGATCCGCCTAAGTGGACGTTCTTCAGCGGAGTCTTTGACTTTCCCTGGCGCGGGCCGAATCTCTCGCGCTGGACTATGATGGCCATCAGTCTGTGCGTCTCCGTCGGGTTGAGTTGCGCAGCCATGTCGATGCTCGGGTTGTTCAACGATCACCTGTCGATGAATGCACTCGGAGGCGTCTTCCTCGGCGCCCTTGCCGTGGCCTTCGATGTGATCGTGCTGTCGCTAGTCTCGGCCTGTTGCCAGACGGCGCTGCAAGATACCGCCGATGGCCATCCGCTTCCACAGGAACACACGATGCCGGAGTTGGGACAGTGGGTCTTTATCGCAATCTCATGGCTGATGCTCGGCACGGCGGCGGCCTCGATTGGTCTTCCGCTCAGTCTGGCGATCGGCCCAATCGCTTTTTTCATAACCCTCTGGGTCTTCTTTCCGTTTCTGTTGCTCAGTTCGCTGGAGACGGAATCCATCTTGATTCCGTTTTCATTGCCAGTCGTCCGCTCACTAGGCTATCAATTCGGCGGTTGGGTAATGTTCTATCTGCTCACTACGCTCATGGCAGCGGTGGTGGGTGCTGGCGCCTACATCGGCATGGAGTACTCGCCTCTCGCAGTATTCGTACTGGGTGGACCAGTGTTGGCAACGGTCGCTCTCATCTACGCGCGCCTGCTCGGCCGCCTGGCCTGGAAAGCCTCGGGTTCGCGAATGGCACAGATCGAAGTCGACACCGCGCCTGATGATGCCGCGCCCTTGGCAGAAGCCGAACGCGCGTTCGCCTCGACTAAAGGCCGGAAACGCTCGCGGGTACGGATAGTCATTCCCGACGAGCATGCGCCGGGTGAACCGGATCGCGATACACCGCGCATCAACTTCCACCACCCCCGATAACTCGCCTGCGATTGACTATTGACCAGCCTGTTTCCCTGGAAGAATCGCGAAAACTCGAGTTGGACCGCCGGTGCCGGTCTCGATCTTCATGGGCGCGACGAACAGCGTGAATCCCGACGGTGGAAGTTTGTCGAGTTCCGCTAGATTCTCCAGCCCATAACGTTCGGCCTTGCCCAGCAGGTGGTGTACCGGAAAGGCGCGAGAAAGCCCACGATCCACGCTCAGTGTATCGAGGCCAACACCATGCACGTCGCGCTCACGAATCAAGAAGTCGACCGCCTCGGCCGAGAACCCCGGAAAGTGAAGCTGACCGCGCACGTCGCGATTTTGATAGCGGGCGGGAATCCTCCAGAAACGGCTCCAGCCAGTGTATGCGAGAACGACTGCCCCACGCGGAATCGCTCCGTGACTCTGCTCGAAGCGGTGAATGTCCTCGCGTGAAAGCTGATAATCGGGATCAGCGCTCGCCGCACCTGAGACATCAATCAACACTCCAGGCACAAACAGCGACTCGCTTGGCAGGCGATCGACGCTCGGCCGGCCAGCTTCGAAGTGATTCGGGGCATCCAGATGCGTGCCTAAGTGTTCGGGCGAGGAAAATGCCTTCGAATGGACACCATTCTTCTCAAGCGTGGCAATTTCGCGAAGCTTGAACGGCTCATAGCCTTCGCCCGGCCAGAACGCACTGTCGGCAATAAGAGGCCAGGACAGGTCGACAATCTCCAGCCGGCCCGCGGTCAGATCGGTGAGCGTAGGGAGTGGTGCTTCTTGCAGATCACCCTTGGGTGGCTCAGCCGCATCGAGCAAGACCGCAAAGACGAATCCCCCGGCCAGGGCCAAAACTAACCAGAATAGTCGAATCATCTTAAGTCGGTTCCCGGCATTGCTGATATTCCCACCCGAAAACCTAGCTTGGGGGAAGCCCATGGACCGGCCGATCTTGCCGGCGATAGCGGCTGTGCCGGCACGATCGGTGATTGCTTTTCCGCGGTTGCCTGCCAGGAACTGTTGCCCGCGCGTTAAACTAATACGGCAGAAGCGGTTGACTCGAATGCCAAGATTCGGCAAGATTCTTGGTAGTTGGTAAAGGTTGCGCTTCTGCGGGCTGGCTGACTTCCGCATCGAGCGGCGGCCTAAGCCATTAGCACTACTCGAGTTTGCCGCTCGGGTATCCAAGTGGCAGGCGGAACCGCCGAGTTCATTTGTGGCTCGGTTCGGTTGACTATCTAGTTTCACGGTTCAATCGGAAAAGGGTACGGGTATAGAACGCAACCAGAGGATTAATGAGCAGATTCGCATTTCGCCGGTGCGAGTCATTTCCGGCGACGGAGAACTGCTGGGCATCATGCCGACCGAGGAAGCGCTTACGCGCGCTCGCGAGGCGGAACTCGATCTGGTCGAAGTCGCGCCGAATGAACGGCCGCCGGTTTGCCGGATCATGGACTACGGCAAATTCAAGTATCAGCAGAAGAAGCGGCTGGCCAAAGGCCACACGCACCACAGCAAGATCAAGGAGATCCGAGTTCGACCGAAGACTGGCGATCACGATATCGCCTTCAAGGTCAATCAGGCTCGGACCTTCCTCGCCCACAAAGACAAGGTCGTGGTCTCCGTGATCTTCCGCGGAAGAGAACTCGCGCACATTGAAGAAGGCCGGAAAGTCGTCGATCACGTTATCAAAGAACTCGAAGACATCGGCAAGATCGAATCCGCACCTTCGCATCAAGGTAAGCGAATCGTGGCGATTCTGGCACCGAAGTAGTACTCTTCGCAGTCAACGACCAATCTCGAGCCCCGGCGAAATTCATCGTCGGGGCTCGTTGCGTTAACCTACGCAAAGAACCAGCACATGGCCAGCGTGCATGCCACCAGAACGCCCGCCCACATCTTGTCGTTTTGCCACCACGGACGAATCGACGATTCGTCTTCCGCAAGACGTTCCTTGCGGAAGCGCCACCAGGTGTAGTGCTCTAGCTGCGAATTGCGTTCACTACGAGTCGCGAAACTGACCAGGAGTACGATCCCGTAACAGGCCAGGGTCGCCAAGCCTGCACGATGAAAAGCTTGGAGATCGTGATCGAACCCCCAATGAGCAGTCTGTTCGAAGCCGATCGATACCAGCGGGCCAGCCAAGATGCAAACGAACGCCGCCGTGCGCGTAACCAGTGGCTGCAAGATGCCGGCCACGTAGGCCACGATAACTCCTGGCACTAGGTAGGCGTTGTAGTCGGCCATCGTGTTGAAGATCCCGCCCCGCGTCTGCCCAAAGTACAGCGACAGGCCGATAGCGGCAGCAACCATCAGCATCATCGCGAACCGGCCGACCCATACCAATCGCCGTTCCGAGGCGTCCGGCCGCACGTACTTCTTGTAGATGTCGAACGTGAACAGCGTAGCGGTGGAGTTCATCATCGAATCGATGGTAGATAGGATTCCAGCCACGAGTCCCGCCATCACGATCCCCACCAGTCCATAGCCGCTAGGCAGCAATTCTCGTGTCAGTCCGGCAAAAGCCGTGTCGCTTTCAGTCTCGGGATCGATCGCCAGGATATATCCTGCAGCCATGCCCGGCACGATGCACAGGAACGGGATCAGCAGTTTGAAGAAGCCGGCCGAGATTGTGCCGATGCGTGCGTCCCAGCCGCTTCGGGCCCCCAGAGTACGCTGCACAATGAACTGGTTGGTTCCCCAGTAGTACATGTGTAATACCATCAGTCCGCTGAGCACGCCGCTCCAAGGCAGTGTGGGGTGATCGGCCGGAAAAAAGACGTGGAACTTCTCGGGCTGCCGTTCCATCAGACCCGACAGCCCGCCAACGTTCGGATGCCAGATCGCGAGTACAGCCAGCAGTCCACTTCCAATCAGCAAGAGGACGCTTTGCACGACATCGTTGAAGATGTCAGCCTTCAAGCCCCCGTAGAACGTATAGGCCCCAGCCACCGCGGCAAGAATGCAGACTGCCGCTTCATAGCTCACCGCATACTGCGAATCGGCCGTGAGAGTTGCGATCGTCAGCGCTCCGAGAATCATCGTGCCGACCATCTGGATCAAGAGGAAAGCCATGTTCGTGACTGAGTACACCAACCTGCTCCGCTCGTCAAAGCGGCGTCCCAGGTACTCCGAAAGCGTGAAGACACCCATCCGCCGATAGAATGGCAAGAAGAAGTAGCACATCATCAAGAGGCCAAAGATCGCTCCGAACTCGAAGTTGGCCTGTGCAAACCCTTCTTTCAGCCCGGCCCCCATCATGCCGACCATGTGGTGCGAACTGATGTTGGTGCCGAAGATAGATCCGGCCACAGCCCACCAAGCGATGCTTTTGCCAGCGAGATAATAGTCGACCGTGCCTTTCTCGCGACTGCCAATCCACATGCCAATGATCGTCACGCCGACGATCGATCCCACCAGCACAGCCATGTCGAGCCATTGCAGCGGAACGCTGCTCACCTGACCGAACACGAGGGGCGCCATATCGAGCATGAAGGAATCCGCCTGATTCGAAAGAAATGGAGTCCGAACAGTCTACCGAGGAACGATTAGCTTGGCGCCGAACAATTCATACCAGCCAGCCAATGGCTCGATTTCGTTCTTGAGACGATCGGTCGGCTCGCGCCAGCGAATCATCCGCGGGGCTGCCAGCGCCACGAGATCGCACACGTCGAACTCTGCTAACATCCCGAATGCAAACAGCTCGGGCATCGCTTCGACGGCAACGTTCTTTTCGAGCAACTCGTGAAAGCTCGATAGACCGCCCGAGATCTCTGCTGCGTCGATTGCCTTCGGCTCGATGGCCGTTGCAATGAGAGCGGCGGCCGCGGCGCGAGGTCCCAATGCCACGACCGCCAGCGGCTGGGTATCTTCCGTAGCAATCCAGCGTGCTATCGCGGCAAGTTGCGCCACTTGAACTCCCAACGACCGCTCACCAACCGAAGTCATGAAGAGTGCGTAGAGATATGCCGGATCGGAGCCCCTGATGGCAGACTCGCCAAGCATTAGCGGGTCGACGGCCAGGACACGGTAACCCGCCTTGCGAAGTTGCTCAACCTCGGCCTCTTGCTTGGCTCGGCCCTCGTCGGCAACTAGCAGCACGACGCCCCTGAACTCGGGCGCGTCTGGCTCGAATTCGGTCACGGGGACGGTCCACCTGCCGCCAACTCTGAGCTGGTATGTCTGCCCCCCTGCCGGAGCCTCTTTTGGTGTGACGGACTTACGCCAGTTGACCTGATAGCTCGGGATGCGGAGCAGCTTGGCGAGTCGCCGCCGCTGATGCGCCTGCCACTCTCGCGCCGCCTCGCGCTTAACCGGAAGTTCCTCGCGTCGCGGTAGCCCTTTAGCGAGCGAAATTGCAAGGCTTTGAAAGTCAACGTTATCTGCCGGTAGCTCGACTTCCAGGTCTGTTGCCTCACGCAAGTCTGCTTCGCTGGCAATCTCCTGTCGCGGATAGTCCGTGTCCCCAGGAAAGAAGTGGTCCCCGATCATCGCGTAGTATTGCTGGCGATTGTCGCGTTCGAAGTTGTGCGTGCCTGGGTCGTGGTTGATGTGAGTTCGCAAGGCATCAGCCGCGCCGTACAGGGCGAACACCGGCCGGGCCGAACGCACTAGCGGCTCCAGGGAATGGCCACTTTGAAAGCAGCAGTCGTCCTTGGCGTTATAAGTCAATAGCGTCGGCCGCGGCGCTCGCAGGGCGGTTAAGTGCGAATAGTCGGCCAGCGCCGCCATGTCAGTCGGAGCTTGTTCGGAGTCCCCCAGATCTCCAAACGAGAGGTTCGAGTGAAAGCTGGCATAACCCGCCACCGGGTTGGCCAGCGTCACGCGCTCATCCAGGCTACTAATCAAGATCGTCTGCCAGCCGCCGCCGGACAGGCCCGAGACGGCCACGCGTTTGGCATCGACGTTCGGCAGCCCGAGTCCGATATCTAAGGCCCGCTGCATCGCCAGGTAGAACGGCGCGAGACCGCTAGCGCCACACAATTCGAGCTGATTCATCCGCCCGTGAGCAAAGCCATCCGTGCGAAGTTGCCCCATCCCGAACCACTCCAGATCGATGACGCGGATTCCACGCTTGGCCAGATTGATCGACCGAAGCTGCTTGTAAGGCGCAGCCTTGCCAAGAGGATCGTGACCGTTTACGTGCAGAGCGAGCGGCAACTTGTCGACCAACTTATCGGGCTCATAGAGCAATGCCGGAATCCACATCCCTGGTATCACTTCGAAGCGAAACTTGCGAATGCGGTAACCCGGTCCGCCGGCGACTGTTTCCAGCCACTCGACTTTGCCTTGACTGGTGCGCCAATCAGCGGCCCGGCCACGAAAAACAATCCTCTCGAGGATCTGGCTGCGCAGCGCTCCAGCACGCTGTTCCCACTTCTCACGAGTTGTCACCAGCGGTGGCTGAACAATTCTTGGCTCGAGAAATGCCTTAATCTCGTTCAGAGGCAGTTCGGCCGGAAAAGCCGGCGCACTGAGCGCCGCCTGGACGAGTGAAGGCTCCTCCGCCCGCGCCGCTGGGAGTGCGAGCGCGAGCAGCGCACACATCACAAACCACTTGCCAGTCGGTGCCATTCATTCCTCGGGCTGAGTAAAGTCGGGGCGCGTGCCAATGTCGTACTGCATCTCGGCCAAGAACGCCAAGAGATCGGCCATCTGTACCGGACTGATATCCTTTTCAAGTCCTTCGGGCATCAACGATTTGCCGGTGCTGCGAAGTGCTTCGAGGTTCTGCTTCAGCACGGTTTCAGCTTCTCCCTTATCGCGAGTCAAGGTGACACTGGTCGTCGAATCGGCCGTCAGGATGCCTGTGACTGTCCGTCCGGCGTCATCCAAAGCGACGTAGTTCACGTAACCGGGCTGCACTTCACGATTCGGATCGAGGATCGCTTCCAGCAATGCCCGCGGCGTTCGATTCCGGACCAGCGCCAGGTTCGGTCCGACGACGGCGCCACTCTCGCCAAGCCGGTGACAGGTCGCGCACCGCTGCTCGAACACCTGGGCGCCGCGACTGCTATCCGTGTCCTGCGGCATTTCGGCCAGGTATCGGGCTATTGCCGCGCTGCGTTCTTCGTTAGACGAAAAAAGTGACTCAGCAAGCTGCCGGATTGACGCATCTGCGTGACCGAGCAATACGGCACGCTGCGAACCAGAAATTTGCGCCGTCACGATCTTGCCCTCGCGACATGCCGCGAGCAACCGGCCTGCCCAGGCAGGTCGCGCGGTTAGTACCGTGATCATCTGCTCCTGTAACTTCGGTGAACTTCTGGCCCAGGAGCTGATCAAATGCTCGGCAATCTGCGGTTGCTTGCGCCGCTGGAGAATCGCGAGCGCCGCGGACTGGAGCGATTTAGGCTGCTCGCTATCAATAAGCCGCAAGACGGCGTCGGTCGCCGGCTCGTCGTCGAAATGACTCAGCAGCGACACGGCTGCTAGACGATCATCGAGCTGACAGTCCGTCTGAGTGACCTGCTCCAGACATGCGACCTCGACCCGTTTCAGATATGCCGAGGATGCAGGATCGACGCCGGACTGAATGGCCGTCATCGAACTGCCGGCACGGGCCAGTCCGCATCCCAAACCCAAAACGGATGCTCGCGCAAGTCCAAAGTTGCTTTCGCCGACCTTTTGCGCGAGGGCCAGCAACTTTTCTACCTCCGCCCGATCGTTGCGGGCTCCGCCAATCGCTGCCAGTTCCTCGCACCAGGAAACGGCTTGCGGCAATTGGCGCCAACCAGGCTGATTGAGCAGCGCCGAAAGCAAGTCCGCCGAACGCTCGCGACACGATGACAGCAATGCCGATCGCAGCCAGGTATCGGCCGCGTCGCGAGCCGCAATCTGGGCCAGCTTGAGAGTCGAGTTGGCGTCTGCAAGCTCTCCCAGCGTGAACGCTACCTGAAATCGCACCCGCGCATCATCATCGCCGGCCAGCTTCAGCGCTGCGCTGCGAAGTTTCTGTGATTCCGCGATACGTTCGGTTGCCAATCGCACTGCGTGCTCGCGCACTCGTGGAGATGAGTCCGCGAGTGCGTCAAGCAAGTCGCTATCACTCAGTGATTCCAGGCCTACAAGCGTCCACATGAGATGTAACCGCCCGACCTCGGAGTCAGTTTCTCGCAATCGCTTGGCGAGTGCCGGAACGATCGCCTTGTCCTGGCGTTCGAAGAGCAGCCGTGCAGCCGTGTCGCGCCACCACCCCCCTGCATGTTCAAGATGCCTTGCCAGGTCTACGCCCGTCGCGTTCCCCAACTGGGGCTGCGCTGGCGCTCTGAAACCCGACGGTGCAAGCCGATAGATTCGCCCCTTGTCGCGCCCATTGGTCAGGTCGAGATGTTTCACGACGTCGCTCGAGATATGGATTGACTCAATCACTTCGCGCGACATGTCCAGTACATATAGCGTCCCATCGGGCGCGTTGATGCAATTGACCGGCCGAAACCAGGTGTCGGTCGAACGCACAATCTCGGTATCCTCCTCTACCCGTTCAGACCGAAAGGTGACTCCGTCCGGAATCAATCGTCGATGGTGAATCAGGTTGTTCTGCGAGCACCCCACGAAAACTTCGCCGCGGTATTTTTCCGGGTAGGCGTGACCTCGGTAGATCGCCAATCCCGCGGCTGCGTCAATCACGTTCTGGCTCAAGCCGGCTGAGTTGATTCCGCGTTCACCGGCCGCGAGCCGCCGCGTCGAGCGAATCTGCCGCCACCGCTCCACGGGACTGATCCGAAAAATGGACGTTACCCCCGGCGCGAGATCATTCATTCCCTCGGACACCGCGAGAAACGGATTTCGAGCCACATACTCCTGCGGCAGCACCTCGTGTACAAGCGGGTTCGATTCGCTGCATACGAAGCGGTTGAACCAATCGTCGAACGCATTGCCGAACTGTTGGCGGCCCGTGATCGTCTCAAATATCTCGGTTGTCGGATCGAGGCGAAAATCGCGGCCCGAGAGCTCGATCGCCGGCTCATTGGGGGCGGCCACGCGTTTGACGCTGCCGCCGTTCACCGAGCCAGCGCCGTAGATCTTGTGATCGATGCCCCACACCAGATTGTTAATCCCGCCCTGCTGGTTGCGATCGCCAAAACCCGTGAAAACCTTGCGGCGTTCGTTGGCCACGCCGTCGCCGTCCGTATCGCGCAGGTACCAGATGTCCGGCGCGGCGGCGACGAACACGCCCCCCTTGTATGGCGCGACGCCCGTGGGCCAGGCGATCTCGTCGGCAAAGATCGAGCTTCGCTCATACCGTCCATCATTGTCCTCATCGCTCAGGTATCGCACGCGGCCCAGCGGCGCGCCAGCCTGCGGCCGATACGGATAGTCGATCATCTCCGCGACATACATCCCGCCGTTTTCGTCAAAGCAAGCGGCCACCGGGTCGGTCACGTCCGGCTCGTGAGCCACCAGTTCCATGCGGAAGCCATCAGCCACTTCGAATGTCTTTACTGCCTCCTCGGGCGTCTTCGCCGGCACGGGCTTTAAGAACTCGGCGAGCTGCTCATCGTCACTTTTCTGCTTGATGACTACCTTGTCTTCGCTCACCACCCCTGCCGCGGCCAATCCTCCGCGTGCTTTGGCGTCGAGCAGGATCGCTCGCGAACGCTCAAAGTACTCCACGGCTTTGGACTTCTCAGGCATGTCGCGGGACTTGTGATCGGCAATCTGCTCGTCCAATCGCTCGAGCATGTAATCGGCCGATTGGGCGGAGAATGGCTTGCGACCTTCCCAAGTCACATACACCGGATTCGTATGGGCCTCGGCATCGGCATTGCCACTCGGCGACTTTGAGAATGCCCGGGCGGCAATCCAGGCTGGGCCGCTGAGATTCAACTCATGCTCCAGCATCAGCTCCTTGCTTTGTGTCGGTTCGATTGCCAGTTCGCGTTCGACCTTACCGTTCACCACCAGTTGCACGTGCGTCACGGGACAGGTTTCGCTCTGCACGCTGATCTTCACGGGCAAGCGTCTGGTGTCAGCATTGGTCACCGCAATCTCATCACCCGGCTGATGTCCGTCCACTTCCAGCAGGATCATCGGCCCCGTGGTCATGAAGCTGCGGCCGGCCGCTGCGCCGGCGAGCCATTGCTCGAAGTCGGCCGCACCGTCGATTTGTACATACGTCCGCGCGTCTCCCAGTTTGCGGCAGGCCGGATAGTCGCACGCGCCGAGGCCGGGAAATCGATAGCCGCAATTCAGCACGTGGTACCAGCCGTCGAGGCCGATGCCGCGATAGATACCGAACTGCAACAGTTCGACACCATCGACCGCGCCCTGCACGATGTCGGCCCAAATCTCCTGGGCGTAGCCACCGTGTGCATAAAACGACTGCCCTCCTTCGCGGCGCGTCTCGAGTCCCAGCTGGCCGAACACCGGTCCCAGGTTCGGGTCGATCCGCTGACCGTCCATCACCAGGTCGTTGCGGCCGATCAGGAGCATGTGACCAAAGATCACGTTGCGATATTCCTGCCCCGAGATGATCTGATAGCCGCCGCGGCTTCGAACCGAACGCTTGCCGAGCCCCTGCAGTTGCGGCGTGATCAGCTCGGGCATCAAGCCCGGATAGTCGTTCGTCTCGTTGTAGGCGAGGATCATTCCCATCCGAATGTCTTCGGCTTCGAGCAGATCGAAGATCTCGCGATCGTCGTCCTCGTCGGCGCGGATGAAGTGCAGATGCGGATCGCCCGAGTGCCAGCCTCGCTCGTGCATCGGCGCGGGATTCTCGATCGCGAGTGTGATCTCGCTCGACTTGCCGGCAGCCAGCTCAACCTCCTCCTTCACGGGCCGATACTCGTAGCCCTTCCACACTTCCACGCGCGACTTGCCCGCCGGCACGCGCACCGTGAACTTCCCGGGCGTATAGAAGAAATGTCCGAAGTAGCGGATCGGCGCCTTGCTCGGCCGGTTGCCGGCCAGCCGCTCGGGCCAGGTGCCGGTCAGACTGTAGTCGGCCAGCGGGTTCTCGGCCGGCTCATAAAAGTTGCCGTCGGGGCCGACGACGTTCACACGGCAGAACGTCGGCCGTCCGGTCGCGGCGTCATGGATCGTCACGACGAGATCGGCCGTGTCGGCGCCTTCGGCCTTCACCGGTTTGCCGGGCTGGCTGAAGCCAGGCGGCGTGAAGATGTAATTCTCCTCGGCTTCGACCACGGGCGCCTTGTCGAACTGGCCGCGCTCGGCCAGCACGAGCGTTGGGAGGATGCTCGCCAGGCACAGCAGCGTGACGAGAGCGGCAATCGGCGGGCGACGGTTCATGGCAACTCGCGGGGGGCAATGCCGTGGGGTGGGAGTGCGTGCTCTTGCGGCCGATGCTACACCGCTCACCATCCGGCCGCAACAATTGACCGCGCCCTGCACCCCACCGAATGGCGAAGTACAATGGCGAGGCTGCGAAATTCGCTATTTCCCACCTCGCTTTAGATCGATCCGCCGTGAGCATCTACGACCAGTTCGGAGTCGAACCGATCATCAACGCCTCGGGCGCGGTGACACGCCTGGGCGGCGCGCCGCTGAACGAGCAGGCGCTCGCCGCGTTTGTCGAAGCAGCCCGCGAGTCGGTGCCGCTCGAGAAACTGCAAGCCGCGGCCTGTCGCGAGATCGCCGCAGCCACCGGCGCGGAAGCGGGCCTCGTCACCGCCGGGGCCGCCGCAGCGCTCACGCTCGGCACGGCCGCGATTCTCGCCCGGCACGATCTGGGCCGCATGGAACGGCTGCCGCACTGCGAAGGCTTTACCGATGAGATCGTCGTCGCCCGGGAGCATCGCAGTGGCTACGATCACGCGGTGCGTGCGGCCGGCGCCAGGCTCGTCGAAGTCGGCTTCAACGAACTGGTCAGCGGGGCGGGCGTCCGCCGAACCGAGGCCTGGGAGTATGCCGCGGCGTTTGGTCCCCGCACAGCCGGCGTCTTGTATGTGCTGACCGACGGTTCGCGGCCGCCGCTCGCGGAGGTCGTCGCCGTCGCACACGCGCATCACCTGCCGGTCATCGTCGATGCCGCGGGCGAGCTGCCGCCGCGAGCGAACTTGCGAGCGCTGCCCGCGAGCGGCGCCGATCTCGTGGCCTTCAGTGGCGGCAAGGCGATTCGCGGGCCGCAAGCCACGGGCATTCTCTGCGGCCGCCAGGAGCTGATCTCTTCGGCGGCACTGCAGATGCTCGACATGGACGATCACGCCGAGCTGTGGGATCCGCCGGCCGAGCTGATCCAGCGCGACCGCGTGCCGGGCTTGCCACGACATGGCATCGGCCGCGGGTTCAAGGTCTCGAAGGAACAGATCGTGGCCCTGCTCGTCGCGCTGCGAGCGTTCGCCGCGGGCGAGTACGACCGGCAAATCGCTGGCTACCAGCGGTGCCTGGAGACGATCAGGGCGGCGCTAGCGACCGCGCCGGTCGAGTGCAGGCTGCACGAGTCCGACGGCGAGCGGTTGCCGATTCTGGAGATCGCCACCAGAGATCGCGAGACAGCGTTTCACGTCTGCCGACGCTTGCGGGCCGGTTCGCCGCCGTGCTACGTGGGTCACGGCCTGCTCGCCGAGGGCAAGCTGGTGATCAACCCGCTGCATCTCAATGATGAGCGGGCGGCGGTGCTTGCCAGGCGGTTGGCCGAGGAGCTTATACCCTGACCTTCTGGTGCTCGGGTGCCACTGCTGGCTCGCCCAGCAGTGTCCGCCACAGGTTTCACCTTGCACCGTGAACAGCCAAGCCGATGTTGTCTCCAAGCTGAGCTCGAACGAAACCGCTTCCGTCGTTCCTACAGCAAGCGGGCATCCCGGGGAACGCACCGCTGGACAAGCCCAGCGAGTGGCGCCCAGTAAAGAAGACAGAGGCGAGTCTGTCTGGGTCGAATTTTCAAAGAACGGGGAGAGTTTGAAGTTTTCAGTATTCAGTTTTCAGCGAGGATGAAGAACCGCTCGCTCTCTTTCTTGCTGAACACTGAAAACTGAACACTTCACACTGAAAAGTTTCCTGGCTCATTTTAAGAGAACGATTTTTCGCGCGTGTGCGCTTAAGTTTTCGTGAAAAGCATGTTTCGGGCGCACACACTCCACTCGGCAGCGTCCAAAGCGGGCCCGAGCGGTGGTGGCCAGCCGTCGTGGATTCTCCAAGTTCGCGGTGGTGCTGGAATTCGTTAGCGGCATGCTGCGGTCTCTACCTGTTGTCGTGACCT
>Ga0169931_10003684_pt1 | contig 24198 bp, 28 predicted proteins | sample Kivu_15m_20L_FD_129675 | JGI IMG/M metagenome (GOLD analysis project Ga0169931, IMG submission 129675) | Freshwater microbial communities from Lake Kivu, Western Province, Rwanda to study Microbial Dark Matter (Phase II) - Kivu_15m_20L... | ecosystem: Environmental > Aquatic > Freshwater > Lake...
CGGCAAGACCAAGTTCGCGCTGACACTGGTAGAGTCCGACGCTGCAGGAACGTGGCACTTTGCAGGAAACGCACTTGCGGTACACACAAAGAAGACAGAGCCGTTCACGGTAAGCTACACCGTGGTCGCAACTCAATAATCCCCATTATTTTTGCACCATCTGCAACATGTTTTGATCATTTGATCGAGTGATAAGTCTATAAAGGAGCTTTTTTGGATCGTCATTACACGTGATAATATGGGCAAGCTACTTGAAAAAGCGTTAAGGGACGCAATATCTGAAGACAAGTGCGTATTGGGACAAAAGCAGGTACTGCAGACAATAAAGAACGCCAAGCTGCTGGTACTCTCAAAATCGCTTTCACAGGACGACGCCGAGAAGATCTCGGGCTCTGCAAGCGGCCAAAAAATATCGACTCTACAATTCGACGGCTCCTCAGTGGCGCTGGGAAAACTGTGCGGATTGCAGTTTAGAGTTTCAACAGCATCACTTACATCAATTCCAGAATCAAACATCAAGGCGATTTTAAAAGAAGAAGAGAAATGATCACGCAAAAAAACTCTCAAAGTTTAAATGAGACGCTCCTCGTGTCGGAATAATCAGGGACATGCCGCAAACAATAAAACTCACAACTGATCAGATGCGACTCATATCGCTTTTCCAGAATGTAACCGGCGCATCTGCGCGCGACTGCGTCGAGGATGAAAAGCAGAACCGCGTCATCTTTGTAGTGAACGAGGGAAAGATGGGACTTGCAATCGGCAAGGGCGGCTCTCACATCAAAAACCTGCAGAATATCATAAAAAAGAACGTCGAGCTGGTAGAATACTCGGACGATCCCGCACTGTTCCTCAAAAACATGCTAAACTCAAAGCTTGTCTCGGAGGTAAAGCTGAACAAGAGGCTTGATGGCTCCACCCAGGCAATCGTGCTCGTCGATCCGAAAAAGAAGGGCATAGTGGTCGGCCGCGAGGGAAAGAATGCGGAGAAGGCAAGACTGCTGGCGAAAAGGTACTTTGAAATTACAAGCGTTTTAATTAACAGTCCTGACAAAGTGAGTGAGTGATAGCATGGCCAAGTCTCCACTAGGGTTATTCGCAGGAAGAGTTCTAAAGTCGAAAAGAAAGCGACAGCGATGGTCCATAGGCACCTACAAAAGAAGGACCCTCGGACTTGACCGCAAGTCAAACCCGATGGGCGGCTCACCGCAGGCAAGGGGCATAGTCTTGGAAAAGGTCGGAGTAGAGGCAAAGCAGCCAAACTCTGCGGTAAGAAAATGTGTCCGAGTTCAACTAATCAAGAACGGAAGGACGGTGACTGCGTTCCTGCCGCGAGACGGAGCCATGAACTTTATCGACGAGCACGACGAGGTCCACGTTGAGGGAATGGGCGCGTCGATGGGAGGAGCAATGGGAGATATTCCGGGAGTGAGATTCAAGGTTTTCAAAGTAAACGGCACCTCGCTTAGGGAGCTTGTAAGGGGAAGAAAAGAAAAGCCGAGGAGATAGGACATGGCAGAGACACCGAACCTTTTGTTGTTTAGGAAATGGGATCTTTCGGGAGTTGAGATAAATGACCCCGGACTAAAGACGGTGATCTCGCTGAGGAGGTCCATACTGCCGCACACATTTGGCAGGTCCTCACTGAAGCGATTCAACAAGGCAGACGTAAACGTAGTCGAGAGGCTTGCAAACAAGCTCATGCATTTTGGTAAAAAGTACGCAAAGAACACCGGAAGGATGGGTGGAAAGAAGGCAAGGACAATCAACACGGTCAAGGCCGCATTCGATCTGATTCACCTAAAGACGGGCAAGAACCCAGTAGAAGTTCTGGTCAGGGCAATTGAGCACTCATCTCCAAACGAGGACACCACACGAATCGTGTACGGCGGAACTGCATATCACGTCTCAGTCGACGTCTCCCCACTCAGGCGCGTTGACCTTGCACTCAGATTCATAGCCGACGGCGTAAAAGAATCATCGTTTTCAAACCCAAAGGCAATGGAGGAGTATCTTGCAGAGCACCTCATCGCCGCGTCCAACAACGACGCTGCGGCCCCGTCAGTTAAGAAAAAGAACGAGCTGGAAAGAATCGCGCAAGCGTCAAGATAGCCGCCAGATTTAATTTAGTAAAGTAGCCCGAGGCAGATTCGAACTGCCGTCTCTGCCTATCCACTCATGAGATCCAGAGGGCAGAATCCTTAGCCTGAAATTCATTTGGCCGCTAGACTATCGGGCTACTGAAAATTTCACAAATCCATCAGAATATAAAATTACTTGGTACGTGGACTGCCGCGTCATCTGGTGCGCACCTCGCGAATCGCGGTGGCATAATCGCAGTCGGCCTTGAGCCTCATGTAGGGGATCAGCCTGTAGTGGATAGAGTAAAGCTGGCCCTCCTTGTACAGGATGTTTTTTTGCAAAAGCGAGGCAAGCCCCCTTGAAGCAACCACAAGGGGAACGCCTGAGCCGGCAATCACCTCGTCCCGCTTCTTCTGGTACTGCTCCAATGTGAACGCGACATCGTTCAGCTCCAAAATCAGCGGCCAGACTATCCGCTTCCAGACCGTCCTCCGATTCTGCGTCCCAGATGCGTATTTGCCCTTATCGCCCAACGTTAAATAACGCTAGAGCTTTAGTTATAATTCGTTGTTCAAAAACGAAATAGAAGAGTCGCTCAGGCTGCTTGAAAAAGACTGGCAGGTCGAGCCCATACTAAAGGACTTCATGCTCGGGAGGAGGACAGACGTTGAAGACTATCCGATAAAGGTAAGGGACGTAATATTTCACATACCGTACCTGGCGGAGGAAAAAAAATACATCCTCTGGAAGTGCTACTGGCCGGACTGCCACAACTGCTGCGAGCGCCAGGGCAGGCTTCCGCTCACTTCGGACGATCTCATCAAAATAGGCGCAGGACTCAAGTACAAAAAGACGTCCGACTTTGTCAAAAGCGAGACACTCATCGCCACCTGGTCAGAGTCGGGGCCGTCGGGGGAAAACACCACGATGACGTCAATCAACCTAAAAAGAAGGCAGGACGAGACAGAGTCCGAGGACGGAACGCACATGCGGTGCAGGTTTCTGGACAAAGAGGGGGCGTGCTCCATCCATCCGGACAGGCCGGGGGTCTGCTACCTGTACCCGTTTTCGACATGGCTAGAGTCCAACCAGGGCAGGGCCCGTGTCCATTCAACATTCCAGTTCACCGGAGACTGCCCCGGATTCTACCTTGCGGATTCTATAGATCCGATGAAGGAGCTTCTGAGGGAGTACTCTGGGACCATCTACGACTATACCATGAAGTATACTAGGACCACCAGGGAGGGATACGGGTGCGCCAGCCTTTCCTAGGCCTTTGCCACCTTCATTAGGTCCTTCATGTGGATCTCCATTCCGAACCTTTCCTCGTTCTTTTTCATGTATCTGAATATCTCCAGCATGTCCTTTAGCTGCTTTAGCATGCTGAACTCGTGCGTTATCTTGTTCCTTACAAAGTCAAAGACCTTTCCGTATATCTTAAAGTACTCGATGACCTCTTTTTCGTACCTCTGGTTGTCACCTATGTTTCTCACAAATATGTCTGCGCAGACCATGCTGGGTATTATGCCCTCGCCAAGCAGCGGGTACACGGTACCTATGGACTCGCCCACACCTACTACCTTTCCGGAGTAGAACGGCCTGCAGAGGTTCGGCGTGGCAAGCCTTATCGGCCTTCCTACGGTCTTTAACACCTTCCCCCCGTGCTCCTTTAGGAATCTGTCCGTCTCTTCGACGTGCATTTTGTTATAGTCGCCTGCCCCTATGTGCGCAGTGTCCTTGCCCAGAGGGAAGTACCAAAAGTACCCCGTCATTCCCTTGAACGGCCTTATGAAAAAGTCGTCGTACGGCACGCCGTTTTCGTACTGGACCTTGTACTCGTAGGTGGGAAGGAAAAAATCCTTTTCAAGCTTTGGCAGGTAGACCCTGTGGAACCCGGTGCAGTCCAAGATGAGATCGTATTCCGATTCCAGCTCCTCAAGCTTTGGGGCCTTGCCGTATATGACCTTGGAGTCCTTTACAAAGTCCCTGATTAATCCAATCTTGTCGTAGGTGCACAGCCCGTGCAGGCCGATGTCGAACTTTTCGCCGCCGCTCATCTCAACGTGCATGCTCTTTCCGTCGTGTATGACGTATTCTGAAAAGTCGATTCCGGACTTTGTGCACAGCTCTGCCATCTTTGTCTTGCAGGTGCCCCAGGCGCATATGGAATCATGCCTCTCCTTTGGCATCCTCTCGTACCCGGTCACCTCGTGGTCCTTTTTGAGCCGGGATATCAGGTAGCTCCCGGCGACGCCGATTCCGCACACCGCAATCTTCAAATCAGCTTGGTTCTGCCGCTGCCTAATAAATACAATATTGGTCGGCCGGAATCATTCCATCAGGATTGCCGGCTTGAACGGCCTTGCAGTCCTTGCCTTGTTCTTTGGGTCGTACTTTGATTCGTCGGACTCTGAGAACAACTTGATCTCGACTCCGAACTCTCTTCTCACAAGCGGCCCAAGCTGGGATGATATCACCGCACCCTCGTCCACGGGGGCCAAGTCGGCCTTTAGCTGCCTCAGTTCTGCCGGCTCGGCCAGAATGGAGTTTACCGACTTTTTCACAAAGTCCGGATCCTTCTTTATGGACTCGGTCTCCTTTTCTGCTATGAGCGACTTTATTATTGCGCCTATGTTGGTGTTGCCCTCCGTGACGCTCTTTGCTATCTTTTGGTAGGCTTTTGCCTTCCACGGCGCCGCAGTGTAGATGACTATTCTTTGCGGGGTGATCTTTGTTACCTTGATTATGCTCCTGATGTCGTCCATGATGGACATGAGAAGCTCCTCCGACTGGACCGACTCTCTGTCTATCTCCTCCGGCTTTGGCCACTCTGACTTTGATGCCTCGCCCGAGTTCCCTAGCCTCTGCCACATCTCCTCGGATATGTGGGGGGCAAACGGCGAGAGCATGGCCACGCGTGCCTGCAGTATCCTGTGGAAAATTCCGGACGTGTCGTCCCTCTCCTTTGCGGCGACCCTTTTTTGGTACCACTGTATGTCCGATTCAAAGCTGTACAGTATGTGGTGCAGGGCCTCGCGAAGCCTCATCTTTTCAAGGGCCGCAGTGACCTGTATTATGAGGTTCTGCAGCCTGCCAAGTACCCACCGGTCCTCCGGCTGGAGGGCATCTGGCATCTTGGGGCCGTACCTTGAGCAGTCGTCATAGATTGCCTCCAGCTTTGACTTGATGCTGTTTACAGATTCCATGTTAAAGTCTGCGTCCTGGAGAAGCTCTGCCGAAATTATTATGGCAAGGCGAATCGGGTCCGCCCCGTACTTTTTGATTGCCTGCCTCAGCGGGATGATGTTTCCCATGGACTTTGACATCTTTTTTCCGTCCATCAGGACCGAGCCGTTGACAACAATTTGCTTTGGCCAGTTGTGCTGCGGAAATATCGCTACGTGATTTAGCACAAAGAACGTCAGGTGGTTTGGCACAAGGTCCCTGCCTGAGTGCCTTGCGTCGACCGGGTAAAAATAGGAGAACTCTTGCCGGATGCTCTCTATCAGGTTCTGTGCGATGCCGCTCCTCTCTGCTACCTGCCCTGCATCACCGTTTTCCATCAGGACGTACTCAAAGAACGCATCATCCAAACCCTCAGCACCAAGAGTGCCGGCGTTGACGTACTTTGCCAGAATGTAATACGCCATGTATATGACGGAATCGGACAAGCTCTCCACTATCCAGTCTTTGTCCCACGGCAGATTTGTCCCAAGCCCGTGCTGTCTTGCACAGGCCCTCTCCCTTAGCCATCCTACCACGTAGTTGAACTCTGTCCTTATCTCGTTTGGGAGTATGCTCATGCCCTCAAAGCACCTGTTTGTCCTCTCCTTCCATTCCTTGTCGGAATAATTCAGAAACCACTGGTCGTTGAGTATCTTTACGACGCATTCCGTCCCGCACCTGCACCTGACCGGGCCGTTGTTAAGCTCAAGCAGCATGTCGGAGTTTTTCGACTCTGCAAGCCAGTCCTTTATGGCATCCTTTGCCTCGGACACCTTGAGACCTGAGAATCTTCCGGTGTTCTCTCTGAGTATGCCGCCGTAGAACTCTTTTGCGTACACCTCCTTTGTCGCCTCCTCAAGTCCTGGGTGAGACTGGCTGTCTATCCCCATCTTCTCGACCACCTCCCTTGCGGGGACCTGGCCGTATCCTTCGGTCTGTATGATTGGAATGGGTTCAATTGACTGCGCCATCGTCCCAACAGATGCGTCACTTTTGATGTCCTGCAAGGCCTGGTAGTCGAACGGGGCGTGTGCCGGAACCGACATGACTATGCCGGTGCCGTTGTCGCTTTTGACAAAGCTTGCGGGAAATATCGGCACGGTCCTGCCCAGTATCTCTACTGACGCCCCCACAAGTTCGGAGCCCTCCACGTCCCCAACATGGGATACCGTCTTGTCCAAAAACTCTAGCTTTCTTGCGCACTCGGGGCTGACAAGCCAAGTCTCGCCGTCAACCGTTATCTTCTTGTACGTGATGTCGGGGTTTACCCAAAGGTTCGTCACGCCAAACACTGTCTCGGGCCTGAGCGTTGCGGTGGGGACTATCGTGTCTCCGTATCGGAACTTTATCAGGATGTACTCGGTAAAGTCCGGCTCTACGTCGCCTATGGTGTCGTGCTGGGATACTGGGTTCTGATCGTTGGGGCACCATCCAACCGGGTGGGAGCCCTGCACCACCAGGTTGAGCGACTTTAGCTTTCGGAACTGCCACTCGATGAACTTTTTGTACACCGGGTCTATGGTGGTGAACTCGCGCCTCCAGTCTATGGAGTAGCCCATCTCTATCATCCCGTCCTTTATCTCCTGGTGGAAATAGTCTGCAATCTTTACCGGCTCGACAAACTCGCGCACAGTCTGCTCGGGGACATGGTACAGCGTCTTAAAGTTCTCGATGAGCTCCTTGTCGTTTTCCTGGACGCGCTTTGCCATGCCGAGTATGGGGGTTCCAGTATAGTGAAACCCCATGGGAAACAGCACATTGTACCCGCACATCCTGAGGAACCTTGCGTGGACGTCGGCAAGCGTGTACGTCCTTCCATGCCCTATGTGCTGGGGGGAGTTTGGGTACGGGTATGCCACCGTGATGAACTTTTTCTCCCCGCGGCCCGGCTCCGTCTCAAAGTCCCCTGACTCTGCCCACTTTTTCCTCCACTTTGTCTCTATTTCGTTCCAGTCTATCATAGGCCGACCGTCTTTCTGATTAGCGCCTTGGCGTGCTCCACTGCCTGCTGCATCTTGGCAGAGTCCCTGCCCCCGCCCTGGCCGAACCTTGCGTCGCCCCCGCCGGAGCCCCCAAGCACAGATGATATCTCTTTTACAAGGTCGCCCGCCTTTAGGTGCTGACCGGCCCTTTCCCCTGAAAACACTATGATCCTAATCCCAGAACCCCTCGGTATCAGGGTGCAGTATATCATGGAAGGCTCCGCCCTGATTGCCTCCTCGCCCACGGATATGTGGAACTCCTCGTCAAGGTCCTCCTCTATCGTGTGGTAGAACTTTACCTGCCCTATTCTCTCTGCGGACTCTACTGCGCTTGCAGCAGCTGCGGGGCTTGTCTTTTTGATGAGCTGCTTGAGCTTTTTCTTTGCGGACTCTGAGTCGCTCATTGCATGCTCAAAGGATTTTAGCAGCTTTTCTCTGTTGGAGCCAAGCGCCGCTATTATGGCAGATATGTCGCTTTCCTGCTTTTGTACATAGTCTATTGCGGCCTGGCCCGACACAAACTCGAGCCTGACCACCCCGTCCTGGATCCTCTCCGACTTGGTTATCTTTATGAGGCCTATCTCGCCCGTCCTGCCCACATGCGTTCCACCGCAGGCCTCCACGTCAAAGTCCTCTATTCTGACTATCCTTACCGACTTGACCGGCACGACCCCTCCCTGGTATATGCGGAACCCAAACATCTGCTCGGCGCTGCCCCTATCGTATTCTTTGATTGTTACTGGCATGTTTTTTTGGATGATGGTATTGGCGGCGTTTTCAATCTTTCTTATCTCCTCGTCCGAGAGCCCGGAGTGGTGTGTGATGTCGAGCCTGCCATAATCGCTCTCCTTGAATGCAGAATGCTGCCAGACCCACGAGCCTAGCGTGTTTCGCGCTGAGGAGTTTATGATGTGGGTGCTGGTGTGGTGCTTTGTGATGCTTCTCCGCCTTGACTCGTCGACCTCGCACTTTACCGCGGTACCTTCCTGCGGGACGTGGCCCTTTATCTCGTGTAGGACCACGTTTCCGTGCTTTGTCACATCTACCACATCTGATCCGTCCATTCTTCCGTGGTCTGGCTCCTGCCCCCCACCGCGCGCGTAAAATGCGGTCCTGTCCAGAATGACAAACTTGTTCTTTACCACCCTTAACACCCTTGCGTCAAACTTCATCGGGTCGTCCTTGTAGAACAAAAGGTCCGTGTCCGGAACCCCCTCGAGATGGACCTCCTCAACTGCCTTCTTTTTTTCCGACTGGTGCAGATCGGAAAGCTTGGTGTAGAACGTATCGGGAATCTCCGTTATTATCTGGTGTTCCTTGAGGTAGTCCGGCGTGACGCCGTCGGACTCGTAGAGGCGAATCATGTCGTCGACTTCGAGCTTTTTGTTCTGCGACTTTATGCCTGCCGCAATCTTTTCCATCCTTGACTTTGACTCGTGGTACCTTCCCACCTCTATCCGTATGATGGTCTTTACCTCCTCCCGGTACTGCTCAAGCTCCGGGTATGTGTTCTTCAGATAGTCGACGTGGCTGTCAATGAGATCGTCAAGGTCCAGCCTGAGGCCGAGCCTGTCTATTGTCGCCATTATCCTGCGGAGTATTATCCTGAGATTGTATCCTCCGCCGACGTTGCTTGGCAGGGCGCCGTCGGATATTGCAAAGATGAGTGTCCTTAGGTGATCCGCAATCATGTACATGCCCTCAAGGGGGGCAATTACCCTGTTGAGGTTCTCCTCTGTGAGGTGGGACTCTTTTATTGCGGCCCTCCTTACCTGGGACAGGTCCGGATACCTCTCAAGGCTTTTCGCTATCTCGGTAAAGTATCTTGTCAGCATGGTAGAGTCGGAGTCGATTCCTATCTTTGAGAGCAGCTTTTCCGTTATCGGCCCAAAGCAGCAGTCGTACGCGGTGGGGGTACCCATGGTGATCCAGGCAAACCTCTCAAGGCCTGCGCCCATGTCTATTATCCTCTGGTCCAGTGTGGTGTGGTTTCCAAGCTCGCCCTGAAACTCTGTGAACACTGCGTTGCCAAGCTCAAGGCCCCTCACATAGTATTCCAGAGATGAGCCGAAGGAGCCGCCGCCTGCCCAGACGTCCTCTACGAATACTATCTCGTTTTTGTTAATCCCAAAAGACTCTGTAAGCAACCTAAAGTCAAGGTCCACGCACTCGTCCTTCCAGTACCCGCCCCCGTTGGGTATGCTGTGCTGGCCTATCATGCAAAAGCTGGAAAAGTGCCTTCCGGTGACGCCCACATTCTCAATATCCTTGAATCGCAGGCATGTCTGCGGAACGACTAGGGGATTTGCCGGAAACTCAAAGACGACCTTTGATCCCATAACCCTCTGAAAGTCTACTATTGATGCTATTGTAAAGTACAGATCATCGCGCCACCTGCAGACCACCGGGTACCTGCTGATTGATGTGTGGCCATTCTTTACGAAAAACGACTCCACCTGGCGCCATGCCTCGGAATAGTCAAATCTCTTTGAGGTGGGGGGATTGCCTATGAACGAGTACGTGTCATCAGAGTGCTCCGGGCACACCGCCCTGTCGTCCAAAGCCCAGAAGAACCTCTTGCACACGCTGCAGGACCTTCTTGCAAAGCCCTGTTCCTCGAAAAGCTTCACCTTGTAGTATCTGTCCGGCTCTGAGGAGAACTTGGCAAGAATCTCTTCCTTGTTCATCTTCTGAGACTGAGAACGACCGATATTAAGAACTATTGATGAGAAAGTTGGCCGATGTTTTGCGTCGGGGCATTTTCGATCAGGTAACTGCGGAACGTGGACTTTTTCAATCAATTAATAAGATGCACTTTGGGAGCATTCGTATGTTTGGCCGCAAGCCCAAGGGGATCAAAGAGGGCGATTATGTCTTCGCATCAAAGCCAGACGGCCAGTTCCGTAACGTCATATTTGGCATGGCAACAGGAGTTGACGGAAACAAGATAGGCGTGAGCGGGCTGGTGATAAACCCGATCGGGCTGAAGAACAAGGTCTCGCAGGACAAGGCCGGACCTCGCTCGGTGGAGATATTGCAAAAGCCGACGCCGGAGAACTGCATCCTTGCTTTCATATATCGGGTGGAGCACGAGACCTTCAACGAGGTGCTTGACGTAGACGAGCACCAAGTTATCGCGATATCAGAAAAGGCGTACTATGTTCTGGACGGGTGGATACGTGAGTCCATACCGGAGATTCTCAACAACGTGCTCTCGCTTCCAGAGGGGCCTGAGCGCGACCACGCAAAGCGGGTGGTGAGGCAGAGGATGGACACCTTATACGATAAGAACCTAAAGCAGAACCTGTACTCGGTCTGCCGCAGCCTGAAGATTCTTAATTGACGGTTCTGCTGATTCTAAAGCGCGCCATTTGATTGGCCGTGTGCGCAGGGCGGACAAAGATTAGCTTTATTTTTTCAGCCCTTGTATGTTCTGGTGGTGTCTGAAGAGAACGATAGATCCCTCTCGCTTATGGTGCATGAGGCATACGCAGGAGACGTCGGCAAGGGAATAGCAAGAGTCGACGCGCAGAGCATGAAACGGCTGGGCATGTCAGAGGGGGACGTGCTTGAGATTAACGGAAAGCGCAGGACGGTCGCCCGCTGCCTCCAGATGTATCCGTCGGGCAAGGGAAATTCCATCATTCGCATTGACGGCCTTGGCAGAAACAATGCAGGTGTCGATATTGGGAATATGGTGCAGGTAAGGAAGGTGAGCGCGCCTGAGGCTACAAGCGTGGTCCTGGTACCGCTTGAGGAGATCCCGCCGGTGGATGGCAAGTATCTGGCAGACAAACTAGACGGGGTTCCGCTGAACAAGGGTGATAACTTGCTGGTGCTGTATTTTGGCGGCAACCTACCGTTTCAGGTGGCGAACCTTGACCCGAATCTGGACGTGGTACTTGTTACCAAAAACACTACATTCCAAATTGCCAAAAGGGGCCCAACTGCATGAGCAAAATCTCCTTGCAAGGGCAGCACCTTGGAATCTGGGGCGATCATGTCGCATTCTGCTTGCCGCACCGGTGTGCTTAGTTTTATATTATCCCCAAAAGAGAGCCACAATACAATGGAATACGTTTACGCTGCATTGATTTTGCACAAGCTGAAGATGGAAGTTAATGAGGCTAACATTGGTAATATCATCAAAGCCACTGGAGCAACCGTAAATGATGCTCAGGTAAAGGCACTCGTTTCCGCACTTGCCGATGTCAACATCGAGGAGGCAATAAAGGCAGCGCCGGTCGCAGTAGCAGCACCAGCAGCAGGAGCCGCGGCAGCACCAGCAGGCGGAGAGGAGAAAAAGGAAGAGGCCCCAGCAGGCAAGACAGAAGAGCAGGCAATGGAAGGCCTTGCGTCTCTGTTCGGCTAAATCTAAGCACCATTTTTCACCTTTAATTTTATTTATGTCAGTTACATGACTCTCTAGTTGGCAGAAATTCCGTTTGCATTTTTGATCTATGTATTTGACCTGTTCGGAACCATGGCGTTTGCAGTGACCGGGGCCTTCAAGGCAATCGAGCACAAATCCGATATCGTGGGAATTCTCATCCTCTCCATCATAACCGGGGTGGCGGGGGGAACAATCCGGGATATAGTGATTGGCCGGTTCCCGCCAAACTCCATAGTGGATCCGCTGTACGTGGCAATCTGCGTCGCGTCGGGGCTGACGCTCTTCTTTTTGTATCCGCACCTGCAAAAGCACTGGAACGTCTTTCTAAAGTTTGACGCAATAGGACTTGGTGTCTTTTCGATAACTGGCGCGACGTTCGCATATCATGTGTTCGGGCTGAACTTTCTCGCAATCGCCTTTGCCGGGATCCTAACGGCCGTGGGTGGAGGAATACTGCGCGACGTTTTCGTAAACGAGGTTCCGTTTATCTTTGTAAAGGAGCTGTATACAACTGCGAGCTTTGCCGGAGTGACACTGTTTTACCTCCTTTTGGTGCTGGAGGTGCCGTTGTACGCCTCGTCCGTGGCAGGGATAGTGCTTGTTACTGTGGTGAGGCTGGTGGCAATGAAATACAACTGGAACCTGCCGAGGGCAAGAGAGAGATAACCTAGGCCGGGCTGTAGCCTTTTGCCTTTGAGGCGACAGACTTGGCCTGAGCGTTTGCCCTTTGCAGTACCTGTTCTTTGGTGTCGTCCGCCATGTATCCTGCCTCGACTGCAACAGAGCGGGCGCCATGTGCGACCTTTGCAAGTATGTGTTTGATGTTATCCGCTGTGACGTAGGCAGCCTCAATGGAAAGTGACACTGCCTCCTGGTGTGCCTGTGCAAACAGGTTCCTGTACTGTTCGACGTCTATTGAAAGCTCTTCCTTCTGGTACTTGATACCTTCCTCAAGCGCAGTGTCTAGTGCTATTCCTGCCTCCACCGTCTTTATGTCCAGTTTCTGAAGTAGTGTTGCAAGCTTTGCGGGGACTGGCTGGCCCTTCTTTACCGGTGTGCTGTCCTTTAGAATCCAGATTGTTCCCTGGTCTATCTTGGTCGCGATTCCTGCCTCCTTGAACTCGGTGAGCATGGGCCCTGGAGCGATTCCTGTATTCTTTGCGGGCACGGTTACATCGACGCTTGCGATGTCTCCGCCCCTGGCGTACAACATCACCTTGTTCTTTCCGAGCAAAACATTTAGCTTGAATGGGGACATGTTTGTGAACATAAGGACGCACTGCCCCTTGATTGACTCGACGAGCTTTGCGAGTCCGGGCACATCTATTTTTTCAAGCGCCTTTTGCGCAACCTTGTCCTTTATGCTGATTATCCTAACTTGGTCTAGGAACTTTTTGCGCAGCGGCAAAAGCTGGGACGATCTTACCTTTTCCATCCTGACAAGTGCCATTACCTTGTACTGTTTTGGGAGCTCTTGGAGCTGCTGGTACATCTGGACTTTTTTTGCCGGATAAGCTGTTCTGTTCTCGTGCATGTTACTTTCTTACCTGCTGTATCTCTTTGATTGGTTTTCCCATCGACGTCTTTACCATGACTCTGCGGATGTTCTTATCGCCGCTTGGAAGTTTCTTCTCGACTGCGCTGATCACGGCATGAGCGTTCGCCGCAAGGTCCTCGTCACTCATGGTCTCGTCCCCTATCTTGCAAGATATTGAGAGCGAGTTTTTCACCTTTACTCTGATTGATGATCTGAATCTGTCCAAGAACGACTCTATCGGCGCGTTGAACGGCACCGGTATTGGCATCTTTCCCCTCGGACCCAAAAGCTGGCCTAGCACCTTGCCTACGGTTGTCATAAGCTGGGTGTCTGCCAGAAAGAAATCGTAACTGTTGATGAACTTTCTTGCCTCTCGCTTGTTTGCTGCCAGGGCGTTTATCTCATCGCCGCTGACTACTTTGTCCGCCTTTGCGCCCTTTGCCTTCAAGCCCATGTCTCCTCCGGCCATGATGCATACTGTGGTCGGCGTGGTGAGTTTTTTCGGCAGCTGGATGGTCTCGTTCATGGCAAAGCCTTTCTTGACATCAATGTCTTTTAGTATGATGTACAGCTCGATGGACTGCTTGAACTTGCGTTCCTTGTCCGTAGTCTTTGCCTCTTTTATCATCCTGACTAGTTCCTGTTCGCTGATCAACGCTGTCATTCCGAAAAAGCCTATTTAAAATCGTTTGTTGAGCACAAAACAAAATCACGCAAAAATTGTAAAATTTTCCAAAAGCCAAAGGCTTGATTGTATATAATGCAAATTCTTGCAGCCAAACTTACATTTATTAACATCAGAGCCCGCATTTCGAAGACATTGCACAAACTGGACGATCTTGACCTGAAGCTTCTGTTCGAGCTGACGCGCGACGGGAGCATCTCGGTTCCAAACCTCTCAAAAAAGATGGGAATCAACGCATCCGTGCTGTACAGCAGGATAAAGCGGCTTACAAAAAAGAAGATCATCAAAAAATTCACGGTCATAGTGGACGAGGCACAGCTTGGAATCGGTGTCAAGGCCACAATTGGGATAAACAGGGATCCGAAGCTAAAGGACCCAATACACAAGCAACTGCTCCAGACTTCTGAGATCGTCTCCATCTCGGAGGTCACAGGGAGGTTTGACATCATGGTCAATGTCCATGCGGAAAATCTGGAGAAGCTTCACAGCATAGTGATTGAAAAGATAGGCAAGATCGAGGGCATCCAGAGCACCGAGACATTCGTTGAGCTTCAAAAGACGGACAAGGAACCGTCTTACCTTGTAGCGAAATAAACGAAAACTACTGAAATGACCTTAACTGAGCTTGCTGTCCCATGTCCCCGCGTTTATCTCCGCAGTGAACTCTTTGGGGGTTTTGCCCTCTATCTTGATTCCGAGCGAGAGGCACGTCCCTGCAACCTCCTTTGCTACGGACTTGAGCGAGGACGCGTATGACTTTTCAAGCTTTGCCTTTGCCACCTTGACAAGCGAGTCTACGGTTATGTCTCCTACCCATGTCGAGCCGCTTGTGCCGGAGCCCTTCTGGATTCCTGCCTCCTTTAGTATGAGTGCAGATGCAGACGGGATTCCTATGATTACCTCCCATTTCTTTGTCTTTGTGTCCACGGATACCGTGACTGGCACCTTCATGCCCTCAAAGTCCTTGGTCTTTGTGTTGATGGCGTTGATTATCTCCATGATGTTGACGCCAAGCGGTCCAAGTGCAGGACCTAGCGGCGGACCTGCTGATGCCTGTCCTCCTGTTACCAATGCTGAAATGGATTGGGTATCGGCCATAATCTGGCTCTTCTGGCTGATGATTTAATTCTTCCTAAGCGGAGGATATCTTTAGGTAGTTCGTGTCTACGGTAACTGGAAGCTGGTATGGCGCGTCCAAGAGTATGACTGTTGCCTCCTGCTTGTCGTTGTCGACCCTAGTTACTGTGGCCTTCATTCCCTTGAACGGGCCTCCTATTATCTCGACTACGTTGTCTATTGCAATCTGCGGGGCAGTCGACTTTGTCACGAGGTAGCCCTCGATGTCCTTAAAGTCCATCTCGCCCCTAAGCTGGCCCCTGATGTGCCTTATTCCCTGCAGTGCGTCAAAGGCTGCGTTTGCGTCCTTTGCCTCGATGACGATGTACCCTTTCAGGTTCTCAACTAGGAGCACGGAAAGGAGGTTGAGGCTGTCCGTCTTTATCTTGTTCTGCAAAAGGTTCAGGACTACCTTTTCCTGACCTCCAGTGGTCCTTACTGCGAAAAGATGTGACTTGATTTCTTGTGACAATTCGTTTAGCCCTATCTGAATACGGAAAATACAAACTGAATTATAAATCCAATCGCCCCGATTGTGGCGACTCCCAAAAGAACCAGCCTGAGGTGCTGCATATAGTCCTCCTTGTCGGACTTTTTGGCAAGCTTCATGGTGTTGACCATGTTCTTAAGGGTCATTTTTATATCCATATTGCTGGAGGTAAATTGGGTGTCCTTATATCTTTTAGGACATGCTTCTGCCGTGGTAACCTGTCATGTTGGCAGTATTGCGGATGTGGGCAAACTGGAAAACCGTCCGTGTTCATGACATTCAGATAATAATGCCTGCAGGTTATCAGTACCATGGATCTCCTAGTAGCGTATGAGCAGGATCCTGCCGGAAACAACATGGCAAAGCACATCTCAAAAAACCTCAAAAAGGATGGACCTGTTTACCGTGGTAGGGACTTTGATCTTCTGATAATCCCAACGCCTGCAATCTCGGCCGACTGGATTGAGGAAAAGTACCAGTATGATGGCTTTGTATTTCTCTCAAAACATGCGGCCCAGTCAGGCGAGCTTGCCCTTACGTGTCACAGCACAGGAAACTTTGCAGAGGCAAAGTTTGGCGGACGGGAAAGGCAGGTCGCAGTTCCTCACCCGCACTTTCAAAAATCATACCTTTGCGAGCTGTGGAAAGAAAGGGCCAGGTTCTCTGATTTTGATATAGTGATAGAGGCAACCCACCATGGGCCCACGGCATTGAGTAAGCCGACGATATTTGTCGAGATAGGAACTACCGAGAAGCAGTGGCATGATGAGTCGCTATGCGATTCGGTTGCTGATGTGGTGCTAAGGACCATGTCAAAGCCGCCGCAAAAAAGCCCCGTCGCAGTATGCTTTGGGGGAACGCACTATCCTGCAAAGTTCACAGAGGAGCTCTTGCACGGTGAGCATGCTCTGGGCACGGTTGTGCCCAAACACGCTTTGGATTTTCTGGACAGGGATCTGTTTTCACACATAATGGAAAGAAACGCCGATGCAAGGTCCGCCCTGCTTGACTGGGGAGGGCTTGGCAAGCACAAGCAAAAAGTAATTGAACTTCTTGGCACAACCGACCTTGAGGTCGTAAAACTATGAATGATCTGCAGAGGCGCGTTTACAGAGAACTGCTCAAGGTGCCGAGGGGCAAGGTCACAACATACGGTGATCTGGCAAGAGCCGCCGGGATAAAAAACGGGCAGCGGGCCATCGGGCAGATGATGAACAAGAACCCGTTTCCTGTGATAATTCCGTGCCATCGGGTGGTCAAGTCCGACGGAAACATAGGCGGGTACTTTTACGGCCAAAACGTGAAAACAAAGATGCTGCACAATGAGGGCATAAACGTAAAGAACGGAAAGATTCAGAACTTGGAAAAGGCAGTCTTTCGATTCTAGGCCTTTCTGTGGGCTTTTACTTCCTCGATTATCGTCCTTAGGTGGGCAATGTTCCTTACGGTGTTTCCGCCTATCTTGCGGTAGATGCTCCAGAACTCGGGGTTTGTTATCTCCTCTCTGTCCTTTGCAACCTTGAGTCTGTGGCGCAGTGCGCGAACCTTTCTAACGTATACCTCCTTCTTTCCGACGCGGGCTCCCTTTCGTCCCTTCTTTGATCCTGTTGTTGTTCCGCGCTTTTTCTTTTGCATCTTCTTCTCGTGTGCCCTTCCTCGGGACGTTCCGCCTGCGGGCTTTATCGTGATTATGCCAGCTGTGATGAGGCCGCGTATGTTGTCCCGTGTGATTGCGTCGGCAATGTCGTCGGACTTGTCGGGATCAAACTTTATCCTGTCCAGTCCGACTCCGACCACGCGCGACACGAGTCGCTTTTTAGCTCTAAGATTTACTACCACTTGTTCTCACTCTTGCGTTGAATATCTTGAATTTTTTACCAGTTGCAACTGTGACGATCTCGTGCCTCTTTTTTGTCCCAACACCGTGGGCAATTCTGACGCCGTCGGTCTTTGGGTTGAGCTTCTGCAAATCGTCAACGTTGTGAACTAGGTTATCTGTAAATCCTGATGGGTGAAGTCCCCTTGCAACTTTTGGACCGCCGTATCCTACCTTGACAAGACCTGGCCTTCCGCGGAATTTTTGCTTTCTCTGGTGGTTGTCTATGCCCTTTGGCTTTCTCCACGATGAGACTGCGATTCTCTTGTATCTCCAGCTCTCCTGCCTTACAAAGTCGGGCCTATGCTCCGCAACTTTTTGCCTAAGTGCAAGCTCTTCTTTATTAATGGTCAACAGACAGGTTTTTTGATTTTAGAATAAATAGCTTTACTTGGGATCAGGATCACAAAAGGTAAGAGATAATAAATGAAGCTTCGGGCTCTTGGATATTCCATGAAGACTAGGACCATCTTCTGTTGTGAGGCTGGCTTTTAAAATGGGGGAATCAAAAACCGCGCTTTCTGCAAAGTTCCTCTCCCAGATAGAAAGCATCGGGATTGCCCCGTCGCAGATATTCCGTAACCTGCCGGTGGACAAGCTGGTTGAGGCGTCGGTTAACAGAAACGAAGGGGTGATCACAAGCACGGGTTCGCTTGCCGTAAAGACTGGCAAGTACACAGGAAGGTCGCCGGATGACCGTTTCATAGTAGATGACGACGAGACACACGATTCCGTCGACTGGGGTAAGATAAACCACCCGTTCCCGATAGACAGGTTCGAGAAGATTTTTGACAAGATGAAAAAATTCGTCTCAGGAAAGGAGGTCTTTGTGTTTGATGGCTTTGTGGGAGCCGACAAGGGCAACCGACTTGCAATACGCGTCATAAATGATCATGCATGGCAGAGCCTTTTCGCCCGACAGCTCTTCGTCAGGCCCTCGGCAGCCGAGATTGAGGAGCATGTGCCGGAGTTCACTCTGATGTGCATCAACGACTTTGAGGCAATACCTGAGGTGGACGGTACGGCATCGAACGTCTTCATACTCATCAACCTTACAAAGAAGATAGTGCTGATTGGAGGAACCAGCTATGCAGGCGAGATGAAAAAGTCGATGTTTTCAGTAATGAACTATCTTTTGCCAAAGAAGGGGATATTCCCGATGCACTGCTCAGCTAACATAGGAAAGGACGGCGACACAGCCCTTTTCTTTGGACTTTCGGGGACGGGAAAGACAAGCCTTTCCGCGGATTCTAACAGGATGCTGATTGGTGATGACGAGCACGGATGGTCCGACGGTGGAGTCTTTAACTTTGAGGGGGGCTGCTATGCAAAATGCATCAACCTCAACGAAGAGTCGGAACCGCAGATATGGAACGCGATAAAGTCCGGCGCAGTACTTGAGAACGTGGTAATAGACAAGCAGACGCTAAAGCCAAACTTTGATGACGGCTCGCTCACCGAAAACACCCGAGCAGCATATCCTCTTGACTATATTCCGACGGCAGTGTTTCCAAGCGTAGGCGGAAACCCGAAGGTGATCATATTTCTTACCGCGGACGCACTTGGCGTTCTTCCACCTGTATCGAGGCTGACAAAGCAGGGGGCGATGTTCCATTTCATGTCAGGATACACAAGCAAGCTTGCCGGAACTGAGAGGGGGATAAAGGAGCCAAAGGCGACATTTTCAGAGTGCTTTGGGGCCCCGTTCATGCCCAGGCCTGCAGCAGTATACGCCAATCTCTTGGGCGAGAAGATACGAAAGCACAGCACTATAGTATACCTTATCAACACGGGCTGGTCAGGAGGACCTTACGGCGTGGGAAAGAGAATCAGCATCAAGTACAGCCGCGCAATGGTGACCGCTGCCCTTACGGGAGCGCTCGACATAGTAAAGTATAGGCACGATGATCTCTTCAACTTGGACGTTCCGACCGAGTGTCCAGGGGTTCCCTCGGACGTGCTGGATCCAAAGTCCACCTGGAACGATCCGGACGCGTACGATCTTTCCGCAAGAAAGCTTGCGCAGATGTTTGTTGACAACTTTAAAAAATTCAGCAACGTAGAATCCGGCATCGTTGATGCAGGGCCAAAACCGTAGCTAGGCCCTGCGAATTATCGCCCCAACTAGTATCATTGCAGCTGCTACTATGCCAATTATGATGGCTGTGTCTTCCGGAATGCCAGTCGCGCCCAGGTCCAGAACGGGCCTTGGAACCGGCACATCTATCTGTATGGTGCCAGAAACGCTGATTGTCTTGTTTGCTGTCTTTAGGTCTGCCTCCACCCAGTAAAGTCCTGGTTCGTATATAGGTATGGGGCCTGATCTAGTTGGGGTGATGGAACTGCTGCCGACTAGCATGGCGTCAGAGTTGAATACGGATATCTTTGCGTAGGACCACTCTCCTGTGGATATTACGGCAAAGTCAAGCACGCCGCCTTCCTCGGTGATGTCAACTGATGCCTCTGTGACCCTGACGATGGTGGGAATGCGATAGGAAGCATTTCCGTCAGAGACAAGTATGCTTCCCTGCATCACCCCGACGGCATCGTCGATTAAAGACGCATTAACTGATATCGTGTCTGCCTTGATATCATAATCAAATTCTACCACATTGTCAAAATCAAACCCTACTCTTACATCATGGCGACTCCCGTCCAGAGACTCGAGGGAAAACGAGGCAGTCTTGCTTTTTGAGAACGGCGACAGATCAAAGACTGCGTACGGCGGAACGATGACAGTGTTTGCCTCAAACGCCCTTGTGGCATTGAGCCTTCCGGCTCCGCTTATCTCGTAGGGGAACCTGGTGCCAAAGGTGTCGGATATTGGATCTGCCGTGGTGGTGATAATTGATGATACCTGCTGGGGCGTAAGCGAGGGATTCTTCTGCAGCAAGAGGGCTATTGCCCCAGACACGTGCGGGGCTGCAAAACTCGTACCGCTTGTGAGATTGTATCCGCCGTTAAGGGACGTCGCATTGACAAACACTCCTGGGGCCACAAGGTCGGGCTTTATGTAAAAAGGGGAGACCGGTCCGCGTGAGCTGAAAAACGATACAAAATCAGGATGGTAAAAGGTGTTTATCGTCCCGGACGTCTTGTTCTGTAACAGTGATCTGAGGAACAGTCCGTCCTCTCTTGACATGGACACTATTGGGATCTGCGGTGTGTATTCTGGGCCCTCATGCTGGTTTCTCAGGTCGCCAAGAAATATTCCAGGCTCGCTGTTAAAGACAATGACTGCTCTTGCCCCTGATGCTGCGGAATTTTTTTCCTTTTCACTAAAATAGACAAGCTCGCCCTCCCTGTCGCTTCCCCTTTCAACAAGCAGTATCTTGTCCTTTGCATCCATGTCCTTTAGGTCATCGACCCTTGCGTACTTTGCAAACACGATCTGGGCCTCTATTGACTGGCTTATCTGCGGCATGCCGACCATGGGAAGTACCTGGAACTGCTCGCTGCCAACCTGCAGGGTTGCAACAAGGCTTGCAGTTATGTTGTTGTATGTTGCCCCGACGGTAATTGCGTGCGGGTTCCTTCCGGGACTTCCTATAGTGCTCTTGTCCGGCCCGCTGTTTCCGGCAGCCACGACTACGACTATTCCCTTTTCAACCGCATCGTTAATGGCCTCGTCTATTCTGTGGTTTGTCCGGTTCACACCAAGACTGATGTTGATGATGTCGACTCCGTCTTCTGTAGCCTGCCTTATGGCACTGACTATGAGATCCGATGATACAGAGTTCCCGGTGTCCGATACGCGGTACGCAAATATTTCGGCGTCGGGGGCGATGCCGATGATGTTTCCGTTTGCGGCAATGATTCCGGCAACCTCGGTTCCGTGCCCGTTTGTATCGCTTGGAGTATCATCCCTTTCCACAAAGTCGTAACCTCCTACGACCTTTGCTCCCTTGCCGAATCCAAAAAGATCCGGGTGGCTGTAATCCACGCCGGTGTCTATTACTGCTATCCTGACTCCCTTTCCGGTGTATCCAAGATCGTGCGGCCTGTCTGCCCCGACATACTTTGAGCTTTTGTCAAGAAATATCTCCGCAGTTGGCTCTATGTGGATTTTCTGAGATAGCAACAGTGCTCCGAGTACAATGAGGCAGATGCAAAAGATGACGGCGCGTCCTTGTTTCATTATGGTTCGATACGAATGATTAGCGCCGACTACATTTTATTTCTGATGTATTGGAGTGATTTTCACATCGGAGCAAAAACCGTCCCAAATCATTAATTATGGCAAACATTACGTAGAATCATGGGAAAATACACACTTCCTCAAGTACCATACGCTTACGACGCCCTTGAGCCGCACATAGACGCAAAAACGATGGAGATCCATCACACAAAACATCACCAAGCATACACAAACGGCCTCAACGACAACTGGGAAAAGCTTCCAGCAGACATGCAAAGCAAGGATCTGCTCGAAGTTCTAGCGAACATAAGTTCTGTCCCGGAGGCAGTGAGGGGCGCAATCAACTTCCATGGCGGAGGATATGACAACCATGCGCTATTTTGGAACAACATGAAGCCAAACGGAGGCGGAACCCCTGGCGGCTCTGTGGCCGACGCGATAAACAAGGCGTTCGGCAGCTTTGAGGCTTTCAAGGAGCAGTTCTCTTCCAAGACCGCCCCGATTCAGGGAAGCGGCTGGGGATGGCTTGTCTTCAATCCAAAGTCAGGAAACGTCGAGTACAAGGCGATGCCGAATCAGACTAGCCCGAGAACAGAGGGACTGGTTCCCTTGCTGGGTCTTGACGTCTGGGAGCATGCGTACTATCTAAAGTACCAAAACAGAAGACCGGACTATATCGCAGCGTGGTGGAACGTCGTAAACTGGGATGAGGTGGAAAACCGCTTCTCCAAAGCAAAATAACTCCTTTCTTTTTCTTTAGGATTCGAGCCAGTCGTTTCTTATCTTTTTGTTGGTGCCGACAGCAAACGCTATTCCGTGCCATGGTCTTGACGACTTGTTGTGGAACCTGTGCGGAACCCCTGGTGGAATGAAGATCAAAGTTTTGGGTGTTGCTACTTTTACCGTCTTTCCTACGGTTACGGCGCACCTGCCGCTCAGACAGTATACTATGACATACTCGTTTTTGTGGGTGTGCAGCTGGTGCACCATGCCGGGCTCTATCCTAGCTTCAAGTCCTGCGATTCTAGTGCCGGTGATCTTTTCGTTTAGGAGCAGTTTGATCTTTAGCTTGTCGGTCTGATGCTCTTTCTTGTAAGGGTAAATCCATCGCGACTTTGATTTTACAAACTTTCCATTTTCTACAGCTACCATTCTGGTTCTGATTTGGCATGAATGCATTTATAGGATACTGCGGAAAGTTTTGGGTAAATGAGCGAAGAACAGGCCCAACAGCTTCTCTACCAGATGCAGATGCTAGAGTCGTACGCGTCAAACCTTGAGCAAAAAGACAACGCAATACTTGCGTACCTGCGCGAGGCAACATCGTCGATTCAGTCGATACGTGGGCTGCAGAACAAGGAAGCAGAGTCGCTCATCCCGGTCGGGCTTGGAACTTATCTGAACGCAAAAGTACTTGGAGATTCCAAGGTTTTACAGGACATAGGGGCAGGCGTGGTAGTGGAAAAGGATCCCGAAACGGCAGTGAACTATCTCGAAACGCGCATAAAAGAACTCCAAGTGGTGCTAAACGAGACGCGGGCCCAGAGACAGGATGTGATGATGAGGCTGGAGCAGCTAAAGGATCACATGAATAGTTTTATCCAATCGGACAATCCAGCAAAACAGTAAGTGGTATTAATGTTTGACAAGTTACGAAATGCCTTCTCCTCAGTCGCCAAAAGCCTTGGCGAAAGGGAGCTAAAGGAGAGCGACATTGACGATATTTTGTTCCAGCTTGAGATTGCGCTCATGGAGTCCGACGTTGCAACCGAGGTAATCGAGTCGATAAAATCGGATCTGAAAAAGCAGCTTGTGGGAACGTCCGTGGAAAAAAAGGACATGGAGGAATTTGTCAAGAACGGCCTGATTCAGAGCATCTCAGGACTTTTTGACGCAGCTGGCACGGTCGATGTTGTGGGGAGAATCAACGCAAAGAAGAATGCGGGAGAGCCATGCATAATTATGTTTGTGGGCATTAACGGGACGGGCAAGACCACCTCTCTTGCAAAGGTCGCACACCTGCTAAAGGAAAACAAGTTCTCGATAGTCATAGCAGCTGCCGATACGTTTCGGGCTGGAGCGATAGAGCAGATATCAGAGCATGCAAAGAGGCTTAACCTAAAAATCGTGGCGCAAAATTATGGCGCAGACCCTGCCGCGGTGGCAAGAGACGCAGTGCTTTATGCAAAATCGCACAAGGTGGACTGCGTTCTGATCGACACCGCTGGAAGGATGCAAACCAGCAAGAACCTGATGGAACAAATAGAAAAGATCACAAAGGTGGTGAGGCCTGATCTGAAGATCTTCGTAGGTGATTCCCTGGCAGGAAATGATACTGTAAATCAGGCCCGTGAGTTCTACCAGCACACAGAGTTTGATGGCGCTATACTGACAAAGAGTGATGCTGATGCGAGGGGAGGCGCGGCTCTGTCTGTTGTAAAGATAACATCAAAGCCGGTAATCTATGTGGGAACTGGGCAAGAATACTCGGATCTTCGTGCGTTTGATAAGAAACTGTTCCTTGAAACTGTATTTGGGGTAGGTGTGGATACAAAACCAGAACCAAAACCAGAACCAAAACCAGAACCAAAACCAGAACCAAAACCAGAACCAAAACCAGAACCAAAACCAGAACCAAAACCAGAACCAAAACCAGAACCAAAACCAGAACCAA
>Ga0169931_10003685_pt1 | contig 24193 bp, 20 predicted proteins | sample Kivu_15m_20L_FD_129675 | JGI IMG/M metagenome (GOLD analysis project Ga0169931, IMG submission 129675) | Freshwater microbial communities from Lake Kivu, Western Province, Rwanda to study Microbial Dark Matter (Phase II) - Kivu_15m_20L... | ecosystem: Environmental > Aquatic > Freshwater > Lake...
AAACAACGAGTCGAAACATATCAAATCATCTCCACCCTTAAGGCACTTCAGCAACCAAGTAAGACTATTGGATGGGCTAAACACCCTGCTGTCCTCATGTGGAAAGGACACGAAGGATTCTTATCCATTTATGGTCTTGAAATGTGCCGTAAATGGATAAGTCTCGGCTACCAAGATACTATGATGGAGCGGTTTCTTGACATGAGCTTCCATGACTACACCCCACCATCTTGGTGGGGTTATGAACCCATACACCAAAGCCATCGTTCAAAACTTATCCAAAAGAACCCCCTGCACTATGCCCCCTTATTCCCTGAAGACCAAGCTGGACTTGAGTACATTTGGGGACACCATGTCTGAAATAACATACCTAGATAACGGAATCCGTAAAGTCAAACCCGAATACTCAGCACATCCCGAAACATACAAATCAGCATCTGAATTACTCTTCTTGGAGTGTGGATTCATCCCCCTAACCACAGAAGCCAACAAAACATGGTACGCACATAAACATGATCAAAACCTGTTTGCTTCCCTTGAGTGCTTCAACTATTGCATCCGCCTAACACTATTAATCAACACAACCAAAGAGGAGTTGTTCTTCCTTGTTCTAAAAGAGCACAAAGACCTTAGGTTTATCCTAGACTGTATCCTAGTAGCAATCCGTAAAGTCTACTTGGAGTCTAGGTAAGGAAGTGTACAATTTATTACAACAGGCATCGCATCTAATCTCTTACAAACTGGACTAATCTCAGAGTACAAAGCATTTAATCTCTCTTTTAAAAATCCAATCAGTTCAGACTCCCCTGCCGTAGGAACATCAATCTCGCATAACCCCATAAATATCACCCCATATTTATCCATTATGCGATTGTATGCCTCTAGCTCCATCTCCAGCAGTTCTCTCTGTGTAAAGACCATTTGAATACCCCCTCTCTATAGGATGCTTTGTCTCCCCATTTTACCATGTAAGTATCCAATATTAAGCCATAAATGATGAAGCCCCACTCCCTGAAGAAAGTGAGGCTTCATCTAGCCCTAGTTAGCCCACCCATCTACGAGGTGGGCTAACTCACCCGTATTAGCGAGTGACGGTCAAGCGAGCAAGACCACGGGGGTTGTAGGCACCAATGCCGAGGTTCTCAAACACCGAGAAGCCGATGGTGCGAGCCTTCGGGTCGTCAGCGGAGAGAACGGTCAGCTCGGTGCGGACAGGGATGCGACCAAACATCTCAGGCTCACAGCAGACATACACCGTGCCGACAGGCACGAGACGGCTGGTGATGATCTGAGAACCCCAAAGAGTCGCCTGAAGACCCGTCTTGAGGAGGGCAGCCTGCGACTCAATGTCGAGGATGTCACGACCGAACTTTCTGATGTCGGCATAATCACGGGCGTTCATGAACACGCGGGCTACGCGAAGGTCATGACGCTCGATGAGAGCGAAGGCATCAGCAAGAACGGCTCCGTTGAGGGGAGCGATCACGGGGAGGTCAGCGTTGGTCTGACCGGGGAGGCTATCAAAGCCCTGAGTAGCCACCGCGTCAAGGATAGCGAATACACGCTCATCCTCAGCAGCCTGAATCTGAGCACGAGCCAAATCCTGAGCACGCTCGATCAGATCGAAGCGACGCTCTTTGATCTGAGTCAAAGGAATCTCAGGGTTCGAGGCGATCTCGAAGAGGGGGAAAATCACGCGGCGGGGCTTGGTGATGGCGAGGATGTTCTGACCCTCCTCACCAACCACATAAGCCGTCACATCGGGGTCTTTGTCATAAATGGGTAAGGCACCATCAGGTAGCTGCTCCACGAGGAAGGTCTTACGACCGACCGAGGTGTAGTCTCTACGAAGACGGAGGGGCTGAGTCATAGAAGCGGCTAACTTAGCACGACCCTGAGGGGTCTTGATGTAGTCGCTAATGATCTTTTGCTTGACGGCATTGTCTACGGTATTGCTCATTTTATTGCTCCTGCCTTCTATTAGATACGCTGATCGTAGACCAACTCATCAGAGTTGGAATCGGGAGCGATGGTACAAATGCCGATGACCGTATCGTCCGTGTGGTCGTGAGCAACATCCACCGAAGTGGTGAGGTAGCCGTTAGCCGAAGCTACGAGTTCCTCTCCGGGGGCGTAGGCATCAGCGAGGGCACCACCACCAACAATATCACGGCTCTCGTAGAGCTTGTTGCCATAGGCACCCTGAGCAGACACATAAGGTCCACGGTTAGAGGCTACCCCAGGCTGGTTCTCGAAAGCGTTACCAACAGCGTTGTTGATGTACACGCCAAGAACACGCTCGGTGTGAGCACGACCTGCGGCAGCAGTAGGACCACCATGGAACGAGGAACCCTCGTCACCACGGGTAAAGGCGATAGAACCGCTGAGAACACCAAACACGGAGGTCAGAAGACCTGCGGCTTGTGTTGCATGGGTACCGCCACCGGCGGCAGGTGGGTTCGTCTGAGTGAAGCTATCTGCGGTAAGCTGCCCGATGGTGTTACGAACACCAACATGGAGGATACGCAGAGCCGAGCTTGACTCAGTAAAACCACCACTAGCTTGTCCAAGTAGAGCCATAGTTATTTTCCTATGTTCTCATACTCCCTGTTTTCAAGGAAGTAGTGTGTTGTGTTTAGAGGAGGGTTCACCATTGAACCAACCCCAAGTTTCGGTTATTACTAGGCGGGAGGGTATAAACAAACTATTACACCCAAGTGACTTCTTAGCTGAAGAACTTGCTCACATCAGGAGCGGTTTCCCACAACTTGGATAGTTCATCAGAAGCGGAAGCCTCACGGCTGATGTTGCCGAGAGTCTTGACGGAGGCTTGGCGAGAGGGAGCCTTGGGACGATAAGCAGCCTTCTTTGCTTCGGGCTTCTTTTCTTCCTTGGCTTCTTCTTCTTCCTCTTCATCCTCATCATCCGTCATTTTGACATCATCATCAGATTCTTCGGATTCTTCCTCAGCTTTTTCTTCGGTTTCTTCCTCAGCTTCTTCTTCGGTTTCTTCCTCAGCGGCTTGGAAGATACGGGCGAGCTTAGGGTCCATAGCTGTAGCCTGAGCCTCTGAAACATCTAAGCCCATGACATCTTCACCCAAGGCTTCATCAGAAGCCTCAAGTTCAGCCATGAGTTCAGCCATTTCATCAGCCATGAAATCAGCCTTCTTAGCAGAGGCTTTCTCGCCCTTGCTGTAGAAAGCGGTGGGGCTGTTCTGATCCGCCATGTACTCTGCGAGAGCATAGGCAAGACGATTCAGACGAGGACGGCTTGCAAGGCGAGGGGTAGGCTCACCAGCAACCTCTTCTTGGTCGGGGTGTGTGTCGATCTGATTTGAGAAATCTTCGACCGTGTAGCCCGTGTTCTGCTGTGTGGCGTTATCCGCCATCTTACGAACCTGACGGGCAAGGCGAGCATTAGCAGCCTTGAGCATAGCCAGCTCTTCAGCGAGTAAATCAGCGGCGGGGGTAACACTCGCTCTACGAGCGGAGGTTCTACGCTTGGAAGCTGTACGGCTAGCCATGAAAGCCTCTGCCTCTTCCGCGAACGACTCTCCAACTCCCATCGAGATGTCATCAGCATCAAGCATCCCATCCATATCGGAATCCATAGCCTCAAACACGCTTGAAGACCCGCCCCACTCCTCACTAGAGATCATGCCGTCCATGTCGAAATCATATTCGTCAAGGAGGGTGTGACCCATCATTTCATCAGCCTCAAGATCGTCAGCCTCAAGATCGTCAGCCTCAAGATCGTCAGCCTCAAGATCATCGGCAACAAGTTCATCTTCGGCGTTGAAGGGGCCGGTGAAGTCGAGACCCTGATCATAGCCTGTGTTGACCTGCACCACATTGTCGGCATTGCGTGATAGAGAGGCAACACGGCTATTGATGGTGTGGTTGGGCAAGTCCATGAAACGAAGGGCAAGTTCCTCAATCTCAGCCTGAGAAGCGTTCTTGCCAAGGCGAGACTCGGCAATACGGATACACTTAGCCGCCTTACGCTCCATTGCCAACTTGAGGTTCTCCTTACGGAGGTCTTCGGTCATAGCGTAGTCCTCCACCAAGGAATCGTTAGTGGCGGGATGGTCAGGAGTCCAACCATACGAAGCGGGGGCGGGACCTGAGCGGTAAGGTCCCTTACGGACACCTTCGCCAAACTCAGCATCAAAACCATAGGCATCCACTTCAGTCTGAGCGGAAGAAGCGGGGTGTCCAAAGCTATCCCAACCAAGGTTGTCGGTACCAGGAAGGGCAGTAGTAGCCCTGCGATTTAATCTACGACCATAATTAGACATGGTTATGTCCTTTCAGGGGGGGCAGGACTTATCTGCCCTTAGGGTGGAGAGAGAGGAGCTTCGCAAAACGGATAAGTTTTATTTTATCCGCTTCGGAGATGTTGTTACCAAACAAGAGGGCAGCTTGTTTTAGATAAGCATCAACACTCTTGAACCTTGAGCTAGACCCAAGTGTCTGTGCCATCTTGTAGATGTGTGCGGGAATCTTCACACCATAGTGGTTATTGACGAGAGACAGATTTAAGACCGCCTCTTGGATATTTGAGGCTGTCTTAACGCCCGCTTCTAGTGCGTCAAAATACTCCGCCTTCAAGTGGGCGTGACCTTCTTTGATTACGGTGTCGTTTTGAGAAACGGTAGATTCCGATATTGGAGGATTAAGGACAGCTTTTGATTTCTCTTCTTTAATCTCGTTTTCGAGTTTAGTTCTTAAACGATCAAGGATAGCTGTTTCATAAACGCCCTCAATCTGTTGAAGTAAAGACTTGGGAGTCTCAGCTGGAGCTGCTTCACCCCCACCATCTTCATCATCATCATCAAAAGGACCTGCTACTTTGGATAACCAAGCATCAGGGATACGATTAAGGATAGTTTCAGAGGCAGCTTTGGCATGAGGCTTGGGTGCTTCAAGGATATTCCGAGTAACAGCCCCTGTGAATGCTGGTGTGGCTACCCACGAAGCCTCGATGAAAGTGACACCACCTGTCTCGCCCATGTCCTCATGCCCACAGAGTTCTGCGACTCTGTGTTTATTGCCGAGGTCATCATAAAACACATTGCCCTTTTCATATTTCACATGGGGGCAAAACTCAGTTTCATCTGCGGCTACATTTCCACACTTGGTGCAGATAGTAGCTTCTACAGAACAACCCATACTCATGGCGTTCATTTCGCCTTTGAGTATTTGATTCACCAAGTCTGTGTGTTTCCTGTCGGTGGCAACTAGTATGTCCACATACAAAGATTCACCAATATCTCGAAGAACAGCATCAATAATCCGACCCTTAGATAGTTCTTCAACCTGAATATGCTCCAAAAAGTTCTGTGCTCCAATGAAGGTCTTGTATGACTTCTTTAGAACTTCCCTAGACCAACAATCCAAATTGTTGTTGATGAATTTATCCGTCTCGGAGGAGACTCTCCAATTTGGATACTTGCGATTGATTTTAACACCTGACTCGGTGACGGAACCTGTTTTGGTGTTAGGTACTACAAGGGCATCTACTGAACACACAATAGTGGAGTGGGTTAAGAGAAACCGATCAGGAGTACATGGCTCACCCAAAATGTCTTGTGCTCTTTGGATGAGTTCACCCGTTAAATTGCTACGATTGCCGCTCGCCACGCGAACTTTATCCCAACCCTGAAAGTTGAGATGGGGTCTGACAACATTGGCTTTCGCATATCTTAGAAAAGCCATGATATTACCCCCCTACAATATCGGTGGTTTTGATGACGAAAACGCAGGATGTACAGACTAGAAGTCTATCACTCTTTCCATTTCGCCTTTTGTAGACTGAAGGCTTTAGGGGTCTCTTGCATTTAGGACAACAAGAGTCCACTTCGCCTTTTGACTTCCGATACACTCTGTCTTTAGACCACCAATAAAGTGCCACTTTATCCATATATGCAGAGGCTACTCTTTGGATACCCAAAGAGACAGGTTGTGTACCTGCACCGCCCGGTACGGATATCTGTGAGGAGGGGAGAGGTTTTATTTCTTTGGTGTGGTCAATTAAAAGGTCTTCAACAGGGATGCGGGTGCTTCCATGTGGAAACTGAACATCAACCATTCCAATTGCGGGAAACACAGCGACAACAATACCTGCCCGAGCGGGGTCTCCTCCGCTATGCGTGTACACGCTCATCCCAACCTCAAAATCTGAGGCTAAGGATTGATAGTCCACATAGGTTGTCGATCTTTTCTTCATAAGAAAGTCTCCTGCGGTATTAAGGCGGGTGCCTATAAATGATTTATTAAATAAACCTGCAACTCTAGCTGGTGCTGAACTTACAGGGTTTTCTTGCCTCAGGAAATCCTCAAACTGTTGAGCTAGCTCTTTGACCTTCTTCTCTCGCTCTTTTTTATCCATTTCTTGCACCTTACGGAGGTACTTCATTATGGCTTCGTGTCCTATGATTTTCTTGCCATCTATTTGAAGTGCCTCATAATTCTTAATGCGTAACTCAAGTCCAAAGAGTTCTAATGTGGAAGCAACCTTTTCCTCATCATAGTCGGGATCATTTTCATCCATCGTAATAGATTTGAGTACTTCTTCCTTGTTATTTTCCCAAAGGGATTTGAAATCTTTACGCTGTTTATCCGATATGCCGTTTCTTTTCTCTTTGTCCATGCTTGAGTCTTCGCTTAAGATAGACTGAGTATCGACAAAAGAGTCGGTCATGTACCTTCGCACAAGGTCATGTAGACGAGGGTCTAGGGGTTCAGGACATTTCTCTCCCTGACTGAGAGTTTTATCCGCTACGCCTGCGGCTTCATTGGCAGGAGTATTAGGACAATATGCGGGGGACAATAAATCAGCCATCTCCCCATAGGTATCACCAACAGACTCTGTAAATCTATCTATGGACATTTCGGATAAAGCTGACTTTAGGGCTTCTCTTGTTTGTTCTCTATCCCTACCAGCACCTGATGGACTACCCAAGACGCTTATCGCCTCAAGTAGGTTGTCGTCATTGACTTGTTTGGCAAGGGCAAGTAGATTAGGGTCTACTTCATTAAACCCCTCCATAGGTTTATCGCCTGACATTAACTTAGCAGTATTAAGTCCTGCTAGTGTGTCTTGGTACTGAGAACGCAGTTCAAGAGCCATTTCGAGTTCGGCTTTCCGACTCGTATCGTTCTTCAGTTCTTTTATCTCTTGTTCCAAGCTATCCAATCTATTTTGTGTTTCTACTTCAGCCTGATTTCGGACATCAGGAGGCATTTGTTGATACCTCCTAGCTTGGTTTATCCGTACCTGTCTTCTGTGGGCAACAACCTCAGGGTCATCCCTATCCGTTTTTCCAATAGTCTTCACGCCATACATAGGCTCACGGATAAAGCCTTCTTCCATAGCCTTAGCCGCTAAGTATTTCCCAATTTGTTGTCTGTAGGGAGCAAGGGCTTTTTTCCGAGCTTCGTCCACATCGGCTTGCAGACCATCTAGGTTATCCTCCATCCACTTAGACTTCTCTAAAGCCTCGGCAAATGCTTTAAAGTTTTTAGGATTCTTTCCATAAGCGGTGTACTCTTTGAGAGTCTTAGCATCTAGTTGGGAGGGATCAATATCTTTTAGTTTGGAAGCCGCAGCTTCGCACAATAGCTTGGCTTCAATATCGGGATCATCGGATAATGGGTTCTGTGGGGGACCCGCCTTAAGTATTTCAGCCGTTGCTTTTTGTAACTCCACTAATCCTTCGTAATCCCCTTCCTTATCCGTAAAGGATTGGATAAGTTGCTCTCCTTGTTTCTCGTAGCTTTGAGCAACTTCTTCCACTTCTTCCTTGGACATAGCCGCTACGGATTGGGTGAGTTGTTTTAACTCAGACTTCTGTGTGCGGACTTTCTCAGATGAGAGAAAACCTGTTTGTCCCTCGAACATCTTGTCGATGGTTCGGTTGAGTGCATCAGCTAGGTCTGCACCACCTTCAAGGGATTTGATCTTGGATGAGCGTACTTCCTCTGTGATCTTTTCACTCTGCTTTTGTTCTTCTTGCTTTGAAGTCGGCTCTTCGGAGGAACGCTCTTCAGCCCTTGTTTCCAATGTGTCTCTGATATCCTGAGCCTGCTCTGAAGTCATATTGGATAGCGTGTCTTTGTTGATAGGTAAGACACCGCCATCGGGTAGCTTCAATTCATCAGGTAGTTCTTCTTTTATCCGTTTGGCTAGCCGCTTTTTCCGTTCTTTAGGTTCAACGGGAGACTTGGGGGTGGATTTGGGGGAGGACTTGGGGGTGGTGGTGGGCTTGGGGGTGGATTTGGGGGAGGACTTAGACTTGGCAGGGGGTGGTTCAACCCCATCTACTTCAGCATTGATATTGACCACAACATTTATGACGGCTCTCATGCCTAGCTCTTGGGGAATGGATAGTGCTTCAATATCAACCTTAACGCTAGCACTTGAGAATGCCCCCTGTAGAGCAACCTTAACTTCGGCAGAGAACTGTCCTGTAGACCCATAATCGGAATTATTTTTGGGTTTTTTCTTTTTTAAAGAAGATAGCTCCGATTGATAATCTTTTAGGGCTTTGGGGTGTTGTTTCTTAAATGCGGTACTGAAAGACACCTCTACTTTGGTTTTATAGTCTTTGTAGGTGTTCTCTTTTAGGTTTTCTTTTGCTTTTTCAGAAAGTGGTTGATCTTTTTTAGCTCCTGCTCGATGGGCGAGAGAAGCTATGCGATCATTCAGTTCAGCTATTTCTTTAAGAATAGACAAGTAGCCCATAATGAACCCTTACTCAGACAAGTAGCGAGCGACTATCCGATGTACGAGAGAGGCTTTTTTCAAGTCTTTATCTTGTGTGGTGTCTTTGTCATTGTCGAGGTCTTTATCTTCGACTTGGAGTCTTCTTCTCATGCGGTCTTTTCTTGGCGGTTTTTTCTTGGGTTCCGTCTTAATGAGAGAGGCGGCATCCCTTTCTTCCTTTTCTACCTGAGATAGAGTAGCCAATCGTACATGGGGACAAGTGTGTGCCATCTTGCGAACATCAAAGGACAAGGGGAGAAAGTCTTTCCTCAGCTTCCGTAAGACCTGTGCCAGCATCAAATAAGCCTGATTGGCACTATCCGTATCTTTGGTGTTTAGCCACAGACCCTGTAGATCACGGATAATCTGAGCCTTCCCATCAAGTAGTTTACTATATTTGAATTCTTTATCGAGTGAGATGGCTTCTTCAAAGAGGGCTTCGATAGTTAAAAAGTGTTTTGAGATGCAGTCGGGACACCTTTTACGGGCATTATTAAGATGATCTTCTAAAAGGACAAACTGCTTACAAATTTCTCTAAGATTAAACAAAGGGTTCATTATGGGTAGTAGTCCCATAGACTTCTCATGCTCGCTCATAACCGCACCCCTCTCAATAGGTTATGAGACACGATTAGATAAACAGATTATTAGAAGCGACCCCCATCTTCATCGGCGGGAGGGGTGTATTTCAGTCCCAAGTTTCGGGCAATACGCTCAATAGCATCAGAGTTCTCTGCTATCTTAGAGCCAGCATCTCCATAAATCCCTCTCAGCACCTCATTGAACTGAGAGTCGTTCAAGGTGAACATATCTCTCTCAAGTTTGGCTTTGGTGGTTTGGGGATCAATATTTAGCAGCTCTAGGATAACATCTATATCAAGAGAACCCTTTTGATATAGATTGAACAGGGCATCGAAGGTGTCCTGATTGTCTCGTAATCCGAGGCGTGTAAAACTCAAAGAGGGATGGATAACGACTTCTTCACCGCTATCATCTTCTTCAATGAACCCCATACGCTTGCACATGGGTTTGAGGATATTTTCCTCCACCATCTCTTGGAGAACCTCACGCATGAGCATATAGCGTGTGTTAATCACCTCAAGATTGATTCTGTCGCCAGAGTAGCTAGACTCGCCCGACAAGAGAGACTCTGTAACGCCCAAACCTGCGTACATCTGTCTATCCGTCATATCGTATTCCCCCGACAAGTCCAACAAACGAGAATCAGCACCCATTTCTTCCCAACTCACCTGAAAGTTAGCGATGATTGAGTAGTCAGGGTCTTGTAGAGCCAAATCCACTTGATCTCTTAGGGCTTCCACATCTGCTGCATCCATATCTTCTGCGTAGACCAAACGGATAGGTGTCATATGGCGAGAAGCGATAGATGTTTGTGCTTGTCTCAACTTATCGCGATACACCAAGATACGGAGACAGCGTTCAAGGATAGAGTGACCTCTTGGCTCATACTGAGACTTCTTTCGAGCCATGAAATAAACAAAGCTGCCCGCATCAGGATCAGTATTTAGAGGAATGTTCCGACCATCTCGGATAGCTTCCACTACATCTGAGGGCATTGATTCCACTACCCTCATAGCTGAGGGGTCTTGCATGGTAGCTCGCTCCACTACAGCTTTTGTCTTGGAGTCGGGAATAAGCTCCACTATCTTTTCCGTGGTGAAAGGAAAAGACTCCATGTGTACCTGTTCGGGAGGAAGAACACGGATACTTGTCCAACCCCTGTAGTTCTTCTTTAACCAAGCGTAGGCTCTCTCAAGTGAATCGGATAGTTCCTCCCACTTTTCCACCGCTTCCCCTTCAGCGGTTAACACATTCAACTTTTTATGTGTCACGCTTTTGGGCATATCGGGATTGTTATCTTCGCAGAAAACAAAGACCTCGCCCAATAGATTGTACTCATGAAGTATCTCTATGAGCCTGTGCAGTAGACCCACTCTCTTTGCCCACTTCTCACAAAACCTGAGGGATTCGTAAGCCATCTCCCTATTCTTCGCCTTGGGAAGACCTAAACGGATTTTGGATAGTGGCAACTCGGTGTGTAAGTCTACAGCCTGTCCGACAAACGGATCGGTTCGATAAAAGAACCTAAAGTAGTTCCTTTGTTCGTCCTGAGACTGAGGAAGCTCTAAGAAGTCTGTGGATAACTCAGGCGAGTAGAAGTTCCCGCCACCGCCCATCATGGAGCCACCCGTTGTCATAGCTACCTTTACGCGGGATTTCATCTCCGTTGGAGACAACTTCCTTGTACTAGCCTTTGACTTGGGTTTTATTTCGGCTACAGGCGTGCCAAGAACACCATCATCATCTTCGCTCATGTTGCTCCTTCTTGTGTTTCATCACAGCCGAAATGACCACCTTAAGCAGCTTATTATGGTCAGGGTTCCCGCCGAAAAACTCTACCCACCGACCGCCCTTATTCATGTAGATCGTGGATATTTCGTCTAATAGACTATCACTAGGATGCTTTTGCCCATGACTTAACTCAAGTATCCTAGCAATCACCCTGTGATCCGCTTGCTTACGACTTTTAGGATAAATAGGTTCACTCATTTTATCCATTCTCCTTGGTTAGGATAAGAGAGTGTGCCTATAGACGGATTATGAGCTGCCCCCAAAGCGTTTGTTTATTGCGTCTCTTAGGGTTGGTCGAGCAGGTCTTGGTGCAATACGCCGTTCATCACTCCCACCCTTAAAATAAGAACCCTGAGCCAAGACCTTAGAACCTGCCATCAAAGGATGTCTAGACGATCCGCCTGATAAAGCAAAATGCTTTTGTGTGCCTATATGATTAGACGCTACCCATATCATACGCACTAAGGCATCCGACATATCGTCATGTTTACCTGCTACCTGTGGTGCCTCAACGGAAATGATGTTTTTAGAGTGTACCGTAGCCTGTAATTCTAGTAGTTCCAACAAATAAGGTTCATGCCCATTTATATCAGGGTCAGGCTTATCATAAAGCCTTAGGCGTTTATCCCACATCATATCCTTAAAGTTTTGAAACATTTGAGAAGTGAGTTGCTTGGTCATGTTCACCGAGACCATTTGCTTCAAGCCTCGCTTCTCTAGAGCCTGTTGAAGGGGTATCCCTACCCATTGGTCAAAGATAGCATCTGAAATGTAAAACCTCTTACTCCACCCATGTATCCAATCTGCCACCTCATCAAAGTCCAGCCGTTCTTTATCCTTAAACTTACCCTCCCCTGCTTTTATTTGATCCACCAAATCTAAGATGATCTTGTCTCCCTCTAAATGACCAATCGCTATTGCACTTGCGTCTCCCACCAAACCCAAGTCTATGCCCATGTAGTGTGGCTTCCTCGCAGGGGCTGATGTGACAGGTCTTAGCTTAGGATCGACACACTCATACAAGTCTTCCTCTTTCTCCAACCAACCTCGCGTTCTATCCGTAAACTCACCTCCATACTCAGTAAAGAATACTGTAGGGTTTTTCAGATAGTGTTTTTCAAACTCGCTAGCGGGAACCGTGGGATTAACTTCCCATGTTGGTGCCTGTACAGCTAAGATGTTATCCGATGCAGCACCTCCCTGCATACCTATTTGAAAGAGATTGTAGAAAAGACCCTGTTTGCCTAAGGGTGAAGAAATAAGGATAACCCGACCTTCCACTTCCCCAATTGGTTTGGTGGGATTTATGGGGTCTTTTGGAGAATAAGCGGATGTTGAAGGAACAACTGCGTTGTAAACTTCTTCTGCCCCTGATTGCCCTTTATCCGTAAAGTGTGCCACCTCGTCCAAGATTACACAGATGTTACCTGCACCACGGAGCCCCTTAGCTACGCATGATCTAAAAGTCACTTTAAGTGTGGCTTTAGCCGATGGGTCATCTAGGTATCTCCCATACTTATCCACATCCGCAGGTGTTTGGAAACGGGCATAACTTAAAGTGTTATTTGCCGTATAGGGACCGAAGAAAGAACAATTGCGATAGTGTCCCGATACCTCCTGATACAATAAACCCGCCTGATCCTTATCCGTGGCTACGGAAATAATCTGTATGTTATTCGAGGCAGGTAGCCCATAGTATTTCTGAGGGTCGCCTTTTTTGATGAGCTTGTATGTTTCATAAGCTGCAATACAAGCTGAGATGGTCGTATTGTGGTTTGTAAAACCATTTCCGATAAACATCGAACCTTCAGGAACATTTAGATCATATACCTCACATTCACCCTCTGTAACGGATTGAACAGGATCAAAAAAGTAATCTAAATCCAAAAGGCTGTTGATCTTGGCTCGCACATAGCTCGGAGTATCCTTTTCCTCTAGTATCCGACCTAGCTCTAATTGGCTGACCTTTTTATTCCCATTACAAAAAATCTTCCTTAGTGAAAGATGCTGTTTTAGAAAGGGGAGCAAATAAGGAACTGCGTCTATGGGATGCGGTGACCGATAAGACAGATTCTCAAATTGTTTATCCATCATGGATTTTTTACGCTGAGTTAGGAATCCTATCTCGTTCTTGAACTTGAGCTTAGAGGCTGTTCCCTTTACTCTAACAACCCACTCAGTCTCTCTAGATACTGATGTGTTGGTCACTATCCCAAAATTTAAGAGCAATGCTTGTACATCATACGCTAGTTGCTTTGAGCTAGTGGAAAAGCATACGCTGTTCCCTGTGGCAGAACCATCAGTTTCAAAAAGACCCCTCAGATATGCCGCGACTACGCTCTTTGGAGAACGCATAATAGTAAATGGAACCCTCTTATCATAGGGGGTCGCTTTAATACTCCACCCTATTTTATCCATGAAAGAGCGGACCACCTTCCCATAAACATAGACATCACCTACATCTGTGCCTCTCTTGTCCACAACATAAGACGCTTTTCCGAAAATAGCTTTCGCCTTATCCAAAAAGATATCTTTAAACTCAGGGTCAGCGGTAGTAACTCTTAGGGCTCTCTTGTTTGTCCAATTCCCATCCCCTGAAACTATCCCAAGTAGCTCGCCCCACTCCTCGGTTAAGAAGTCGGGCATCCCCACAAAAGGGGAACTTTGGTAGGGTCTAAGGTCTACATACTCTTTCGCCCACAAGTTACTGCTTCGGTTAATACAAGCCAAGTCCCCCGCTTTGACATCCCCTAAGTACTTCCAAACAACTTCACAATCAGGTGTAAGAACTTTGATCCTGTGGTTATCCGTCCCTTCGATGAAGTATCCGCTTTCTGTCATAACGGCTTTGGTGGGTTTAACTCCACCTTTGTAAAAGAAGGCTGTTCTCCGAACATCTCCCATCTCTTGTGCCACCCGTACAGATAATGGCTGATACTCCATCCCATTATCCGTAATGTCCCCAAGAGAAGATATGGGGACAATACCCATATCTGTGGGGATGAGGGTATCTCCCCTAACGCATTTGCCTGATCTACGCCCAATGGATAAGATCATTTCTCGTCTTTGTTTGCCGGGGATGACTTCACCGATATTGCATCGTCCCTCTTCAAATAGGATTTTCAGATATTCCTTTTCCGTCACATGGCGAGCATTTTGCCTTCTCCAATCCGTGATCGTAAACCTCTCAGTATCATCTAGCTCAAGCCCATAGTGAGCCTTTAGGATAACCTTCTGAACAGGGAACAGGGTCATTTTCAGACCCCAAGGAGCTTCTACAAACTCAATAATATCTGCATTGTGTTCTGATTGCTTCCCTGCTTTTGCACTTGCCGCTATAGCGACCGAAGATAAACTCATTTATCGTCTTCCATCGCCTTCTTAGCATCCGCTATCCATTCCTGCTCATCAACCAACTTTCCAAATGTTGCGAAGATGCTTTCCGCAAGTTCAGGGCGACAACCTGATTCATCACACGCCCTTCTAAAGGTCTCTGCTATGTGTCCAAATAGCTTCCTAAATGCCTTGGACTCTAGGTCGATGGATTTAGAGGATAAAAGTTCTCTCTTTTTTATCCATGTGTCACCCACAGCCCTTAACGCATTCACCCTTCTCAGAGAAATCTGAGAAGTAGGTTCGCCCTTTCTCTCGGCTTCTTCTCTCTCAAAAGCAAGACTTGCCGCCTCTTCGGATAATCCCTCAATCACTCTCGTCAATACATCTGAAGATTCAGGATTCTGTCTCACCTGACCATAAACGATATCAGTATCCAATTTGGAAAACTTGCGTTGATTGAGATTATTAATTGCCGCCTGAGGCGTATGGTACATCGGTGGCTGAGAAGCTGTCTGAGGAACAGGGGCAGATGGATTAGAAGCAGGAGAGCCACGACCAGGATTGCTGTACATGACAAATGGCTCACCCGTTTTGGGATTTAGAGATATTGTATCCGTAGGCAAGACCTCCGCTGGCTTACGCCATATGGTTTTCCCCAACTCATCCTCTACCTTAACCCTAGAGGCACCTACAGGAATTGGGATACTTGACATGGATATGTGCTCCTATCAGCTAGAAATCATAGGGGAAGTGTTTTTTGGACTGATTACGAGTGCTACAGCACCTGTATTAGTAGCTGTAGCGGGATCGTAAAGAACATTACCATCTAAGTCTTGGATAATAAAAGGAGGGTTCCCCGCTAGTAAGTCCCAACTAAAGGATAAAACTTTAACGAAGATGGAATCCGTTGTCCCTAAGGCTGTGCAGATGACCTCGTTTAAGTTAAGAGGGTCCACAGAGGCTTTTAACCCCATGCCAGACTCATTAAGTACAAGGGCTAGTTCTGAAGCTACATCGTTTACATTTCCCGCACCCTCACCAATCAAGCGAGCTAAATGATTTCCCACTTGGAGGGCAGGAACTCGATCCTGATCAAACATCCCCGCAGCTTGAACTTGTATCTCGTCATAATCATATTTAGTCGCACCACCTAAATTCACATTCCCGAAGTCCACGGACGAAACCACTATCCTAATTCCCGTTTGATTAGGTGTGGCGATGCCCAACACGGCATTACCCAAATGTGTGGTGATGACTTGCGTCTCAAATGCCTGTCGGATAGGTATGGGGTTTCCCGCTTCACCTTTAGATGGGTCAGAAGGTCTAAGGTTATGACCAACCAACATCTTGAAGCGAGGGGATGTAGCCATGCGGTTTACATATGAGGGAAGCATATCTAGGACTCCTTAGACTTCAAAGCCGCCAAATAACACATCCCCCAATGACTTATTGGATACTTCCTCGCCTATTTCAACATGGTCGGAAGGCAAGAGTCCAAACTCATCGGGATCATAATCGTTCACGAATAGAGAAGCTGTTCTATCCGCATCTGTACCATTAGCTAGACGGATATTTTCCTGCTGAAGTGCAGACAAACTATCCGTTATTTCGGAGGGGGAATCTATGAGTACCTTGTTGTATTTTTGGCAAGTGCCTTCGACATTAAAGACGCAGGTGGAACACTTACCCACCCCTAAAAGAGTTGGGATTTGGTTCGACCTGTGTAACAATGCCCCCTTGTCACAGCCCTCAACACCTTCCGTCACATATGCTCCTGCATCCACATAAGCATGACCCGATAAGCCTTCATGTTCTGTTCGTAGAGAAGCTATGCGTGTGGTGTAGGTATCCAATACCTTTTGAGAGAAGCGGCTAGAGAGAAGGACATCTAGTTCCTGCCCTGCTCCACCCTCGCTCATCTTTTGACGAAGCCAAGTCGCCACTTTCATTTCAGAGTCGGATAACCTTTCCGACTTCTTAGGCGTGATGATGTGTGCCGTTTCTGAGCCCTCATAAAACGCCCTTTCTACCTTCTCCGAGGCTACCCTAAATAAAGCCTTGAGTTGGAGTTCAGGCTCTCCCATATGAGAAGCCACTACCCTTCTTACATCATCCGCAGAAACCAAACCACTATCCAATAGCTTGGACATCTTCAGTCTTACGGATTCCTCTCGTTGTTCAAAAGTAAGCTCGGTTCGGGTTTTAAACTCGGTGGCGATTTTCTTGGTGCGTTTGACCATTCGATGTTCTTTGAGGTCATACTCGTGGTACTGAGAAGCTACTTTTGGTCTCGCTACAAAATCAAAGACCCTACGAACTCGATCCTCAGGGGTCTTTGACCCTTTTATGGCGACCGCCACCTCATCATGAGTAATCAAACCCGCTTTGATCAAAAGACCGACTTTCTCTAAACTTCTTTGTTCTCTGCCACGCTCTGTCCTACTTGCGGCTTCTTTTAAGCCCAAAAGGTCAGAGTCGTTTAAGAGAGCAACTCTCGTGTCTAGAGTGTGGGCATTTTTGCCAATGCCCACATAGGTAGATGCCTGATCTTCCGTAAAGTTATCCGCTGCTCTCTTAAAAGCAACCTTTACAGCCTCCTCAGGGTTAGACCTGTGTATTGTGGCTATCCGCTCTATGTCCTGCGAAGACAACAAACCTGTGAAAGCCAACCCCTTTAACTTTTCGCTGGCTGTCTTTACTCGTTGTTCAAAAGTAAGCTCGGTTCGAGTTTTAAATTTGGTGGCGATTTTGGATTTGGTGGTCGTATGTAAAGATGCTTCCTTGCCTGAACCTTCATAGGTGGAAGCCCTGAGGGGCTTAGACGCTAGTTCAAACGCCTTCTTCACATAAGCACCTGCTTCTGTAATAGATTGGATAGACGAATACACTTCTTTGGTAATCAAACCAAACTTAAGAAGTTTATCCACCTTGTCGTGAGCATCTTTCCACAAGGATGCTGACGCTCTCTTTTTCATATCGGGCAGTTTATCCAATTTGGATTTTGTGGGTGTATGCGTCTTTACCCCTATGCCCGTTCCGTCATAAGTAGATGCTTGAGCGGGTGTGGTAGCCAAATGAAACAAGCGGTCTATTTTTTCTTGTGCCGTCTTGGATGTTGTCTCTGTGACGGCAGTAATTACTTCTTCATCTAGGAAGCCCTGTTTAGCTAACTGAGAAGCAATACGGGCTAGTTTCTTTTCAGTCTTAGTTTCATGTCTATCTTCGTGTGTTGCAATAAAGATGTGTTCTTGCTGAGAGGCTTCGAGTTGTCTTCTTGCGTGATCAAGAGAGATGAAGTCGCTCTCATTTCTCTGAGTGGGGAACCATGTTTGGTTCGCCTCATGCCTTGTCACCCTGCCCTCTATGAGATCAATAAAGGCAGTTCTCACTTGCTCCTTATGAGAGAGAGAGGATGCAGTCTTGACCCCATAGGATTCTAGTCTAGGCATGAGAGTGCGGGCGACTTTTGACCAAGGGATATCGTTTACAGAGGCAACGATCTCCATACCTAGAAACCTATCGAAAGCACAATCCTTATTGACGGGAATGATGTACATAGCGGTTTTGCACCGATTGTGAATCACCTCGTCCCAACGCCCATTAAATAACCCTGGGAAATGTGCTTCTTTAATGTAAACACGACCATGCAGTCCATATTCCTCCTCTATCTTTAGCTTAAGTGCCAAAGGATTTGAGGCATCCTTTAACACCGAGGATAAGGACTCGCCATATGCCAACTTCCGATGAAGTTTCTCTGCCTGATGACGGATATCATCTCCAGGGAGATTGGATACTTCCTTGTATGTGTTTTTGTACTTCTCATGGAGGCGTTGATTGTTAGGGATAATATCCAAACCTGTAGTGCTTTCAGTACCCCAAGCCTCTTGCAGGTTTTTGAACTGATTGACTTCAGGGTTTTCAAACCTCCCCTGAGACAAGTGTTCTAGGATATCCTCCATGGAACGCTGTCCTGATAAATCAGGCTTAGATTGGGTAGCGAGCCATGAGTGATCCACAAGAGCAATACTTTGGCTCGCGTCTTTTGTGAAATCCTCTAGGTCTAGGGGCATATCCACCTCTACCCCATCAGGCAAAGAGGACTCACCATTCCCACCCATAGGGATCATCCCACTTGGTAAAGAGGATAGCCCCTTGGCTTCAGGAAGCCTTGCCTTCTCATAAGGTCCAGCACCATACTCGGTGTCGAACTGAAACCCATCCAACATATAGTTAGAGCCATGCTCAAGAGAGTACCCCCCGTTCGGAAGATAACTTGATGCAGTTTTCTTAGCCATTTGAGGTCTCCTTATTTCTAGGGGAAGTGAAGTCCCTGCTTAGCCCCTCTTCATCGGATTCTTCTTCTTCTTGTTTTGCCCATGCCTCAGGGTCATCTTTAATATCTTCAATATCCTCCATCACCTTCTCCACCATAGCCTCCTGCAAGGCTTTCCAATGGTCTGCCTTTATCTCGTCATAAAGCGTATCGGATAACGCGGATAAAGCCTCGACAATATTCATGTATTGCCTCCTCATACCTTTTATTTCCATGATATACCCCCTGCCACCAAGGTTCCCATCAGGGCTTATATCTCGGCTCTTAATCTTAGCAAATACGCTGTATGCACTCATAGCATGACCAAGTGCCGATAAGGTTGCCCTAAGTACCCTCGCAAGGTCTTTACTGCACCTTTTATTGAACACATGGTTTTTATCCATTACACGCTGACTCGGAGGATGTTGTCCCCATGCCCACGCAGATGAATCATCACCATGATCTTTGATGAACCTTACTTCACCTGCGGTCTTTTTAAGACCTTTGGGTTCCGATGCGGTCTTAGACATAAACCGATCAGCTACCCTCTTAGGGTCAGCAGAGTTAGACATAATTCAGACTCCTAGTTGTATAGCACTACCCCAAATATAAACGCTCTAAAAACTATCCAACACAACTCAATCCCTAAAGGTTTAATACTCATGCACCAACGAAACCCAGAGTCCGAAAGGATAACGATAATGTCGGAAATATCCCTCAAAACATCTCCCAAAGCGGTTATCCTAGACACTTCGGTTTTAATCTATGACCCCCAATCAATGGTCGCTTTCCCTGAAGACACTCAAGTTCTTATCCCAATCTTTGTCATCATGGAACTAGATGTTCTCAAGGACACCACCAAACAAGATAAGTCCCATGTAGCACATCTCGCTCGACAGGCATCTAAACTTATCCTTGAACTTCAGCCCATCGGAAAAGTCAAAGTTATCGCCAACGCAGGAGAGCTAGACCTCAAAGCCCTCGATCAAGCCTCTAAAATCAGATATCTTGATTTACTTATCCTTCAAACTGCTATGCACCATAGCAACAACTATCAAGTCACTCTAGTATCCAAAGATGTAAACTTACGCATCCTCGCAGGATGTGTTGGGCTTAAAAGCGATGATTTCACCTCCGACACAAGATCGGATAACACATTAGCTTCCATCGCCATAAAAGAGTTTCACCCCGATCTCAATCTTGAAGCTGACCTGATCGGCTCATATTGGAAAGGGGCTACAAGACTCCCCGAAGATTTCTCTTACGAGAACTTCCACGAAAACCAATATGTTTGGTTCAACGACTTCAACAACAAACAACATCTCTTTCAGCACAAAGATGGGGCTCTCTATCTAATAGACAAGGATAAAACCCGCACCAAAGATGCCAAACCCCGAAACATGGAACAAAGGGCTGCTCTTGATCTACTCTTGGATAAAGATGTTCACCTTGTCGCTCTAGTCGGTAAGGCAGGTACAGGAAAGACATATCTTGCCTTAGCCGCAGCTATCCATCAGTCCAACATCTATCAAAGGGTCGTCCTCTCAAAACCTGTCGTTGATGTCGGCAACGGAATAGGATTCCTACCAGGGTCACTATCCGAAAAGATGGAGCCTTGGATGCAGAGCTTCTTCGACAACCTTGATCAAATCAATCCCATGTGGGACACCAACACCTTCGGCGGAGAAAATAAAGAATCCTTCCTTGAGAAAAATCACATCGAGATACAACCCATCAACTCTATCCGTGGTCGTTCTCTCAAAAATGCCTTCATGATTATTGATGAAGCCCAAAACCTCACCAAACATGAAATAAAAAGCATCATCACTAGAGCGGCTGAAGGCACCAAAGTTATCCTCTTGGGAGACCCAAGCCAAATAGATCACCCTTATCTCACCGAACGCTCTAATGGTCTAACCTATGTCATCGAGAAAATGAAGGGACACCCTATCTTTGGTTGTGTCTCTCTTAAGAAGTCAGAACGCTCTACTTTATCCGATATTGTGGCGGATATGCTTTAACCCCTACGCCTTCTTGGTCTTTGTCTCAAGTAGGAGGGTTTGGCAGGTTCAGGTTCAGGGGCAGATGATTCCTCCGTCTCCTCAACCTCCCCTAATAACTTACAACTCGGTTTAGGATCGTCTTTACCCTTGGGATACATGGTCTTAACGCTTACCTGTTCTAAGGTTAAACCAAAAGTATCTATAAGCTGAGGCAAAAGATGCTCTCGCACAATCTGTGCAGCCTCAAACTTTTGACCATTTGTGTTTAAGTACTCCTCAATCGTCAACGCCTTTGAGATGGGAACTTCCACCACCTCCCCATGCACCTTCTTCTCTATGTGGAATGGCTTATAAAGCCATTCCTCATACGCTGTTTTGCTGATTTCGTTACATCTCGGAATAACCGACAAAATATGCCCTTTATGTTCCCCCGTTACCTTGTACCTCGCATCCCCATCAGCAGACCCCATAGGTCCTAGTCTCTCATACAAAGCTGCTATATGTGCGTAAATCCACTTAAAGGCTAACACTTGACGGATACCCTCTAATAAGAAGTCCATCTTGATCTCACGAGAATCCAATCGGGCTTGGGTGTGAGGACTCAACTCAACCTTAACTGTTGAGTTCATCACGCTGATGGTCTCAAATATCGTACTCGGATAAGCAGCTCTCTCTAACTTCTTGTCTAGGCTTAAGGTCTTAACGGGTGGATTACCCCTCGATATCATGGGGGTACTATTAATCTCGGATAAGAGCTTATTATATTGCTCTTTCACTAGAGGGTCTAGATTCGCTAAATTCTTGGGATCAGTCCCTAAAATGCGATCTGCAATACCACAGGGACCTAGACCTAGAGGAGGGTCTAAGTCCGCTTCTTTCTCTAGGCGAGCTATACGAGAAATAAGCAACCCTATCTGCCGATTCTCATACGCCACACGCACCATTGCTCTCTTTATGTTATCCATTGTCTCACTCCTTTGATTGACGAGACAAAGGATGAATAAAGGAACTATAAGTCTTCTTTATCCACCTGCTCAAGATAAGCCAAAGCACACTCCTTAGCCCCATTTGAAGCCTTTACACTCCGCACTCTATCCTTTAGAGATAAATGAGACCAACCCGTAGTGGCGACTTGTTTCATCTTCTCGACTATCTGTTCCATTCTCTCTTTTGAATCCTTTTCCCTTATCGCCTCCTCCACCTTGAAAGCCTCACTCGCAGGTCTAACAGGTACATCATGGCGGATAACGGATAAGCCAGCTACGCTGACGCTCACCTCCACTACACAAGGGGATCGGTCTAAATCATCAAGGTGCAAGGCACCTCGCGTCAAACTACCCACATTCACCACATAGCCACCATTCGATAACCTCGTTATCCCTTGATCCTTATGCCAATGACCAAAAAACCAACAATCCACATCAGGGATACTATCCAATAAATCATAACCAACAATATCTTCGTTTTCAAACATACTGCCACCTGCACCTGAGCGGGCTAATAAGTGACAAGCCACAAACAAGTAATCCTCAGGTCCCTTTTTAATATTCCTCAACCGATCTAAATCGTACTCTGTTCCGTGATAAGGGATACCCACTATCCGTAAAGAAATGCCCTCTTCATCCGTTACGAAAATCTCTTCAGAGTCACCGAACTGCCTAAAAACCGATGCTGAAAACAAAACGCTCAAGGGCTGTTCAGGTAGATATTCGATATTTCCATACTTCACATCATGATTACCCACAAGGGCATATACAGGACAAGGGTAATCTTTGTGTGCTTCACAAGCTGAACGAACCAAAGCATGGGAGTTCCGAGTGGGGGACTTCACATCAAAAAAATCCCCGCCGTCTAACACCAAATCTACGGATAAATCCTTTGCCTTTCGACCTATCCATTTCAGCTTGTCTACAACATCCATAGACCAATCTCCCGTCCTCCGTTTTGGGGTTCGGTCGGCTAAGTGAACATCAGTCCTCCACAGCACTTTAATCATGTCTCACACTCCCTAGGATTACTTCATGAAGTTCATCGCATATACGAGTATATATGGACACATCGCAAGAACCGAAAATAAGTTCTTGGTCGCTGTTATGCCTTTTGAAGATCAACCCCCCTGCATCTCCTCCGTGACACATAAAATCCGTAAACACGCCACACTATCCGAAGATGCTTTGTTGACGGGTGGTGTTCTTCTCTTTGAGAGCCAAGAACAGGCAACACAAGTCGCCCTCGCGTTCGAGGGAGTATCCACTTCTGAATTCTATGTGAAGTTGTACAACGACAAAGGCGAAACCATTTGGACAAACATCTAGAGTGGCTCCCCCTTTTCGTTTAAAAGTCCCTTCGTGTAAAGAGCATAAAGCTGAAGCCCTATTGCGGGGGCAAGTAGTGCGTTCCAACCTATGGATAAAGATTTAAATATCCAACCTCCAGGTATACCAGGGAAGAGCAAGGATATCAAAAATCCAATTCCGCTCTCGGGGAGTCCCGATAATAAGTCTGACCAAGAAATGAGACCTAAAAATCCTTTTAATAACTCGGAAATCTTCCAACTCACCTCCGTCACATTTATCCAAATCACCCAATAAAGGTACGACTTAGCAGGGATAGTTAAAACCTTAAGTAGTGGATGCCTCTCTAAGAAATGGTCTAGCCAATCAGCTAAATTCTTAGCTGTACCAAGAACGGGCTTTACTACCTTGCCTAGCCATCTAGAAAGCTCTCCCCCAGCTCCTCCATTCTTTTTAAGGATAGACTGCACGATAGATGTTAGTGTGGGAGCATCAGACGCATACAGAAATAGAAAGTGTAAAATCTTGCTGTCTTTCTTCAGCTTGCTCTTAGCTCCTTCCCACCACTTAGCTCCTTCGTCCAATAATGCCTGAAACTTTTTGGATAACTCCGTGTACAGCTTGATCGGATTGGTTGTAGTTATCCCCAACATATCCTTAAACTTTTCCCATAAATCAGGTGCCTTCTGAAATGCCTGATAAATCTCTTTTAGCTTCTTCCCCAATCCCTTGATGATCGCTTCCTTATCTAATCCTGCACATCGGATAATCCCTTCCCCAAAGACGCTCAAAACCTTTTCATCAAGCTCGTGGAGCACAACGGATGCCGTTCTGTGAGAAGAACTTGATTCAACCGCCCACTTGGACGCTTCTAGTGCATACCTTTTGGAAAGATAACGGCAGGATATTCGTTGTGGGATATTCATCTCTGTACTCCCTCATGGAAGTACAGGATATAAAACAACTAGGACACAACAAACTTAGTGTACTTATCCGCCACGCAGGACGCACACCACGCATTAGGTTTTGTTTCTACTCGGTCAAATCCATACCCCTTTACAATGCTCACTAAACCGCTCGACCACCTGTAGGTGTACCCCCTCGGA
>Ga0169931_10003686_pt1 | contig 24193 bp, 26 predicted proteins | sample Kivu_15m_20L_FD_129675 | JGI IMG/M metagenome (GOLD analysis project Ga0169931, IMG submission 129675) | Freshwater microbial communities from Lake Kivu, Western Province, Rwanda to study Microbial Dark Matter (Phase II) - Kivu_15m_20L... | ecosystem: Environmental > Aquatic > Freshwater > Lake...
AGGCCGCTTCGCGGGCGCGGGACATCGCCGCCGGTGCGCGCGGCGGCGTGGTCATCGAGCGGATCGACGGCCTCGCTCCCAACGCCCTGCGCGATCTCGCCGTGGCGGTGCGCGACGTACCCGGAATCAAAGTCGTCGTGCTCGGTGGAGTTGCCGACTCCGGCGGCGTTGCACTCGTTGCAGCCGTCGCCCCCGGCTCGGCGCTGAAGGCCGGTGACGTCATCCGTGATGCGGCAAAGACCGTCGGCGGGGGAGGCGGTGGCAAGGGCGACATTGCGACGGCAGGCGGCAAGAACGTCGCCGCCCTCGACGCCGCCCTCGACGCCGCCCGATCGGTGATCTCCGCAGCGCGCGATTGATGCGCAGTCTCGGCCTCGATCTCGGTGCACGCCGCATCGGCGTTGCCGTGAGCGATCCGTCCGGCAACGTTGCGACCCCCGTGACGACGATCGTGCGCGGACACCCGCCCGAAACCGCGCACAGGGAGGTGGCGGCACTCGTCGCCGAGTACGCAGCAGACTGTGTCGTTGTGGGACTGCCGCTGGCGTTGTCGGGTCGCACCACCGACTCGACGCGTGTCGTGCTCGACGAGGTGGATCTGCTGCGCGCCGAACTCGGCGTGCCGGTGTACGTGTGGGATGAGCGACTGACGACGGTGCAGGCGCAACGGTCGCTGCGCGAGATGGGAGTCGACTCCCGCCAAGGTCGGGGCAAAGTCGACCGGATCGCCGCGACGATCATGCTGCAGTCGTGGCTCGATGCCGGTCGCCCGACGGGGAAGTCGCCATGAAGCACGACGACACGACGATCACCGACTGGGTGGACGACGACTGGGACGACCCGCGTGCAGCAACCGACTTCGATCGTGACGGCATGATCCCCGACCTGCGACGGTGGTCGCACCAGATTCTCATCGGCCTCGGTGTCGTCGCTGCGATCGTCGTCGGTTGGGCGGCGTGGCGCACGGCGGCGCTCGTCGGCAACGACGTGTCGCAAGACGTGGTCGGCTCGGGATCCACCGCCGCAACGGTCGTCGAAGTCGTGTTCCCGGAGGGTTTCACCGTCGCGCAGGTTGCCGAGCGGATTGCCCGCGACGTTCCGAACATGACTGCGCCGCGGGTCATCGCGGCGTTGAACGAGGGAACGCTTCCCGCGCCGTGGCGTCCGGAGGGTATTGCGTCGTACGAGGGCTTGTTGTTCCCCGCGTTGTACGAGGTTGCCTCGTACGAAGACGAGCGGTCGATCGTCGATCGGATGATCAACGAGATGCGCAACCGCACGCTGCGCCTTGACATCGAGGCCGGTGCAGCGAAGCTCGGTATCACTCCCTACGAGGTGCTCATCATCGCTTCACTCATCGAGCGCGAAGTGAAGGTCGCCGACGAGCGTGCACTCGTCTCGCGGGTCATCCATAATCGCCTGGCTCTCGACATGGAGCTGCAGATCGATGCAGCCCTGTACTACGGCGCGTTGCCGTCGGCATCGTTCTCCGAGTTGCGCAACGCCGACTCGCCGTACAACCTGTACCGCCGCAAGGGGCTCCCGCCGACGCCGATTGCCAGCCCCGGCGAGGCGTCGATCGTGGCTGCACTCAATCCTGCGGCCGATCCGACCGATGGGGACGACATCTGCACCTCCCGCACGCCCGCCCAGCGGCGCAATGAACCGTGCCGTTACCTCTTCTATGTGCTCGCCGACGCCGAGGGTCGCCATGCCTTCTCCGCGACGTACGCCCAACACGAGGCACGCATCGCCGACGCCCGTGCCGCCGGAGTGTTGCCGTGAGTGCGCGAGCCACGACCCACGTTGCGGCGGTGATCGGCTCGCCGGTGCGCCACAGCCTGTCGCCGATCATCCACAATGCTGCTTTTCGTCATCACGGTGACGACTGGGTGTACGTCGCGTTCGACATCGGCGACACCGATGCCCGTGTGGCGATCGATGCCGTCCGGGTGCTCGGAGTCACCGCGCTCTCGGTGACGATGCCCTACAAGGAGCGGGTGATCGACGCCCTCGACGAAGTGACGAGCGAGGCGCTCGCCGTGCGCTCGGTGAACACCATCGTGCGTCGCGAGGACGGGACGCTCCTCGGCGCAACCACCGATGGTGAAGGATGCGTCGCGGCATTGTTGCGCCACGGCGCATCGCTCGACCACGTCGTCGTCGTCGGTGCCGGTGCGACCGCGCGATCTGTCATCGCCGCATGCGTCGCGCACGGTGCACGCGTCACGTGCATCAACCGCAGCCCCGAGCGCGCCGCCGATGCGGTCGCCGTCGGCGAGTCGATCGTTGCCGGGTCGACGCGGAGCGGGGAAGTGCGCGACATCGTCTCGGCAACGGTGCTCATCAACACGACGCCGCTGGGCATGGCCGGGGTCGCACCCGACGCGATGCCCGTGCCACGCGAAGCGTTGCACGCCGGACTCGTCGTGCTCGACGCCGTGTACCACCCGCTCGAGACTCCGTTGTTGCGCGCCGCACGCGAGGTCGGTGCGCGGGCGGTTGACGGCCTCGAGATGCTCGTTGCGCAGGCGGCACTGCAACAGGAGTTGTGGCTCGGTCGTCTCAGCGATCACGACGTCATGCGCGCTGCTGCGCTCGACGAGCTCGATCGTCGCCACCGATAGCCTGATCTCGATGTTGCGTTACCTGACCGCCGGCGAAAGTCACGGTCAGGCCCTGGTGGTCGTCGTCGAGGGCCTTCCCGCGCACCTGCCGATCACCGTCGGAGAGATTTCCGGTGAGCTGGCCCGTCGTCGACTCGGCTTCGGGCGCGGTCCGCGCCAACGATTCGAGCAGGACGAGATCGAACTGCTCGGAGGAATACGCCACGGACGCACGCTCGGGTCGCCGGTCTCCATTCTCATCAAGAACACCGAGTGGTTCCGCAGCGATGTCTGGCACGACGAGATGTCGCCGCACCCCGGCGCGACGAAGAAGCCGCTCACGCAGCCCCGTCCCGGTCATGCCGATCTCACCGGGATGCAGAAGTACGGCTTCAACGACGCCCGCGACGTGCTCGAACGCGCGAGTGCCCGCGAGACGGTTGCCCGCGTCGCTGCCGGTGCGCTCGCCAAGGCGTTGCTGCGTCCGCTCGGCGTATCGGTCATTTCGCACGTCGTCGGAATCGGTGCGGCGCAGTCCGACGCACCGCGCCCGTTGCCCGAGGATCTCGCGCGCATCGACGAGTCGCCGGTGCGCTGTGCCGACGCATCCGTCGAGGCGCGGATGATCGCCGAGATTGAGGCCGCAGCCAAGGACGGCGACAGTCTCGGTGGGATCGTCGAGGTGCTCGCGTACGGCGTGCCCGTGGGACTCGGTAGCCACGTGCACTGGGACCGAAAGATCGACGGACTCCTTGCGCAGGCGCTCATGAGCATCCAGGCGGTGAAGGGCGTCGAGATCGGCGACGGATTCGACGTCGCGCGGCGCCGCGGCAGCGAGGCCCACGACGCCATTCGCTGGGACGACGCGGCCGGAACCTACCGACGCGATTCGATGCGCGCGGGGGGAACCGAGGGCGGCATGACGACCGGCGAAGCGCTGGTTGCCCGCCTCGCGATGAAGCCGCTCGCCACGCTCAACCGTCCGACCCTGGCCACCGTCGACATGGCGACGAAGCAGGAGACCGTGAGTTTCAAGGAACGCACCGACGTCACGGCGGTACCGGCGCTGGGTGTCGTCGCCGAAACGATGGTCGCGCTCGTTCTTGCCAACGAGGCACAGCGCAAGTTCGGCGGCGATTCGCTCGCCGAGTTCGTGCGCAACGCGCAGACGTACGCCGAGACCCTGCGCACGACGTGACCGGCCGACATGACGCGCACGAGTGACGCCGGTGCACGGCGCATCGTTCTCGTCGGAATGATGGGGACGGGCAAGTCGAGCGTCGCCGCACGCGTGGCCGGGGCGTTGCACCGCGAGTGCATCGACGTCGATGTCCTCATCGAATCACGACACGGTCGTTCGATCGGCAGCATCTTTGCCGACGACGGGGAGCCCGCCTTCCGCGCAATCGAGGCCGGTGTCGTCGGAGAAGTGCTCGCTGCACCGGGAGACGTCGTCGTCGCGCTCGGTGGCGGTGCAGTGCTCACGCCTTCGTCGCGCTCACTGCTCGCCGAGTGCGAAGTGGTCGTGTGGTTGCGTGCCACCCCGGCGGTCCTTGCCCGGCGTCTCGCGGGCGACGCGACGCGTCCGCTCCTTGTCGGTGATCCGCTCACCCGACTCGTTGCGTTGTCGGCCGAACGCGACGATCTCTACCGCAGTGTCGCCACCCACGTCGTCGACGTCGATGATCTCTCCGTCGACGAGGTCGTCGCACGAATCGTCGACATTGCGGCCGCCGCGACGACGTCGCCGGGGAAGCGTCACTGACATGGCCACGTTGCGCACCGAACGCGTCGAGTTGGGCGAGCGTTCCTACGACGTCGTCGTCGGGCACGGTGCACTGTCCGCTCTCGCCGGCATGCTCCCCGCAACCGCACGACGCGTCGCCGTCGTCACACAACGCGGTGTGCCGGTCGACATATCGGCGTTCGTCGCCACCGATCGCACGGTGACGGTGCACGTCATCGGGGACGGCGAGGCACACAAGTCGTTGGCGACCATCGAATCGTTGTCCCGCGAATTTGCCCGGGCCGGAATCACGCGCAACGACGTCGTCGTCGGGGTCGGTGGGGGAATGGTCACCGACGTCGCCGGATTCGCCGCGGCGTCATGGCACCGCGGTACGGCCGTCGTGCACGTCGCCACCACGCTCGTCGGCATGGTCGATGCGGCGATCGGTGGCAAGACGGGAGTCAACGTTCCGGAGGGCAAGAACCTCGTCGGCGCGTTCTGGCAACCGCGCGGTGTCGTGTGCGATCTCGACGCGCTGGCCACGTTGCCCGATAGCGAAGTTCGCTGCGGCAACGGCGAGATGGCGAAGTACCACTTCCTCACCGGCGACGACCTTCAGTCGATGGACCTCGTCACGCGCATCGCGCGCTGTGTACGAATCAAGGCCGACATCGTCGGCAGTGACGAGCGCGAGTCGGGTCGCCGCGCACTGCTCAACTACGGCCACACCCTTGCTCACGCAATCGAAACGACGACACGCCACGATCTCGCCCACGGCGAAGCGGTGGCGGTCGGACTCATGTACGCGGCGCGCCTGGCCAAAGTTCTCGGACGGATCGACGACGCGCGCGTCGCGATGCACCATGATGTCATCGCGCGCCACTACGGCTTGTCGGTGCAATTGCCGTCGGGAGCATCGCACGACGAGCTCGCGGGGGTGATGGCCCGCGACAAGAAGGCACTCGACGGTCTCACGTTCGTGCTCGACGGTCCGCGCGGCGTCGAAGTCGTCGCCGGTGTGCCGCGCGATGCGGTCATGGCTGCGCTCGCGGCGATGTGAGTACCCTGAAACCCATGTCGGCCGGCGAAATCCTCGTATTGCACGGCCCGAATCTCAATGCCCTCGGTACGCGCGAGCCGCACATCTACGGCACGACGACCCTGGCCGACATCGATGCATCGCTTGCCGATGCCGCGGGTCGCGCGGGCTACGCCGTGCGAACGATGCAGACGAATTCGCTCGGGGACATGGTCGATGCGGTGCATGCCGCAAAGCAAGTGCGCGGAATCCTCGTCAACCCCGGAGCATTCACCCATTTCGCATGGAGTTTGCACGATGCGCTTGCATCGGTGAAGGTGCCCGCAGTCGAAGTGCACATCTCGAACCCGGCGTCGCGCGAGCCGTGGCGCCACCTGAGTGTCGTCGCCCCCGTCGTCATCGGCAGCGTCGCCGGCTTCGGCGCCGCGTCGTACCTCGTCGCTCTCGACGCATTGTTGCGTCATCTCTCGACGACGCGCTGATCCATGGCCCGGGAACTCCCGCCACTCGTCGTCACCGGTCGTGACGTGCGCGTGCGCGAGGAGCTCGCACGCCGCGGCGCACCGTCCACCCTTCTCGTTGCCGACCTGAACAACATTCGCTGGCTCACGGGTTTCACGGGCTCGGCGGGCACTCTCGTCGTGCGTCACGATGACATGGTGTTCGTCACCGACGGAAGATACGGCGAGCAGGCCCGCGACCAGGCCGCTCGCAGCGGCGCTCACGTCGCGGTCGTCGAGGCACGCAGCGTTGCGGCATCGAAAGATGCCCTCACCGATGCGACGCGACGTGCCAAGGCGGTCGCCTACGACCCCGCGGAAGTGACGATGGCGACGTTCGACGGTTGGCGCGGCAGCGTCCCCGGTGAGCTGACCGGCGTCACCGGCGTCGTTCCGACGCTGCGTCGCTGCAAGACGGATGCCGAGATCGAGCGCATGGCCCGTGCGGCGCGATGCGCCGATGCGGCACTCGGCGAGTGCGTCCCGATGCTCACCGAGCGTCCCACCGAGCGCGACGTTCGCGACGAGCTCGAGTACCGCATGAGGCGTCACGGTGCCGACGGCCCGAGCTACGACACGATCGTCGCGGCCGGCCCGAACGGCGCACGACCGCATCACCGCCCGGGCGACCACCGCATCGTCGAGGGGGACAGCGTCGTCATCGACGTCGGAGCGCTCGTCGACGGCTACCACTCCGACATGACGCGCACGTACCTCGTCGGCGACGTCGATCCCGAACTCGCACGCATGACCCGCGAAGTGGCACGGGCACAACTCGCCGGTCTCGCCGCGGTGCGCGCGGGGGTGACGGCGGGCGACGTCGATCGTGTCTGTCGCGACATTCTTCGCGACGCCGGACTCGCCGAGTTGTTCGTGCACAGCACGGGACACGGCGTCGGATTGCAGATCCACGAGATGCCGTGGGTCCGAACGGCCGCCGACGAACCGCTGCGCTCCGGCGAGGTGGTGACCGTCGAGCCCGGGGCGTATCGTGAAGGTCTCGGCGGCGTGCGCATCGAGGACCTCGTGGTGGTCACCGACGACGGTTGTCGCATTCTCACATCAACAGACAAGGATCTTTCGTGCCTGCAATTACGACCAACGACTTGAGGAACGGAATCACCCTCGAACTCGACAAGGGCCTGTTCAACGTCGTCGAGTTCCAGCACGTGAAGCCCGGCAAGGGTGGTGCTTTCGTGCGCACGAAGTTGCGCAATCTCCGCACGGGTGCGGTCATCGAGCGCACCTTCAACGCCGGTGTGCGCGTCGAGCAGGCCATCCTCGACCGTCGTGACATGCAGTTCCTCTACAAGGAGGGCGACGACTACGTCTTCATGGACACCGAGTCGTACGAGCAGATCAACGTTCGTCCCGCCGCGCTCGGCGACGCCGCCGACTACATGATCGAGGGCATGAAGGCGATCATCGCCACCCACAACGGAGAAATCGTCACGGTCGACATCGCCGCATCCGTCGAGCTCGAGATCACTCAAACCGAACCCGGCGTGCAGGGCGATCGCGTATCGGGTGCCCGCAAGCCGGCCACTCTGCAAACCGGCAAGGTCATCCAAGTGCCGCTGTTCGTCAACATCGGTGACCGCGTCAAGGTCGACACGCGCACCGGCGACTACATCACTCGCGCCTGACCGTCCACGTGTCCGACGCCCCGAACGTGCCGCCCCGCGGCGCCAATGACGACGCCGACTGGGTCACCGATTTCGACCCCCGCAGTGACGCCCGCGAGCGGGCAATGAACGTGCTGTACGAAGCCGATATCCGCGGCATCACGCCGGCCGAGGTAACCGAGGCGATCGTCGTACCGTTCGACGATCTCACGCGCATGCTCATCGACGGAACGACCGCCGACATCGCGCAGATCGATTCCCTGGTTGGCGACGCCTCCCATTCGTGGCCGCTGCACCGAATGCCCACGATCGATCGCACGATCCTGCGAATGGCGACGTTCGAACTCCTGCGGCGCCCCGAGGTTCCCGTCGCGGTCGTCATCGACGAGGCAGTCACGCTGGCAAAGCGCTTCAGCACCGACAATTCGGGTTCGTTCGTCAACGGTGTCCTCTCGGCGATTTCGTCCCGCGTCCGTCCCGCTTCGCACTGAGACAGAATGGGCCCATGGCGGGCCCGTCGCGGCGTCGAGCGTCGGAGGTGATTGCGGCGTTGCGCGTGATGAGTCCGTGGCGCACGGGCGCCATCGCACTCGCGGTGCTGTGGGCGCTGTGGGCAACGGCATACACGCTCACCGCCCACTACGGCATCGGTACCTCGGCCTACGACTTCGGACTGTACGACCAGGGTCTGTGGCTCATCTCGCGGGGACGCGAACCTTTCGTCACGCTCATGGGGCGCAACCTGTTCGGCGACCACACCTCGTTCATCCTCGTGCCGCTCGTCCCCCTGTACTGGCTCGGTGCGGGCACGGGAGTGCTGTTCGTCGTGCAGTCACTCGCGCTCGCCGGCGGCGCATGGCCGACGTGGCTTGCGGCGCGGCGTATGGGGGCAGGGGAGCCTCTCGCACTCGTCGCGGTCGTTGCATACCTTTTCCACCCGGCGCTCTCGTGGACGGCGATGGAGAACTTCCATCCCGATGCCTTCCTCGCCCCGCTCATCGCCGTCGCGGTGTGGGCCGCGCTGTCGGCTCGTTGGTGGTGGTTCGCCGCGGCCGTGATTGCGATACTCGCCACGAAGGAGGACGCTGCACTTCTCGTTATCGGTCTCGGCGTATTCGTCGCACTGCGCATCGATCGTCGGCGCGGGATCATCGCCGCGGTGATTGCTGCATGGGTGATGGTGCTCCTCTTGTGGGCCGTGATGCCGGCAATCAACGGGGTGCCGTTCCGCAACGAGTGGCGACTGCCCTTCGGGGGATGGGGCGGGCTCGTGTCGACCGCGCTCACCCGACCGCACGAACTCGTCGCGCACCTCGTGTCCGGGGAGCGACCGCTGTACCTCCTGCAGGTGCTCGTACCCGTCGGTTTCGTCGCGTTGCTGCGCCCCGGCATCGTCGCAATCGCCGCGGCGCCGCTCGGCGTCAATCTGCTCAGTACGTTCTGGTACCAGTCGCAGATCGAGTACCACTACTCGGTCCCGCTCGTTCCCCTCGTGGCACTCGGTGCAGTGTGGTCGATCACCCGCATCGACGTGCGCTGGCGGCGACACCTTGCGGTCACCGTCGCAGCGTGTTCGGTGCTAGCGGCATGGCTGTGGTCGCCGCTTCCCGCCGCCCGCACCGACATGCCGCCGTATTCGACCGGGGCTCCCGCCGCCGTTGCCGCCCATGAGGCACTGCGCCGCGTTCCGCCCGACGCCGTCGTCAGCGCGTGGCACGGGCTCACCGCACACCTCGCGCGCCGTGAACGGGTGTATCTCTTTCCGGTGCCCTTCGAGCGACTGCTCTACGGCATGGATGCCTTCGCCCGCGGTGACCGACTCGACTTCGTCGATGACGTCACTCATGTCGTGTTGCCGGCGCGACCCGACGACGAGTTGCGTGCGGTATGGGAACTGGAGCGCGCGAGATTCGACGTCGTCTTCGGCAACGACTGGTGGATCGTGTACGAGCGTCGCTGAGGTCCACGCCCGGTTCGCACCGACCCGGCGTTCGGCACTACTCTGACGGTCACCGTCAAACGGGTCCCGTGAGGCCCGAACGGAGGAGAACGATGGCTTCGTCGCGCACGCAGACGACACAAGTGATGTCACGGTCGGACGTGGCCCGGGCCGTCACCCGCATCGCCCACGAGATCGTCGAACGACACTCCGGTCTCGACGGCATCGTGCTCGTCGGTTTGCAGCGCGGCGGTGCATGGTTGGCCGAGGATCTCGGTGCGGCCCTCGCCGCCATCGAGCCCGCGTACGCGGTTCCCGTCGGCATGATCGACGTGAGCATGCACCGCGACGACGTCGGCCTGCGACCGATCGTGCCCGGTGCCATCAGTCGTATCGATGCACGCATCGACGATGCAATCGTCGTACTCGTCGACGACGTTCTGTACACCGGGCGCACCGTGCGTGCCGCGCTCGAGGGGCTGAACACCTACGGGCGACCGCGGGCGGTGCAGCTCGCCGTGCTCGTCGACCGCGGACACCGCGAGTTGCCGATCCGACCCGACTACGTCGGCAAGAACCTGCCGACGCACCGGCGCGACGACGTGTCGGCAACCCGTGACGGCGTCACCGTCGAGGTCGAGTCATGAGCGCGATGCGACACCTCCTCGGCATCGGTGAGCTCGGCCACGACGGTCTCGTGCGACTGCTCGCGCTCACCGACCACATGGTCGAGGTGAATTCACGCCCGGTTCCGAAGGTTCCGGCCCTGCGCGGGCGCACCGTCGTCAGCCTCTTTTACGAAGACTCCACCCGCACTCGATTGTCGTTCGAAACGGCGGCCAAGCGGCTCTCGGCCGACACGATGTCGTTCAGCGTGTCGACGTCGAGCGTGAACAAGGGCGAGAGTCTGCGCGACACGATCGAGACGATCACCGACATGGGGGTCGACGCATTCGTCGTGCGGCACAAGTCGAGCGGGGTGCCGTGGCAGATCCGGCAATGGACGAACGCGGCGATCGTCAACGCCGGGGACGGTTGGCACGAGCATCCGACGCAGGCGCTCGTCGACTGCTACACGGTGCGCGAAGCATTGCAACGCGACCGCTTCGACGGGCTCACGCTCACCATCGTCGGCGACGTGAAGCACAGTCGCGTCGCCCGGAGCAACATCGCTGCGTTCGCGATGCTCGGGGCGAAGGTCGTGCTCGTCGCCCCGCCGACGCTGCTTCCCCCCGACATCGGTCACTGGCCGGTCGAGGTGGCGCACCGACTCGACGACGTCATCGGTCGCACCGACGTGCTGTACATGCTGCGACTGCAGAGCGAGCGCATGACACAAGGACACGTGCCGAACCTGCGCGAGTACGCCACGTATTTTGGTCTGGATGCCGGCCGAGTCGCCCGTCTCCCCGAAGGTGCGGTGATCATGCATCCCGGTCCGATGAACAGGGGAGTCGAGATGCTCGTCGATCCGACCGCGCTGCCGAATTCCCTCATCCACCGCCAGGTCGCCAACGGCGTCGCCGTGCGCATGGCCGTGCTCTACGACCTCCTCGTGGGTGAGTCGTCGAGCGCGTCGCTCGGCGAGGTGGCGTGATGGGCGAGCGCATCGTCCTCGTCGGCGGACGCGTCGTTGACGGCGCACAGGATCGTCGCGCCGACGTCGTGCTGCACGACGGTCGCATCGTGGAGGTTGCCGACACGGTGACGGTGGCGCCCGGCGACGACGTCGTCGACGTGACCGGTTGCGTCGTTGCCCCGGGCTTCGTCGACCTGCACACGCATCTTCGCGAGCCGGGTAAGGAAGAAGCCGAGACGATCGAGACGGGAAGTCGCGCCGCGGCGAAGGGTGGCTACACCGCGGTCGTCGCGATGCCGAACACGGATCCCGCGCAGGACAGCGTCGCCGTCGTCGATTTCGTGCGCGAACAGGGTCGCCGGGCTGGGCTCGTCGAGGTCGTTCCCAGCGGTTGCATCACCGTCGGTCGGCATGGCAAGGCACTCGCTCCGCTCGCCGAACTCGCCGCAGCGGGCGTGCGGATCTTCACCGACGACGGCAACGGCGTGCAGGACGAGATGCTCATGCGCCGGGCCATGGAGTACGGGCGCGGACTCGGCATCACGTTGGCGCAGCACTGCGAAGTATCCACACTCACCGCCGGTGCGGTGATGAACGAGTGCAAATGCTGCACGTCGCTCGGTCTGCCCGGGTGGCCGGCGATCGCAGAGGAGCTCATGGTGTTCCGCGACATCGAGCTGTCGCGTCTCACCGGTGCACGGATTCACCTGCTCCATCTCTCCACCGCACGCAGCGTCGAGCTCGTCCGTGCCGCGAAGCGCGACGGCCTGCCCGTCACCGCCGAGGTGACGCCGCACCATCTCTCGCTCGACGAAACCCGGCTCGCGACGTTCGACTCGGTGTACAAGGTGAATCCACCGCTGCGTTCGCCCGCCGACATCGCCGCGTTGCGCGAGGGTGTTCGCGACGGAACGATCGACGCGATCGCCACCGACCACGCCCCCCACCCGCGCCGCGACAAGGAACTCTCGCTCGACCAGGCGCCGCCGGGAATGATCGGTGTCGAAACCGCGCTCGGCGTTGCGCTCGCCGTGCTCGACGTCGATCTCGGTCACCTCGTGCGGATCATGTCGGTGAACCCCGCACGCATCGCGGGTATCGACGAGCGCCACGGTCGCCCGGTCACGGCCGGTTCGCCGGCGAACCTCGTCGTGTTCGATCCGCAGGCAACCTGGCAGGTGTCGCCCGACGAGCTCGCGAGCAAGAGTCGCAACACTCCGTTCGTCGGCATGAACCTGCGCGGTCGCGTGCGACACACGATTTTCGAGGGTCGCTTCACGGTGCGCGACGGCGAGGCGCTGCGATGACGAACCCGGTGGGTGGTGCGCTCGTCCTGCGCGACGGCAGCGTGTTCGAGGGCGACGTCATCGGCGCGTCGGCACCGGGGCGGGTGTGCTCGGGTGAAGTCGTCTTTCACACGGGGCTCACCGGATACCAAGAGGTGCTCACCGATCCGAGTTACGCCGGCCAGATCGTCACCTTCACGACGCCGCACATCGGCAACTACGGAACGACGGGTGACGACGACGAATCGGCGCGCGTGTTCGCCCGCGGTGTCGTGTTGCGCGAAGACGCGCGCCTGCGCAGCAACTGGCGCAGCGAGTCGTCCCTCGCCGAGTTCCTCGCGGCGCGGTCGCTCATGGGCATTGCCGGCATCGACACGCGTCGTCTCACACGCATCCTGCGCGACGGCGGGGCGATGAGCGGTGCATTCGGCGCGGCCGACGAGGCGTCGCTGCTCGCTGCGGCACGCAACGAGGTCGGAACCGCCGGCCGAAACCTCGTCGCCGAGGTGACGACCGAACGGTCGTACGCCGTCGCGTCGACTTTGCGTGGCAACGACATGCCGCGGGTCGTCGCCTACGACTTCGGAATGAAGCGGACCATCGTGCGCTGCCTCGCCGACATCGCACACGTCACGGTGGTGCCGGCGCACACCCCGGCGCGCGAGGTGCTCGCGATGCGACCCGACGGCGTCTTTCTCTCGAACGGTCCGGGTGACCCCGAATGCGTCGAGGGCGCGGTGGACAACATCCGCGAACTGCTCGACGCCGGCGTGCCGACGTTCGGCATCTGCCTCGGTCACCAGTTGCTGTCGCTTGCCCTGGGTGCGCGCACCTACAAGCTGCCCTTCGGTCACCACGGGGCCAATCATCCCGTGCGCGATCTCGAGACGGGGCGCGTCGAGATCACCAGCCAGAACCACAACTTCTGCGTCGACGAGACGTCGCTCGCCGGACTCGCCGAAGTGACGCACGTGAACCTCAACGACAGGACGATCGAGGGGATCCGTGCCCTGCGCGGCAGCGCCTTCTCGGTGCAGCACCATCCCGAAGCCGGGCCCGGTCCGCACGACAGTCGGTACCTCTTCGATCGTTTCGCCGCGTTGATGGCCACGAACGGGACGGGCAGGTAACCGTGCCGCGGCGCAACGACATCTCGACGATCCTCGTCATCGGCTCGGGCCCGATCGTCATCGGTCAGGCGTGCGAGTTCGATTACTCGGGCACCCAGGCGTGCCGCGTGCTGCGCGAGGAGGGTTACCGCGTCGTGCTCGCCAATTCGAACCCCGCGACGATCATGACCGACCCCGACTTCGCCGATCGCACGTACATCGAACCACTCACCGTCGAGGTGCTCGCCGCGATCATCGAACGCGAGCGCCCCGACGCCGTGCTGCCGACCCTCGGCGGCCAGACGGCGCTCAACCTCGCCATGGCGCTGCACGAACGCGGTCTCGTCGGCGTTCCCGGCACACCCGAACTCATCGGCGCCAACGCCGAGGCGATCTCGACGGCCGAGGATCGCGAGAAGTTCAAGGCGGCGATGATCGAGATCGGGCTGGGCGTGCCCCGCTCGGGAGTCGCGCACACGATGGACGAGGCGCGCGACGTGCTCGCCGACATCGGTTTGCCCGTCATCATCCGCCCCGCGTACATCCTCGGCGGTCGCGGCACCGGCATCGCCTCGACGATGGAGGAGTTCGAGCGCGTCGTCGCCAACGGCATCGCTGCGAGTCCGATCAGCGAGGTGCTCATCGAGACCTCGATCGTCGGATGGAAGGAGTACGAGCTCGAGGTGATGCGCGACCGCGCCGACAACTGCGTCATCATCTGCTCGATCGAGAACGTCGACGCGATGGGCGTGCACACCGGTGACTCGATCACCGTCGCGCCCGCAATGACGCTGTCCGACGTCGAATACCAGACGATGCGCGACGCGGCCCTTGCCTGCATCCGACGTGTCGGTGTCGAGACGGGTGGCTCCAACGTGCAGTTCGCGGTGAACCCGCGCACCGGGGAACAGGTCGTCATCGAGATGAACCCGCGCGTGTCGCGATCGTCGGCACTCGCGTCGAAAGCGACCGGGTTCCCCATTGCGAAGATCGCCGCGAAGCTCGCCGTCGGTTACACGCTCGACGAGATCCCCAACGACATCACGAAGATGACGCCGGCGAGTTTCGAGCCGACGATCGACTACGTCGTCACGAAGATCCCGCGCTGGGCATTCGAGAAGTTCGCCGGGGCGAGCGACGAGCTCGGAACCCAGATGCGCAGCGTCGGCGAGGTGATGGCCATCGGTCGCACGTTCCCCGAGAGCCTGCAAAAGGCGCTGCGTTCGCTCGAACGGGGTCGGCTCGGTCTCAACTGCGATCCCGCCGAGGAGGAACTGCGCGCGATGTCCGATGCCGACCTGCTCGCGGCGATCTCGCGCCCCACGCCCGAGCGGATCTTCCAGATCGGGGAGTGCCTGCGTCGCGGCATCTCCGCTGCCGTTGTCCACCAGCGCTCACACGTCGATCCGTGGTTCTGCGACCAGATGCAACTCATCGTCGAGCACCGTGCCGAGCTGGAACTGTGCCGTCCCGAGTCGTTGTCGAAGCGCGACTGGCGCCGGGCGAAGCGCCTCGGCTTTTCCGATGCCCAGCTCGCCCACCTGTGGGGTAGCGACGAAGATGCGCTGCGCGCGATGCGCGAAGCCGCCGGCGTTTTCCCGACGTACAAGTCGGTCGACACGTGCAGCGCCGAGTTCTCCGCACAGACGCCGTATTTCTACTCGACGTGGGAGGACGAGAGCGAGGTGCGTCACTCCGATGCGCAGCGCGTCATCATCCTCGGCAGCGGCCCCAACCGCATCGGCCAGGGAATCGAGTTCGACTACTGCTGCGTTCACGCAAGTTTCGCCCTACGCGCCGCCGGCTACGAGACCGTCATGCTCAACTGCAACCCCGAGACGGTGTCGACCGACTACGACACGTCCGACCGCCTGTACTTCGAGCCGCTCACCCGCGAGGACGTGCTCAACGTCATCGCCGCCGAAACCGCCGCCTCGGGTGGGCGCGCACCGAAGGTCATCGTGTCGCTCGGTGGACAGACGCCACTGAAGCTTGCCGGCGTCATTCCCCCCGAACTCGTCGCCGGTACGTCGCCGGCGTCGATCGACGTCGCCGAGGATCGCGCCCGCTGGTCGGAGTTGTGCGAGCGCCTCGGACTCGAACAGCCACCGGGCGGCACGGCCGTCGACGTCGCGGGTGCGCGCACCATCGCGGCGCGGATCGGGTATCCCGTTCTCGTGCGCCCGAGCTACGTGCTCGGCGGTCGTGCAATGCAGATCGTCCACGACGACGATCACCTCGCGCGTGCGATGGACGAACTCAGTGCCTTCGGTTCGCTTGGCCGCGAGGGTGGTTTGTCGGCGGCGCGACCAGTCCTCATCGATCGTTTCCTTCAGGACGCCACCGAGGTTGACGTCGACGCGATTCGCGATGCGAGCGGCGAGGTGCTCATCGGCGGGGTGATGGAGCACGTCGAGGAGGCCGGTGTGCACAGCGGCGACTCCGCGTGCGCGCTGCCGACGCAAACGTTGTCGGCCGACGTCGTCGCGAGGATCGAAGATGCCGTGCGCAGGATCGCCGGCGCACTCGACGTCGTCGGGCTCGTCAACGTGCAGTTCGCGGTGTCGGACTCCCGCGTGTTCGTCATCGAAGCAAATCCCCGGGCCAGTCGCACGGTCCCATTCGTCGCGAAGGCGACGGGTGTGCCGTTGGCGATGGTCGCCAGCCGCGTCATGCTCGGTGCGTCACTCGCCGAACTTCGCAGCGAAGGTCTCGTGCGTGCGCCGGCGACCGGTCACGTCTCGGTGAAGGAGGCCGTGCTGCCGTTCCAGCGCTTCCCCGAGGTCGATGCCTCGCTCGGACCCGAGATGCGCTCGACGGGAGAGGTCATGGGTATCGATGTCACGTTCGGGCGTGCCTTCCTCAAGGCGCAGACGGCTGCATTCACCGATCTGCCCGAGTCCGGAACGGTGTTTCTCTCGTTCAACGATCGCGACAAGCCGGGCGGCGTCGACGTCGCGCGCGAACTCACGGCGGCGGGGTTCGGCATCGTGGCGACGAAGGGGACCGCCGATGCGTTGCGTACCGCGGGCGTTGCGGTGCGCCGCGTCGTCGGAAAGGTGTCGGAGCGCGGCGGCGAGTCCGGCACCGCGACCGACGATGCGGTACGGCTCATCGAGTCGGGCGAGATCCACTTCGTCGTCAATACGCCGCAGGCACGGGGAACGCACCGTGACGGTGAGGCGATTCGCAAAGCGGCGAACGTGAAGGGGGTCGCCCTCGTCACGACGCTGCGTGCGGCCCGCGCCGCTGCACGGGGAGTGCGCGAGCGTGCCGAGCGGGCAATGACGATCCGCAGCCTGCAGGAATATCACGGTCGGAACTCGTGAGCGTCCGCCGCGACGAGCCGCCTTTCCCGTCGTCGATCGTCGGCGGTGTCACCTTGCGCACACCGGTGATGAACGCGTCGGGTACCGCCGGCTTCGGCGACGAGCTTGCCGCATACCTCGACATGTCGGTGCTCGGTGCCTTCGTTGTGAAGTCGCTTGCCGCGTACGAGTGGCAGGGCAATCCGGCACCGCGACTGCATCCCACGCCGCTCGGGATGATCAATGCGGTCGGGTTGCAGGGGCCGGGTGTTGCACGGTGGATCGTCGAGTCGCTGCCGGGCCTCGAACGCTGCGGTGCGACGATCGTCGTGAGCATCTGGGGACGGCGCACCGAGGAGTTCGCCGATGCTGCACGGCTGCTCGCGCCGGTGGCGGCGCGGATCGCAGCGGTCGAAGTGAACTTGTCGTGTCCGAACCTCGAACACGGTCGCGACATGTTCGCCCACGACCCCGGGCTCGCCCGTGACGTCGTCACTGCGGTGCGTCGAGTCATCGCCGTTCCGCTGTGGGCGAAGTTGAGCCCGAACACGCATCGCATCGTCGACGTTGCACGATCGGTGGTTGACGCCGGTGCCGCGGCGGTCGTGGTGGCGAACACGTTCCTCGGCCTCGTCATCGACGTCGACACCGGTCGACCCGCACTCGGCAACGGTGGCGGCGGCGTGTCGGGACGCGGGATCTTCCCGCTCGCAATGCGCTGCGTGCACGACGTCCGAGCGGCATTGCCCGACGTCGACATCGTCGGCGTGGGGGGAGTGGCCACCGGTCGCGATGCCCTGGCGATGATGATGGCGGGGGCCAACGCGGTGCAGGTGGGAACTGCTCACTTTGCCGAGCCGCGCGCGGCCGTGCGGATCGCCGATGAATTGCTCGCCGAGGTGCGCCGACGGAAACTGGCCGGCTGGAGGGACGTCATCTCGAGTGCGCACCGCTGACGCGGTGTGAATTCTCCGCACGCATTCATCGTCGCCGTGCGGCGATCGGAGTCGTCATGTGCATCCTCACTAGAATCGGTACATGACGTTGCGCGCGCAGATCCTCGAAGATCTGCGCAGGGTGCGCACGGCGCGCGAGCAGGTCATCGCCGGTGTTGCCGGTGGTTCGATCACGCTCGGTGACGCGCTCGAATTGGCTGCGTCGCAGCGCGAAGTCGAGTCGTGTTACGTCTCGAAGCTCGTCGAAGCACTCCCCGCCGTCGGCAAGGTGCGCGGGCGACGACTGCTCGCCGACATCGGCGTGCCCGTGCGGTCTCGTTGCGGCGACCTCTCGCCCGAGCAGCGACGGGCGATTCTCGGAGCGGTGCAATGAGTGCACCGCTCGTGTTCGTCGTATCGGGTCCCGGCGGGGTCGGCAAGAGCACGATCGTCGAGCGACTCGTCACGGGTGATACGCGACTGTGGCTGAGCCGTTCGTGGACGACCCGCGAGCGCCGGCCGGGCGAAGCGTCCGACGCGTACACCTTCGTCTCGCGCGACGAATTCGAGCGCAAGATCGACGCGGGCGGATTTCTCGAGTGGACGAATTTCCTCGGCAACTACTACGGCACGCCGCTGCCCGTACCGCCCGAGGGACGCGACATCGTGCTCGAGATCGAAGTCGACGGTGCGCGCCAGGTGAAGGCGTACCGCCAGGATGCCGTGCTCATCTTCGTCCTGCCCCCCTCGCGTGACGAACAACGGGCCCGGCTCAACGCCCGTGGTGACGAGTCATCCAAGGTCGACCAACGTCTGCGAAAGGCCGAAGAAGAGGAGCCGATCGGTCGAGCCCTCGCCGACTACGTCATCGTCAACGACGACCTCGCAACGACGGTGCAAGACATGTTGCGGATCGTCGAATCCGTACGCCGCGACCGCGGCTAGACTCTTCGCTTCGAGTCGCCCAACCCGCAGCCCGACGGCCGATCACCACGGCCGCCAACCACAAGGAGCAACCGTGAGCAGGCCCAAGAACACGACCATGATGAATCCCGCCGTGGAGAACCTCATGGAGCGCACCCACTCGAAGTTCAGCCTCGTCACGCTCGCATCGCGTCGTGCCCGCGAGATCACCGAGTACTACCAGAACCTCCAGACCGGTGGACTCGTTCCGCCGAGCGTCACGTCGGTGAGCACCAAGCCGCTGTCGATTGCATTCGAGGAGATCGCCGCCGACAAGGTGCGCTACATCGCGAAGTCGGTCGAGGAGTTGCTCGCCGAAGCCGAGGCGGCACGCCTTGCCGAGGATCAGGCGGCCGCCGATGCCGCCGCCATGGAGGCCGAGGCGGACGCGCAATGACGCGTTCGTACACCTTCACCTCCGAGAGCGTGACGGAGGGTCACCCGGACAAGATGGCCGACCAGGTGTCGGACGCGGTTCTCGATGCGATCCTCGCCGAGGACCCGCAAGGTCGCGTCGCGTGCGAAACGTTGCTCACGACCGGTTTGTGCGTCGTTGCCGGTGAGATCACGACGAGTGCGTACGTCGACATTCCGAAGCTCGCCCGCGCCGTCATCAAGGACATCGGCTACGACAACGCCGCGTACGGCTTCGACGGCAACACGTGCGGCGTCATCATCAGCATCGACGAACAGTCGACCGACATCGCCAAGGGTGTCGACGTCAGCGAGGAAGTGCGCGCCGGCAAGAGCGGCGAGGACCGCCTCAATGCCCAAGGTGCGGGCGACCAGGGAATGATGTTCGGTTACGCGTGCGACGAGACTCCCGAGCTCATGCCGTTGCCGATCCACCTCGCGCACCGACTCGCCGAACAACTCGCCGAGGTGCGCAAGTCGGGCGCCATCCCGTACCTGCGACCCGACGGCAAGACCCAGGTCACCTTCGACTACGAGGATGGTCGCCCCGTTCGCCTGCGGACCGTGCTCATCAGCACGCAGCACGCCGACGGCATCAACCGCGACACCGTCATCCGTCCCGATCTCATCGAGCAGGTCATCCGGCCGACGGTGCCAGAGCAGTTCGCCAACGACGACTACGCCGTGTACGTCAACCCGACGGGCGAATTCGTCAAGGGTGGACCGCACGCCGACACCGGTCTCACGGGACGAAAGATCATCGTCGACACCTACGGCGGCATGGGTCGCCACGGCGGCGGCGCATTCAGCGGCAAGGACCCGTCGAAGGTCGACCGCTCGGCTGCCTACGCCGCACGTTGGGTTGCCAAGCACGTCGTTGCATCGGGAGCCGCGCGTCGTTGCGAGGTGCAGGTGGCGTACGCCATCGGCATGGCGCAGCCGATCAGCATCCTCGTCGACACCTTCGGCACGAACGTCGTTGACGAGTCGGTCATCGAGCGCGCCGTGCGCGAAACGTTCGACCTGCGCCCCGCGGCCATCCTTCGTGACCTCGACCTCAAGCGTCCGATCTTCCGTCGCACCGCCGCGTACGGCCACTTCGGTCGCACCGGCAGTGATTTCACGTGGGAGCAGACCTCGCGTCTCGCCGAGTTCACGAAGAAAGTGGGACTCTGAGCGACTCGGTCGCCCGAGTAGTCGTCGACGTCACCGGTGTCGACCGGTGGTTCGACTACCTCATTCCCGATCACTTCGCCGCAAAGGCGGTCGTCGGTGCCCGTGTGCGCGTGCCGCTGCACAACAGGAACGTCCCCGGATGGATCATGGCGGTGCTCAGCGTCGATGACGTCGCAGCCGAGGGTTTCGACGCGCGCCGCCTGTTGCCGCTCGACAAGGTGGTGTCGGTCGGTCCCGATGCCTCGATCGTTGCACTCATCGAATGGGCCGCGCGCCGCTACGTGTCGCGCCGTCGCCCGTTCTTCGTGACGGCATCCCCGCCGCGCATCGTTGCCGCACTCGGTGCTCCGCAGCGCGGACTGCGCGCCATCGACGCCACCGACCGCATCGCCGTCGTCGACGACGTGCTGCGCGCACCGGGCGCCGTTCTCGTCACCGTCGGACCGTCCGACGATGCCGTGTCGGTCGTCGTCTCAGCGGCCCTCCACGGTCCGACGCTCGTCATCACGCCGACGGTGGCCGCCGCCCGCAGTCTCGCTGCACAGTTGCGACGGCGCGGTGCCACCACCGCCTTCGCACCCGACGAATGGGCGCGGGCAGCGTCGGGAGTCGACGTCGTGGTCGGCGCACGATCGAGCGTGTGGACGCGCATCGACGGACTCGCATCGATCGTCGTCGTCGACGAGCACGATGACTCGCTGCAGGAAGAGCGCACGCCGACCTGGCACGCCCGCGACGTCGCCATCGAACGGGCGCAGCGCCTCGGTATTCCGTGCCTTCTCGTTAGCCCGGTGCCGACCATCGCGGCCCGAGTTGCCGCGGGACATCGCCACGTCGTGCTCGCATCGGGTGCGCAGTGGCCGACCGTGCGGGTGATCGACCGCTCCCGCGACGAGCGATGGGGGTCGTCGTTGCTCTCGGGCGAACTCATCGACGTGCTGCGTGATCCCGCGAAACGCGTCGTGTGCGTACTCAACACGAAGGGCCGTGCGCGTTTGCTCACGTGCAACTCGTGTACACGGATCGTGCGCTGCGAAGCGTGCGACGCCGCGATGACCCAGCCCGATGCCGATCGGCTCGCGTGTCCGCGCTGTTCGGCGACGCGGCCGGTCGTGTGTGCAGAGTGCGGTGCCACCGCGTTGCGTGCCGTGCGACGGGGCGTATCGCGCCTGCGCGACGAACTCGAGGCGGCCGCCGGACGCCCCGTCGTCGAAGTGGGGGCCGGCGACGACAGTGTCGACGTGCGGGCGGGGGTGTTCGTCGGCACCGAGGCGGTGCTGCACCGCGTCGAGCACGCGGACGTCGTCGTGTTCCTCGACATCGACGGCGAGCTGCTCGCGCCGCGGTTCAGAGCCGGCGAGGCAACACTGGCGTTGGTCGTCCTTGCTGCGCGCCGTGTCGCGGACTGCGGCGGTGAGGTGTGGTTGCAGACCCATCATCCCGAACACGAGCTGCTCGACGGACTGCGGCGCGGGGATCTCAGCGCGGTCGTCACCGCCGAGACGCAGCGCCGTCGACAACTCGCGCTGCCCCCGTTCGGCGCGCTGGCACGAGTCTCGGGTCCGGGTGCCGAGGACGCAGCCGATCAGCTCGCCGGTTCGCTGTACGTCTCGGTCGCGCGCCGCGACGGCGAGGTGCTCGTGCGAGCAGCGACGTACGAGGTTCTCGCCGACGAGATGGCGCGTCTCGAGCGGGACAAGAACTCTCGCTGGCGCGTCGCCGTCGATCCGCCGCGGGTGTGATCAGCGTTTGACGACGAGCACGCGGTAGCCCTGCTTGCTCGAATGACGCTCGACGTTCCATCCCTGCGACGTGAGCCAGCGGGCGAGCGAATCGGAGCCGAGGTTCTTGTGGGCGACGAGGCAGGCGACGCCGGCGGGGGCGAGCCGCGCGAGCCACGTGGACAACAACCGGTGCAGTTCGTCCTTGCCGACGCGAATCGGCGGGTTCGACCACAACACGTCGAAGCGCACGTCGTGCGGCACGTCGTCCTCGGCGCACACGGTGACGTTGGTGATGCCGTTGTGCGTCATCGTTGCACGTGCAACGTCACGGGCACGCTCGTTCACGTCCACGGCCCAGATCGTCGCAGCCGGGGATACGCGGGCGAGATATGCAGCGATCGCTCCGCTACCGCACCCAAGATCGCAAAAGGTTCCCTTGTCGGGAGGTGGCGGCGCATTCTCGAGAAGGACGCGCGTGCCCCAGTCGAGATCACCGCCATTGAACACCCCGCGATCGAGGGCGAGCTCCCATTCGATGCCATTCACGCGAACGGCGCAATGGCGGGCCGCGCCGAGACGCGATGACTGCGGACTCGCGCTGAAGTAGTGGTCGGTGCCGCGAGCGGCGTCGCCGGGCGGTCGTTCCGGTGGCGCATTCACGTCGTTTGTAGCCTTGCACACATGGCGCACGACATCCGTACCTTCGGCGATCCGGTGCTGAAGACCGTCGCCGACGAGATCGTCAACATCGATGCCAAGCTCGTGCGTCTCACCGAGGAGATGTTCGGAGTCATGTATGACGCCCCCGGAATCGGGCTCGCCGCACCGCAGATCGGCATCCAACGCCGTCTCTTCGTCTACGACATCGACGACGATCCGCGCGTCATCATCAACCCGAAGATCGTCGAGTCGAGCGGGGAGTGGGTGTACGACGAGGGGTGTCTGTCGATTCCCGGCCTGTACGTCGAGATGCTGCGCCCGCGGCGCATCGTCGTGCAGGGAATCGATCTCGACGGCAACGACGTGCAATTCGAGGCCGACGAACTCCTGTCACGTCTCTTCCAGCACGAAATCGACCATCTCGACGGCGTGCTCATGTTCGACCGCATGACGCCCGAGCAGCGCAAGAAGGCCGTCACTCTCTACCGCGCCCGCGAAGCCGGGCCGCGCGATGCCGAGCCGGTGCACCTTCGACTTGACTGATCTCGCGCCGCTGCCCGCGGGACCTGCCCGCAGCATCGCCTACCTCGGCACACCCGACGTCGCCGTCGCGCCGCTGCGCGCACTCGTCGCAGCCGGTGTTCGCATCGCCGTCGTCGTCACCGGGCCCGACAAGCGGCGCGGACGCGGTTCGCAGACCTCGCCGTCACCGGTGAAAGCCGCGGCGATCGAACTCGGCCTGCGCGTCGAACACGATCTGCGTGCGGTGACCGAATCCGGTGTCGATCTCGCCGTCGTCGTCGCCTACGGGCGGCTCATTCCCGTCGACGTCTTGCGCGTCGTTCCCATGGTGAACGTCCACTTTTCGTTGTTGCCCCGCTGGCGCGGCGCTGCACCCGTCGAGCGTGCTCTTCTCGCCGGCGATTCCGAGACGGGAGTGTGCATCATGCGCGTCGTCGAGGGTCTCGATGAAGGCGAGGTCTACGACACGGTGACGATCCCGATCCGCCCCGATCACACGTTGACGTCGCTGCGCAACGAGCTCGTGGCGGCGAGTGCGGCTCCGCTCGTGGGTCTCGTCACCGGTGGTGCGCCACGGGGTCGCGAGCAGTCGGGTGACGTCGTCTCCGCGCGCAAGATCCGACCCGAGGAACTGCGCCTGGAGTGGACCGAGCCGGCCGAAAGGGTGTGGGCGACGACACGACTCGAAACGGCGTGGTTCATGCACGGTGACAAGCGCGTGCGGGTCGCACAGGCGCGGGTCGCGAAGGAGACACGTGCAGCCCCGGGCGCTGATGCGCCGGTTCCGGGGACCGTGCTGCAGAGCGATCGCAACGGTGTCGTCGTTGCATGCGGCACGGGTGCCGTCGTTCTCGAACGCGTGCGTCCGGAGGGGAAGCGTGACATGACTGCGCACGAGTGGGCACAGGGAGCGCGCCTCGTCGCAGATCACGGTGCTCGCCCCGATGTTCTCCTCGGTTAACGACGGCACCGAGCGAATCAACGGCACCGAGCGAATCAACGGCACCGAGCGAATCAACGGCACCGAGCGAATCAACGGCACCGAGCGAATCAACGGCACCGAGCCGTAGCCTTCATCG
>Ga0169931_10003687_pt1 | contig 24192 bp, 18 predicted proteins | sample Kivu_15m_20L_FD_129675 | JGI IMG/M metagenome (GOLD analysis project Ga0169931, IMG submission 129675) | Freshwater microbial communities from Lake Kivu, Western Province, Rwanda to study Microbial Dark Matter (Phase II) - Kivu_15m_20L... | ecosystem: Environmental > Aquatic > Freshwater > Lake...
CAACCATTACACCGACAATTTCTATTACACCGACAATAACACCAACAGAAACAGTAACACCAACCATTACACCGACAATTTCTATTACACCGACAATAACACCTAATGTATTTTCGTTTATGAGTCAACAAACCGGGCTTATTATAAACGACAATACATATGCAACACCATATCCGATGACATTTAACGTAACAGGTGTTGCAACCTCTATTACCAGAATTGCAATTTCGTTAAGTGCATATGATCACCCTTACCCTTCTGATGTAGCTATGTTGTTGGTATCTCCCGCTGGTAGTGCTTGTGTTGTTGCGGGTAGAATACAACAGCCTGACCCTCAACAACCCGCTAATTTTGTTGATGTAGAGCTCGATGCAGTATCTCCAAACGGACCTTGGGATGGTTATTCTGCAGGCTATTATCAAACAAATACCTCAGACAACTATTTTGACTTTACATTAATAAATGGTTGCCCTGAAGGTCCATACGAAACATCATTTACAATATTTAATAATATTCCCGCAATTGATGTAAATGGTACTTGGAAGCTTTACATTCAGGATTTTGCATCTTTAGACTTTGGATCGCTACATAGTGCTAAATTATATATATATTTTAATTGATTTATATAACGACCACATTAAAATAATTTAGTGAAAAAAGTTAAACCTGAGACAATTTTTATCTCTATTGCATCGTATCGTGATCCGGAACTACTTAATACTTTGCGCGATTGTATTAAAAATGCAAAAAATCCAGAAAATTTAAGATTTTCTATCTGTTGGCAGAGAGACAAAGACGAAACTTTAGCAGAATTTGCAAACGATAAGCGGTTTAAAGTTATTGATGTACCTTATCAAACTAGTAAGGGAACCTGCTGGGCAAGAAGTTCAATTCAAAAAAATTATAAAAACGAAACATATTATTTACAGTTAGATAGCCATCATCGCTTTGTAGAGCATTGGGATGAAAAGTGTATTAAGATGGTTAAAGACCTACAAAAAATTGGACATAAAAAGCCGCTACTTACCGGGTATATCTCAAGCTTTAATCCTTCTAATGATCCTGCAGAGCGTATTTTAACGCCTTGGAAAATGAATTTTGATAGATTTATACCAGAAGGCGCTGTATTTTTTCTACCTGCATCGATTGATGATTATAAAGAAAGAACGCTACCTATACCTTCCCGCTTTGTTTCAGCGCATTTTATCTTTACATTAGGTAAATGGGTAAAAGAAGTCCCTTACGACCCTTATTACTATTTTCACGGTGAAGAAATTAATCTTGCGGTTAGATCCTATACCTGGGGATATGATCTTTTTCACCCTCATATAGTTGTTGCTTGGCACGAATATACAAGAAAAGGTAGAACTAAGCATTGGGATGATATTAAAGAATGGTGTGAGATGAATAAAAAATCACATTTACGTAATCGTAAGTTATTTGAAATGGATGGCGAGAAAAAAGATATCGATTTTGGTAAATATGATTTTGGTAAAGTAAGAACAGTTCAAGATTATGAAAAATACGCAGGTCTTTCCTTTAAAAAGAGAGCTGTACAAAGACACACTATAGATAATAAGCTTCCACCTAATCCAAATAATGGATTAACCCCCGATGAATATGATAAATCGTTTTTGAAAATATTTAAACACTGTATTGACGTAAGATATGAGCAAGTTCCGGAAAAAGATTATGATTTTTGGTGTGTAGCGTTTAAAAACAAAGAAGGAAAAGACGTCTATAGGAAAGATGCTGATAAAGCAGAAATAGATATGATGTTTAATGATCCGGACAAATACTGTAAAATATGGAGAACGTTTAATGTCGAGGAACCACCTCATAGTTGGATAGTCTGGCCTCATAGTGTTAGTAAGGGATGGGCTGATCCTATCACTGGCGTTTTAAATCACGAAATTGTTAGTTAAACAGCTGTAGAATCTTATTCATCTTAATGTAAATATAAGATAATGAATAATGTTGCGTTAATAACTACATTTTTCGATTATCCGATATATGCATTACCGTGTTTTTATAATAACGCGTTAAAATATTTTAAAAAAGAAGATATTCATATTATTAGAAATAATGAACCTAATCTAAAACTAACAAATTATTACGAGAAGCTTTATATATATAAAATTATAAAAAATCTTGAATATTATAAACAAAAACTATTAGGTAATTATGAATTTTTATTATTTGGTGATGCTAAAGATACAAATTTCTATAGAGATCCTAGTAATATAGTAGAAGACTTTAAGAAGTATAATTGTAATATTTTATTTTGTGCAGAAAATGGGTTTTGGCCACCTATAAATGAAAAAGAATTATATGAAAAGAAAGAAAAGCTATCAGATACATTTTATCTAAACTCAGGCTTATATATCGGATATACAGAAAAAATAATCCAACATATGGAGATTATAGTTAATGAAAATAGAACAGTTTACGATGATCAAGGTCATTGGGCTATAGAGTATCTTCTTTCTAATGATATTAAAGTAGATCAAGAAAAAAAGATTTTTTTTAGTACCTTTGAAGCTAAGCACGAACTAATATTAGACGATAAAATAACCATACCTTCTAATCCCTATATGATACATGATAACGGTCCATTTAATGATAAAACATTAAAATTTGCTAACAAATTATGAAAACATTAAGAATTTCGCGTCAAGGATTTTCGCTTCACGGAATGCATTCATGGATAAAATTTTTTATATTTGTTTTATCAAAAAAATATAATGTAATTGTTGATCCGGTGAACCCTGATATTGTAATTTGTTCAAATCTCTATCATTATAGAGAGGGAGAGTATGATACGTTTTTAAAAGCACCTGCAAAAAATATAACTAAGGAAAATGTAAAGCATCTTTATGTTTCAGGAGAAGTTACTGATTTTCATTCACCTGTTAGAGATAACCCAAACCTTTATGCTCTTGGTTATCAAAAATTTGAACATCCAAATTATTTTAGAATGCCTTCTTATGTTATTGATGCCTGGACTTTATTTGATGAGGCAAGAATATTTGATACACCTTTTAGCTGGCTGCTAGAAAAAAGAAATTTTAACGATATAGTTAAAAATCAAATAGGATTTTGCTCTGTTACTCAAGCATCAGACCAACCCTATAGAGGTGTTATTTTTGATAAGCTTCAACAATACAAGACAGTTTCTGCATCAGGCCCGTGGAGACAAAATATTCCCTCCGAACAGGGCGTTAATAAGTATAGATGGCTTGCATCAGAGTATGTAGGTAGAAACGACGGCCTTACTTATAGAGAAAAAATTGATTTTTTTAGAAAATATAAATTTAATATAGCTATCCATCTTATTGATATGCCATATATAGTACAAGAAAAGTTTCTCCATGCTTATGTAAGTGGAGCAGTTCCTATTTTTCATGGTAATAAATTTATTCTAGAAGAGGGGTTTAACCCTAATACTTTTATTAATTTGCACAATTATGAAAATGATCTTGATGCTTTTTTAGAGTTAGTTAAAAGAATAGATACAGATACTAATCTTCATAAATCATATATAGAAGAGCCTATTTTTATTAATAATAAATTACCCGATTATTTTAATATAGATAATATTTTATCTTTCTTAGAGAAGGTAGTAGAGTCATGATATCTTATACTGTTTGCTCTCTTGCTATAGGTGATAGATATCTTAGTAATATTCTCGCAACATTTAAAAAAATAAACACTCTTACACAAGTTCCTAATTTTTTAGTTATTTCAGATAATGAAACCCCTGAGTTTATAGAAAATAATATTCATAAAGTAAATGTAAAAGAAATCCCTTTTAGAACAAAAGATGATAAATGGTTTAACTATAACTTAAAGTTTTTACCGATTAAGGAAGCCGCGAAATTAAATACAGAATTTTTAGTATATATAGATTCAGATTGGTCAGCGAGAGACATGTATAGTGAAGATAGATTTCAAGATTTGTTTAATCATATGAATCAATTTAATATTGATTTTGTTTATGAGAGACCTCATCCTATAGGGGGCGGTAAGCATGATGGTAAGAATTGCTTTTGGTGGCATAAAATAGAACCGTACGGTTTAGATAAAACTGATTTTTATGATAACGGTCAAGTATGTAATGAGCAATGCTTTGTAATAAGAAAAAATGAAAAGATAGAAAAATTTATTCAATGCTGGGAAAGACTGTTTTGGAAAAGTTATGAAGAAAGCATCTGGCCATTTGCTGAAGGTGTTGAAATTGGTATGTCTACTATTGAAGCGGGTATGAGCTTTAAATGGGAACCTTTAATGGCTTTACGCGGGTGCTTTTCATTTTATAGCAGAGATGGGGGATTTAACACTAGGTTCTAATGACAAGAGTAATAGTACATCAACCTAAGAATTTTGATAGTAGATATTATCGGTATTACAATATCTTTTTTGATAAGTTTATAGATTATTTAAAAACTAAGTTTGACGTAATTGATGCAAGATATTACAAGTATGCAAACATGCGTCATTATCCTACGTTATTGTTATCTCAAGATACGTTTTATAACGATACTAATATTCAAATGCTTGAGTGTGAAATGATAATTGAAAATTACGAGAATAAGGAAATTAAAGTTTTATCGGTATCTGATGATTTAACTAGCTCTATTTTATCACTACAAGATAACTCTCATTTAACAAAAGTATTAGTTTCACAATTTGATAGAAACAAAATATTTCATCATGTATACAACGATGAGAATAAGATAAAATATAGTCCATGGGTATATTTTCCACAAAATGTTGCTGATTTTGATTTTTTCTATAACAAACGAAAAGAGCTTACTAGCTATATTGATAAATTTTATTTTAGAGGCACTTCTATAGATAGCCGTAAAATTATTACATTTTTTAGCAATGAGTTATTTGAAGGAGGTTTGCCCATAGGTGGGTTTGAGACTTATGCAGAAGACCTTATACAATATAAACTGGGGTTCTCAATTGCAGGAAGAGGCGAATTTTGTTATCGCGATATTGAATATATGGCAATGGGCATACCGTTTATTAGATTTAAGTTTAATAGCGAAATGGATCCTAAGCTTATTCCTAATTATCATTATATTTCAGTTGATAGACCGGATGGTTTAGATCACGACAGAAATAGCACTGAAGAACACGCTAAATTAATAGAAAATAGATTTTTAGAAGTAAAAGACGATATTGATTTTCTTAATTTTGTCGCAAAAAACGGAAGAACCTATTATGAAAACTTTATAACTTTTGATAATTGTATTAGACATACATATTCATTACTAGACCTTGATAAATGGTTAGTACACCAATAATATAATTGTGGATATAGCTAGTAACATTACCAAAAAGGTTTGTCTTAAAATTAATGACGGTCTTTCGAGCTTTAAATCACATGCATGTCAACAGCACCATGGCGTCTTTCAGGTTTTTTATGACTTTTTTAAAAGCACTAGACCTTCAAATATATTGGAAATAGGTACCGCATTAGGCGGCTTTACTATGTTTTTAAAAATTATAAGTGATGAGCTAAATTTAAATTCATCTATTTTAAGCTACGATATACACCGTAACCCGTGGTACGACGATATGATAAAAGATGGTGTAGATGTAAGAGTTGAAAACGTATTTAGCGAAGGGTTTGTAGATGTAAAACAAGAAGTAAAAGATTTTATAAACAGGCCCGGTATTACTATTGTTTTATGTGATGGTGGGTACAAGCAAGGGGAATTTAAACTGTTATCAAAATTTATTAAACAAGGTGATTTTATATTAGCTCACGATTATGGTGAAAACAGAGAAATATTTGATCAAAAAATTTATAATAATATATGGAATTGGTGTGAAATTACTGAAGGTGAAATAGCAGATGCTTGTAAAGATGCTAATTTAATAGACTTTGATAAAGAAACATTTAATAATGTAGCTTGGACATGTAAGGTTAAAACTAAATGAGCGTTTATAAAAATATTAAATATTTTGAAAATAAAAAAGTTGATGCAAGTATTATTAATGATGATCAAATTAGCTTTTTAATTACATATCTTTTAGATGCTATAGAAAATAATGTAGATGGCGATATTGTAGAGCTAGGGTGTTATGTAGGTGAGTCGAGCAAATACTTACAAAAAACTATACAAGAAACAAACTCTAGTAAAAAGCTCTATGTTTATGACTCATTTGAAGGTTTACCTGAGCTTGGTCAATTTGAAAAAAATACTGGATGGACAGAAGGTGGGTTAAGATCTACCGAAGATATTTTAATAAAAAATTTTACCGACAACAACTTAACGCCGCCATATATTACTAAAGGTTGGTTTAAAGATATATCCGAAAAAGATTTACCTGAAAAAATTTCATTTGCTTTTCTTGACGGAGATTTTTATAGCTCTATATATGATAGTCTTACAAAAATTTACGATAGAGTCACCCCAGGCGGGTTTATATGCATACACGATTACGATAGAACAGATTTACCAGGTGTTAAAGTTGCAGTAGAAGATTTTTTTAGAAAAAATAATTATGAATTAAAGATTATAAAAGTATGTGAACAGTTAGCAGTAATTCAAAAAGATAGAGATGTACCTACTTTAACACCACCGAAGTCAAAATTTACAGTTGTTACAGGGCTTTGGGATATTGGTCGTGATAAATTAAAGGACGGGTGGTCACGAAATTACTCGCATTATTTAGAAAAGCTAGAGCAATTACTAGCAGCAGATTTTAATTTAATTATCTTTGGAGATAAAGATTTAGAAAAATTTGTATTTGAAAGGCGTAAGAGCTTTAATACACAGTTTATTGTAAGAGATATAAACTGGATTAAGAATATGCCTTTTTATAGTAAAATACAAGAAATAAGAGAAACTCCTGATTGGTATAACCAGGCAGGCTGGCTTAAAGAATCTACACAAGCAAAACTAGATCTTTATAATCCTTTAGTTATGTCAAAAGTGTTTTTGCTTAATGATGCAAAGATATTAGATAAGTTTGATTCAGAATATTTGTTTTGGTTAGATGCTGGTATTACTAATACTGTACATTATGGTTATTTTACACACGATAAAGTTCTAGAGAAATTACCTGATGTTTTAGATAAAAAGTTTTTATTTGTCAGCTTTCCATACCCCGAAGGCAATGAAATACACGGATTTAGTCGTTCTAAGATGAATGAGTTAGCTCAAACAGAAAATGTTGAATATGTTTGTAGAGCTGGTTTTTTTGGTGGTCCTAAGAATTTAATTTCTGATATTAATGGCATATATTACGGTCTTTTAAGAGATACACTTGAAGAGGGGTATATGGGAACAGAAGAAAGTATATTTACATTAATGACATATATTCATCCTCATTTGTTTAGCAGATTTAGCATAGAGTCCAATGGTCTTTTAGTTACGTTTTTTGAAAATTTAAAAAATTTAGATGTTAGTAAAAGCAAAATAATTATTCAACAAAACGACGATGGCGTTGGTCTCTATGCAATTACGTTTAATTCACCAAAACAGTTTGAAGTATTATGTGAAAGCTATCTTAAACAATCAGGGTTTGTATCTGAATCTACAAATTTTCTATTAGACAACAGTTCAGATTTATCTACAACACAAGATTATAAAGATCTTTGTAGCAAATATAATTTTGAACATATTAAAAAAGATAATCTAGGTATCTGCGGTGGTCGTCAGTTTATTGCAGAGCATTTTAATACTACTAATTTAAAATATTGTATATTTTTAGAAGACGACATGACATTAGCTGATAAAGAATCATCACCCTGTAGAAACGGTTTTGCTAGACATACTAATAATCTTTACTATAAAATACAAAAAATTATGGATAAAGAAAAGTTCGACTTTCTTAAGTTTTCATATACTGAGTTTTTTGGTGATAATGGTACACAATGGTCGTGGTATAATGTTCCGCAAACAGTAAGAGAAAAATTTTGGCCTACATATAATAAGCTACCTAAACTAGGAACAGATCCTAATGCTCCTAAGACGCTCTTTAAAAATATTAAAACAATAGATGGGGTTAGTTATATTGATGGAGAGATTTACTATTCTAATTGGCCTCAAATAGTTTCTAAGAAAGGTAATAAGAAAATGTTCTTAGATACCACTTGGGCTCATCCTTATGAGCAAACTTGGATGTCATATATGTTTCAACTAACTAAGGATAATAAGTTAAGAGGCGGTGTTATGTTACTATCTCCTATTGAACATAATAGATTTGAACATTATCAAAATACGCTTAGAAAAGAAAGCTAAATTAAAGTTTTTTAGTAAATAATAGTGTGAACTCAATAACATATGTGCTTTCAAGTGTACAAAAGCTTGAAAAGCCTTCTGTTTTAAATGGTTATTTGTATTTAGATCCAGTTTTCGGTACTACTATAATATATCCAGCCACTGCATCCGGAAGTTTATTTACTTCTACTACAGGTACCTTTGTATACCCTGCCTCTTCATATGGTGGTACTCTTTTTCCTTGGGGTTATCCTATACAAAATACTTCTCTTAGTGCAAATTTAGGTATATATAAGGGTGCAACAACTCTCTATATTACCCCTTCTAGTCTAGATGAAAGATATTTTGCTATATTAAAAATTATCTACGATTTTAATGATAATAATATAGTTAATATTGAAAAAGGTATAGTTACCAATACGTTTAATAACGTTGTAAGCCTAGATCCTGGGTCACCTAAGGATAAAGATATATCACATGCATATATACCTTCAGTTTCAGGGAATATTACCTACACACCTAGTGTTACTGTTATTAATGGTAATGGCGTTTTAAATGTTTTTAGATTTTTATTAACTATAGTACCTGACTCTATTTTTGATTTTGATGATTTTCATTTAATTAATACCGTACAACTTTATAAATCTGATAATACCGGGTATAAAAGTTTAGAAGTTTTTGAAATTGAATCGCTCTCTTCGTCATATACTGCTAATTTTATGCTTTTGAGCGCTGCCCCTGATCCTGTACTTAATATACCGGTACCATTGACTCCTACACCTACAATAACATTTACTCCAACTATTACACCTACAATAACACCAACTATTTCTATCACCCCATCGATTACACCTACCATTTCATTAACCCCATCGATTACACCTACTACAACACCCACTATCTCTATACCCCGTCGATTACACCTACCATTTCATTAACCCCATCGATTACACCTACCATTTCATTAACACCATCAATCACACCTACCATTTCATTAACACCATCAATTACACCTACCATCTCATTGACGCCTACCATTACACCTACAGTAACCTTTACTTCAACACCTACTATTACTCCTACTATTACCCCCACTATAACTTATACTCCAACTCATACCCCTACTAAAACAGTCACACCAACTATTACACCAACCGTATCTAAGACACCAACAAGAACACCAACAAGAACACCTACACCTACAAGAACACCTACCGCTACACCTACAATAACACCTACAATAACACCAACAATTACACCTACACCATCAATTACACCTACTCTAACACCAACCGAAACAATAACACCTACACCAACACCTACAATAACAGTAACAGAAACTATTACACCGACTATAACACCTACTGAAACAGTAACACCTACTATTACTCTAACAATCACACCTAATCCCTTACCGACCATAACACCTACAATTTCACTTACCCCTACAAGAACACCTACCGCTACACCTACAATAACACCTACACCCACACCTACACGTATTGCTGAGGCAAACTTTGATTGCGATACAACTATTAACAGTACAGCTTCACAGCAAATCACATCTTTCTGGATTAACTTTACAGACGGTCCGATAGTAGGGCTTGGTACACTGTCTGCTGTATTTTATCCTAATGCGGGTGCAGATAGATTTTTAGTTTATGATAACAATAGAAATTTAATATATGATACCGGATTCATTACTTCTTTTGATGAATTAGTTGTATCTGTAGGACAGCCGTCATATCATTTATATTTCACAGTTAGTGCTCAATCACCAGCATCAGTAGACTGGACCATAAAGACAACATGTCTATCCTAAATATATAATATGGATATTGTTAAACTAAACAGTAATAACTTTATAGGACTATCGTCTAGATACTCTTATGATGAAAAACTAACGTTTAACGAAAATTTAATATTCTCTGAACAAGACGTAATATTACCTATTAATTATACGCTTAAAGACATTAACGATAATAGGATTAATAATTATTCAAATTTATTTTTAACTAAAAATGACTTTTTAGTAAGTGGAATAAAAGTAGAGCCTCTTAATAATTTAGATGATGAAGGTTTCGCAACCTACTTTGCAGCAAATGCTCCAGGGACTATAACACCATCAACAAAATTTTGGGTAGTGGATGAGCCTTCAAAAGCAACATTTACTGCCAATTTGGCAGTTTCTGGTGAAATTGCTAATATTAATAACAAATATTTTTTTGATATACAATTTATTACTGAAAAACTATGTAAAATTGCCCACGAAAATGAAAATATAATTAGATATCTTACAGTAGACTATACAGGAAATTTATCATTTTGTAAAGATTTAGGATTAGATAGTATTGGAGAATATAGCCCTCAACAGTTTTATTATGTGTATGATAGGAGATATAATTTTGTTGTTTTTTTGAAAAATGTTAATGACATACCTCTATACGTAACCTTTAATGCAAATAATAACGAACTTGTATTAACTGACCCTCTTACAGGTACAACAGTTCCTTATTCAATTAGTTCTATTTTTAGAATAGTAAAAAGAAATGAATCTCCTAATTCAACAAAAACATATGATCCTTGGCTTAGTTATAAAAAAGATTTTTTTACTAATTCTCAAAACGTAAATTTTAATAGAAGCTTTGATAATATAAAATCAAATTTATTACTAAATAGTGAATATTTTAATATTGAAAAAAATGCTATAGACTTTAATGTTCTTTCTCTAAAAAATAGCAGTACTCCAGAAAATTTTCAATCTAGAGGAAATCCCTTCTTCAATGAACAAAATATAGAATTTAGAAACTATACATCACTTTTTACTGGCTCTAATCAGGAAAAAGGCAATGATAATATAACCTTAAACTATGAATCATATACAACTAATATTTTACTTAAAAAAGATAAAGTAACGTATTTTCATATACCACAGGTATTTTACCCCTTCGAAAGACTTAACATAAGCGATTCAAATTTAGTAAATGCAGGAGCAATAGCTGGCGATCACCCTATTAAATCAGATAAAGTTTTTAAAAAGAAAGCAGATTATAAATACAGTTCTACCTTTGGTGACTCAAAAGACGAGACTACTGGTGAATTTTTATGCTCATGGCTTTCAGGTAATAACGATGTAAACACTAGACCAAGATGGGTAGATCGTTATTATAACCCTAAAAAAATATCATTTGTACAGGCATTAACTGCATCTGATTATAAAGCTATAAAATATGTATCTTTATTTGATTGTTTAATTGAAAAAGCAGACGTTCTATTAGGAGATGTTGATGTTTTTGATAAACCTTCTGATTTAATTTTTGAAAAAGGAACTTACTACGCTTATTATCATTATGGTCCAAAGGATGTAGATAAATTCATAAAATCTCTTTCAAAAAATTTAATTTTAACTAATCTCATTAACTACAAATACTATAATGGCTCGCCTGCGAGCTTAGATAGTAATATTACAGAATTTACATTTAATGGAGAAACTTATGCAACAACATCATCATTGAGTAGTATACAAAATTCAAATCAATTTACCTTAATTTTTGATGCTTACAGTTCTGATTGGAATTCTCCTCTCGGATATCAGCTAGTAGGTAATTTTGATAGAGATGGATTCGGTATTTTTAATAAAAATACAGTTACACCTACTCTTTATTTTAATTCACCTAGCGCGCTTACAGTAACTAACACCGATTTTGATGTATTAAATGTTTTAGAGCTTACATCTGATATATCAGGTATTGTAAGACTCCAAGGGCTAACAGATACATTTTTAATTTTAAAAGATAATTCAGTAAGACGATATAATTTAACCTTTTCTGAAACGAGAAGAACAAATTATAATAAAAATATAGGAAATCTTTACGATATCGATTACACTGAAGACTTTGCATTTGCGCTTTTTAATAATTTACCGGCTACAGAACTAGCTCTTATAAATTTAAAATCTAATGAAGTTTTAGATATTACAATAAACCCTGATTATATTAAAAATAATTTTAACAGTCAAAGCAGAACAGTAAATTTTTATAATAACGAATTGTTTTTTACAGATGGTTCAAAAGCAGAAAGAGTAGGAAATAAATTATTTTATTTAAAAAATAATGAAATACGAGTTAATAATCTAGATAATACTTCTGCACCAGTATTAACAGCATTTAAGTCATCTACAAAAATAGAAGACTTTTCCTTTGATTTTAATAATAATATTTGGATTTTATTTAATAATAATAGCTATGCAAAATACACTCAAAATAGAGAGTTTGTTCTTTCTGGTGTTTTTGACAATGTAAATTATAATAATTACAAAATAGATTTTATTTCTGAATTTAATAATAAAGAATACAAACAATACGTAATTTTTGTAAGACAATCACAAACACAAAATAAAAAGCTACAGCTTATCAAGCTCGACACTAATTCAAACAGCTATACATCTACATTATTTAAATCTAATACTGCTGATGGTTTAAAAATTAGTAACTCTGAATTCTTAAGAACATTTATAGGTGAAAAGTATCCATCTGCTAATTTAAATGTAAAAGCATTGCTTACCAATAATTTTAATTTAAACGATACAGTAAGCCCAGAAATTATTTTTAATTTATCTGCTTTAGATGCGGGGTATCATAATTTTGCAGTTCGGTTTCATGCTTATGAGGCATATATGTTTTTATTTGTTGATGGTCAACAGCAAGATGTTGTTCAGTTTGATTCAAGAAAATATATTTTAAATAATATAAGTGAAAGACCGTTTTTATTCGGCACATCTAGCTATTTAAATTCTGTACCTTTATATTCCTATTTAGGAGACAAATCGTATCTAGTAAATAATTTAAATATTAAAAACGTATATATATACAGCAGGCCTTTAAATACATATGATATTTTCTTTCATACAAGAAAAGGTATGACTATTAGAGATATTGTATTTGACGTAGCATGTGGTAAGAGAAATTATTTAGAAGAAATTGAAAGGTACTTCAAACTAAACACGCCTGCATCTAAATCAACCCTCTTTAATCTGGTAATTCGTAATACCGGTATAAATGATATTAATCTTCAAAGAGAGCTGGAAAAAAGAATTCTCGAAATTCTTGATAATACAGCACCTGCATATACAAAATTAAATAGTATTAAATGGAGTAACTAATGAATATTTCACAAGAATTTGCTACTAAAAACATTTTATTTAACAGGAATATAGACGAAACACTAGTGTTACCGTATTCTTACGATCAGATAAAAATACAACCAAATGACACCGTTTCTTGTGAGCTATTAAATTTAAAATTTAAACATTTGTATGATAATTTTATATATCTGTATAGGTCTTCATTAATTGCTTCTAATGTTATTCCTGTTTCATCTACGGCTATTGCTGGCATTACTGCAAACTCAATAAATTTTACATGGTATAAAGGTCTAAGCTCAAGTCAATTTATTTCACTTTCATCTAACCCTGACTATACAGGATTAGATAATTCAAATCTATGTTTTATTATACATAATAAAGAAACTTTTCAATATACATCTTTAATTTCAAACAACACATACTTTAAAGCATTTATTTTTGATTCTAATGCTAACTATTTTGTTGAAACATTTACTATTTCAGAAATTGATCCCGAAAAAGGTTCATTATATAGCTGCATTACTGCGTTTGCTTTACACAACAACTACCTTTATGTTGTAGATTCTGATTTATGTAAAGTAGTAAAATATGATGCTTCAGGGCTCACTACAAACAGTGTAGTTAATAATAATAAATTAATGTTTTTAAATTCTATTGGTAATAAAGGTAATGCTCAATCAAAATTAGAATTTAACACTCCTACAGGAATTACGATATATAATAATTTTGTTTATGTTTTAGATTCAGGTAATAAATGCGTTAAACAATTTGATACAGAATTAAATTGGGTAGCAACTTTCAGGCTTTCTATAGATCTAAAAAATTCATTTCCAATAGATATTGGAAGTGATCATAATGGTAAAATTTATATTCTTACTAGAAATAATGAGCTTTTAATTTACGAAAACGATTTTAGTAACAAGACTGTTTTAAGCTTAAACAAATTAAAGGAAAATAATGAAGTTTTTTCTAAGCTAGTCTTTTCAAAGCAAGATAGCAATGTTTTTTATGTAGTAACAAATAAAAATGTCTATAAAAAATTAACTACAAGCCCGGATAGCACGGTTGGAAAATATCTATTATACTTGTTTAATTATGACTTACCTAATGAGGAAATAAAATCTTTTAGTTCCGCATATTCTTACGAGGGTGATAAAAACATTATTTTTTCATATGCAAATAATACAGGTAATCTTGGGTTGTTTTTAGATAATTTAAACCTATATGATATTCTAGCAGTAAGAAATTTTGATATCTATACTTTTGAAGATATTAAGTTTAATAAAGAAGAGTATCTTCAAAGTTGGGTCATTAATAAAAACATATCTAAACTTTTAATTAATTTAATGAGATTTAGAGATCAGGTTATTGGTAAATTTATTGCATCTCAAGATTATAAAACAAACGTTGTATTTAAAGGTACTAGATACTTGCTTCCTGATGAATTAGAAACTATATTTTTTGAACAAGATGTGACTTTTTATATAGGTGCAAATGAACTAGTTACTAATAATATTATGAATAGGGCACTTTATAAACTCTTTAATATTCAAAATTCTTTACTAAATATTCTTCAATCTCAAATTGAGAATATTTTACGTGAAGACATTCCAATTATTTTAAATTAATATGGCACCATCACCTTTTGTTTTTAGAGTAAATCAGGGTATAGGCTTAGCAAAAATATCGCCTTTACCAGCTACTCCTACCCCTACTATTACACCTTCTTTACCCTTATCTCCTACACCAACATCTACACCCACCATTACACCAACAGCATCAATCACGCCAACCATAACGGTAACACCTACAATTACACCTACCATTACAGTTACACCAACAATTACACCTACCATTACAGTTACACCAACCATTACACCTTCTGTAACTGTAACTCAAACACCGACACCTACCGTGACACCATTAATTTATCTATACGGTCCATTTAAGAACATGATTATAAAAGCAGAGTGGAATAATACAGGAAGTGCAGATGCTGATATGGGCATGTCTGTAAAGAGCTCCGGATATACAGGAGCTCCGGTAGGCTTCTGTTCATCATCTACAACAGTATCCGATTCGTTGTCGTGGGCCGGTGATTCGAAGGGTGCAGGTTATGAATATCTTGCTCTAGACTTTAATTCACTAACTGCTATAAGCCCATCTACTGATCCAATTACCATAGGGCTAAGCGGTAATTGGTTTACTGGATTTCATCCTTCTACTATCGATATAACTTATACAACATATGTATCTGGTAATATAACTAAATCTGGATTTACATTTGTATCTGATGCTGCCAATTATAAGCAAACATATACAAGAACATATACATTAACTGAAGAGGGTTGTATCAACAATAAATTCTTACAAGATTTAACATACTTTGTGGGGACTGATAGGGTATTAATAATATAATTGGGCAGAAGTGGATTCGAACCACTGAAGGCGTAAGCCAAGAGATTTACAGTCTCCCCCGTTTGGCCACTTCGGTATCTGCCCATCTGCTCAGGTAGGGATCGAACCTACGACCTAGGCATTAACAGTGCCCCGCTCCACCGCTGAGCTACTGAGCAAAATCGGACAAGGTAGGATTCGAACCCACGGAGGATTTAGACCTCTCCCGCTCTCAAGGCGGACGCTTTAAACCGCTCAGCCACTTGTCCTTAAATATATATCCTTAACCTGGTTGGATTTAAACAAAGCTAAATTTCAATTCATAATTTTTAGCTAAGCGTAAGCCGGATATTTGATTATTTTTAGATGGTTCTACTCTTAAAGTCATATTTTTAAATTTTCTTAATTCTTCTAGAGGAATATTATAAAAACAGTCAGTTTCCGGGCAATATATGATTAATAAATCTATCAAATCATTTTCAGTATAATCAATAAGAGGCTTCTTTCTGTTAACTTGCATCTTACATTTAGTAATATCTCTTATTACACCGTTAACTAAACATCTCGATTTAACTTGAACTTTTTTAAATTTATTATTAATTTTTACAAGCAAATCATATTGAAGACCGCTGTTAATAGGTTTACATACTTCAAGATTGTTTTGTAAACAAAAGGTTATAAATTTATACTCAGCCAAATCACCTATTTTTCTTGTACCTTTATTCACAATATTATTTATTAACCATTAGACATATATTCTGATGGTTTATGGCGTGCCCGGCAGGAATCTAACCTGCAACCTGCGCTTTAGAAGAGCGCTGCTCTAGACAATTGAGCTACGGGCACGTCTAAAAAATTAGTACCTCCGGTTGGATTCGAACCAACGTTTTGCGCTAATCTGGCGCCAATGCACGGGTATAAGCCGTGTGTCTTAACCGCTAGACGACGGAGGCAATTATTTTGCATTGTCGATGTCTTCATTATCAAGCAAACCAACTATATCCATTTTATATTTTTCCTTAAAATACTTTCTCACTTCTTTAAAAGTCTTTTTAAATTCTTTTTTATCGTTCTCATATCGACGTTCTAATTCTAGAAATTGTTTACAATACTTCTCGTACATAGCTGCATCAAACGCAGGCCTAGCATCAAGCTTTTCAACTTCTTCCGCAATTTTATTTGATTCTAAAATAACCCATTTGTAGTTATTGTTTAGAATGTCTAGTTTGTTTAGTAGATCGTCAATATTCATAAATTATATCTTGGCCCAAGTGGGACTCGAACCCACACTGGAGCGATTTTAAGTCGCCTGTCTCTGCCGTTGGACTACAGGGCCAATTATGGGTACTTGTATATTTTTTTACCTTTTTTTACTCGGTAGTTACGGATTTCTTTGTTTTCTTTTGACTCCCAATTAATAACGTCAAAATTCTCTTTAAAGTTCTTGCTAAAACAACTTCTCGGTTTACTACCTTTTCCTGCGCTCATGGTATAAGTTTAACCGTATTTGCAGGAAAAATCAATAAATAATATAAGGCTTTTATTATGAATTACATAACGTATCTTTCTGGTGCGACAACAATTATTACGTTGGAAGGGTACAACTTTAACAATACTAGATTTGTTTTTTTAAGTACTACCAGTAACAACGGTTCTTATATATATGAAACAGTAGACCATTTTGCCAATATACCTAAACTATCTGCTATTTATCCTGAATTCACCGGATTTTTATACAATAACTACATTAAAGATACGGACAAGTTGGTATTAAATGTAAAGGATCTCACCGGGGGAGGTAAGTATGATGCAATTATTTTTAATAACGCAGGGTACGTGAAGTTATCAGATAAAAATTATTTAATTAACGCACTAATAACTCCTTTTATTCAACCTACCCCCACAATAACACCATCCATTACACCTACAATTTCCTTAACACCATCCATTACTCCTTCAATTTCCTTAACACCATCTATTACACCATCAATAACAATATCACCCACCGTCACGCCTACACGTACAGTTACCCCTACTGTCACGCAAACGCCAACCGTTACACCGACTGTTACACCAACAATAACACCTACAGTTACCATTACACCTACTAATACAGTTACCCCGACAATCACACCTACGGTAACACCAACAGTTACGATTACACCAACAATAACACCTACAGTAACTGTAACTAGAACTGTGACACCAACAATAACACCTACTATTACGTTAACCATCACGCCTACTATAACACCCACGATTACTCCTACGATAACACCAACTACTACACCGACTATTACACCTACAATAACACCAACTGTTACACCTACTGAAACAGTTACACCTACAATAACACCAACTGTTACACCTACTGAAACAGTTACACCAACTGTTACACCTACTGAAACAGTTACACCCACAATAACACCAACTGTTACTATTACACCAACGATAACTCCTTCAGTAACACCTACAAATTTTGAATATAATGTTTTAGATGAAGCTAAAAATTATATAACACCTACAATAACACCAACTGTTACCATTACACCATCGATAACTCCTTCAGTAACTCCCTCTGTTACGGTAACACCTACTGAGACAGTAACTCCGACCGTCACGCAGACTGTAACTATTACACCAACTATTACACCTACTGAAACTATCACCCCTACACCAACATTAACAATTAATTTATCACCTACCCCTACGCCTTCTATTACACCTACTGAAACAGTAACACCCACTATTACTCCAACTATAACTTTTACTCCAACAATAACCCCAACAATAACACCAACAGAAACTGTAACACCTACAATAACACCAACAGAGACAGTAACACCAACGATTACCCCTACAATATCATTAACACCTACAATAACACCTACCGTTACAATTACACCTACTATCACACCAACAACAACGCCAACAAAATTTGTATTTAATGTTTTAGATGAAGCTAAAAATTATGTAACGCCTACGATAACACCAACAGTTACCATTACACCAACAGTAACAGTAACACAAACTCCTTCTATTACACCTACTATTACACCAACAGTAACAATCACACCTACTATTACACCAACAGTAACAATCACACCTACTGTTACACCATCAATGACTCCTAAGCCTTATTTGGCTTTAGTATTAAGTGGTAATAGCACCGGTTATGTACCTGATGATACTTCAATTGATTATAAGCTTAGCGGTTTTATACAACTTGCCGGGTTTACAGGCACACCACGTAGCTCACTAAGGTATTCAAACCTTACAAACTATAATTTTTATAGTGGAGGAGATCCAAGAATTTTACAAATATTTAAAGACGGGGAAACACAAGCTAGTGGTGTTGTAAAATTCTTTGCTGATAGAGGTGAGTTACCTTTACCGGTATTTGCATTTAATTTCAAAGATAATGCCTACTACTATTACGGTGGCTTTCTTAACCCATCTGCTTCTTTAATTTATTCAATATACTTCCCCAGTCAAAGTATATGGTATTAAAATTAAAGTATAGCCTTGTTTTAATATAAATAATCTATATGGCCGGTAATGCACGTTTTCATAATAAATGGCACAGAAGAAATCATCATTCTTCACCATCAATAGGTTATCCTGATTCAGGAACTGACCCAATTGCTTCATATGAAGAGCCTTTTATTGGCGACTTTGTAACCTATAACTCAATTTCTGCGCAAGAAAATTTATATATTGATGGTAATGCTACAATACAAGGAAATTTATCTGTATACGGCGATTTTTCTTATTTTGAAACTGTTGTTTCAGTCACCAGTGCATTGAGTGTAGTAAATCACGGTACTGGACCCGCGGCCACTATTAAGCAATATGGTGCACAACCTATTGCAAGATTTGTTGATGGGGTGCTGCAGTCGGTGAGTTAGATGCTCTATTTATTGATAACGAAGGTCTAATAATTGTAGACGGAAATTACCCCGCATACAAATATGATTCGACAGTAGAAGCTGTCACATCAATGAATTTAACTGTAAGCGGTAATGCATATGCTACTAAAGCTTTTATTTGGGAAAAACCTGATGGTAATACTGTTTATGTTAGTACTACCGGCTCTGATTTAAATAGCGGACTAAACCCTTCACAAAAAGTAAAAACAATTAAAAAGGCATGTCAAATAGTTTTTAATAAATATGGTACTAATAAAGCGACTATTCAAGTTGAAGCAGGTGATTATACAGAAAAAAATCCAATTTATGTACCAGCAGGTACATCTTTAATTGGTGAAGCGTTTTTACGTAGAACAAGTCTACGTCCTTATAATAAACAGTTAGATTTTTTCTGGCTTAATACTGCTTGCTATATATGGGGATTTACTTTTAGAGATACTTGGGAGCCTTGTGCTGCTACAGCATTTCCTAATCTACTATCAGGTACTCCTGCATATAAAGTAGCATTTCAAACCCCAGGGTGTGAGATTGATGTAAGTAAACCGGGTGGTCCATTTGGATTACCTATAGTTTCTAAACCTTTTATTACAACCAGTCCTTATACTCAGGGCTGTAGCTCTATTACAAACTATTTACGTGTACCTATACAGCCTAATTTATTTCCTAGCTATTATCTTTCAGGTGCACAAACTTTCTATTCATTCAATGAATCAACAAATGTAAGTAAATTATTTAAAATTATAACTGATACGCTTTCAGCAGGAGCTGTACCCTCTCCTCTACCTACTTTAAATGCTACTACCACCTTTACAACTTCTGCAGTAACTTTAATGCTGCAGGCATCAGCAGGGATTCAAACAGCTGCAATAAACTATATAAATAGTAATTCACCACCTCCTTTTTACAATCAAGCTAAATGCAAGCGTGATATCGGTTACTTTATCGACGCAGTAGCTTTTGATTTAACTAACGGTACTCCTCTTTCTACTTCTACAGCCGCATCTTATTATCTTATTGGAGCTTATTCTCCTATCGGTGGTTTACCTGCAAATCAAATTGACGCTACTATACGTTCATTTAATTTTGTAAGAGATCAAATATTAAATGTAATACAGCCCGGCTCATTAGAAGATAATAGAATAGACTTTTCTTTTGACACTATTGCGAGTATTATTGAAAGTAATGGTGTAGTACCTGCTGTTTCCTCTACTGTACCTAGTGTAGGTAGAGATGTAGCTGTAACTTTACTTACAACCAATAGTGCATTCATTCAATCTTCTACTGTAAGGTATGTTAATAATAACTATCCTACTCTTGCGTATGATCAAGATAAATGCTTTAGAGATGTTGGGTTTATTATTGAATCTGTTATTCACGATTTAAATTATAATACTAATTTAAGCTCTATTTCTGCAGGAGAATATTATTTTAACTATTCAGGCGCGAGCGTTCTTCCTGCAGATCAAAGAGCTCAAACTGTAGATGCTATTAGATTTGCAAAATCTGTTGCTAAAGATGTTGTAGGTAATGTAGCATTAAAAACTTATGAACAGCTGTTCAATAATTCCTTAACACTAGGTTATCAAGCAACCAGCTACATTACAAGTGAATTTAATACTATAAATTCTATAATTAGAAACGGAACCGGTACGCTTCCACCGGTAGTTACATATACTCCTCCTGCCGGCAATTCACAAGCAGCATACCTACTAACAATAAACAAACCCTTTATTCAAAAAACTGTTGTTAACTATGTAGATAAAACGTTTCCTGGGTTTTCCTATAATAGAGACACTTGTGAACGCGATGCAGGTTTAATTATAGATCGTATTGTTACGGATTTAACGCTTGGTACAAATATTAATGCTATAAGTGCAGGAAGATTTTACTTTAAAGGTAATAAAAGTCTCATTTTAGGTCAAGAAACTCAAACTATAGCTGCATTAAATTATGCAAGTTACCTTGCAAATAAAGTAGTAACTAATGCAATTGCAGTAACCGGTCAAGCTTTTGCGCCTTTCTTGTCTTCAGGTTACCTAGCGGCTGATTATGTTGAAAAATCGTTCGACACCATTAACAGAATTATTATAACTGGTGAAAAGCCTTCAAATCAAAAGGCTAACTATTCAAAGACTACCGGATATCTTGCATCATCCTTTATGGTAGGTTTTTACAATACTATAGCTAATGTTATTTCAAGTGGTGGTGTTACACCACCAATAGTTGGTTACCCGCCTATACCCGGTGCATCTGATGCAAGAGATTTATTGATACTCAATAAAGAATTTATACAAAGATCCGTAGTTGATTACGTTGATATGCTTTACCCTAGACTGTCCTATAATAAAGCCTCGTGTTTTAGAGATGTAGGGTATATTGTTGAAGCAGTTGCTTCTGATTTAGTTAATTACACTAACCTAAGCAGTGTTTCTGCTGGAGGGTATTACTATCTCGGCTCAGTTAGTCAAATTCCTGGTGAAGAAGGCCCAACCTTTAACGCAATTAGGTTTGCAAGCGAACTTTCTGTTAATGTAATATCTAATAATTTAATTCCTTTCTTTGGGCAAAAATACGACTTTACTAAGACTGCAGGTAATACTATGTCAGGACAGATTGAAACAGCTTATACATTGATTTCCGGTACGATTCTTAACGGTGTAGGTACATATACCCCTTCGCCTGCAACCTTTATACCTAATGTACCTGGAGCTGTAAATGCAGCTTATCTATTATCAGAGGCAAATGTTAGATATATACAATCTGAAGTTATAAATTTTGTAAATACTACTTATCCTACCTTTAGATACAACACTGCATCATGCTTTAGAGATTCAGAATATTTAACTGATGCTGTTTCTTATGATTTAACTCAAGGAAATTATTTAAGCACGACAAACGCTGCAAATTATTATTATCTAGGCGGAAAGAGCTTAGTAACAGGTCAGCAAAAACAGACTGCAGCTGCAGCTGAATATGCTGGTAAAATATCTCAGTATATTGCTAGCAATACATTAATTCCAAATAGAAGTAATGCTGCTGAACTACTAAGAAGAAATAAAGTCTTTATACAAAAAGAAGTAATTGAATATATTACCAAAGCATATCCTAAATTTACCTATAATCAAAGTAAGTGCGAGCGTGATGTAGGTTATATTCTAGATGCGGTTATTCATGACGTTACATACGGGGGTGTTGCTAGTGCTATAGATGCAGGAAGCTATTATTACTCAGGTACAACAAGCCTTATTCCAAACCAGGAAGTAGAAACCGCAGCTGCAATAAACTATGCAAAATATCTTGCACTTCAAGTTATTAAAAATCAGCCTGTAAAAAATATAGGCGCCGGTTGCGGTATACGAGTTGACGGTTCTCTAGCATTAGGATTCTTAAGAAGCTTTGTTACAGATTCTTTCACACAATTTAATGCGGGTGGTAAAGGTATACATATTATTAACTGCGGGTACGCGCAGCTTGTAAGTACATTTACAATTTGTACTACAGAAGGCGTTATTACAGAAAGAGGGGGTCAATGTAGTATAAGCACTTCTAACTGTTCATTTGGTTTATCTGGTTTAGTTGCAGTAGGTAAATCTACATTCCCTGTATTAACAGGATCGCAAACCGTGACTACACCGTTAGCTGAAAACTTTATTATAGTTCAAGGTGTAACACCAAGACCTCTTTCAGCTTTTGTAGCTGCATTACAAGCAGGTAGAGAGCTAGAAGGTATTCCTGTTGAGGAGCCATATAATGGACTACTAGTTAATGTTGCAGGCGATCCGGCTAGCGATTACGATGAATTCTTCAACCCCACTGCAGAAGCAAAATATCACAGTATCAAATCTGTTAGCGCTTTACCGGCAGGACCATACCCCGCAAATACTTTTAGACTTGAATTAGAAGAAAATATTCAAGCCCCGTTAACAGCTTCAAATACAGAACCAAAATATGTTGAGTTTTATCTAAGAAGTGCAATCGCTTCAAGCTCACATGCATTTGAATACATCGGTACAGGAATAGATCTAGAACTAGCAGTACCTGCCCTTGGAGGAAGACCTATTAATGATAATGAAGCGGTGTTTTCAGATAACGGTATAGTTTATTATTCAAGTACTAACGAACGAGGAGACTTTAAAGTAGGTAGTGGGTTTAAAGTCGTCCAAGAGAAAGGATCAGTAGAAGGTATTGACTTTAATAAGTCAATTCTTGCATTAGTTACACCTTTAATACTAAGTTTAGATTAAATAATATTATGGCTAATATACCTTTAAATTATTTTAAAAGAGCATCTTTTACGCTGACTCCTACTCCTAGTGCTGTTTATGTAGCGCCTTTTGATAGAGCAGCTATTTTATTAGCATTATACGCTACCAATGTAACTAATAATGATGCAACAATAACAATAGGGTTTTCTGGAGTAGGTGCTCAGTTCGTCCCTGCAGTTCCTTATTTTGATTATGCTAAAGGAATATTAGTTTCC
>Ga0169931_10003688_pt1 | contig 24188 bp, 15 predicted proteins | sample Kivu_15m_20L_FD_129675 | JGI IMG/M metagenome (GOLD analysis project Ga0169931, IMG submission 129675) | Freshwater microbial communities from Lake Kivu, Western Province, Rwanda to study Microbial Dark Matter (Phase II) - Kivu_15m_20L... | ecosystem: Environmental > Aquatic > Freshwater > Lake...
CTTTGGCCGATTAGTTCGTATCGTAGCGGGCAAACCTGCGGTGGTGGACACTCACAAGCCACGATTTGGTGTGCATCGCTACAGGGCGCTTCCGTTGGCTCGCGATCTCCTGGCAAAAGCCTCAGCCTGAATCTGCGTCCGCCATGAAGGGCTTTATTGCAGCCTGAGCCGGTTGGGTGGGGGGACGATTTGATCTTTAAAGCCTCCCTGACGCGCGAGTAAAGAGCTCGTTTGCAGCGTGCAAATTCTCTGAAACAAATCACAGCTGATGCCGTCAGCGTTGTCCTTTGGCAGCACTGCCGAACTGTGCATCTGGAGACTGGTGCACTAGGGTTCAACGAGGGCGTGTTTTTTACAGTCCGTTGCACTCGGCACAGGCATCCACCGCATGATTTCGGGCCAGCAAACGCAGCTGCGTGGCCCTTCGATGGCGTGGTTTAACAACTGATCGCTGGTAATCAGCGTCACGTCACTGCGGTATAGCCAATAATAAGTGTTGCCGTGACTCTCCGCTTGAGATGCAACCGGAGCGGGTGCTCTTCCGTAGCCAACGCTGTGCTCCGGCCCCAACACACTCTATATAGCACCACCGGCAACGGGTTGGCTCCCCGGTCTCCCCTCTCGGTGCCCACTCTCCGCTTAAGATGCGACCGGAGCGTTTGTACTACCGTAGGCAACGCTGTGCCCGGCCCACACGCACTCCAAAATGCATCACCGCAACGCTGCTGTGTCCCCGCCAACCGCGCCAACCGCCACAAAGGTGCTGTGTCCCCGGTCACGCAAAGGTGCTGTGTCCCCGGTCACGGTCGGTACACCCGGTAGTGTCCCCGGTCACGGTACAAATGAAACAGATTTCAAATCACGGTGATACAAACTCATTCAGCACCGCACGTTGCTGCTGGAGCCGAACTGCAATGTCTGGCTTAGAACTGACCGCGCGTGATTCAGGGGCTGAATCAATCGCGAAGTAACCGCAAGCAGCTGAACACGCGGGTTTTGAAATTTTGGTTTTTCGCCGGCGGTCTCGTTATCGCCGTCGTTAGCCAAACAGATCCATGATGGGTTTTCCGGTGGTCAATGCGCGGAACATACCGGTGGCATCCAGTGGATTGTTGATGGGAATGTCGAGTGCGTGATAGATGGTCGCGGCCAGTTCCTCGGGGCGAACCGCGTTATGTGTCGGGAATTCGCCGTAGCGATTGGACTTGCCATAAACCTGCCCGCCCTTGATACCGGCACCGGCAAGAATTAATGAGAAGCACTGTGGCCAGTGCTGGCGTCCCGGCGGGTCCTGTTTCAGAACGAACGGTGTCCGTCCGAATTCACCGGTGATCACAACGAGAGTGTTTTTGAGCAGTCCGGACTGCCTGAGATCGCCCAGCAGTGCCGAAAGTGCCTGATCCAGTCGTGGCAGGCAGAAACCCATCCCATATGAGCCATCACCGAAGGCATTGCCCATCCCCATGTTGCCGCCATGCATGTCCCAGCTGCTGCTGGGGGGGCCGCTTTTGTCGTGGGTGGCCTGCCCGGCCCAGCCATTGACCGTGACAAAGCGGACTCCTGCTTCCACCATGCGCCTTGCCAGCAGCAGGTTCTGTCCCAGCGGATGCATTCCATAGCGTTGCCTTACGGCGTCGGGTTCGCGATGCAGCTCGAAGGCAGCGCGGCCTTCGGTACGAGTCATAGCGTCATAGGTTTTGGCGCGAAGATCAGACCAGTCCTTTACTCGCTTGTCACGATCATACCGGGCGGATTCCAGTTGCGAGAGCAGTCCGCGACGGTCACCGAAGCGACTTTCGTCGACGGGCGCGTAGATTTCAGGAGGCTGGAATTCCGGCATGGCCGGATGATTTTCTGCCGAGCCGACGAAGACCGGGGCGTAAGCGGAGCCGAGGTAGCCGCCAATCCCGATGTTCGGGGCACAGAAGACCGGTGGTCCGACGCATTTGATCAGCCATGCGTTCGACACGAAGTTGCGGGAGCTGGGTTTGTGGCGTGCGACGATGGAACCGAGGTAGGGCTGATCATTGAGCACACCCTCCTGCACTCGCTTCGTTGACTGGCCACTGAGCAGGTTGTGCATGGCATCGAAGTGATTGCTGATGGAGCCAGGATGGTGCATGGAATTGATCAGCGTGAACTGGTCGGCGACCTTTGCCAGTTCAGTGTGCATTTCGTTAATCAGCATCCCGGGGACACGGGTTTCGATGGGCATATAGGGCCCGCGATAGTCGATCGGGGCATCGGGTTTCATATCCCACGTATCGACGTGGCTGGGTCCGCCGCAGAGCAGGATAAAGATGCAGGATTTTTCTGCGCGGACCGCCTGTCCGGCAGCGTTGACTTCGTCGCTGCCCATAACAACACCGGGCAGGTTCATGCTGAGCGTTCCGAGGCCGCCGGCCAGCAGAGCCTGGCGACGATTGAATTGCAAATCCTGCATGGCCCGATCACTTTCCTGTACGGGGTGACGATTTCGGGATACGGCCGCCCGATGGTCCGTCGGTCAGCATGGCGAAATCGGGCAACGGAAGCAAGTGTGAATGGAACTGAAGTTTGTCCGGGGGGGCAGAAGTCCGCGAGATTTCGGCAGATTCGGCGACTGAGACGGCAGCAGTTGACGCCCCCAATTTGCAACTCAGAGCGCCTTCTGTTACAGGTTTTAAGGTTTTTGGGTGGTCACCGGTATTCTCAAAGGGGACGGATGCTATGTTTCGATCAATAGCTTACTGCGGTCTGCTGATGCAGTTGTTCTGGAGTTCGGTGACGGCGGACGAGCCGATATTTCCGGCCGATGCAAAGGTCGAAAAGCTGTTCGAGTCGAAGGTACTGACCGAGGGCGTGTCTGTGGCTCCGGACGGTCAGGTTTATTTCAGCGAAATTACATTTTCCCATATTACGCGTGACAAGCAGGGGGCAATTGAAGCTGGGAACATCTGGAAATTTGACCCTGACACCGGCAAGACGATCATTTTCCGTTCCCCCAGCGGCATGTCCAACGGAATCAAGTTTGATGCACAGGGGCACATGATCGTCGCTGAAGGAGCTGACTACGGTGGTCGCCGTATTACTCGCACAGACATGAAGTCCGGCCGGGCCTGGATCATTGCTGCCATGTTCGAGGGACGCCAGCTGAACTCGCCAAATGACGTGACGATTGATGAACGAGGGCGGATTTACTTCAGTGATCCGCGATATCTGGGTTTCGAAGGCATTGATCAGCCGGTGGCAGCTGTCTATCGGATCGATCCGGACGGTTCCCTGCATCGCATCATCACGGACGCGGGCAAGCCCAATGGAGTCTGTGTGTCACCGGATCAGAAGACTCTGTACGTCGTCAGCAATGACAACGGCGGGACAAGCATTGATCGGCTGGCCGGACCCGGTGCGCAGGCGGACCGAGTGCAAATTCCGCTGAAGAAGGGTGCGATGGCGCTGCTGGCCTATGATCTGGCTGCAGACGGTTCGGCCAAATTCAGGAAGGTGCTGGCAGATTATGCTCCGGAAGATGGCCCTGATGGTCTCGTCTGCGATTCTGACGGCAATCTGTACGTTGCGGTCCGGGCGGTTTCGCGTCCCGGGATCTGTGTTTATTCTCCGGCAGGCGCGGAACTGGCATACCTGCCTACTGAGCTGCCCACGAATGTGGGATTTGCGCGGGGTAAAGACAGCCACACTCTATACATAACAGCCGGTTCATCTTTGTATCGGGTGCGTACCAATCGACGGGGCTATCAGTTGCCGTGATGCAGCCGGTCGTGACTGACGGGGTGCTGCAAAGTTTGGCGGGGATCACGCAATCAGCGAGTCCAGAACCTGCGCTTCGTACACGTCCGTCAGTCGCTCGTCGCGACCATTGTGGTGCCATGTCAGTGTTTCATGATTCAGCCCCAGCAGTCTAAGAATCGTGGCGTGCAGGTCGGCTGTCTGTGTGCGATTTTCAATCGCGCGATAACCGAAGTCATCGGTCGCCCCGTAATGCTGTCCACCTTTGACACCCCCGCCGGCCAGCCAGACGCTGAAACCGTAGGGGTGATGATCACGACCATAGGCCGTTTTACTGTCACGGGCCTCGGCAGCGGGAGTCCGACCGAATTCGCCGCCCCACAGCACAAGCGTGGAATCCAGCAGGCCACGCTGCTGCAGATCCGTCAGCAGGGCCCCAACGGGCTGATCGGTGCGCTGGCAGCAGTTTTTTGTGCCATCGTTGTTGCTGGAGTGTGTATCCCATGGCTGCCCTGCCATGAACAGTGACACAAAACGAACGCCTCGCTCAACCAGTCTCCGAGCCATCAGGCAGCGAGTCCCGTAAGATTTTGTCACAGGATTATCGAGGCCGTACATGTGCTGCGTCTCTGCAGTTTCCTGTGTCAGGTCGAGGGCATCAGCGGCGGCCAGCTGCATCCGGCCTGCCAGTTCGAACGAAGCGATGCGGGCTTCCAGTTCGAGGTTTCCTGGGCGATTGCTGAGGTGCCGCTGATTCAGCTGCTGCAGGAGCCCGGCGCGGCCTTCATCGATCACCCGGGATCGCGGGGTACGGGACTGCAGGTTCAGCACCGGACTGCCCTGTTCGCGAAAAACGGTCCCCTGATACGACGGTGGCAGCCAGCCACTGGACCAGTTGCGAACGCCATCGACCGAAGCACCGCCGGGATCCGGCAGTGCGACGAATGCCGGAAGGCTGCGATTTTCCGTTCCCAGCCCATACGCCGCCCATGCTCCAAGGGTTGGGCGACCAGCAGTGGTCAGGCCGGTCTGAGCCATCCAGATGGCCTGCTCATGATTGCGATGTTCGCTGAACATCGAGCGGATCACTGCAATGCGGTCGGCATGCTGTGAGACCCATGGCTGAATTTCAGAGAACTCAAGTCCGCTTTCACCGCAGCGGCGAAACCGAAACGGCGAACCCATAAGTGACCTGGTGCGACTTTCGTCATCAGCCACTTCGGCCGGCGGTGCAGTGCCGTCGAATTTGTTCAACAGAGGCTTGGGGTCCAGCAGATCAACGTGGCTGGGACCGCCGTGCATATACAGCTGAATGACCGCCCGAGCAGTGGACTGCCGGTCCGGCAGGCTGGCTCGCGCAGTTTCTGCCCGCCCGGCTTCCTGCAGCAGAGTTCCCAGCGCCAAACCACCAAATCCCGAGCCGAAGCGGCACAGCAGCTCTCGCCGGGAAGTCTCATGAGCAACAGTCATCGGTGATTCCGTAATCGAGGGCCGTTATCAGTCAATGTAGATAAATTCATTGGCATTCAGGAGCATGTGACAAAGGTCCGCCAGAGCACTTTGATTTGCTGCCAGCAGGGCAGCGTCACCCTGCTGTTCCGCAGCCGGCAGCAGTTCAAGGTATTGCTTTTGCTGCTGATCCCAAAAAGACTGCAGCAGCGTTCTTTCCTCTGCTGTCACGGGCCTTGAAAATGCCAGGCTGACAGCGTGACCAATACAGTCGTGCGGTTGTTCCTGCCGCACACGTTCGGCGAACGCCCGGGCGACCTGATTCATACCGTCGCTGTTCAGCATGGCCAGTGCCTGAGTGGAGACTGTGGATGTACTACGCTGAACGCAGTTGACCGACATTGTGGGCTGATCAAAGATTTCCAGCATCGTGGCCGGATTCAGACGCAGTATCGCAAGGTAAACGGAGCGACGCTGTTTTTCAGCGCTGCCGGCCACAACCACTTCTCCATCGCTCTGCCTGGCGACTGCTGTCGATGGTCCAAACGGCTGATCACTGAGTGTTCCGGAAACCGCCAGCACCGCATCCCGCAGTGGTTCTGCTTCAAGGCGTCGAATGGACTGACACCAGAGCAGGCGGTTGTCCGGATCGATCAGTCGTCCGGCGGCCAGCTGTTCTGCCGCAGGCTGCGACTGCTGTTGCCATGCGGCTGAAGTGAGGATCAGTCGGTGCAGCTGCTTGACGCTCCAGCCACCTTCCACAAACTCAGTGGCCAGCCAGTCGAGCAGCTGCGGGTGAGAGGGCGGAGCCCCTGAGACTCCGAAATCCTCGGGCGTAGACACAATTCCGGTCCCGAAATGGTGCATCCAGATGCGATTTACAATGACTCGCGCAGTTAATGGGTGCTGTGGCTGCGTCAGCCAGCGAGCAAACGCAAGACGCCGCCCGCTGGTCTTTGCTGATGTCCCGGGCGATTGCCAGCTGAACGGCTGGGGTGTCGACAGGGCGGAAAGTACTCCGGGCGTGACGGGCGGTCCGGGAGTCAGCGGATCACCTCGCAGCAGCAGGTGTGTCTGCGGTTCACCGGGCAGATCCCACGCAGCTCGTACTTCGTCAAAGACAGTTCGACGACCCTGTTCGGCAGCGATGGCGGCAGTCAACTGCTGGGACTGTTCCTGATACTGCGGCAAGGTCAGCAGCGCGGCATCGAGATCCGCTGCCTCGGGTCGCAGACTGACTCCAAATTTGTCCACGAGATATTTCTGCACTTCTGAACGAGCCTGCGTTTCGGTTTTTAAAGCGATGCTGACGTCATCGCGAATCTGCGGCGGCAGGGCTGCCAGGCGTTCATCGAACAGACGGGCCGTAAATTCAACTCTGAGAGCTGCCAGTTTTTCCTGCAGCTGTTTCACACTGGCGTCGATTTTAGCATTCATTTCGGCGGCCTGGTCCTGCTGCTGCTTTGTGGCAATCAGCAGTCTGCGATCCATTTGCGGGATCCAGTTTTCAGGCCGATAGACGGACTGAAAGACGGCCTGCAGGCGGAAGTAATCCGTCTGGGGAATGGGATCGAATTTGTGACTGTGGCAGCGTGCGCACTGCAGTGTCAGCCCCATCGTTGAAGACCCGACAATCTGCAGTGTGTCGAACAGCGTGGGATAGTAGTACAGTGCGGCGGCATTCTTGATTGTGCTGAAATCGGGGCGGCTGGCGTCTGCAGCAGTTCGCAGGAAACCGGTGGCGATGATGCCCTCAGTCACATGCTCGGGCAATTGAGCCTGAGTTTCGTAACTGCCCCAGTAATCGGTGAGTTCGTCCCCGGCAATTTGCTCCTGCAGAAAACGATCCCAGGGCTTGTCACTGTTGAAAGCGCGAATGACATAGTCACGAAAACGCCATGCGGAGGCCAGCGGACGGTCTTCACTGAGGATACCGGCGGATTCAGCGTAGCCGGCGACGTCAAGCCAGTGCCGCGCCCAGCGTTCGCCGTAGTGGGGGCTGGCCAGCAGTCGGTCAATGAGCTGCTCCCATGCGTCAGGACTTGTATCTGTTGTGAATCGATGGACCTCAGCGGGGGTCGGCGGCAGTCCCGTGAGGTCGAACGAGAGTCTTCTGAGCAATGTCAGGCGATCTGCGGGTGGCGACATGGTCAGGTTGTTTTGCTGCAAACTCTGTAGTATGAACGCGTCGACGGGGTGCAGTGGCTGTTTGCTGCTCGGCTGCTGAGGCACTGCGGGGCGTTCCGGAGGTCGAAACGCCCAGTGTTCCACCGCAGTGAAGGCTTCATCGAGCGCCCCTGCGTCTGCGGAACTGATACCTGCGGCACCGTCATTGATCCATTTTCTCAGACGACCTTTTTCTGCGGCGGTCAACTGCTGGCCGACCGGAGGCATTGAGCCGGAAGCGACTTTTTCGTAGAGCAGGCTGAATTCAGCGGCACCGATGCGGAGTGCAGGGCCTGACTTTCCGCCATTCAGCAGGGATGACGGGCTGGTGAGATTGAGGCGTGCTTTGGGTTCGACACCGGCGTGACAGCGAATGCACTTGTCGCGGAAGATCGGCAGAATGTCACGGTCAAATGTCAGTGACGGCTGTGATTCATCGGCCCGCAATGGTGCAGCAAGAAAACTGAGCGACAGGATACCTGTGAGCCAGAACAGCAGGCCTGTGCGGCGGTGGGGCTGGTACATGTGGAGGACCTCAGGATGAGGCAACTGGCGGGGCCGGTGGTCTCCGGATACGGGTCAGACTAACACAAAACATCTGTTCAACACAGGCTATTTAGTTGAAAAAGAAACGGCAATTCGTGGAAATTCGGGCATTCTCAAGCGGCAGCACGTAGAGATTTCAGCAGCACTTCGCCAATCGCTGCGGGCTGCAGTTTGCGGCTTTTTTCAAGTCCAGCGAATACGTGACTGACTGGAACAAGCACGGTCTGGGCAATTGTGGCCACAACCGTGTTCCATGGACTGACGCGAATGCTTTCTGCCAGTGACTGACTCATCAGGCTGCGCTGCAGGGCGACAGTCTTGAGTATCAGCTTCCCACGGAAGCTCAATGGGAGTACGCAGCGCGAGCGGGTACGGAAACGTGTTACATCAGCGGCAACGAGGCTCTCAGTCTGCACAAATTTGGCAATGTGCAGGATGCCAGCTTCGAAGTGGAATTCGCGAGAATTGATTTTGAACGTAATCCCGGCTTTGGATTCATCGACAACAATGTATTCACGGCTGTCTGCGGCTCGTACAGCGCCAACTCGTTCGGCCTGTACGACATGCATGGAAATGTCTGGGAATGGTGTCGTGATCGCTACAGCGACCGGTACTATGCCCAGTCGCCAGCAGCTGATCCGTCCGGGCCAGTTGAGGGCGACACCAGAGTCCTGCGAGGTGGCTCATGGAACGATGCTCTGTGGTTTGGGCGCAGTGCATTCCGCACCAGTCGAAATCCCGCCGGCCGCTGCAACGTTGCCGGCTTCCGCGTCGTCATCCAGAGCGACGCGGCAGCCAGCCAGAAGAGTCAATGACTAGCCTCGCGATTTTCTCGCTGGCGCACCCACTTCAGAGATGATCTGCTTCAGCTTCTGACCGCGAGCAGTTCTGGGGATGCCTTCAACCTCCTCGGGCACGACATCGACCAGAGATCCCAGTCGCTCGGCGTCGAAAAACTGACGGAAGCTATGGCGAATACTGGCCGCCACGGCTGGGCCGTCGGTGCCGGGTGACTTCACAAAACGAATCCGCAGCTGGTTCCGCTGTGTCTGAATCACCTGCCATTGGCGGATCCCAAAGATCGGATACATCTGAGCCTGAAACGACGGCGGAGAATACGACACAAAATCGGCCGGCCCGCGTTCCAGCCACAGCATTTCGTCACTGCGACCTTCCAGCTGAATGGTGGGCAGCGGCGAGCCGCAGCTGCAGGCAGTTGTCTGCCACGAAATCGAATCCGTCAGGCGAAAGCGAATAATTGGCTGAAACTGATTCACAAGATTCGTCAACAACGTCTGACAGGATTTCACACCCGGCGGCACCAGCTGGTCATTTTCGTCCACAGCCTCCAGAATCACGTAGTCACTGTTGACGTGCATCTGCCCGGCACGGCACTCGTTCCCCAGTACGCTGCATTCTGTAGAACCGTACTGAGAAGTGACCACAGCCGGCGCAAAAACTCGTTCAACAGCCGCTCTGCCGGCCTTCGAAAACCCTTCACTGCCCGATGAGATGAACTCAGGACGAATCTGCAATGCTCCGTCATCCGCCTGATACGCCAGCAGCTCCAGCATACTGGCATAGCCGTGCACATAGTCAGGCTGGAAGTCATTGAGGCCTCGCACAATTTCACCAATCGGATCTTCCGACGGAAACAGGCGAATCTCAGCCATGCGACCGCTTTGCTGTTTTCCCAGCAGGCAGGTTTGGGTCGAGATGCAGCCGGAGAGGCGGGTCACCACGAAGGCCATTTTGTAGGGGCGTCTGATGAACCGTCGGACGTGTTTCCAGGCAAGTCGGTCGCGAAAGGTTCGCGCAAATACGACCGCACGCTGAATTTCCACGGAACGATGATCATTCAGAAAATAGCCCGGCTCACCGGTCGTACCGCTGGTCTGGGACACCATCCAGCGGTTCCGCACGCGGGCCACCTTGCCTGGCTCTGACTGAGCGGCATCCCGAGCCTCAGACAATGTGATCCGAGCACCGCAGACCGTATCCGCGAAATTATCCATCATTTCCCGCACATCAACCGGGCGAATTTGCTGCAGCTGCTGGAGTGGCGAGGCAGCCGGAACGATGCGGCGGGCGTTGAACGGACTGTGCTGCGCGGCATGCTGCAGCAGCCGGCGCAGTCGCCGCTGCTGTATCCGCTGAATCGCCGCAGGACTGGCAAATCGTTCGCGAAAAAGTGCTTCTGCCAGTGATGAAAGAAAGTACGCAGAGGGCATTTGCAGAATCCTTCCCTGAACCGGTGAACATTCCGGTAGCTCAGGATTCTACAAAACCCGATGAGGGCAAAAAACCCCAGTAAAAAAAATGCTGCCGGTGGCAGATGGGGAGTGTTGTTTTGAACATTGAGCGAAATGAGCAGTAAATAACCAATAGTTTGGCCTCAAAAAACCGGGGTTTGCGGCTCAGGACAGCCTCAAGGTTTGGTTTTGACGCTGGCAATGCTGGACCAGGCCGAGTTGCCGCCGCTGTTCCACGCTCGAACTCGGAAATAGTACCGAGTATTTGCCACCAATCCGGTGGCGGACCATGCCTGTATCTTGGGGCCCAACATTGCGACCTGCGTGAAATTGATGCCGTCCAGCGAGCGTTCAATCAAGAATCCGGATTCGTTGCTGGATTTATCCAGCCATGACAGGTTGATCTGAGTTCTGGAGCTGGCGGTTAGTTTCAGCGTGGTGGGAGCAGCGGGGACAGGCACGACGATCGTGACGGTGGCGGTGCCCGAGATCGCGCCACTGGCAGCCCGGACCACTGAGGTTCCCGCAGTGGCCGGTGCTGTGAACAGCCCTGCCGAACTGATGGAGCCTCCGCCGCTGCTGACCGACCACACAAACGCGGGCTGACTCACCAACGCGTTACCGAACTGATCCTTCGCTGTCGCAGCGAATTGCTTCGTGGTGCCGGTATTGATGGTGACCGTTGCCGGAGTCACCGTGATCGAGGTCAGTGTCTGGCTGACGGTAACAGTGACATCACTGCTGGTGTTCAGGGATCCGTCCGAGATCGTGGCTCGCAGGGTGTATGTTCCACTGGCCCCAAAGGTGGCGATCACATTTTTTGCGGCATTTGTGCTGTTGGCAGAGAATGTGACGGGGGCCGGCGGAGTTCCCACAGCGGACCACGTGTACTTCAGCAGCGATTCTCCGCCGTCATCAGCCCCCAGCACGCTCAGGTTCACTGTCGTGCCGGTGACGGGGTTCTGCGAGGCGGTGGCAGGTGAAGCGACGGTCGGGGCACCATTGATATTTGTCAGTCCAACGATTCGCAGAGTCGTGACGCTGAAGGCGGGCAGTGTATATGAGAAGCTTTGGGGGAGTTGAGATTGTCGTGCTGCCGGCAGACTGCGGCAGCGCGCTGCCACCGGTCAGCTGAAATGCCGATACGGTCGCTCCCGACAGGACACCTGCCAGATTCATCACAGAAGACAGGGGCGCATTGGTTTTGTTGATGGCCACCACGATCATTTCGTTGGCGTTGGCGGAATACAGGCTGGCATAGACGGACGAGCCGGCGATGTCATCGGTGGTGGCCCGAATTGAAACATCCCCGAATGTGCCATTCGCGCCATCAAAGTTGCGAAACATCCGGAAACCGCCCTGAATGAATGTCTCGTTGGAAGCCAGCGCCCACGAGTTTGCCGCGAAAACACCTTCACGCCCAAAAATACCCAACACATCGGCCTGAGCAATTCCGCCGGAGATATGACCGCCGCCGCCATAGTTGTACTCGGTGATTGCCAGTTTGGTGCCGGCGTAGTTCTGAGTAATCTTGTCGCGCATCCGCGGCAGCAGTCGAATGGGGCCCAGCGTTGACCATTGAGTAATCCAGGTGGTTTCTGTGTACGTCGGATCCCAGAGTGAACGGGGTGCCTGCAGTCGCGCGGCGACCACCGCGTCGGAAGTATCCGAGCCGGTAATTCGAATGCCGCCGCCCGTAGCTTCCGGATACCAGTGCATGTCCAGCACCACCACCAGCCGATGCCCATACGTAGCCTCAGCCTGTGCCAGCTGCTGCAGGTAATACGCCTGAAAGTCGCGCCCGCCGGCATCCGGTGCATTCTGCAGATTCACGTATCCATTCCAGCCATAATTCACCGGCCCGAAGATCTGGCTGCCGGGAGCCACGTCTTTGATGGCATCCGCAAAGGAAATCGTTTTGGAAATCATCTCGGCATAGGTGGTGGCAGCCGGGTGCACTTCAGCATGAGTCGAGGCCCAAAGATCCGGCTCATTATCCAGCGAAAAGAAAATCGGGCGGTTCGGATCTGTTTGTCCTGCCGGAAAGGTGGTGTTCACCCAGTTGACGAATTCATCCTGGTAGACGAACGCGTCTGTGGTGTCGGGAGTCAGCGAGAATGGCGTGCCTTTGGCCGGCACTTCCTGTCGAAATCGCGTTTGCAGATAATTCGTGCGGCTGTTCCGCACATCCCCGCCCCCATTTTTGTCAGCAGCCACGTATCCGTTGATGAGGATCGTTACCAGTGCACCAGCATTTCACGACGCCGCATTCTGCAGGATTGGTATGACGGCTCCGCCCGGCGTATCACCCCCGCCCAGAGAAGCATCATTCTGGAAGTACCAGTCGCTGACCGCGTTTGAAGCGTTGTTTTCCCAGTTATAGGCGGTCCAGCGGTTGCCACCCAAACGCGTGAATGTGGCGTTGGCGTAATTGCCGTCAAGACTTTGATTCACACCGTAGACAAATTTCGAAATCGGGCGACTGTCCTGCTGCGGGTCAATTGAGAAGTTGACTGCCGCCAGCAGTCGGCGATCTTCAAGAAACTCGATCACCCGAGCGGAAATGGGCTGTGTACGACTGCGACGCCTGCGACCTGTGAACATAGTCCAGTCCCCGAAATCCGTGATGTGCTGATGTCCCTGACAGACAAAGGCCATGCGGATCCGGAGTCACGACAGCAAATTCGAATTTTTCGGACAGGTTCCCGTTCATTCCCTGCACAGTACACGGCACTATCACTCGGTGATTCAGTGCATCGAGTGCAGACCAATCAGATTGCCCTCTGTGTCGATCACCATCGCACAATACCCATATTCACCAATCGCCATCTTCTTCTGACTGACAGTACCGCCGGACTGAGCCGCACGGGCAGCCTCCACCCCGCAGTCTTCACAGCCAAAATACACAACAGTTCCGCCGGAACCGGGTGCACACCCGGGCATACGCACAAGAGCACCGCCAGCCCCATACTGAGTCATACCCGCGTCCGGATCGACGGGAAAAAACCACATTTCGATTTCCATGTCGGGACCCGGAGCCGGTGCTTTTCTGAGCTGCACCCCCAGCATCGCCTCGTAGAAAGCACGAGCTCGCTCCATGTCCTGCACGTAAATCTCAAAATGCACCACGGGATTGCTTCGCATGATTTCGCTCTGGGATGTTTTCTGAATGATCCGGAGTGCCAAAATCATACAGTGCAGGTTGCTTCCTTCGCCAGCAAGAGCGTGTCGGCACCCTTGAGCCAGCCGAAAAAGCCTGGCGGTGTGAGCCAGCAGCCCCCCCCCTTGTTGCTACGACTGACCGGCAGACTCCCGCTCAGCATCCCGCAGTCTTCGCCGCGCTGCATGGCGACGCTGCCGCATACCCAGCAACAGATCCAGCAGACCCGCATATCGCATCGTGCGATCAACGTACTTCTCAAGCACATAGAACAGAAAGTAATAAAACCGACTGGCAGACCAGATCAGCAGGACCAGCAGCAGAACCGTCTTTGGATCGGGAGACTGCGCAATCAGAATTGTGCTGCAGTTCAGGACACTCGCACAAACTGTTCTTCCAGCTTCGTCTGCGACACGCTGATTGCAGTTCCCAGTTTCTGGGCGAACAACTGCACCCGGAACTCTTCAATCATCCAGCGCAGGTGTTCCAGCATCGGATCGACTCGCTGCTGCCGCTGATGCTCACGCCGCTTTTGTTCATACTTCATCAGCCACGGCTGCAGCTCGACCTCCAGCGACATCTCTGTGCGTAATCCCCCCGAGCCGAGGCGGATCAGTCGCTGCCGGATAGCCGCCAGATACCGCGGAAACTGAATCAGCCACGGCCACGGTGTGACGGCGAGGAAGTCGGGAGTCATCAATCCGGCAAGCTGCTGCTGCAGACTTTTCACGAGCGGCTCCCAGCCGGGACCTTTCGCCAGCTCCAGCGCGGCGCGAGTTTCGTGGTATTGCTGAAACACGACAGGCAGAAACTGAGTCAGTTCCTGAGCCGCCACGGGCAAACGATCGCGCCCCTGCCGCAGCGACGCTTCAAATGCATGCTTCGTGCGAGGCAGCTGACTGTCAGCCAGCCAGGCACGATCTGTCATCAGCAGCGCGACACTGCTGGTGAATTCCAGTCCCTTGACCGTGGTGGCCAGAACTCGCGTCTTCGTAATCTGCGGGAGATTGCCGACCTGCGTCAGGATCCGCTTCTTTTCTACCAGCAGAAACAGCTTTCGCAGCCCGTTCCGCAGCTGCCGTCGGGCGTCTTCCGGGGTCTGGCAGAGCATCAGCGCTACTGTTTCTCCATCATCACGCAGCGCCGGAAATGCTCGCAGCGACATGCCGGCTCGCACAATCTCAATATGCTCCGGAATATCAAAAAAGTCCCAGCCCCTAAATCCGGTCCGCAGCCACTGCGATTCTTCTGCCGTCGGCCCCACGGCAGCCGCACGACGATCGGCTTCGCTGGCCGCCCGGGTGGCTCGCTCCGCCAGCGTCGCGCGCAGCAGTTTCAAATCCCGCCCCTCAATCAGCGTCTTTTTCTGATCGTCAAGCACTCGAATGTTGAACTTCAAATGATCGGGGATCTGGCTGGCATCAAAGTCCTGCGCCGAGATACGCTCGCCCGAAAGCTGCCCCAGTCGGACAGCCACACTGTGCAGGAAATCGCCACGCCCGAATTCCAAATCTGATGCCACCAGCCGCGCGGAATCCGGTGCCGGCACGAAATGCCTTCTCAGCGACTTGGGCAGCGCCCGAATCAAAGCCAGCACCTTCTGCTCAAGCAGCCCCGGTACAAGCCAGTCCAGTCGCGATTCCGTCAACTGCGGCAAACCCTCCAGCGGCAGACTCACTGTCACGCCGTCAGCTTCCTGGCCGGGATCCAGCTGATAACTGAGCGGCAGATGCATGGCACCGAACTGAGCAGATTCCGGAAACAGTGCGACCTGCTGCTGCCGCTGGGCTTCATCAGCAAACTGGTTGATGTCAAACTGCAGCAGCCGAGGCAGGCGACTGTGAGTTCTTTGATACCAGCGGCGCAGGCGATCCCGATCTGTGCATTCAGCCGGAATCTGCGATGCGTAAAATTCGAACAGGACTTCGTCCCCAGGCAGCAGATGATGCGATCGCATCTTCGCCTGCAGCTCCTTTAACTGCTGCAGCACCGAAACGTTGTGCTGCAAAAACGGAAACTCGTGCCCCCAGCCGCGGCGCTGCGGACGCTTCGGACTGGCAGCAGCCTTCCCCGGTCGGACACGCGCACTTCCGCGAGTCAGGGCGTCCTCTTCATCCGCATAGTCGTCAAGCTGCTCAGGGGGACCTGCCCCGTCAGATAACTCACCGTACAGCAATCCCAGTTCTACCAGTCCGTGCTGAATCAGCATCTCACGAGATTTCACGGGGTCGATGCGAGCCAGCGTGACACGCCGCCGGCTGACGACCGGAAGCCCCCACAAACTGACCTTCTCATAAATCATCACATTGCCGGCCTGCGGATCCCAGTGCGGTTCGAAGTATTCGCGGCTGACCAGATGCCCGGCCAGCGGTTCGATCCATTCGGGCTGAATGCGAGCGATCGTGCGAGCGTAACGGCGGGTTGTTTCGACCAGTTCGGCTGCCACAAACCACTTTGCACCTTTGGGAGCCAGTGCAGAACCGGGCCAGAGCGCCAGTCGACTGCCTCCGGCACCAGCAAACTCGCCCTCCGGAGTCTGCATGGCAATATTCGGCAGCAGGCCGGTCAGCAGTGCCTTATGCGTGGCCGCAAAATCGTTATGCCGCTGCTCTGCCAGGGACTTTTCCGGATGCTGCCGCTGTTTGGCCAGTGCCTTCGCAGCCTGCTGTATGGCCGGGTCATCGCTGTCCTCCAGCAGCTCCCGCAGCTGTGTGTGCACATCAACCCATTCCCGCATCCGCAGCCACGACAGAAAATGCTGCTGACACCATTTTCGCAACTGACTATTGGACAGCGTCCGCTGCTTTTCATGCCACGCATCCCAGAGATTCAGGATGGTCAGAAAATCCGAATCGCGGTTGAAGAATTTCCGATGGGCTTCATCGGCAGCCTGCTGTTTTTCCAGCGGACGTTCACGCGGATCCTGACATTCCAGAAATGCGGCAATTGCGAGAACTTCCGGCAGCGCATGCACCTCCACGGCCGCCAGAATCATGCGGGCAATCGCCGGATCCACCGGCAAAGTCGACATACGCCGCCCGATGTCTGTCAGATCGCCGGCCTGCGGTGATCGCTTTGCAGAGCCGGGAGCAGCGGCGGGAGTTCGCGGAGCGGCAGAATTCTGCGACGCCGCTTTTAGCGAAGCGGCAGGCTGGTCTGTATCAGCTGCCGGTTCCGTCTGCTCCGCAGCACTGTCACTGCGGGCAGCAGCAGCTTCCGCCTCGGTCACAATGGCCCCCAGTTCCTCCAGCGTGCGATAGCCTTCGCGAATCACGGAGACTTTGGGAGGATCGAGGAAGGGGAAGTCTTCCAGATTGCCGAGCTTCAGACTGAGCGTTCTGAGGATGACAGCAGCCAGATTCGTGCGCTGAATTTCGGGGGCCGTGAAGGCCTCACGAGTATTGTAGTCGGCCTGACTGTACAGCCGGATGCAGATGCCCGGGCCCACGCGACCACAACGCCCGGCCCGCTGATTGGCCGAAGCCTGCGACACCGGCTCAACCGGCAGCCGCTGCATGCGGGAACGGGCTGAATAGCGGCTGATCCGCGCGGTGCCTGTGTCCACAACTGCTCGAATGCCGGGAACTGTCAGCGAGGATTCAGCGACGTTGGTGGCCAGCACAATCCGTCGCTGCGGACTGGAGGCGAAGACGCGAGTCTGCTCTTCCATCGAGAGACGGCCGAACAGCGGAACGATCTCCGTCGATCGCTCGGGCAAATCACCCGGCAGACGGCGCCCTCCCAGTACCTTCGCAGCCTCGCGTATATCGCGTTCTGTGGGCAGGAACACCAGAATGTCGCCGTTATTCTCACGAGCCAACTCGTGTACTGCATTGGCGACGCCGTCCATCCAGTCACGAGGCTCCTGGTCTTCATCCTCGGCAGACTGCGGTTCGTCCAGTGGCCTGTAGCGAATCTCCACGGGCCACGTTCTGCCCGAAATCTGCAGTACAGGAGCAGGCCGGCCGGCAGTACCAAAATGGTCGGCAAATCGAGCCGCATCGATGGTGGCCGATGTGATGATCAGTTTCAGATCACGACGTCGCGGCAGCAGACGTTTCAAATACCCCAGCAGAAAATCAATGTTCAGAGAACGCTCGTGAGCTTCATCCACGATGATCGTGTCGTACTGGTCAAGATACCGATCATTTTGCGTTTCAGCCAGCAGAATGCCGTCTGTCATCAGACGAATGCGAGTCAGCGGACCACTGCTGTCGGTAAAGCGAATGCGATAACCGACTTCCTGCCCCAGTTTGCAGCCCAGCTCTTCAGCGACACGAGCCGCCACGGAGCGAGCGGCGATACGGCGAGGCTGCGTGTGTCCGATTACACCGGCAATCCCGCGGCCCATTTCAGTCAGAATTTTGGGCAGCTGAGTAGACTTGCCCGAGCCCGTTTCGCCACACAGCACCACCACCTGACTGGCAGCGATTGTCTCCATCACTTCCTGGCGTCGCGCTACCACCGGGAGTTCCGAATCCCACTGCAGCTGCGGTCGCCACGCCGCCCGGTGCTGCTTTCGCTGCAGGCTGCGGTTCAGCTGCCCCTGCAGTTTTTCCATCAGCCGATCAAACGGACGACCAGCTTTTTCCGCAGCCGTAATGCTGCGCAGCAGCTGGCGCATGCCAAACTGGTCCGCATGCATGGCATCGGATATTTTTCGTTCCAGATCTTTGAACGCCGACATGCAGTGAACCGGAGAAAAGCCAGAGGACACGTGATCAGGCGACAGAATACACAAGATCGGGCTGGTGCGCCAGTCAGGTCAGCGGAGTTTTTGAAAGCACGAATTGAGCCGGGCGTGGTGACAGAGTTCGCGGCGCACCGAGGCCGATCGGTGCGGTAGTTCGCGCAGCTGTGCAAATCGCGGAAAACTTTGGCCGCGCGTCGGTCAACAAAGTAGCAAACGGAGTTTGCAAAAGGCTTTGGAAGATCCCCACAGCTCACGGTTTCGCCGCGGCAGCCAGTGATCTGGAAAGCGTGGCCCAGGTGCTGGAGATGGCTTTCCGAGCGTCATAGTCGGGCTGGCCGGATACCTGGCCACTGACTTCCACACAGACCGGTCCGGGATACCGTAACTGCCGCAGCAGGCGGAAATACTGCACATAATCGGTACGGCCCTCGCCGGGCAGCAAGAACCGGAATTTACCGGCATCACCGCTGGTGTCTTTGACGTGGATGAAACGCGTTCGCGGCAGCAGTTCGGTCAGAGTCGCCTGCAGATCCAGCCCCTGCAGCTCAAAATGACTGAAGTCATAGGCTGCCTGAATCGCAGTCGAACCACATTCCTGCAGCAGCCACAACAGTCTGGCCGGCGAGTTCATGGCACTGCCAACATGTGCCTTGATCGCCAGCACAACCTGCTCTCGCTCAGCAGCCTCCGCCCAGCCCCGCAGTCGCTGCAGCATCCCTGATTTCTGCTCGTCCCACTTCGCCGGACTACCCCCGACAACGGTCTCCAGGATGGGCGGACGGTTCGGCACGAGATCACGCCCAAGCGATGCGGCTGCGGCAATGGTCCGCAGCGATGACTGCTGCGTGGCCTCATCACACACCAGCGGAATCTGAATCATCAGACAGGGCAATGACAGATGCAACTCCTGCAGCCGTTCGGCAGTTGCCTTGCGAGCCGCCAGGTCGAACACCGACGGTTCCGTTGGAAAACCAGGGTTCAGACAGAATTCGACATGCTGAAATCCGGCGGTCGCACAGGCCTGCAGCGATTCATCCAGCGACAGCTGTTTCGTGCCGTACAGACTGAAACCCAGACTGATACTGTCCCCAGCCTGCGACTCATCCGCCCGGGACGACAGCGCGGCAGTCACCCGAGCCCCGGCAGCCAGTGCGGGCAGAGCCATTGCTGAGTGCAAAAAACGTCTTCGCTGCAACAATGCAGCATCGCTGTTCCGGCTCATGTTACATCCCCTGTATCCAGCAACTGAATCACATGCCGCACCTGATACGGACGCTGCACCAGCCCCGTCCGCCCCGCTGACTGCCACTGCATCATGCACACATGATTGCTGGTGGCCAAAATCACAGGATCCCCGGCCGCTGTATTCAGGAACTGCGATTTGATTCTCAGAATCTGCTGAGCATTCTCGGGCTGCTGCATGTTGTAAACTCCGCCCGAACCACAGCAGTCACGCGCCTGCGGAGCCAGCTCCCAACGATAACCTGTGGCATTCAGCACAGACTGCGGTATGCCCGGCAGCTTCTGCCCATGCACCAGATGACACGGCAGATCAACGTAAACGCGAGCGGTTTCCGGACGCGGCGAACAGGGTTGCACCCCCACCTCGCCCAAAAAGTCCAGCACATCCCGCACCGGCAGCGCGCCGCCAAGCGACTTCATTGTCGACAGACCGCAACCCGACGAATTGGCCACAACCGCATCCACGTCGGCAGCCAAAAACGCCTGCCGACTGGCCCCCCGCAACTGCTCAACATCCGACAGCCCCAGATGCTCGTGAACCGCACCGCAGCATCCCTGCTGCTCAGGAACCACCACCTGCACATTGTTTCGGATCAGCACTCGCACTGTGGCAAAATTGATTTCGCGGAAGACAGCTTCCATCAGACAGCCCGTCAGCAGCGCGACACGAGGCCCCGTGGGGCGGTGCCGAGCCATCAGCCGGGCAGCGTAAGCAGCCGTCGATTCCAGCACCGCCGGCTTGCCGGCAAACACCAGGCGGTGCGGCAGGACGCCGGCCCGCCGCAACATTCGCACGGGCAGCGCTGCCAGCGAAAACAATCGCGGTCGCGCCGCCAGCCAGGCTGCCAGCCGCAACGGAAGCGGCGGCAGATGCCGCCCATTCGCCACATGCTGATGACGCACCTCTTCCAAAATTTCACCGTACGGCACCTTAGCCGGACAGGCCGGCTCACAGGCCAGACAGCCGACACACTCCTGAGTATACCTGACCGTCCACCAGTCCGGGTCCAGACGCCCCTGGGCCTCCTGACGCCACAATCGCAGACGGCCCCGCGGCGAATTGTTCTCATCCCCCGTCTGCTGGTATGTCGGACACACCTCCAGACAAAATCCACAGTGCACGCAACTGGTGAGCAGTGCGGATGAGGCATCCAGGACGGGCAATCCCGGGACCGATACATTCTGAGCAGTCTCAGGCTTTTTCATGGTTGCTGAAACTCCTCCAGCAGGATTCTTCGCCAGGTACTCTCTGCCACGACACCGGCCCGCTGCGACTGATGCCGGCCAGACCAGTCACCACCCGTCTGCTCAAGCTGCTGCCGCAGTTCGGCGTCAGGCTCCAGACTGCCAGCCTCGGCCCCGTACACATGCAAAACACCCAAAGCCACAATCTGCACGATCCGCAGCCCCGGTCGACACAGCAGATGCTCGGCCACTGCCCCAGCCTCACCCGGCAAAACTCGGACCGTCAGATCCGGCAGTCCATCGACCAATTCGGCAGACAGTTCAGGCAGCCACTGCAGCCGCTGCTGCTGAGCCACCGATCGCAGTTCATTTTCAAAGACCACCACTTCATCCGGCGGGCAGTTCCAGGCAACTCGCAGCACAGCCTGCTCAACCCCCGACTGCCGGATGACATCAATCGCATCAAACCAGTGCAGCCAGTCTCGATCCACCAGCATTCTGGCAGCCGCAGTGACCGCCTGCGAACTTCCCGCGAGCTGCACGACTCGCGAAACTCCGCAGTCCGGACGCAATCGCACCACGAAATCAACCGGCTCACCAAAATCCGCTTCAGCGTGCAGCAGAAAGCGGAACAGATCGTAGCCGGTAGTCGACTTCACAACCCGCTCGCCAATGCGCACAACACGACCGCCCGGCAGTCGCCAGTTCATACCACAGATGTTGTCACAGAGTGCTCCGAAACGAGACGACATGGGAGCCCAGGCGCTGGCCTGCAACTGCTGAGCCAGACTGTGCTGGTCAGACAGCAGCAGCGGAAACCGAAAACCGGCCGCCTGCGCCAGCTGCTGCAGTGCCTGCGGACTGGCCGCAGCCGGAATGCAGGCAGTCCCGTCGACCTCATCGACGTACTCTGTAAACAGGGCGTCATCGCGAGTCTGAAATTTGTCGCTGCCACTGCCATGAACCGATTCAGCCGCTGGTTGACCGCAGGTCGCTCTGAAACTGCGAGCCCGAAAAACCTTCAGCGGATTCAACTGGTGCCCTGGATTGAAAATCCGCGGTACGGTGAGCTGCAGCCGCAGTGCCCGCTCGCCAAAGATCAGCGGCATGTAGGCTGTTTTGTCATTGCCGATGCCGTGTTCGCCGGACAACGTGCCACCCACCGCTACCACTCGCTGCATCAGCCGCCCGCTGATCGCCTCCACTCGCTCAATCTGCTCGGGCTGCCGTGAATCGAACAGAAAATTCGGATGCAGGTTTCCATCACCAGCATGAAACACGTTGATCACGGGCAACCCGGCCGCATCTGCTTCGTCATAGACCAGCTGCAAAATTTCCGCCAGAGCACGGCGAGGAATCACCGCATCCTGAACCAGAAAATCGGGGCTGAGCTGCCCCATCAGACCACCCGCGACTTTGCGCGCCTTCCACAGACTGTGTCGCGCAGCGGCATCATCACTGTAGTCCACGGCAGCAGCTCCGGACGCCCGCAGTACCTCGGCCACCGCTTCGGCCCGCTGATCCACCAGCTCCGGCGGACCGTCAATTTCCGTCACGATCAGAAAACAGTCCTGCGGCAGCCCCACCGCCAGCGGACTGTTCTCAACCATTGCCACATACCGCGGATCCATCAGTTCGATGGCCACCGGAAAGGACGAGTGCAGAGCGAGCGCCTGAACCGCACGTTCTGCCGTCTTCAGATCACGAAATGTGGCACGATAGGTCCAGCATTTGCGCGGACGCGGCACGACTCGCAGCCAAAACCTGGTAAAAGCGGCCAGAGTGCCTTCTGACCCCACCAGCAGCCGCTTCCAGTCGTCCCGCCAGGCACCACGGCCACCCGCCGGACCGCCGAACTGATGCACCGCACCATCCAGCAGTACTGCTTCAACTCCCAGCACGTAATTGCTGGTCACTCCATAACGAAAACAGTGGGCACCGCCGGCGTTCATGGCCACGTTACCACCCAGCGTGCAGACAGGACCACTGCTGGGATCGGGCGGGTAGAACAGACCATAAGGCGCAAGGGCTGCATCCAGCTGATTCAGGACGACGCCGGCTTCAACTTCGCAGCACAAATTGAGCGGGTCAATATTGCGGATGGCACGCAGGCCCGAGGTATGCACCAGCACGCCACCCTCAGCTGCCACCGGTCCTCCGGAAAGCGATGTGCCGGCACCGCGAATAGTCACGGGCACCTGCAATTGCGGCGCGGCACGCATCAGCTGCGTAAGCTCAGCCGCGTCAGCCGGCAGCACCACAGCCTGAGGACGGAAAGAACGATAACCGATGGCATCCGTGTCGTACCCCGCCAGCTGTGCCGGTGCAGTGAGCACACGGCCGCGGCGCACCAGTTGTTTCAGCTGGGTGTGCAGCGACTGGTCAGCATCAGCAAAACCAGAACGTTTTTCGTGTGGATTTTTCACAACAACTCGTCAGATTCGCGGAAAAAACGCAGATTCCAGAATGCCACGAAGCAATTTCACTTGACAGGCTCAGTCACTGAGTCTGTTGCGCAAAAATCTGTTCGGCCCGATTGAACAACACCCATGACGTCAAAATGTACTTGTGGCCGGACTTTGGCACATGGCCGCAGTGGGAATGAGTAAAGTAGGCCGGAGCGATCACCATGCGTCCGGCTCGCGGAGCAATCCGGACCTGCTGGTAGTGAAACTCGGTCTCTCCACCCACCTCCACGTCATTCAGATAAAACATGAACAGCAGCACGCGATGCAGTGCTTCGTTGTCACCGCCTTCCGGGTAAACTTCGCTGTGCACACACGGATAACCCCCGGCAGCCTGCTCATACCTTTGGGCATTGATCGGGCCGATGCGAAACAATCGCTGCAGCAGCAGCGGCAGCTGGGGTTCAGCGACTTCTGCAAAATTATCGATCGTCACACTGACAACTTCACCACTAACCGGGTGAGCCAGCTTCAGGCCCAGTCCGCTGATCATGGCCAGCGGATGCTTCTGCATGTAGTGCATGATACCGCGAGTCGTAGCCTGCATCACGGGTTTTGGCAGCGACCGAAATTCCGCTCGACCAGTCACATTGATGTCACGACTGCGTTTCTTCTGAGTATCAACCCCGCCACCGGTCTTGCCTGTGCTTTGATGCCGTGAACTGTCAAACGCCGCCAGCCACTGCTGACAGAGTTCCAGGTCCAGAGCATTGTCAATTACTTCAATCAGATGCGACATAGCAAACAGAATCCGCCGGCCGGCAAAGAAGAAAGATATTCGCAACCAAAGGCAGTTCCGGCATCCTGCCAAACACCGCACCGCAAAAACACCCGTACTGCCCGCCGTTTGTAGCGGATCTCGGTCCAAACGGACCTGTGTCCCCGTGCCAGCCGCAGACGTGTGTCCCCGGTGCCAGCCGCAGACCTGTGTCCCCGCTGCCAGCCGCAGACCTGTGTCCCCGCTGCCAGCCTGTGTCCCCGCTGCCAGCCTGTGTCCCCGCTGCCAGCCTGTGTCCCCGCTGCCAGCCGCAGACCTGTGTCCCCGGTGCCACCGGCGTCAGCCACGCGTGTTTTGCCACATTATCTCAGTGACAGGCGCGGTTCGCAAGCCGACAACCGCGAACGGGCGATGAGAGCCTGACCCACCCATGGTCACGAAGTCACGGGCAAGGACAAGGCGGCGGGGAAAAGCGCCACAAGACTTACAGGCCCCGTAATCGAGCTAACCACTACAGGCCCCACAAGCCTCACAGGCCCGATACGCCGTGCAGGCCACCACAGGCCACCACAGGCCACCACAGGCC
>Ga0169931_10003692_pt1 | contig 24183 bp, 25 predicted proteins | sample Kivu_15m_20L_FD_129675 | JGI IMG/M metagenome (GOLD analysis project Ga0169931, IMG submission 129675) | Freshwater microbial communities from Lake Kivu, Western Province, Rwanda to study Microbial Dark Matter (Phase II) - Kivu_15m_20L... | ecosystem: Environmental > Aquatic > Freshwater > Lake...
TACAACCTGTAACAAACCGGTTTTGGTGTATAGACTATTGTCAAATAGCTCTTCTGTTGTAGGAATACACAATTACAGGTATCATTAATCTCAAACCATGAAAATCACAGTTCTTTTACTCTCTACTGCAATACTCCTACAATATACGGAGGCCTTTGTTCCTTCGAGCCATGTCGTTCAATCACTACAAAGACAGCATCTAAATCACAAGCAGTCATCATCGTCATCAACATCTTTCATCTTACCAACATCACTACAAGCTGTCGACGATAAAGTAGAAGTACGAGAATATTTTAACAATGAAGGGTTCAATCGTTGGAATAAAATTTATTCTGAATCCGAGGAAGTGAATACTGTTCAACTGGATATTCGTAAGGGACATGATCAAACGATACAGAAAATTCTCAATTGGATACAACAAGATACAACAATTATTTCAGGAAAGACTGTATGTGATTGCGGTTGTGGAGTTGGAAGTTTAGCTATACCCTTGGCACAAATGGGTAAGTTGGTACAACCGATTGTTTATTTATTTGTATAGATCCTTTTTCCGTATCGCCAATTCAATATCAAATAATGGATGATGGGTCACTCATTCTCTTCTACTTTGTCATAATCATCATCTTTTCTTGTATTACAGGTGCCAAAGTGTCAGCAAGTGATATTTCAGATGCCATGGCAAAAGAAGCTGCTACACGTGCCAAGGCTGCGGGCATACGTAATGCGAAATTCTATACATCCGATCTAGAATCGGTAACGGGGAAGTATGATACAGTCACCTGTGTAGATGTAGCCATACATTATCCTACTGAAAAAATGAGTGAAATGATTCAACATTTATGTAGTTTAGCCAATCGTCGTGTCATTGTGAGCTTTGCACCGAAAACGTGGTATTATGTCTTGTTGAAAAAGATTGGTGAATTATTTCCTGGACCTTCCAAAACGACACGAGCATACCTACATGATGAAGAGGTGGTACGTCAAGCATTACGTGAAGCTGGTTTTGAGGTGCAACGAGAAGAAATGACTGCTACCAACTTTTATTTTTCACGTCTCTTGGAAGCAACACGTGTATAAAACATAAATGAATAAAATAAGACATACTTGACAGACAATCAAATATATATATGTTATCATATTTTACTTTTATAAAAATGGTTATGAATTAACTTTAGGAACGCTTTTTCAAGTACATTGAGTTAGTTCCTGAGACACTTTTTTTCCACTTTGCGATTGACACAAATACACACACACACATATATATATATATTCTTATAAAACCAATCAATCCTATTGTGCCTCATGCTTTATTCTTATTTGTTCGTTTTTCTTTTTAAATTGTTTCAAACAACATAAATTTCATCTTCTAAATCTAATTCTTCTGTAGCAGAAACAATACGACGTCTTTCCACACGTCGTTTGATAACAACACGTGCAACACTTGCACAAAAGATGAAAAGTATAGTTAATAAAAGTAAAAGAAAAATGATGAGTGCAATATGATGAGATGGTTTGGTAGGTCGTGATGATGTCGTTATTGTTCCATTGGTACTCGTACTATTGGTAGTTGAATTACAGAAGGTACCTAAAAATCCCACTTGACAAACACATTGATAGTTTCTATAGATATTTCCATATGGTGTGTATATCCATCAATATATGTATGCATAGGAGTTAAGGATGAGAAAAAAGATACAAAAAATAAACTCGAAAAACAAGAAGGAATCTTACGTTATATTTTGTTTTGAATCGAATAAACCTTTACAGGTTCCATGTACACCACAAGTCCTATTGGTCTTGGTATCGTTTGAGCATTGTAGAAAAAGATTGGTGTTGTTGAATGATGATGACGCTGATGATGAATTTGTGGTATTATTGGTTGCGGATTTATTTGCTGTACTCAAAGTTCTTTCACTAGTACTCACAAAAGGTATGGTCGACTCGTCGATAAACCATGCATGTTGTGGTGGCATGATTGTAAGTGCAAGGAAGAGTGAAAGATTATATACATGAGCTAAATAGAAGATCTGTAAACGAGTAAACAGGTTATGGCGAAGACTACATAGCATCATGTTGGACAATTTTGAAGTCTCCTCGTCTTGGCCTGCATTGAGATGCAGATTTTCTCTATTTTACCCCTATCTCTTTATGATTTTTCGATGCACGTCTGCTTTGCAGCAGCCGTGCTCTGAAAATCTGAAAAGCTCTGAATTCAAAATCTCACACACTCTTCTTATCATTCATTTACTTGTCAAACTACGATATCCTTTCCAGTCTTTGGGACAAATCCACTGTCGGGATTCCATATAGTTCAATATTATTTGACTGGGTCCATCACCACCAACGTCATTCCCAGCCATCATTTCATTGGCCCGTTCTAAATTAACTCTTGATTCATTCCAGGATCCATTTAAATAAGCATTTAAACCTTGAGCATACATTTCTTTAAATTCATTTGTACTCCATCGACGTAATTGAATCAAATCAATGTCATTTTCCCATAAGGATACATCATATTCATCCGCTTGTTTATTTAAAACCTCTTCTAATTTCAAATTACTATATTTGGGAGTGCGTAATTGGGGAAACACTTGATTTTGAAATGTATCATAGGTGTATATCGGTGTAGGAATAGAACTACCCTTGACAGTAATCACATCAACCTTACGACAATATTGTTGTGCTTCCATGGTCATAATCTTTGTCATATTTAATAGAAACAACATCGTGTGAGTATGTATATCTACTAGCACATAATAAATAGGCAATTCATACAATGTCAACAACAAAGTACCACCACCACATACCTCATGAAATTGTTGTGTCATGAGTATAGCCAATTTAAATTGTTTACATGCTGCTTCCATACGTGCAGTCATGTTCACATGAGGAGAAAGATAGGTTGCATCCACTTTTTGAACTGAACCAACAGCACCTTCAATAGCCCAACCAGAATGTAATCCAAAACCCATTCGTACTCGAAAGTTGGTCGAAGAGTTTTCGTTGGATGATGCTGCAGCTGTAGCTGCAAATGCTAAACGTTTATCCGATCGATAACTTATTAATTGACGATCACGGTTGATTTCTACCAATACTTTTAGAAAACCAATTAGAGCTTTATCGGCCATGGAATCAAGACCTGTTGATTTATATAACAAGGAAATTGAAATCAGTGTACAATAAAGCTACAAAACCATGTATCTATGTTTCACGAAAAGTACATTTTACCTGGTATTCGCCGTAGATCGATCGTAGCTGAGGATCGAAGACTCCCCGTAAGTGAATTGTTCGAGTTGCGCTGGTTCTTCCGTATGTTTCCGGTTATACCTTCCAATTCTGTTTCATCGCCGATTCGCCATACCATAAGAAACGCATTACCCAAGTTCTTGTTACATAAACCACCCCATCTCGTTACTTCATCATGAACAATCCTGGCAATCGAATTAACAAACGTCATAATTTCATCCTCCAACTTTTCTGTACAATGATCAAAAGCGTGTATATCACAAAAACCAAATATTGCATATACGCGTTTTCCGGGTATCATCGTTTCGAGTGATCCTGGATTCTTTTCTTCAATAGTCATATTTTTGGATATAATTGCTGCACCTGCGATACCAAATCCTACCCGAAGTAGGCTGGTTATTTTCTGGATCGCATTATGGACTACATGAGTTTCATATGCACCGGAACGACTAGAAGTATCAAAATTATGACTTGCAAGTGGATCGGCAGCAACTGTATTAACCATCTCCATCATATTCTCGATAGGCGCCAGGACCAATACCTGTGCATCACTAGTGAATTGAATGGAGAGTGATATTAGCATAAAGACTACAAAGAGCGTTGTGTAGATTCCTGATTTGGCATTGTCTTCTAATGTATACTTGATATCAAACACTGATTCTACGCTATAGAAATATCCGCTAGGAGGATCATATTGACTGTAGTTCACGACTTTGATTTCCTCTTCCCGTAGTTGAGTCATCATCTCCTCGTTCTTGAAATCTAGTATCTCGCTTGAATTGCATCGTTGTGGCAATATTTTTAGACCGATCAGGAAGGGCTTCGATGAAATCTTGCTGGTCTTTAGTAAATCATCCATAAATCGAACGTAGTCTTTTGTTGAATCTATCAAATATTTACAATTGTCGATACCGGCATATAAATTTATAGACTGTAAAAAGGCAGTTGTTTTTCCTTCTTCGTCAAGACTCGGTGAACTTGTTAACAGGGGAACGATAGTGAGCATCAGTAACACTGCAACTATTACACGTCTTGTAATTATATCTGATAGTTCAGCACCCACTTTTGTTTGCTGCTGACTCGATGTCACTTTGTCTATGTAGGCATTAATATCCCGGCGATCAATATATCCATGTTCAACGAGTTGAGCGATATCTTCGATTATTTTTCTTTCACGTTTCCTTTGGGATGTAATTTTATATAGCTTAACAAGACGTATCAACCTCGCCATTCTGACTATCCGACCAGCCTTTACTCCCAGTCGACTTGCCTTCCCAGCTTCGGCTCCAACACTATTTCCTGAAAAAATATTGTTAGAGCTACTTGGCATCCATGCCAAGTCAGGTATCATAGCTACCAAACAGAGTAAATCAACCCAAAAGAAGAAATTGAACATGTATCCCTTAACTTTGAACAAGCCTTTGGAAAAGTCAGTCTTGACCCAACTGTTCAAAACAATATCAATTATAAATAATATAAAGCAGATCTCGAAGAGTACTGCAAAGCCATGGTCTGACGAAGGAGGAAACGCCAAAACTCGTATCCAATCCCCAAAGAGCACGAAAAGTGTTGCCAAAATGATGATGTCATCGTACTGTAATTTCGAATAGAAGACGTTGGTTCGGATTCAGGATATAATCAGAGACGGAAACAGTGCGCAATCGAGCCATGATAATCATACCTTTAGTTTCAACCCAGCCTTATCCAAAACCCAACGAAGTTTTTCTTTTAAAATCCTTAGAAAAAGGCGAAATCCATGCGACTCATTAACTCCATCGTTGTATTGCGCCGCAAGTTGTCTCAATGCACTGTGCTGCGATTTACTTTGCGCTGCTAATACTTCTTCTACTGAAAGTAATCCAGGGTCTGTGGATATTGTTCTTGTGGCGACTTCCATCATGTGTCCACTGAGCGCTTAAATCGAATTCTCAGAGACATCGCAACGAATAATTTACTATAGAAAGAGTGATGTGAGAGTAGAAAAAATAATTACATTACACTCGAGATTCAAAACTTTTACGACATTACAAAAAGGAGCAAAACTGAAATCAGAGACATCGCCATCTTTAGAATGTTAACATTGCATTAACCAGATCTCCTTGAGGAAGAATGTAAACAGCCTACTAGAGTAAATCTTAAGCTAAAACTGTTGAATTTTTTGATGAAAACGATATTGTGGAATAAACCTCTTCTTAAATTAATTCTTTGATTTATTTATTTCCAAATATTTGCTCTCCTTTATTATGCTGTGCTGATAGGCTCGTGCTGTAGATGACTTAGCATATCGCTATTTCGTCTCGATCATTCTCTTGGCTTTTCACCGCTTTGATAGAAGGCTTGTTTCACATAACGGCTCACTTCGTTCATGAGATCCTCACTCCAATCAAGAGCGAAGGGGTTCGACTCTAAATAGCGAGCGATGGTCCGTTCCACGAAATCTTTCGGTATATTTGTTTGCGATTGAGAGAAACCATCATGGTTGGCCTACCGTAATAGATTAGAAAATGACATTACTAGGATTAACATCGAATAGGACAAAAATAAGGACCTGATACTGACCATTGCATAGCGCTGGGTCAAAATCATTCTGAGTTTTCCTCTCTTTTCATTTTCACTCTCCCTTTTGGCTATTTGCAGTGCCTTTTCCTGTGCCCTCGACTTGATTGATACCATGGGTTGAAAACTTTAATGAAACGTCAAAACATTAAAGCATTATTTGATATAAAAATTTATACATTCATGATAAAACTCGCGAATCAAATTCAAGAAAAGAGCCCGGCTTTGAAAAAAAAAAACACTTGAAAAAGTTGACCTCTCGAATTCAAAACATAATATTTATTCACCGATGGAACACGCAAACTCATCGGCATCATATAAGTGGAAAGAGGACAAGGACTCAATTACACTTTCAATTCCTTTCGTCGGAAAGTCACTCAAAAGAACTGATCTTGTTACTTTTGATACACTTGTAAAGGTTTCACACCCACCGTACCGTTTAGAAATCAACCTAAAACATTCGATCAATGATACCTTGAGTAGGGCTACACTGAAAGATCAAACGCTAACAATATACCTTAGAAAGGAAGTCTCAGAACTCTGGGGAACATTAGAATTCCAAGGTACCAAAGAAGAATGTAAGGAACGACGAAGGATTTCTTTGTTGAAACGAGAAGAAAAGACCCAGCTTCGTCATCAAAATGCCGTTATGAAAAAAAGTGAAGAGCGACGATCTACAGTACAAAGTCAGGTTCGTGTCTTGATTCTCGAACTCATCATAATTTCGTTCAAATATCTAATAGACTAAAGGGTATAATGATGTCGTTTCCGTTTGCATATATGTATGGTAGATGACTCTTGAAAAGTTTGAACGTAAGCGCTTGGATGATATGAAAGCCTTACACAAGCAAAAGGCTGAAGATGAAGTGTACGAAACTCTTTCAAAATTGCCTATTTCTACGCTAACAAAGAAAGAGTTCTCTTCTCTCATACTCGAGTCGAAGGAAAATTCATCATTTTCCGATGGCTTTGATCTACCACCAGTAAGAACACGATCAATTGTTTCGATGACGAATACACCCCGATGGTTTCAGACACCCTCTCGTGAATCTACCGTAGAAAAGGAGGAGAAGTTTTTAGCAAAATATCCATCCTTGTTCACGAAAAACTTATCTTCCTCAGAAGAGAATCTTCCTTTGCAACTACAAGAAAAAGCAGGTATTTTTCACAAAAATAAAGACTATTTGTCGGCAATCAATGCGTACACTCCTTTACTCCAGTACAATGATTCAAAATTACACGCTTTGGTTCATCGATCCGAGTGCTATTTATGTATCGGCGATATTTCTGCCTGTATCAATGACTGTGAACGGTTGCTACAGGTAGTCCATGATGACAGGGAGCTAATGTCAGCCCAAAATGAAAACGCGAATCAATTAAGAGGCTCTATTTATGTACGAATAGCCCGTGCCTTTTGTCAATACAATACGACAACAACCAACTTTGATAAAGCCCTGGACTACCTGAAACTAGCCCAAGATAATTCACATGGTATGAAAATGGATCAATATATCTACAGGGTGAAGAATCTTCAATTGGCTCATCATGCAAAGAAGGATGGAGATACCATGGTTGAAATGGGTTGTAACGAGTCAGCAATAGTGAAATACCAAGAGGCTTTGTCTATCGATGGGACTTTCTTTACTGCAGCTGCAAACATGACCGCTGTCACCTTAACGTTGGGAAAATATGGGGAGTGCGTTGATTATTGCACTCAAGTCTTGGAATTATTTACGAAAGATATAAAGTGGTCCGAATCGGATGGTTGGTATATTCCTTCACCAGCATCGAAGATACGAGGGACGGTGATTGCGACGATAGAATCTCGAAGAAACGTTGCTCTCAAAGAACTTGCTCTAACTGAAGTTGGTCATTTAGAGAGCAATAACTCGACGAGATCTCTCGTATCTATCATGGGATGATAAAAGTATCGCATTGTAAAATGGCTTCGTCATCCAACCATTTTTGGTTACATGATGACTTGAGATCAGCCATACAATAATAAAGCTTAGTCTTAACATAAATGTAACATGCCTGTCCATACAAAAGCCCGGATATAATACAGTCGATTTAGATATCCCTGGATCAAAAGTTTGTCGCAATATTCTATAGCTTACCTAAGACTAGAGAATATACGGAGAACTTCTCTAGTCTTAGGTAAGCTACAAAAGTGTGATCCAGGGATATCTAAATCGACTGGAATATATCCGGGCTTTTGTATGGACAGGCATGTTACATTTATGTTGAGACTTAGAACTTATTAAAGTAGATAATTATGAACTCAATCTTTTTCCTCCTTCATCATCACGTTGGTGATGTCTCTAAGGAGAAGAACCAAACATTTGGAAGATAAATTTGCAACATTTTTACATATCGCTTTTATCTTTATCCAGATTTTTGAACGAAAACAGCATGACTAACACGCATTTCATACAGCAGAATAAGGCAGAAGCGTCAGAGCATACCTTTTTCCATTTACAGGTCATGTCTATTCTCATCGAGACGAATCTTGGAGACATTGTAGTCGATTTAGATATCCAAGGGTCACCACATTTATGTCGCAACCTTCTCAAGCTATCCAAGGCTAGATATTACTCCCAAACTTTGATTTACAACGTCCAACAAGGACGATTTTGCCAATGTGGGGATCAAAGGGGAGATGGAACTGGAGGGACATCCATCTATGGTTTATTGGATGCACACACCTTAGGACTGGATGATGTAACTAAAAGTTCCAAGAGATTTATCAAGTCAACTGGACGATTCCTGAATCTAGCTGAGTTAAGGGAAAAAGGACGTATGGTCGCGTCTGAAATGCAAGGAGTACATGATACTATAGGATCTCAATTTCTTATTACGATTGATTCAGGACCTGGAAGAGCGTTAGATGGGATTCTTAAGATTGATGATTTTGAAGGAGAAGAGTCCATGAGCCCCTTCCTTTCTTTGGGGAAGGTGGTAGAAGATGAAAAGAATGTTCTCGGGAAAATCAATGAGGCATATTGTGATCGAGAAGGGCGACCATATGCAGATATACGCATTGTGCGAATCTTTATTTTAGACGATCCCTTTGAAGATCCGAGCGGAATGGATGATTTGTTGAGAAAGAATGGAGTTGAACTGTTGAAAGAAGATGATGTAGAAGAAGAGGACAAAGTTTGTTCCCGTTGGCTTGCATCTGCATCTCCAAACTATGAACGTCCTTTGGTAGAAACAATTGAAGTCCGTATCCGAGCCGATCAAGTGAATGTGGCTGATGAGGAGAAAATGCGGAGAAAGGGAGAAAATGAAATGAAGGAGAAAGAAGCTCGCAGTCAAGCGGTCATTCTTGAAATGGTAGGGGACTTACCGTCTGCAGGTACGTTACTTTCATTGCAATTTGCAAAAGCATCATGACTTTTTTCATATGTTCGTCATTACACACTGAATCTCATCATTTTCATTTGTAAGATATAAAACCACCCGAAAACGTTTTATTCGTCTGTAAGCTCAACTCTGTGACGGAGGATGAGGATTTAGAGCTTATCTTTTCACGATTTGATCCAAATGCTCGAGCTGAAATCATTCGTGATCCAGATACCGGTCAATCACTGCAATACGCTTTTATTGAGTTCACTACACCCGAACAATGTAACGAAGCCTACTTCAAAATGAATAATACTCTTATTGACGATCGAAGGATCAAGGTAGACTTCTCTCAGAGTGTTGCGAAAATTTGGAATAAATACTCTCAAAGGCGTAGAGGTTCGTATGGTGGTATCCTTAGCCAACAACGTTTTCATGGTAACGGACAATCTCATGGACAGAAGCAGGAAAGCGCTCATATCAAAAAGCACACTAGTAGTCATAACAATCAATCAAGTAAAGGTCAAACAGCTACATATCACCAACCTCCATCCCATGATGTTGCTTCAAAGCTAAGAGATCGCAATTCTTCTGATGAGGATTATGAACGCCGGCACAATCATCAAAACCAGGAAGACCGAGATCGTGATCGAATACTGGGTCGCAGTCTATACAGAGAGCATCATAACGATAGAGATCGATTCGATGACATAAAGAAAAGACAATCATCAGTATCGCAAAACGGTCCTAACGAATCACAGGCTCATGACATGAAAGACAACAAAAATAGAAGTCATGATAAGAAATATGATGATCGAGAAAGAAAACGAAGACATAAAAATGAAGGGAGGTATCATGGAGACAGTGACGAGTCGAGTGACAGACGGAATCATAAACGTCACAAGTCTCATAAGAAACATAAGAAGAAACACAAGCATAGAAGTAGAAGTCGTAGCCCCAGTTAGATCACATTAAATCTACTTATTGTACTTAACTCAAAAGGAAATGTCATAAGATGATAATCTTATAGTTTAGAAAGAATGTGATAGTCTAAATTGTCGAAATGCTTCATCATTTTCATACTTCTTCAATTGTTTTTCACCCAAAGAGGTCATGGATTGTATCAGGATCGACAGGATAAATGTCAAGCCAACCATACTAATCCCCCACTGGAAGAATGATTTATAACCCGATATATTTCCGATGAAGGTACCTATCCAAAACATACCTTCACCGAAATAATTTGGATAGAGGATGTATTTATACAAACCTACATTACACCAACGTTTGCGATTGTGATTTCCATCCATACCTTTAAATGCAGCCTTTTGATAATCTGCGATGCTTTCTAGTAGTAGTCCCGAGACCTGTAATAGAATCCCAAGGGCAAGTCCCCAAGATCGATGCTCGTAACCTGTAATTGCATGTTGTATTCTAAAAACACATGGCATAGCCATGGCTGCATACAATGGAGAATAAGTCAACCAAGCCAATACTTTGGTATGGTAGGAAATGTTTCTATCCACATCAATCATTTTATAATGCCATTCCGGCCAACTTACAAATTCGCGGTGTAGGGAAAAGGCCATCAATCGAATAGCCCATAAAGCCACAAGGATGGAGGGAAGTTGGTCATAGATGTGGATTGGACTCGTGGAAAAATGGCTTACAGTTAATACCCCAACCATAACAAATAATATGGCATTGGCATATCCAAGAGTTACAAAATAAAGAAAGTTATAAAACCCCAGAGAAGATCCCGACAAGGCCATGGCACAAACAAATGCATAAGTCATTTTCGGTGACTCATTACTAACGACAGTCGCTTGCATCGTCACTTTGATGGATTCGTATGATGTTTGTAGGATGTGCATCATTTGATACAAGACAGAAGATACCATCTCTTGTTTCTTTAAGAAAGGTTCAAAGCGAATCCATAAATCTTTCCGATATTTATTCCATTGTTGTACACCCAAACTAAGGTGCTCCAACGAAGTTTGTGCCAAAGCTTTAAGACGAGATCGATGGATCCGTATGTATTCAGATGGAAGATGAGACTTTTCTGATAGTTTCTTTAGAACAGATATAGTTATATCTTTGGATAGGGTGATAGCGCTCCTTGTGATGGCTCGGAGCAGTGCCAAGTTCTTATTGTTATCGTCAGTGGCGCCAAGAGTATCATTTCCTCCACCTCGAATTTTTATAATCAGCCTATACCGACGGAATGATGCACATGCATACAACACTTGGGATGACAATGTTGTTATTATAAGTAGTGGTGTTAAAGGCTTCATGCATGGAAAAACGTATTATATGATATTAAAGAAACAGGATGATTTTTTTTTCTGAAAAGCTGCTCCTCGCTGCGCTGTAAAACTCGATGTCTTCATCCCAATCCTCATCAACTATGATCTATATACAACCTTAGCCATTTCTACAATAGATATCCGCAATGAACACCAGATTACAGTACTTTACTTTCTATATGAATAAAAATACCAATTCATGTTACCTCATTATTTTCGTTTTTACATTTATTTTCTTTTTCCTATATACATTTGAAATACTGCTACTACTGCTTCTATGACGAGGAATCACTTTTCTCGCTCCATGATCATCACCTTGATGCATACTGATCAAGGTTGAATAAAGACCTCCACTATCAACATTTTTATGACATTGTTCAAACCACGACATAAGAGGCGTTACTGGCAGCCGTTCCTGTTCTTCTTGGTCTTGTCGTATCTTGATGATTTGCTTCAATCGACTCTGTGCATGTTCCATTGCATTCCTTGAAATCTGCTGATTTTCCAATGTATCTGCAATTTTCTTGTCCATTTCTTGAGCGAGAATACTACACAACTCTTTGGATGCACTGATTCTTGGTACTATATTCGCCTTGGTATCATCATGGTTTTCAGTAGCATCCGGACATGTATCAGGGTAAAACTCTGATAGATCTAATCCTACAAAAGTAGCTTCGAATGTTTTGTTAGACATATGTTTGGAACAACATACATATACTCATTTATATATTCCGCGCTTCCACTGCTGATCTCCTGCTGATGTGTGGGGTGGTGGCTGGCTGGCTTTAGGGAGGCTGACTGCCCGGCTGCCCGTTGGATGTATGATGTGCACTGTACAGACTGTGGGATTCGCGCACCTCTAGTCTGTACTCTGTACGTAGGTACTGTCACACCCATTGATCTTTCCACCCTGTCAAAAAAAGTGGGTGCACCGTAGGGCGTACGTAGGGCGTAGGGAGTGGAGGACTACACAATACACACACCTTCACACTGCACACAGAACCAGAAAAAAGCCACGCTGGATAAAACTAGGACTACTAAGTATTGAACCCGGGGGTTGTATTTTCGCCGGTAGGTACTACTTTACGGATTTTTCGAGGGCGCGAGCCCGAGGAAAATCCGTAAAGTAGTACCGGCGAAAATACAACCCTAGTAGGTACGATACTTGTGTATCATCACGAGGGTGGATACGGCGCATACATACATACGTACCGTATGTGTCATGTATGCACCCGAGGGGTAATACAGTACTGTACTGTAGGGAGATAAAACCCACCTGATGTATTTACTTAAATGTACAGCACAGTAAATTGTCCCCAATTTATTCACAGCAATGGTCTTCTTCTGCACTTCCTTCAAGAGACAATTTTACTGTTCATTGAAATCGAATACTTCAAATTTTGACCATTCTCGAAAAAAAAGGCGATAGGTAGTATCGGAATCTCGAAAGACTGACCTTGTTCCATGAAAAAAGGCAGTAATGTTTACCGGCATGCTATTATTTCGTCCAATTTTAAGCCTAACATTGGTTTATCAACATAGATCTGACATGAGGAATAACAAGTTTATAGTCACGGTTTCTCAAGCCATACCCGTTATCCCGATGTCCAGAAGCTGGAATGTTCAACGATGTCTCTACTCTGATTCTGCAACATCACCAGATGCTTATGTATCTTCAAATAGTAGGGTATCGGAATACTGGGAACGTTTGGGAAGACCCTTATCAGTTCTTGCACCAATGGTTTCTCAATCGGATCTCCCGTTTCGACTATTATGCAGAAAGTATGGCGCTGACTTGTGCTTTACTCAAATGAACCACGCGCAAAACTTTGTGACATCGAAAAGCTTTCAAGACTCACAACTGGATGTATACAGGCTATCTGTAGAAGGCATCCAAATCCATGAAAGTGGATGGAATGCCCTAAAGGACATGGACTGGGATCGACTCGATTCGTTGAATCTACCCCTCCAAAGTCAACGCACAAATTATCGACAATTGTATGACAATCGGAACGATCCTCCACTCAAATACAAAAATAGATGGACGCAATATTACGAGGGAATTTCAGATGGAAAGAATAACAATAAATCACCACTTATTGTTCAAATAGCAGGTCATGATCCCATCATTATGTCAGAAGCTGCCAAAATAATTTTGCATAGAACTAATACCATCTCCGATGACTTTAAGTATTCCGGGGCTGTGAGTGGTGTTGACGTGAACTGTGGATGTCCTCAAGCTATTGCAAAATCAGGACGCTACGGAGCGTTTTTGATGGAAGAAAGCCCACATACTGTATGTGAAATTTTATCTCGCTTGAAAAAGGATTTACCTCATAACGTAGGTGTTAGTGTGAAAATAAGAATCCCAGAAGGTGGAAGTAAAACCACCGATGGAAAAAGGCTTCTTAAAGATCGAATTATTCGTATGATTGATTCGGGGTATGTATTCGTATTGTGCTTACATGGATCCTTATTGCAACTTTCATGCTGAATATTTATGATTGTACGTATAGCGTTGATCTTATCACCGTGCATGGGCGAACATTAAAAGAAAACAAGACGAAAACAAGGGAGTGTGATTGGGATGCAATAGCCTACGCTGTGCAGATATCTAGAGAGTATTCCGGGATAATAGATTATCCTTTAATTGCGAATGGAGGTATCGAATTTCCTTCAGATGTACGTAAACTGTTGGATCACACTGACGCTAGTGCTGTGATGTCGTCAGAAGGATTACTGGAAAACCCTGGTATATTCATGGAAGGAGCCGTTGATGATTCTGACTTGAGTCCAAAACAAATATTTCAGCGACAATTGATGTATTGCAATGATTATCTCGATTTATGTATGCTCTTTCCGCCACTTCCTTACTCGCTGGGAAAAGCTGGTGGATCATTTAATTGTATTCGTGGACACATTTTCAAATTGCTATACAGATATCTTGAAGATCACACTGATTTAAGAGATCTCTTAGGCCACCCGCGACAGACTACATCGATTACTGATACTCGTCGCATAATTACGGAGCTAAGTAGACGTTACTCTCATCTATCATCCGACGAAGCTTGGAGGGAACTTGCATCTTCAAATATTTCCAGCTCCTGGTATCGAAGGCATCGCGATGCTATTTCATTGGTGCATGTTCGCGAGAAATATTTATCTTCAACAATAAATTCCAACCTTGATGTAGATGAAAAGAAGCAGTTAATTTTGAACCGTATCAAAGCCCTTCAAAGACAGAATCGTCTCCGAACTAATTCGACTTTACTCTAATCATTTAGTCTGACTAAGTCCTTCAACAAGGAACACTTTCAATTTCATGTGGATCACAATTAGTGACACGAGTTCCTAGTAACGTTGAAGTTACGAGGAGATAAGCTGTTTGTAAATGTCAATACTCGTGGGGTTGTGCTATTGCCACATTTATTTCCAATTGAGTAGAATTTAATAGCTGAGCATCCCAAGATAGGATCTCTACCATACGCTGCAATTCCATTAATATACCATCCCCAACCTAGAGCCATTGAAAATTGGCTCCACCATTCTTCGCGATTCGAATGCATGGCAAAATGCATAGCTAAATACCAATGATGTAGGTGTAAATTGCTATTATTGAGAAAAGGCACAATAAATATGACCAATGTAATTGAAAACTCCACGGCTCGTTGAAACAAGGAGTGATCTTTAAATGAGACTCTAACATGAAAAAATATAAGGATTAAGACCACGAATCCAAAACATCCGAAATAGATATAAAGCTGCCATGGCCATACACATCTCATGTTGTAAATCGAAAACGAATTACGCATGAACCACACTGTACCGACCCAACTTGTGTAAATACAAGATATTATAATTGGGATGAGATGCGGAAAGAGACGATCTATTCCTTGACGTTGATAAAGTCTTCCGACTATATAAAACGCTATGCTATCCAACGTCACACTCGTCAAGTCATAAAGAAGAAAGCTTTGCACACTGTAGGATTTATCATTTTCCCAACCCTAAAAATACCAATACTAATGAGATAATGCGTTTCTTATAAGTAACTATCACTGGCAACGTAAAGGACTTACAATCCATCGTATAAAGGGAATGGTCAATAATATCAAGGAGTATGTCAAGATACAAAATTTGACAAGGCGAAATAGTTCGACGCTCACTATAAGGTTCATTCTCTGCAGAATAGTACTTTGAACCATATGATCGGGTATAATATTCATTGTCATGATATGAATTATTTGTTCACGAAAGGTCTTTATGGAGCTGTTTGGATTTTTCGATTCTCCACGATCATATATATCTATATTGGGTGCCATCGATTCTGAACTTGTTGTGAGAACCGTGACATCCAGAGTTTGTTCTAAACTCTCTATATCTTGTGGTTTGTTCTTTTGCATCATCCTTGTGTCTATTAATGTTACATTGTGACTTCACAGTTGATAATTCGACAATATCTGGCGAAACAATAAAAAGACATTTTCAAATTTTTTTCCAGCGTACTTTTCTAAGTGGAATAATTTCGGAGCTTGTTAAAGGAGAGTTTCGAAGTTATTTTAATAGGGCATAAACGTAAAAATACCATCATATATAAAAATGTTCTTTACTAAATTACAGTAGTAGTGGATTGTATGATAATCTAGCACCATATCTCTCTTCCTTTTATAAAAAAATTACTTCCAAACGTTAGACATCGGCTACTGCATCAGCAGTAGAGACATTTCCTTTTTCCATCTCTTGTGCCAATCGTTTGGCTCCTAATACAATACGATCCAGTACAGAACATAAATATCTTTTATTTTCTATTCGACTAGCAAACTTTTCACTTGTTAGTCGTAATTCTTTCTTTTCAACAATATATCGACTACCAACAATTTGAAAAAAGATTTGTTGTTCTAATTCGCTCTTGAGTGGTATATCTCGGAGTGATACTTTTAATGTGACCTTATATTCACTATTTTGTGTATAAGGTGGAAGCATAAGGCGTGGATAGCATGTAGTGCGGAATCGAAGTACATGTTCGGGTATACCAGATTTGAGTACAGGAATAGCTGTTTGTTGTTGGGAAAGATTAGATGTAGGATTATTATTTAATGTAGTTTGTCCCTTTTCTATTGATTCAAAGAAAGCACCAAATGGAGATATATAATTACTTGTGGATGACGATGTAGAAGCTGAATGCGTAGGAAAAACGGAACTATTCGTAAAGGATCGGATATTCGCGAGTGGTGTATCCTGCGATGAGCCGCATACTGTTGTTCGAAGTAAAGGAATTGGCTTCTTCAAAGCAACCGTGACACCGACATTTCGGATGAAAATTGGATTAAGTGCCATGTGTAGATTCTCTCGCGGAAGAAGCAAAGAATGGACTAGTTTAGGTAAGTGAGAGGACTGTTTCATGAATACTAACCTGTCGGTGTTGATGTTGGTTCCGGAGCAGCTCAGAAATCAACTGGAGCGGCGGACGAAGGTAGAGTGTACTTGATAAATATCATTACAGTATGCACGCCGTATGTAGAGGGTTCCAACGCTATGCACGATCAAGAGTGTTTTCGACTCTCTCCTTCGGCTTCACGCTTCACGCTTCACGGCTCTGCTGCGAGCGGTTGGCTGGGTTGGCTCCTTTTCCCACTCTGCTGTTTGCTGTTTCGCTGTTTCTCTTTATTTGCAGGAGCAGCTGACATACATTGTCATCAGTCTCAAAAGAAATGAGCACGGTCACTGTGATTCATTGTTGGAGTGCTCCTAGGTCTCGATCTACGGCTTTACTTTACTCCTTCGAGGCACGTGGGAAAGAATGTGTGGCTATTGATGAACCACTTTACAGGCGTTGGCTTATTGAAAAGGGTGAAAGTGTATCTCGTCCTTACACACAAGAAATCATTGAGGGAATTCCACATTCCAGTGTTAGTCCATCGGATCATTACAAATGGGTTCGAGAAAAGGCCTCCTTAAAACAACGCATTGATCACGCTTTAGAAAAACTAGAGAAGGATCATGTCATGCATGGTGGTGTTATCTTTATCAAACACATGGCAAAACATTCTTTTTTATTTGATTTGAATAAGGATTGTGAGGTTAGAGGAATTGATTTGGATGGAGATTTTGATTATGATTATAAATCCAAATTTACCATGGTTCATCGTCACTTGCTATTGATTCGGGATCCCGTGGCTATCCTTTCGTCATGGGATGCTGCATCTGAAGTTCATAATACTACTAGTCCAGATGAGGTGGGCATTGTCCCCCTTTTATCTATATACTCCACACTCTATGGAAGGCAAGATTATTGTTGTACTAACTCTCATCCAGTTGTGATTATAGATTCAGATCAACTTGCTGCAGATCCAGCCTTTACATTATGGCAGGCATGTAAAGAATTAAATATTCCCTACACAGAATCTATGTTATCTTGGAAGTCTGGCCCACATGATTGTGATGGTTGTTGGGCGCCATGGTGGTACTCCGATGCCCATAAGTCTAATGGATGGTTTGGTCATCCCAATTCCAACTCATCCTCTTCCTCCTCAAATGATGAAAATCAACAACTAGATATAAATTATCCACCTACGTATGTTCCCACTACTCGCAATTATAGGACATTAAATCCTAACCTGATGACAGCCTTACGATTATCTATACCTGCATATACAACATTAAAAGCACTATCACCAAATCATATCCAACAAAAGCTTACATCGGAAGAAATATACGAGGATGCTCGGAATCAGCATGTATTAGTATGGGTCGGAGCTCCGGGACGAGGACAAATTCTACCCCGAGACTTGGCATATATAAGTCCTTTTGATTCTGCTGTACAAGGTGGTGACGCTGTATGGGAAGGTATCCGTGTTTACAACGGCCGTCTTTTGTCTTTAGACGAACATATTCATCGATTGTTCAAATCTGCCAAGGCTTTGGGATTTTCCAATCTACATACCAAGGAAGAAATTGTTGAGGCTATTTTTCGTACTCTTGCAGTGAATGATATGCGTGATGGTGTACATATTCGTTTGACGCTAACGCGCGGTGAAAAATGTACCTCATCTATGAATCCTAAATTTAATGTTTACGGAACTACGTTGATTATTCTTCCGGAATGGAAACCTGTTGAGGTGAGACCAAGGTCAACAATTGCACAATAACGATTATGATTTTTTTAAATCGAGCAAAGCTAAACATTCATGATTTTGATTCTGTCTCTCTTACAGGGAAAAACAACGTACGATAACACCAAAGGTATATCGCTTATTACCTCAAGTGTACGGCGTAATTCACCCTCAACGATTGATTCTAAGGTTCATCATAATAATTTGATCAATAATATTTTGGCCAAAATTCAGGCCAATGTGTCAGGATCTGGTACGTTGTAAATATGTTTCTTGCATATATATGTGGTATTGTGACTTTGCCGAACTGAATCATATAAACAATCCTTTGCTACGATCAATAGCCGATGCCATCATGTTGGATCTTGATGGCTTTGTAAGTGAAACCAATGCGACGAATCTATTCATGGTCGAAGATGGTATTTTATATACCCCATCAGCGGATCATTGTCTTCCTGGGATCACAAGAGAAACAGTTTTGACGCTTGCACGAGAATTGGGCATATTATCGGTCCAACGTAGGATTTCATTGGCTGAATTTCATACGGCCGAAGAAGTTTTTACAACTGGAACTATGGGCGGAATTACTCCTGTAACGACGATTGATGGTCGAACCATCGGCTCTGGAAGGCGAGGGTCTCTGACAGAGAAATTGCAACAAGCGTATTCGCAATTATTATCGAGAAGCGAATTTTCAACATCCATACCTCATTTCTGTACCTCGAAAACGTCCGCTTAACTTTAAGAGCACACATTAACAGTTATCGATTACGTAATCCTTCCACAGTTTCCAAGCAAGTTTCAGCTAAGTTCGTATGATGCTCAAGTCTCTGCACGAGGAAGGCAGTTCTAGCATCTATGTGAGCACATATCTGTGCTTGACTTCCTCCAGATGAAGTTCTAGCTAATGCCAATAAAATTGGTATATGATCTTTCGACAGACCCCTGCCCTTCACAATATCTTCTAGTTTCTCCTTGATTAAGTCTTCCTCTACCTTTGAGGCCTGAACCATCCTTAGCGCCTTCGTTCGTGCATTGGTCCATTCAAACTCCCGCCGTTTTATCCTGCCCAAGATTTCGCGTGTACGGTAAGCAAACAATGTTGGTACTTCAACGTCCATATCAAAAGTGAGAAAATTGGGATGCAACCCTTCGATCGACTTAAAATCGGGAGTAATTTTCGTTGTCGATGTACATTTATCGGCTGCTTCATTTTCGTTCATGGTCGATTCCTGCGGCGGTGATTCCGTTGTAACATCCTTAGGTCCTGATAATGACACAGTAGATTCATAAATTTGATCATTCACACGAGCAACGCCGCCATCTTTCCTCATCACGTATGTGATAACAATAGGATGATCCTTAACTCCAACCTTTTCGATTAATTTGCGAGATAGCAATAATCCCTTCATCGTTTGTAGGCTCATGACATTACATTCAAAGAGATTGCATAATACTGCATTATTACAAATCATGTTCGGATCTATTTTGTCTATTAGATCACGATCCTTGACGTAACATAGGATTGCTCCTATTATGTCTTCCATGGTAACCAGAAGAGGGACGTAAATATCATTATCCACAGGTACTGTTGTATACTTGGGTACACTAGATAATACTGCTTTATTCTCATTCACTCCTCCATAGTTGACTTCCCAATTGGATTGAGAAGCATTATTTGGATAATCATTTTTTATGGATGTACGATTTTTTTTCTTGGGACTCATAAGATCATCGCCGCCCATATTCATCTTCAAAGGTGCTGTCAACGCAGCAATGGCCTTTTTCTTCCTTTCATCTTCTACAAGAATTCGTGGAAATAACAAGGCAGCCAAGGCCTCAGAGGGTTTGTACATATCCACAGACCCAAGTCTCTTGTACAATTGGATGGTTACTATCAACAATGTCTCTTTATCTTGAGAAAGATCATCATATACGATATGAAAAGCATGAGAATCGTCAGTAGCAGCAAGCGCATTGGAAGTAGTAGTGGATGTAGAACCAGGTGCAGTATTGGGTGCTTCTCTTTCCCAATTCAAAGTTGTAATATTTCCAAGAGCTATGAAAGGTTCATGTTTATTCTCCCCATCCATACTTTTTCTTTTTGAAGAAGAAGAAGAGGAAGATGATGATAATTCCTTCACAGCACGTTTTATTTTCAATCCATTCCCCCCATCATCTCCTTCATTCACTTTTGAACGATAGAACGATTGAAAGGATACAGATACCTTATCGAAAAAATGTGTAAATTTAATCATGGGTGGTGGATCATCAAAATCAATATCACAAAATCCTCTATTGAAATCTCGACTTAAGCGATTCGAAGAACTTGCTCCAGTAGACCCAGTATTTTCAGTTTGGGCAGTAGGAACATTTGCGATGGTACTGTTTGAAGGTACGTTTGCATTCATTGGAACTGCTGCTGCTGCTGTTGCTGTAGAAAGAGCGTTTCCTGACGTTGAGGGCTGGATATGAACATTCGACAACGTTGTTAGGGAGGAGGATGTTGATTCTTGATCCGTCAAAAATGCACTTTCATGGTCTAAATAACCCACTAATAATCGACCTTCTAATAATAAAGTCCATTTTTGTTTCTTCGTTGTGGAACTATTCGCACTGCATTCTATTTCCTCATCGACATGATGAGTAACAAAAATACGTAGATGAGATGATCGATGTGTTGGTAGAATTTCGAGTAATCCTGCAGCCCTTTGACGCTTAGCAGTTATAGACTCTTCAAGTCTTTGTTCTAGGGCATCGAGACGATGGAGATATCGTTGATATTGATGGAGAAGATGAGGAAGTTCAGAAGAGGACATGATGATATCCGTGATATATTTATTACAGCAACATTTTGCAGCTGAACATGACGTTTCCAAACAATTTGCACGTTCACCGGAGTCGTGCTGTCGTGCTACACTGCAGTAGGATACAGTAACTTTCTATTTATTCATCGATATTTATCAAGAATCAAATATCAAAATGGATTAATATTTCATATGGGTTCTTCAACTCCGGACCAAGATATAGTTAGCATAGAAATAAATATAGATTATGAAAAGACTTTTATTCAACAGCTTAATAAGGATCAAGCCTAGGATCCATGGACCCAAACATATCACGGCACTAGTTTTTCATGATCCCCGAAACGAGAGTTTCGATCCTTCGTCATCTCCCTCTTGTTCACATTTAAACTATTATCAACTCAGTCAAATAAGGTTTATGGGAGGAAGGAATGATGGGGCTCGATTTGTTTTGAAACCACGTCCAGTTTCCAAGAAACAACAAACGAAATATCATCGTAAATTGAAGGTGATGGAAGAAAAACAAGCTAAGCATTCTAAACCTGGGTCCAAAGCTGGACCACGAAGAGAGTTTGCACAAGATCAACTTCAGTACTATAAAGATAAAGCAACTGGGAAATTTTCTAATCAAATGGAGCCCGAAGAATTGGAATATGACTTTGGAGATGCTATTTTAGATGATTTGATGGGTAATACAGCTCACTTATCGTCTATACCCAATCCAACACCGATTTACCTAGGTCATAAGTATGAGACATATTATACTGTTGTAGAAAGAATAATGAAGGAATATAATCGTTACTTGACACAGTCGGATAATAACGAACATCTGACCAACAAAGTAACATCGTCACTAGCACCACCTTTACCTACAGATTATCAATTATCACTCCTTTTACGATCATATCGGGATCAATGCTCTACCTCTCGATCGAAACCCTTAGGCGTAGCACCAGTTCTTCGTCTTTTATCCCAAGACTTACAAGTTCCCATGATTGCCTTGAAAGAACTTTGTTATACAACGTTGATGACATGCGCTACTACACCCACAGAGGCAAGACGTATCATGAAAATGATGAAGGATTATAATCATCCAATTACTTCTTATAGTTACTCTATTCTCGTACATATACATTCTCGAAGAGGAGATTTTCGTGGAGCAGCAGAAGTGTTGTCTGAGATGAATATGGAAGGTGTTGAACCATCGCTGGCTGCATACACTTCCTGTTTAGCTGCATGTTACAAAGTTTGTAATCAAGGTGCTATATCACAAGCTATCAAGGCAGAGGCGGGTAAATTAGCCTGGGAAAAATGGAAAGAGTTACGTATTATAGGACTCGAGCCAGATGTAAGTGGATGAGAAGTAAATCAAGTGAGAAATATATTATCCTTTTCTAACTTCACAGATAATGATTGATTTTTTTATATATTTTCGTCGTAATTTAATACAGGTCATGACTTATGGAGCCATACTTCGTATTATGGCAGCTAGAGGATTACCAGAGCAAGCTATAAACATTATCGATGAAATGCGTGCAGCAAATGTCAAGCCCACACCCCTAATATTTAGCACTGCACTCAAAGCTGTAGCTAGGTCCCATGCCAACGCTTTACGATTTCATGGTGGAAAAAGTATTAAGAATAAAAGACGGGAGTTGATTACAGCTCATCATGGGAAGATGGCTAAATCTATCGTCATCGCGGCAGACAATGCGCATGTGGATCAAGATGAAGGTTTTGTTAGTGCGTTGATGTTGTGTGCTGCGACAGCTGGCGATTCGGCTACAGTGAAAGCTATTTATCTTGCCAGTGAAGTCAGGAAATTGGATTCCTTAAGACTTATTGGGGGAGAGGAGCATCTACGGCTCTTACAAGGTGGTCAAGGAAAGATGGACGACGAAAAAAAAGCGGGCCTAGATTTATATCAGTCTTCCAAGCACGAAATATCTGAATCCAGACAAAACCAATATCCATCGTATGAGGAGAGGGAATACGGTAAGGATTCAAGAAAGGTATCTGTGCTTCTATACTCATATGCACAAGCTTTAGAGTCCGGAGGACTTGGAAACATGTGGTCTGGTAGAGAAAATAAAGGCTATTTGTGTGAGAATTCGTTGCGTCTTATAACTACACGTCGAGTTCCAGAGTATGTAGATAAATCTATTCCGGGTATGAGCGGCACAGAAACAGGTCTCACAAGTTTAAATTGGGAATGGGCAGACAATGACTTAGAGGCACTTAGTAAACAAGAAAGGCGACAGACGGTTAGGAAAATTAAAGAGTATCAAGATGCAGGTAATCGTATCGATGAGTTAGACCCAATGTTTTTGAGAATGCATATGGTAGATGACAGTGACGATGGAGACGGAAAAGATATCACCCTAAACAAATCTAAGTCTAGCCTGCCCACAATTAAACCCCTCATTTCCGACTATCCGAAAGAATATAAAAAGAAACTAGTAAGTGATTATTCCTTCAGTTCCGTCACGTGCTGGTATGAAGGTGTTTAACATATTCTTTTCTTTAGGACACTACGGGAGACTCGAACGATGATGCTGTAAAAGAATTTGAATATAATCTCGCTGATATCCCCGATGTGAACATTAATAGTTTTGAAGAATTTTACGAAAGTTTGAAAGGTGAATTTGAAGAAGATAGTGAAGTTAATGTCTTGAACGAAGAAAGTGCACGAGAACTATTTGAACTCATCAGCGTTCAACAAATTCCGACAGATGGTGACGACTTAGAACATAATGATGAAGTCGGACGGCGCCATAACGATTCTGAGGTCGATGTAGAAGAGGCAATTATTGA
>Ga0169931_10003693_pt1 | contig 24174 bp, 20 predicted proteins | sample Kivu_15m_20L_FD_129675 | JGI IMG/M metagenome (GOLD analysis project Ga0169931, IMG submission 129675) | Freshwater microbial communities from Lake Kivu, Western Province, Rwanda to study Microbial Dark Matter (Phase II) - Kivu_15m_20L... | ecosystem: Environmental > Aquatic > Freshwater > Lake...
AACCACCGGATCGCCTTCCGCTACTACGACCGGCATCGCCAGCTCGCGCCACGCAACGCGCAGAACGTTCCCGAGCCGCCGGTCCGCGTCCACTGGGACAACGACTTCGCGCTGGCGGTCGGCGCGCCCGGGGCGTACGACTTCGGGCCCGAACGCATCGCCTGGATGGGTCACATGCTCACCGACTGGTGCGGCGACGACGGCTTCGTGCGTCGTCTGCACACTCAGATCCGCCGGCACAACCCGGTCGGCGACGCGCTCTGGTGCACCGGCACGGTCACCGGCAAGCGCATCGAGGAGGGGCGCCACCTGGTCGACGTCGACGTGCAGGGGCTCAACCAGGACGGCGCGCTGTCGATCAAGGGCTACGCCGAGGTGGAGCTGCCCGCCGCATGAACGTGACCGCGACGCCGGACTGGCCCGGCCCGCTCGCCGGGCTGCGGGTACTCGACCTGTCGCGGGTGCTCGCCGGGCCGTTCCTCACGCAGATCCTGGGGGACCTCGGCGCCGAGGTGCTGAAGGTCGAGGCCCCTGGGCACGGTGACGAGACCCGCACGTTCGCGCCGCTGCGCGACGGCGAGAGCCACTACTTCGTCGCGCTGAACCGGCAGAAGAAGAGCCTGGTGATCGACCTGGCCCAGCCCGCCGGCGCCGAGCTGCTGCGCGGCCTCGCCGCACAGTCGGACGTGCTGGTCGAGAACTTCCGGCCGGGGGTGATGGACCGGCTCGGGCTCGGCTGGGAGGCGCTGTCGCAGGTCAACCCGCGCCTGGTGTACTGCGCGGTCAGCGGCTTCGGCCTGTCCGGACCGCTGCGCGACAAGCCGTCGTTCGACATCGTCACCCAGGCGATGGGCGGTGTGCTCAGCGTCAACGGCGAAGCCGGGGCCGCGCCCGTGAAGCTCGGCGTGCCGCTGGGCGACATGGTGGGCGGCATCTTCGGGTCGGTCGGCGTGCTCGCCGCGATCCACGAGCGGCAGACCACCGGCCGCGGCCGCCTGGTCGACATCGGGCTGCACGACGGCACGCTCGGCATGCTCGGCTACCTCGCGCAGCGGTATTTCTTCACCGGCGAGGATCCGCGGCCGGTCGGCACCGGCCATCCCAGCATCGTGCCGTACGGTGCGTTTGCGGCGAGCGACGGCCAGGTGATCGTCGCCTGCCTCACTCAGGTGTTCTGGAGCCGGCTGTGCACCGCGCTGGAGCGCCCCGAGCTGATCGATGATCCGCGCTTCGCCACCAACGCGGCGCGCGTCGAGCGCCGCGCCGAGGTCGACGCGCTGATCGCCGCGGTGATGAGGGAACGAACGGTCGCCGACTGGGTCGAGCGCCTGACCCGTCACGACGTGCCGAATGCACCGGTGCTCGGCGTGGGTGCCGCACTCGAGCATCCCCATTCGCGCGCCCGGGACATGGTGGTCGAGGCGCAGCATCCACGACTGGGGCCGATCCGGATGGTGGGACGGCCCGTGAAGTTCCCGGGCAGCACTCAGGCACCGCTCGCCCCGCCGCCGATGCTGGGCGAGCACACCGCGCAGGTGCTGCGGGAGCGGCTCGGACTGGACGAGGCGACGCTCGAGGCGCTGCGCCGCGACGGCGTGATCGACCGGACCGGCGCGGCGTGAACCGCACGCTCGCGGGCCTGCGGGTGCTGGAGTGGGGTGCGGGGCCGATCGCCGCGGCCTACTGCACGAAGCTGCTCGCCGAATTCGGCGCGAGCGTGGTCAAGGTCGAGCCGCCCGAGGGTGATCCGGCGCGCGCGTGCGGACCCTTTCCCGGCGATGCGCGCGATCCGGAGCGATCGGGTCTGTTCGCGTACCTGAACGCAGGCAAGCGCAGCGTGGTTCTGGACCTCGACAAGGACGCTGGCCGCACGAACCTGCACCGTCTGATCGCCGATGCGGACGCGTTCGCCACCGATGCGCCGCTCGCGCAGCGCCGTGCACTCGGCCTCGAGGCGCCCACGCTGCGCGCGGCGCATCCGGCGCTGATCGCGGTGTCGATGACGGTGTTCGGCGACGAAGGGCCGAATGCGGACGTGCCGGCCCAAGCGATTGACGCCAGCGCGGTGTCCGGTGCCGCCTGGGTGATCGGCGAACCCGGCCGGCCGCCGCTCGCGATCCCGCTGCTGCAGGCCGACTGGCAGGCGGGTGCGCACGGCGCAGCCGCCATGATGATGGCGCTGCTCGCGCGGCGTCGCGATCCGGATCCGGAGTCTGCCGCGCTGGGCGAGTCGATCGACATCGCGAGTGCCGACATCCTCGCCGCTGCGGCTGGCACCAACGGCGTCATCTACCTCGCGCACGGCCTGCGGCGCTGGGTCCGAGCCGGGCGCCGCGCGTTCGCCTCGGGTGGCCCGTATCCTTACGTGATCCTGCCGTGCAGCGACGGAGCGGTGTGCTTGATCGGCCGGGCGCGTCAGGAGTGGAGCCGGCTCGTTCAGGCGATGGGCTCGCCGTCCTGGACTGCGCAGCCGCGCTACCAGGACCTGCAGGCGATGGGGCGCGACTACCCTGAGGAGGTGGATGCGCTGATCACCCCGTGGCTGATGCAGCACACGCGCGCCGAACTGCTCGCGCTCGGCGAGCGTCACGGGTTTCCGGTCGGTCCGCTGCGCACTGCGCGCGAGGTGCTCGCCACCCCGCAGTTCGCCCACCGGGGCTTCTTCCGGATGGTGCCGATGCCTGACGGCTCGACGCTGACCGTTCCGGGCGTACCGTGGCCGTCGCCGGGAAGCGGCGGGGCTCCGCCGCGTCTGGGCGAACACACGGGCGAGGTGCTGGGGGCGCTCGCGCCGGAGCAGGCGCGATGACCGCGACCCGGCCGCTCGCCCAGCTACGCGTGCTCGACTTCAGCTGGGTCTGGTCCGGCCCCCTGGTGGCGACCACGCTCGCCGAGTTCGGCGCCCAGGTCATCAAGGTCGAGCACGGCCAGCGGCTCGACAACTCGCGCCTGCGGGGCCGGCCGCTGCGCGAGGACGGCACGCCGGTGGACGGCCCGAGCATCGAGCTGGTGCCGTACTTCCATCAGGCCAACCACGACAAGCTCGGCATCACGGTCGACCTCAAGTCGCCCCAGGCCCGCGCGCTGATGGACCGGCTGGTCGCGATCAGCGACGTCGTGGTCGAGAACCTCAGCCCCGGAGCGCTCGAGCGCGTCGGCATGGACTACGCGCGGCTGTCGGGCATCAACCCGCGGCTGGTCTACCTGTCGATGTCGGCGGTCGGCCAGTCCGGGCCATCGCGCGGCATGCGCGCATACGCGCCGATCATGTCGAGCTTCTGCGGCTTCGAGGGTCTGGTCGGCTATCCGGACGAGGCGCCGATCGGGATGATGAATTTCGGCTACGGCGATCCGAACGCGGCGGTCCACGCGCTGCTGCCCCTGCTCGCCGCGCTGCACGAGCGCGAGGCGACCGGACGCGGCACGCACGTCGACTTCTCGCAGATCGAGGCGATGATGGCGGTGACCGCCGAGCCGGCGATCGACGCGGGGCTCAACGGGCGCGACGCGGCAGCGGCGGGCAACCGGCACCGGTCGATGGCGCCCCACGGCATCTACCCGGTGGCCGGCGAGGACCGCTGGGTGTCGATCGCGGTCGCAGACGACGCCCAGTGGGCATCGCTGGTCGCGGCGATGGGCGCGCCCGAGTGGGCGACCGACCCCGCGCTCGAGCGCGTCGGCGCGCGGCTGGGTCGGGTCGATGCGATCGACGATGCGCTGTCCCGCTGGACGGCGGCGCAGGACGGCGCCGCGCTGGTCGCGGGCCTGCGGGCCGCCGGGATCGCGTGTTCGCCGGTTGCCGACGTGCAGGCGCAGTGGCGCGATCCGCAGTTCGCCGCGCGCGGCCTGCGCGCGTGCGTGGTCCATCCGATCTCCGGGCCGGAGCGGCTGTACCGGACGCCGTGGCGGATGGACCGTCACCCGCCGCAGGTCGCGCACAGCGCCCCCCGGTTGGGCGAGCACAACGCGTACGTGTTCGGGACGCTGCTCGGGCTGCCGGCCGGTGAGATCGCGCGGCTCGCGGCCGAGGGCGTGATTGCCTAGCAGGGTCGGCGGGTTTCGTGTCCGAAAAGCCCGTTGCGCATCGTGGGAATTCGATTACGCAGTGCACCAAAACGCATTTTCGCGACGGAAGACGCGATTGCACATCGTGGCGCCCTCGATCCAAGCATCTGATCCGTCGACGAAATCGGTCGTGTCGTATTCGTGATGAAATGCTGCTGCCACGCAGCATCGACCGGTTAAGTTCACTGAACCTCCGGCCGGCCGCCCCGGCGCCCCGGCGCCTACCCTCGAACCACAGGAGCGCTCCTGCATGTCCTCACGCGAACTCGAAGCACAGAAACTCCAGAAGGAATGGGCCGACAACCCGCGCTGGCGCGGCATCAAGCGCGGCTACGGTGCCGAAGACGTCGTGCGCCTGCGCGGTTCGCTGCCTGTCGAGCACACGCTCGCCAAGCGAGGCGCAGAGAAGCTCTGGAGGCTGATCAACGAGGAGCCCTTCGTCAATTCGCTCGGTGCGCTGACCGGCAACCAGGCGATGCAGCAGGTCAAGGCCGGGCTGAAGGCCATCTACCTGTCCGGCTGGCAGGTCGCGGGTGACGCGAACATCGCCGGGGAGATGTATCCGGACCAGTCGCTGTACCCGGTCAACTCGGTGCCCGCGGTGGTTCGCCGGATCAACAACGCGCTCACCCGCTGCGATCAGATCCAGTGGATGGAGGGGCGCAACCCCAGCGACCCGGGTTGGGTCGACTACTTCGCGCCGATCGTCGCCGACGCCGAGGCCGGCTTCGGGGGCGTGCTGAACGCGTTCGAGCTGATGAAGGCGATGATCGACGCGGGTGCGTCGGGCGTGCACTTCGAGGACCAACTCGCATCGGTGAAGAAGTGCGGCCACATGGGCGGCAAGGTCCTGGTGCCGAGCCGCGAGGCGGTTGCCAAGCTGGTGGCCGCGCGCCTTGCCGCCGACGTGATGGGCGTGCCCACCGTGCTGCTCGCCCGCACCGACGCGGAGGCTGCGGATCTGGTCACCTCGGACGTCGACGAGAACGACAAGCCCTTCCTGACCGGCGAGCGCACGGTCGAGGGCTTCTTCAAGGTGCGCAACGGCATCGATCAGGCGATCTCGCGCGGCCTCGCGTACGCGCCGTACGCCGACCTCATCTGGTGCGAGACCGGCACTCCGGACCTGGCCTTCGCGCGCAAGTTCGCCGAGGCGATCCAGAAGCAGTTCCCGGGCAAGATGCTGGCGTACAACTGTTCGCCGTCGTTCAACTGGAAACGCAATCTCGACGAGACCACGATCGCCAAGTTCCAGCGCGAGCTGGGCGCGATGGGCTACAAGTTCCAGTTCATCACGCTGGCCGGCTTCCACAGCCTGAACTACTCGATGTTCAACCTGGCCTACGGCTACGCGCGCGAGAACATGACCGCGTTCGTGCAGCTGCAGGAGGCCGAGTTCGCCGCCGCCGAGAAGGGCTTCACCGCGGTCAAGCACCAGCGTGAGGTGGGCACCGGCTACTTCGATGCGGTCACCACCACGATCGAGCGCGAAGCGTCGACCGCGGCGCTGAAGGGTTCGACCGAGGACGAGCAGTTCTTCGACAGCCGCAAGAAAGCCGCCTGAAGGCGTTCGGCCGGCGGCCCGCCGTGGCGGGCCGCCGGTGTTCGCCGTGCGCCCGTGCCGTACGTCGGCCGGCAAGCTCAGGCGGGTTGCTGCGGCGGCTGTGCGAGGCGCCTGCCGAACGCGGGGTGGCGCGCGGCGAGCTGAGCCGGGGTGCCGCGGTCGATCAGCCGTCCCCCCTCCATCCAGAGCACCGCATCGAAGCGCGCCAGCAGCTGCGGGCGGTGCACCGAGGCCATCACGGTCGCATCCGGGCGGGCCCGCAACAGCTCATCGAACAGCAGGCCCTCGGTGGCCGGGTCGAGCGCGCTGCTGATCTCGTCGAGCAGCAGCAGGCTGCTCTGCCGCGCCGCGACCCAGCCGCGTGCGAAGGCGATCCGCTGTCGCTGTCCGCCCGATAGATTGCCGCCGCGCTCGGCGAGCGTCGAGTCCAGGCCCTCGGGCAGCGTGGCCAGCCAGTCGGTCAGGCACGCGACCGCCAGTGCCTGATGCAGCGTTGCGTCGTCGGCCTCCCCGGCGAGCCGCAGGTTCTCCCGCAGCGTGCCTTCGAACACCTCGGCATCCTGAGGAATCAGCGTGGCCAGTTCGGCGATCCGTGCGAGCGACGCCGGCGCCGCATCGACCGCAACCGTGGCGCGGGCCGTGCCGTACAGGCCGGCGAGCACCCGCAGCAGCGAACTCTTGCCGGAGCCGCTCTCGCCGACCAGCGCGATGCGCGCGCCCCGATCCAGGGTCAGGTCCAGCGGGTGCAGCGCGAACGTGCGTCCCCCCGAGGTGCCCGGGTGCGAGAACGCCAGGCCGGCGATCTCGATCCGTCGCCAGTCCGCGTCGGCGCTCGCCGGTCGATCCTGCGGGGCGGCGGCATCGGGAGCGCCCTCGGGCCGGCCCCGGCCGACCGCGGTCGGCGTCTGCAGGATCGGCGCCGCGCTCGCGTAGTCGGCGCGGTGCCTCGCGAACGACTGGTACTGGCTCGCGATCGCGGTGACCACGCCGCCGGCCTGCTGCGCGTACTGGTGGACCATGAAGACGCCGCCCAGCATCAGGGCCGTGCCCCCCGCCTGCGCATGGCGATGCTCGGTCCACACGTACAGCACCAGCAGCACGCACCAGAGCGCACTGCTCAGCAGATCCACGCTGCACCACTTGATCTCGTTGAGCACGATCATCCTGCGCAGCGGGTCGAACACCGCCTGCAGCCGCTCGCGCAGCCGGGCGCGCGTGCCCGCCTGCATGCGCAGCGCGAACACCGACACCACGTTGCCGAGCGCGTCGACCCATGCCGCCTGCAGGCGGCCCTCGGCTGCGTTCTCCTGCGCGGCGAGCCGCATCATCCGGCCGTCCAGCCCGATCACCCCCCAGACGATCAGCCCGTAGCCCAGCAGCGCGACCGCGCCGACCCAGGGTGAGAGCAGCGCGAGCGCGATGACCGGACCGAACAGGCTGACCCCGTTCTGCAGGTAGATGAACTGGCTCTGCGCGAAGTCGTAGAGGGCGCGGGTGCCTTGCTCGACTCGATGGATCGTTTCGCCGGAATGCCGCGCTTCGTGCCACTCGAGGGGCGCATCGAGCAGCCGGCCGACGAGCCGGTCGGCGAACCGCTCGCGCACGCGGATGGCGACGTTGCGCTCGAGGATGCGCCCCGGGCCGTGCAGAGCCCAGCTCGCCACCGTCGCGACGAAGATCAAGCCGATCCAGCGCCCCGCGTCGCCGAGCGCATCGACGCCGCCCGACTGCAGCGCGTTGATCGCTCGCCCGGCGAGCCAGGGCACGCCGAGCGTGACCACCTGCGAACCCACCAGCAGCAGCACCGCGGCGATCGCGGTGCCGTGCGCGCCGCGTGCGTGCTCCCACAGCGCGCGGTACAGATCTGCCGCGCCCGGCATGCGAGGGGGCATCGTCCGGCCCGTTCAGGCGACCGGGCGGGCCGGCGCGCGAGACGCGCGGGCTGGGCGGGACGACCGGCGCCTGCGGACGACGCAGGCGCCCTGCCGACGGATCGGTGGCAAGTCCACGGTGCTCCTTTCGATGTCGTGATCGCTCGGGCGCTAGGGTACCGGGAGCGGACCACGGGCGTGCAAAGCCGAGCACGGCCCCTGACCCGGCGTCGGACTCGCGAGCGCGGCGCCCGCGGATACATACCGGTTCTCGAGCGTTCGCCCCCCATGAGCGCGCCTCGGGGTGCCGGCCGTCGCGCGCGGCGGCTCTCGCGCGGCGGACTGCGTCGCGAGGCCTAGTCCGGACCCCCATACGGATCGGCCGTCGGGTCAATGGCACGCCGGAGCACGCCCGCCGAAGATGGGCCCTCCCACCACCCGAGCACGGAGCCCGACGATGCACCTCCCCGCCACCTTCCGCCCGCGCGCGCACCGCGGCCAGGGCATGACCGAGTATCTGATCGTGGTCGCGCTGATCGCGGTGGGCGCGATCGGCGTCTACACGCTGCTCGGCCAGACGCTGCGCAATCAGACCGCCGGTCTCGCGATGGAGATCTCCGGCCAGGATGCCGGGACCGCGATCACCGGGGCGCAGACCAACGCGACCGCGGCGCAGACCGCGGCCGGCACCCGCAAGGGGCTGGACAACTACAACGCCGACAACCACTGAGCCGGCTGCGATGACCCCGCGGATGCCGCTTCGCGCCGGATTCCGGCGTCGTCGCTCCGGGCTGGTCCTGCCTGCGGCCCTGGGCCTGCTGCTCGTCGGCGCGGCGGCCGCGTTCGTGCTGTTCGGCGCGGGTCAGGTCACGCTCGCCAAGCAGCGGCTGACCGATACCGCGGACGCCGCCGCGTGGAGTGCGGGGCTGTGGCGCGCGCGGGTCCTGAACTATCACGCGTATGCCAACCGCGCGATCCTCGCCAACGAAGTGGCGATCGCGCAGGCGGTCACGCTGCTGTCCTGGGCCAAGTACTTCGAGACCGTGGCCGAGAACGCCGCGACCATCGCCTCGGTGTTTCCGCCGGCGCGCGCAGTTCTCGAAGCGGTCGAGCAGGCGGCAGAGTACGCGCGGCAGGCTGCGGAACTCGCCGCCGAGATCGAGATCCCCGCACGCGGCGCCGAGGCGGTCGGCTACAAGGAGATCCTGCAGCTCAGTCAGGAGATCCTGCAGCTGTCGGCGCATGGCTTCGGCCTGAGCATGGTGGCCGCCGAGGTCGCCCGCGCGAATCGACGCGACGCCTTCGCCTGGGTGCTGCCGGACGTGGCCGACGGGTGGCGGGACTTCACGCGTCGCGAGGAGACCGTCGAGGAACGTCGCCGGTTCGCCGATCTCGTGATCGCATCGCTCGATCCGTTCACCGCCGGCCCGCGGTCCGCCGACCTGCCCGACCTGCCGTCGCTGCCGTGCATCGACCAGACGCGGCTGCGCAAGCGGGGCGGTACCGTGCTGTCCGACACGCTGGACCGCTGGGAAGCCGCGGACACGATGTCCCTGCACCTGCCGTCGCTGCGCGGGCTGCGGTGTCGGAGCCGCGAGGCGGTCCCGCTCGGCTGGGGCGCGGCCGAAGCGGGGCGCACGGTCGGCGACCTGGTCGAGAACGGCGGCGACGTCGGTCTCAACCCGATGGCGGTCGAGCTCGCGGGTCGCGACATCGCGTCGATCTCGGGTTATGCCGGCATCACCCGGATCCGCGAGCTCGACTACGATCGTCTGGCGGAGACTCGTTTCCCGACCGTGCGGGTGGCGGTGCTTGCGCGACAGTCGGCTGCGACCGTCGACACCGCCGCGGCCCGAGGGTTCGCCGCGGGTCGCGTGCTGGCGCACGACCGGTTCGCCGGCAGTCCGCCGAGGCTGTGGGCCCTGTCGGCCGCGCAGGTGTACTTCCGGCGCCCTGCCGACGCGCCGGCTCGCATCGAGTTCGCGAGTCTGTTCAGCCCCTACTGGCAGGTGCGGCTGGTCGAACCCATTGAGGCGGAGCGTGCCGCCGCGCTCGCCCATGTGCACTGATTCCCGCCGCAGCACCGGCCAGGCCCTGGTCGAGACGCTGATCGCCATGATCGCGATCGTGCCGCTGCTGTTCGGCATCGCGTGGGTCGCCAAGCTGATCGACCTGCAGCAGGCCACGCAGCAGGCGGCACGTGCGCTCGCCTTCGAGTGCACGGTGCGTCCGGCCGCCTGCACGTCCGAGGGCGCCGAGGAGTTCGGCGCAGAGATCCGTCGGCGATTCTTCGCCGCGCACCGCTTCGGTGTCCGCAGCGGGGACCGGGCCTCCGGCCCGGCGGGCGTCGACGAGCGGCGTGCGAGCTGGGTCGATCGCAGCGGGCGCCCGCTGCTGCAGCGGTTCGACGACGTCGGTGTCGCGATCACCCACCCGCGGTTCGACAGCCCGCTCGCCTTCGCCCAGGGCACGGGTGAACGGACGTTCCCCGGCGCCGTGCGGGTGGTCTCGGATCTGGCCGGGCCCGGACGGTTCGGGCTCGACCTGCAGGGCGGGCTGATCGAGGCGACGGTGCACGCGGCCACCGCGCGCGGCCGGCCGGCCGACGGGTGGCGGGCGTCGCTGTCGCCGACACCGATCACGCTGCGGGCCCAGGTCGCGCTGCTGGTCGATGCGTGGAACGCGTCCGGACCGTACGGTCCGCAGCCGGACTCGGTCCAGACGCGGGTCGCCGCCGGCGCCGAACTGCCCTGGGTCGATCCGCTGATCGATGCCGCGTGGCTGCCGGTGCGTGGGCTGCTCGCGGTCTCGGGGGCGCTCGGGGTCGAGCCGGCGGCGCGATCGCTGCGCTGGCACGAGACCGACGTGGATCAGGTGCCGCCTGACCGCATCGCATTGCGGCCGCAGGCCGTCTCCGAAATCGCCGACCGCCCTTGAGCGAGGAGCACTCATGGACGCCTTGCCCGCCAACCTGCACCAGGAGGTGCTCATCAGCGCGGCTGCCGTGGACGGACACACGTTCGCCACGCACCGGTTCCGGTCCGATCGCACGCCGGCGGAGCTCGCGCTTGCGCTGCGCGAGCGCTGGCGTGCCGCGGGGGTCCGGGTGGTCGAGTCGCGCCAGGGCGACTGGACGATCGTGTCGGTCCGCGACGAGGCGGGCCTGCAGACCGTGCAGTTGCGAGCGCTCGCGGGCGGCACCGAAGGGTTGAGCTCGAGGTGGCATCGCGCTCCCGGGGCCCCGGCGGGGGATCCGCTGCACGGGCAGGCGCTCGAGGATGCGGTCGCTCCGCCGACGCTGCGCTGGCTCGACGGGGATGCGAGGATCGTGCGTCGCGTCGCGCATCGCGATCCGGGACGCAGCGCCTCGACCGTGGTGGCGCTGCTCGGCGGCACGCCGGCAGCCGTGGCCGAGCGCCTGCGCGAGCGTGCCCGCGCTGCCGGCTTCGCCGACCAACGTCCGGCGGCGCCCGAGCCGGCCGCGCGTACCGAAGGTCACGCGCTGGCGTTCACGCGCGGCGCCGAGGAGGTGGTGGGCACGGTGGCGGCGCACCGCGACGGGGCGGCGGTGGTCATCCACTGGAGTGCGGCGCGATGAACCGGCCGCGTACGCGCTGCGGCGGGCAGGCGATGGTCGATGCGCTGCTGGTGGCGCTGCTGGTGGTCCTGGCCCTCGGCGTCGGCCGCAGCGGAGCGGTCCAGGCGGTGCTCGCCGCGTTGGCCGAGCAGCACGCGCGGTTCACCTGGGCGATCTCGCTGCCATGACCCGGCTCGCTTCCCGGTTGGCGGCCTTGCACGGAGCGCTGCGCGCCCGCCGCGCGGCGTGGATGGCGCTCGGCGCGATCGCGTTCGGGGTGATGTCGATCGTTGGTGCACGCAACTACATCGACGCGCGGCTCGCCCGCGAGAAGGCCAGGCTGCAGCCGAGCCACGAGACGGTGGAGGTCGTGGTCGCCAAGCGCGACCTCAAACGCGGCGACACCGTGGGCGCCGACACGATGGCGGTTCGGCGCCTGCCCCGGCAGTACGCCCCCGGGGGCGCGGTCGTGCCGGAGCGATTCGAGGCGATCGCCGGTGCCCGCCTGCTGCTGCCGATGCGTGCCGGCGAGCCGCTGCTGCCGACGGCGCTCGCGCCGTCGGAGCCGGCGTCGATCTCGGCGCGCGTGCGTCCGGGCATCCGCGCGATGACCGTCGCGGTCGACGAGGTCAACTCGCTGTCGGGTCTGCTGCAGCCGGGTGACCGGATCGACCTGCTGCTGTCGGTGCGGCCACCGTCGGCGGCGGGCGTCGTGCAGCCGGAGGTCACCCGTACGGTGCTGCAGGACGTCCCGGTGCTCGCGACCGGGCGGCAGTCGCGCGTCTCCGCCGGCGAGGACGCTCCGGCCGGACGACCGTTCACGGCGATCACCGTCGAGGTCCTGCCGGAGCAGGCGCAGCGACTGGTGGTCGCGCAGCGCAGCGGCAAGCTGACCGCGGTGCTGCGCAATCCGAACGACCGCCGGCCGGTGCCCGAACGGCGGCTCGACCTGAACATGCTGCTCGGCCTGGCGCCGCCGGCGCCGGCGGTCGCGCCGGTGGCCCCGCCGCGACCGGTCACCGAGGTGATCGTGGGCGGCCGGGGCCAGGCCACGCCCCTGCCCGGCACCGCCGCGGGGGGCGCGGCGTCCGTGCCGGACGCACCCGTCGTTCCCCGGCCGGCGCAGGCGCCCGAACCCGCCCCGGGGGCAGTTGCGCCGCCCACCGGCCCGCGGTCCGCGCCGCTGCCGGCGCCCGCCGGCCCGGGCAACGAGCCGCCGGCCTGGCTCGCACCCCCCGCGGTCGTACCGCTGTTCCGATGAGCGCGGCCCGATCACCTTCAGGAGAGGACATGCCCGATCGAGTGTCCGGTGTCGTTCGCCGCCGCGCCCGGCGGACCGGCGTCGCAGGCCTGGTGATCGCGCTTGGGTGCGCTGTCGGACCGGTCCCGTCCTGGGTCCACGCCGACGCCGGCAGTGCCTCGCGGACCCAGCGGGTGGCGACCGTCACGCTGTACGTCGGCGAGGCGTACGTGCTCGACGAACCCGATGTGCGGCGGATCGCGGTCGGCAACGGCAAGGTGATCCAGGCCACCGCGCTCGACGAGCGGCAGGTCCTCGTGCTGCCCGAATCCCCCGGCCAGAGCACGCTCGTGCTGTGGGGGCGCAGCGGCCCCGAGCGAAGCTACGTGTTCAACGTGCTGCCGGCCGACACCGGCCGGCTGCTCGCCGAGGTGCAGGCCATGCTCGGCCCGCAGCGCCGCACCACCGCGCGCATCGTGGGCGACAAGGTGGTGATCGAGGGCAGCGACGTGTCGGAGGAGCAGGCGGCACGCATCGCCGAGATCGCACGGCGTTACCCGCAGGTGGTGAACCTCGTGCCGCGCATCGGGCTCGAGCGGATGATCGCCATGGACGTGAAGTTCATCGAGATCCGCCGCGAACTGCTCGAGAACATCGGCATCAAGTGGAGCGGGTCGGCCCAGGGCCCGAGCTTCCAGGTGATCGGTGATCTGCAGCGCAGCCGGGCGCTGCAGCCGGGCGGCGGCGCCGAGGGTGCCGCCGCCGACGTGAGGGCGCGGGTCTCGCCGTTCGCGAGCAGCCTGTCGCTGCTGTCCTCGATCAGCTCGGTACTCAATCTGCTGGTACAGAACGGCGATGCGGTCGTGCTCGCCGAGCCTCGGCTGTCCTGCCGCTCGGGGGGCTCGGCGCGCTTCGTCGCGGGGGGCGAACTGCCGATTCCGGTGTCCGGCGCGCTCGGTACCGCTTCGGTCGCCTTCAAGGAGTACGGGATCAAGTTCGACGTCGCACCGGTCGCGAGCGACAGCGGGACGATCGCCGCGAAGATCGCGACCGAGATCTCCTCGATCAACTTCGAGGTGGCGGTGCGCGAGGTCCCGGGGCTGATCAAGCGCCGGGCCGAAACCGAGGTCAACCTGCGCGAGCACGAGACGCTGGTGATCGCGGGGCTGCTGACCGAGGAGGGTACCCGCAACCTGGACCGGGTGGCTGGCGCCTCCGAGCTGCCGGTGCTCGGGCCGCTGTTCCGCTCGCGGCAGTTCCGTGACCGCCAGAGCGAGCTCGTGGTCTTCATCACCCCGCGCTTCGTCGACGGCGTTGCGATGACCGAGCCGGCGGCGGCGGTCACGGTCGGGCCACCGGCGGTGCCCACGCGGCTGCTCGCGCCGACCGTCCCGGCCGAGGAGCCGGGGGCGGCGGTCGGAGAGTCGCCGCGGGTGGGGGGCCCGGACCCGGCCGTGCGCGCCGGGCGTCCCGAGCGTGCGGCCGCGGGTGGGGACGCGGCACCGGGCCAGGCCGAACCGGGTGCGGACGACGGCGAGGATCGCGGCACCGCACGACGCTTCGTCCCGGCGCGCCAGCGCGTCCGGATGGTCGACTGAGTCGCCGCTTCCCCACGGATGCCCGCGATGCTGCTGATCGTCGTCGAACAGGCCGGACACGCCCCGCGCACGCACCGGGTCGACCGGTCGCCGTGCCGGATCGGTCGCAGCCGGGACTGCGACGTACAGCTCGCGAGCTGGCGGATCGGACGGGTCCATGCCGAGGTACACGTGAGCGGCCGAGCCGCGCGCATCGTCGATGCCGGCACCCTGGCCGGTACGCTGGTCAACGGCGAGCGGGTGGCCGAATTCGGTCCGCTGGACGCAGCCGACCTGATCGAGATCGGCGGCTACCGGCTGCGGGTCGACGTCGAGCGGGACGCACCGGATCGTGCGCCCGCCGAGGGCGCGAGACCGCGCCAGGAGGCGGTCGCGTGGCGTCGGCTCGTGCACCGACAGCTGCTGCAGACCATCGACCTGCGCCGACGGGACCTGCGGCTCGCGGATCCCGAGGCGCTGCGGTCCGAGATCCGCGCGCTGGTCGAGCAGCTGCTGCAGGACACGATCGTGCTGCCGGCCGAGGTCGACCGCGAGCGCCTGATCGTCGAGGTGATCGACGAGGCGGTGGGCCTGGGCCCGCTCGAGCGACTCCTCGAGGATCCGACGATCGGCGAGATCATGGTCAATGCCGCCGACGAGATCTGGATCGAGCGCGAGGGCCGGCTCTCCCGCCATCCCGGCGCGTTCTCGGACGACGATGCGGTCCGGTCGGTGATCGAACGCATCGTCGCACCGCTGGGCCGCCGCATCGACGAATCCTCGCCGATGGTCGACGCCCGGCTGGCCGACGGCTCGCGGGTGAACGCGGTGATCCCGCCGCTCGCGATCCGAGGCCCGGCGCTCACGATCCGCCGGTTCAACCGCACGCTGCTGCGACCGCAGGATCTGCTGGACGCGGGCGCCGCCTCCGAACGGATGATGGCCTTCCTGAAGGTGTGCGTCGAGCGCAGGCGCAACGTCGTCATCTCGGGTGGTACGAGCTCGGGCAAGACGACGCTGCTCAACGTGCTGTCGAACCTGATCCCCGACGGCGAGCGGATCGTCACGATCGAGGATGCGGCCGAGCTGACGCTGCGGCACGCGCACCTGGTGCAGCTGGAGGCGCGGCCAGCCAACCTCGAGCAGCGCGGCGAGGTCACCATTCGCGATCTGGTGCGCAACGCGCTGCGGATGCGGCCCGACCGCATCGTCGTCGGCGAGTGCCGCGGCGGCGAGGCCCTGGACATGCTGCAGGCGATGAACACCGGGCACGACGGCTCGCTCACCACGGTGCACGCGAACGGGCCGCGCGACGTGGTGTCCCGGCTCGAGGTCATGACGCTGATGGCGGGCATGGACCTGCCGGTGCACGCGATCCGGGAACAGATCGCAGCGGCGATCGACGTGGTCGTGCACCAGACCCGATTCGCCGACGGGAGCCGGCGCGTCACCTCGATCATGGAGGTGACCGGCATCGAAGCCGGGCGGATCCAGATGCAGCCGCTGTTCGAGTTCAGGCTGCGACTGTCACGGCGCGGTGAGCCGGTCGACGGCCGGTTCAGCGGCTGCGACACCGTACCCACCTTCTACGAGGCCCTTCGGGCGGCCGGCGCGGAACTCGACCTGGACCTCTTCACCGGAGGTGACGATGACCGCTGAGCTGATTCCCACCCTGGCGAGCGTGTTCGTCGCGGTGGCGCTCGGCGCGGCGGCGGTCGCCGCAGGCGTGAGCGGGTTCGCCCGACGCTGGCGGGAGCGGTTCGGCGCGGAGCTCGGGCTGGGGCTGCAGCAGTCGTTCATCTACCTCGACGTCGGCCGACTGTTCCGGCTGAACCTCGGTGCCCTGGTGCTCGTCGGACTCGGCGTCGGCCTGGCGAGCGGCGAACTGATCGTGGCACTCGTGGCGCTCGCGGTCGTCGGGTGCGTTCCGAGCGCAGCGCTCGCGTGGCTGCGCAGCCGACGCACCGCGCGACTGCTGAGCCAGCTGCCGGACGCCGCGATGCTCGTGGCGGGCGCCGTGCGCTCGGGCGCGAGCCTGCCCCAGGCGATCGCCCAGGCGTCGCGCGAGCTGACGTCGCCCGCAGGCCGCGAACTGGATCTGGTCGCCCGCGAGCAGCGGATCGGCGTGTCGCTCGACGCGGCGATGGCCCACCTCGAGCGACGGGTGCCGATCGAGGAGGTGACCCTGCTGGTCGCCGCGATCCGCCTGTCGCAGGAGACCGGTGGCAATCTCGCCGAGACCCTGGAACGCCTCGCAGACGCGCTGCGCCGCAAGGCGGCGATCGAAGGGAAGATCGACGCGCTCACGGCGCAGGGACGGCTTCAGGGCTGGGTCATGGCGCTGCTGCCGCTCGCGGTGGCGGTGGCGCTGTTCGCGATCGAGCCGACGGCGATGCGTCCCCTGCTGACCACCTGGCCAGGGTGGCTGGTCTGCGCCGCCGTGCTCGCGATGGAGTTGCTGGGGCTGCACTGGATCCGCCGGATCGTGGACATCGATGTCTGACCTCGACGGCCTGATCGTGCTCGCGTGCGTCGGAATCGCAGCGATGCTGGCGATCGGTGCGGTGCGCGCGACCCTCGTCGCCGCGCCAGCGCCGGACGAGTCCTGGCGGGCGAGGCCGCCGCGATACTGGCGATTCGCCGCCTGGGTGATCGGGCCCACCGCCCGGCTGACCGCACCGCTGATGCCGACGCCGATACGCGGCGCGGCCTCGCGACTGCTGCGGCACGCCGGTCTGGATCACGCCCTCGATGCGGAACGGCTGCTCGCCGGCTGCGGGGTGGCCGGTGCGATGCTTGGCGCGTCCACCGGCCTCGCTGCGGTGGGCGCGGGTACCGACGCCGCGGCCGCGACCACGTCGGCTGCGCTCGCCATGGTGCTCGGCGCCTGGTTGCCCCTGTCCTGGGTGCGGGAGCGGCGCTCGCAGCGCCGTCGTGCGATCACCCGGGCGCTGCCCTTCTGCCTGGACCTGATCACGCTGTCGGTCGAGTCCGGAGCCAACCTGACCGGCGCGCTGCAGCACGCGGCGGCCAAGGGACCTTCCGGGCCGCTGCAGTCCGAGATCGAGCGCGTGTTGCGCGACTTGCGCACCGGGCGCACGCGCGGCGACGCGCTTCGCGCGCTGTCCGACCGGCTCGAGCTGCCGGAGGTCTCGAGCTGGGTCGGCGCGCTGCTCGCGGCCGAGCGCAACGGCAGCAGCCTCGGGCCGATCCTGCGTGCCCAGGCCGACCAGCGTCGCCAGGAGCGTTTCCAGCACGCCGAGAAGCTCGCGATGAAGGCGCCCGTTAAGTTGCTCGCGCCGCTTCTGCTGTGCTTCTTCCCGTGCACGTTCGTGCTGCTGTTCTTTCCCGTCGTCGTCCGACTGCTCGAGGAGGGCCTGCTGCGATGAATCCATCGTCGATCGCCGTTCCGGTCGTGCGTGCTCGCACACCCCTGCAGCGCTTCGTCGGTCTGCTCGGCCGATGGCGCCCTGCGCCCGGTCACGGGCTGCTGTTCGAACGGTGCCGAGCAGTCCACACGTTTGGCATGCGCCGACCGATCGACGTCGTGTTCGTCGATCGGACCGGGCGGGTGCTGGCGCTGCACCGCGGCTTGGGTGGTGGCCGGATCGCCGCGTGCCGCCAGGCGGCGATGGTGATCGAGCTGCAGGTCGGGGACGCGTGGCGGCTCGGCCTGTGGCCGGGGTGCCGGATCACTCCGATCGACGTGCGGGGGTCGCGATGAACCGCTCCGGATCCGGGATGCGTGCGGCCGCCCTTGCCGCACTCCTGGCGGCGGTGCCGATCAGCGGTTCGCCGCAGAGCGCGCCCCGTGCCACGCCTGCGGGCACGATCGGCGTCGTGTCGCGCCCGGTGATCGCGCCACCGGTCCTCGGGCGTAGCCAGGTCGAGGCGCTGCTGGGGCCGCTGCGGCTGATCCGTCCGCTGGCGTCCGAGACGCTGGAGCGGCTGATCGACGAGGGCGAGTCGGTCTATCGCGCGCGCAACCTGCCGCAGGCGCTCGACGCGTTCGCCACGGTGGTCGAGCTCGAGCCGGACGCGGTCCATGCGTGGCTGAGACTGGGCAACCTGCACCAGCAAGCCGGCCGGCACGCCGAGGCGCTGAACGCCTACCGGCAGGCGGTGCTCGCTCGGCCCCGCTCCGCCCGCGACGACACCTCCCGGGGCAAGGCGCTGCTGAACATCGCGATGTTCGGCATCGCACAGGCCGAGCAGGCGCTGGAGACCTTCGAGCGGGATCACGATCCGGACGATGACCAGCCGCTCTTCGAGTCGCTGGTCCCGACCCGTGACGATGCGGCCCAGCGCCTGGCCGACGCCCGGCGGCGCGCCGATCGGCACCTCGAGCCCGCGACCGTGACCGTGACCGCGCCGCGTGGGCCGGTCCGTGCCGAGGGTGCCGGTGCGCTCGAACGCACGCCCTCGGCGCGGCCGCGCGCGCCCGCGGTCGGCGCTGGCGACCGCGCTGCCGCGGATCCGCCGCCGGCCCGGCGAGCCCGCGGCGACCGGGACACCGACGACGACGCGTTCGAGCCCTACACGGTGGACCGCTGGACCGGCCGCGCGCGCCGCGCGCCGGTCCGCCCGGCTGCAGGCCGGGGCGGTTGGGTCGAGCCGGTCTCCGAGGTCCCGTCGACGGCGGTGCCGCCGGTGGAAGTGCTGCGCGGGGTCGCTCCGGGACGGGCGCGGCCGTGATCGAGCCCCGTCGCAGGGCGGCCACCGGGGTCGGTTCGATCGAGACGCTGCTCGCACTGCCCGCGCTGCTGCTCGCGGGCCTTGCGACCGTGCAGCTCGCGCTGCTCTATCGGGCCCAGCACGCGCTGAACCACGCGGTGTTCGAGGCGGCACGGGCCGGCAGCCTCGCACACGCGTCGCCCGAGCGCAGTCGCGACGGACTGGCACGAGGTCTGGCGCCCTGGCTGTACGGCGCGGCCACGCTGCAGGAGCACGTGGGCGCGCTCGCGAGGGCGCGCGCCCACGTCGCCGAAGGCGAGGCGGCGGGCTGGCTTCGCATCGAGCAGCAGTCGCCGAGCGCGGCGTCGTTCGCCGACTGGGCCGAACCGGCCCTCGACGCAGCCGGTCTGCCGATGCCCGACCTGCGGGAGATCCCGAACGACGGACTCGTGCACCGCGCACGACGCGGCCGGCCGAACGGGGACGTCGCCGGGCTGCGCGGTGAGGAGGCGATCGGCGCCGCCTCGGGTCAGACCCTCGCCGACGCGAACCTGCTCCGGCTGCGGCTGCATTACGGGGTCCCGCTGGTGGTGCCGTTCGCAGGCCGCCTGATCGTGACGACCCTGCGCGCGTGGAACGGCTGCGAGCAGGGCGCCTCGACCCGGGCCGGGCTGCTGGCGCTGCCCGCGGCCTCGCCGCTCGTCTCGCCCGAGCCGCGGGCATGCGCGTTCTACCGGGACGACCGCACCGGAGCGCCGCGCGTGCCGGTCAGCGCCTCGGCGACCGTTCGGATGCAGTCGCCGGCGCGCACGAGCTGGGCCACGCCGGACGGCGCGACGCCGTCCGGCGGGACGACCGCCCCCGCGTCCGGACCGACGCAGGAACCTGGCTCGCCGGAACCGGACCCGACCGCCAGCGGTCCGCAAGGATCGCAACGACCTTCTCCGACGCCGCCCGCACCGCGGCCACCGCAGGCTTCTCCTGCAGCGGGAACCTTGCGGCCCGGACCGCTCCTTGCCACCGCGCCCGCAGATCAAGCGGTCTGTGCTGCAGCGCTCCGATGATGCGCCGCAGCCGCCCGGTCAGCGCGCCGCGCCCGGGGAAGGCGTCGCTTCCGCGACGCCGCGGTGGATCCACGAGCCTTCGCCCGCAGCCAGCGCGCGCGTGTCGAACGGGTGGCGATCGAACGGGTACATCGCGCGGATCCGCTGCACGTACGCGATCGTCTCAGGAAACGGCGGTACGCCGCGGTGGCGATCCACCGCACCCTCGCCCGCGTTGTAGGCGGCCAGTGCGAGCGGCACGTCACCCCGGTAGTAGGCCAGCAGCCAGCGCAGGTAGGCCATTCCGCCGCGCAGATTCTCGGTCGGGTCAAACGCGTCGCGCACGTTGAACCTCTGTGCCGTCTCCGGGATCAGCTGCATCAGCCCCTGGGCGTTCTTGGGCGAGCGCGCGAGCGGGTCGAAGTTGGACTCCATGCGCATGACCGCGATCACCAGCCGCGGGTCGAGCCGGAACTCTCGAGCCGACTGGACCACCAGCTGCACGATCCGGCGCTGGTCGATCGACGGCGAGACCGCGCCGAACTGCACCGGATTCTCGACGACCGGGGTCGGTACCGGCGCGGGCACGGGCGCGGGCGGCGGCGGGAGCAGCGCACGCTGACGCGCACGGATCGCATCGGCCGACGCGAGGCCGCGCTGCACGAGGCAGGGCGGGGAAAGTTCGATCGTTGCGGGCAGTGCCGCCGACAGCCCGGCCGCACGCCCGTCGCCGAGCTCCGCGGCCCAGCGGAACAGGGTGCCGGCCACCTGCTCGGACACCGCCACGCCGTGGCCCTTCAGGTACAGCCAGCCGAGGCGCTGCAGCGCCTCGGGGTGAGCGTCGGCCGCCGCGCGACAGTAGAGGTCGCGGGCCCGCTCGTAGTCCTGCGAGGGTGGCTCGGAGAGTTCGAAGAACTTCCCCATGGCGGTGAGCTTGGCCGCGGTGGACATCGCTTCGGCGGCAGGCGCGCCTGCGGACGAGACCGATGCGGTCGGCTCCGGACGGGGCTCGGCGCCGTTCGCCAGCGGCGCTGCCGCGACCGCGATCGCCGCAGCGATCACGCACGCACTGCGCACTAGGGCCGGCAAGCGAATCCGGCCGCCACGTCCGATCGGGCGATCAGTCATCGTCGAACCATCCCAGCAGCCAAGTCCGGCAATTGTAGCGGCTGCCGGCCGTCGGTGACGCACGGCCGGCGGTCGGAACGTGCACGATGCCTCACGCCGCTGCGCGCGCCGCGCCGCGCCGACCGCTTTGCGTCAGCGCAGCCCGAAGCGGTGCAGCAGGTCGTAGAGCGTGGGACGGCTGATGCCGAGCGTCTCGGAGGCCTTCGCGATGTTGCCGTCGCAGCGTGCCATCACCGTGAGCACCACCTGACGCTCGGCGTCCTCGCGGGCCTGGCGAAGGTTGAAGACCTGGCGCTCCTCGGGGGCTTCGAGGCCGAGATCGGCCGAGGTGATCGCCGGTCCGTCGGCCATGATGACCGCGCGCTTGATCGCGTTCTCGAGTTCGCGCACGTTCCCGGGCCAGCGATGGGTCTGGATCGCGTTCAGCGCGTCTTCGCGCATCACCAGCCGGTCTCGGCCGTTCGACTTGCCCAGGCGCTGAACGAACGCGTGCGCGAGCAGCGCCGCGTCGCCCGCGCGGTCGCGCAGCGGGGGGATCGCGACGATCATCTCGCCGAGCCGGTAGAACAGGTCCTCCCTGAACCCACCCGAGGCGATCAGTTCGCGCAGGTTGCGGTGCGTCGCGCAGACCACGCGGACATCGACCGGGATCTCCTCGCGCCCGCCCACGCGCTCGATCACGCGCTCCTGCAGGAAGCGCAGCAACTTGGCCTGCAGCGGCGTGGGCAGATCGCCGACCTCGTCGAGGAACAGCGTGCCGCCGTCGGCGATCTCGATCTTGCCCGGCGTCGTGCGCGCCGCTCCGGTGAACGCGCCGCGCTCGTAGCCGAACAGCTCGGACTCCAGCAGCGTCTCGGGGATCGCGGCGCAGTTGATCGCAACGAAGCGGCGTTCGCGTCGAGGCGAGTGCGTGTGCAGCGCGCGCGCGAGCAGCTCCTTGCCGGTCCCGGACTCGCCGAGCAGCAGCACCGTGGCCTGGGTCGGCGCCAATCGCTCGATCTGCCGGCAGACTTTGGACATCCCGGGGTCGCGCGTCAGCAGCCCGGTCACCGCCTCGCCGAGGCTGGCTTCGGTCAGCCGCCGGTTCTCGCGTTCCAGGTCGGCCAGCCGGAACGCGCGCGCGATCACCAGGCCCAGCACGTCGGCTTCGAACGGCTTGGCGAAGAAATCGTAGGCTCCGAGCCCGATCGCCCGCAGCGCGTTGGCGCGGTCGTTCTGTCCAGTGAGGGCGATCACCTTGGTCGACGGCGCGAGCGACAGGATCTCCTCGAGGGTGCGAAAGCCGTGGTCCGGCACGTCCGGGTCGGGCGGCAGCCCGAGGTCGAGCGTGACCACCGCCGGCTCGTACCGACGCAGTGCGGCGATCGCCGACTCGCGGTCGCCCGCGAAGACGACCTCGTACTGATCGAAGCTCCAGCGCATCTGCTTCTGCAGACCCTTGTCGTCCTCGATCATCAGCAGCAACGGACGCTCGTCCGACATCTAGCGCTCCCCCGACGCGGTCGACGGCCCGCCGTGAACGGGCAGGTGCAAGGTGAACGTGGTGCCGCGGCCCTCGACGCTCGCCACCTCGAGCCGTCCGCCGATCTCGCGGACGTACTCCCGGCTCTCGAACGCGCCGATGCCCATTCCGTGCTCCTTGGTCGACGTGAATGGTTTGAACAGCCTGTTCTGGACGAACGACGCGCTCATGCCGCCTCCGGTGTCGGTCACGTCGACCACGACCGCGTCGTCCCGGACGCCCGCCGCAACCCGCACCGTGCCACCCGCGCCGGTCGCTTCGATCGCGTTCTGCACCAGGTGACCGAGCACGCGCTCGAGCCGGTCGGCATGGGCGACCACGAGCGCACGCTCCACAGCCTCGGTCATCGACAGCACGGGTTCCACTCGCGAGCCTCTCTTGCCGGCCACCGCGGCGCGCAGCACCGCGCCGAACGGCGTGGGTGAGGGCGGCTCGACCGGACGGGTACCGACTCGCAATTGCAGCAGCAGCCCCTGCATCCGGTCGAGGACATTCTCGACGGTTTCGAGCATGTCGGCCTGGAAGTCGGGGTTGTCCCGGTGACGGTCGGCGTTGCGCAGCAGGAGCGTGAGCTGCGCGACTAGGTTCTTCAGGTCGTGCACCACGAACGCGCTCATCCGATTGAACGACTCGAACTGGCGCGCCTGGATCAGCCGTTCGACCGCCTGTTCGACCGCCAGCACGCCGGCGACCTGCCGGCCGGCGGTCTTCAGCACGTCGCGGATCTCCCAGTCCAGCGGGATCGCCACCACCGGCGAGCGCAGTTCGACGAAGCCGACCAGCGCGTCGTTGAGCACCAGCGGAACGATCAGCCAGCTGTCCGGATCCGATGCGAGCCAGGCCGGCAGCGGCAGCTGGTCGTACCGGTCGGGCTGAGCGCGCCACTCGGCCAGCTCGACGATCCACTGGCGCCGACCCAGCCACTGCGGCAAGGGGTCGTCACCCGCGAGCGCCGGGCGCACCGCCACGCGACGCGTGGCGGCGCAGCGCCAGTCGCCTTCGTCCGACCGCAGCCACAGCGCGCCGGCCTGGCTCTCGACCAGGTCGCCCAAGCCCTGGATCGCGCGCAGCGCGAGCGAGCCTTCGTGCCGGGCCGAGTGCGCGAGAAGCCCGGTGAGCTTGAGCCACTCGGTCCGATAGTCGTAGCGGTAACTGAACAGGTGCTTGACCAGCGTGACCCGGACCTTCGCCCGGGCACTGGACGACAAGGTCAGCACCGCTCCGAACAGCAGTGCGGCGAACAGCAGCAGTGCCTGCGCGACGCTGCCCCAGTTCGTGTCGAACGCCCGCAGCGCGTAGCCGAGCGCGATCATCACGACGAGGAACACCGCGCCGGCGACCATCGTGGTCGCGTGGACCACCACCTTGCGGGACAGCCGCAGATCGAGTCGCCAGTCGGGCATCCGCGATGCCGCGATCGCGACCATCGGAGCGAGCATCGCGTGGGCGAAGCCGCGGGCGGCCCACCACGCCTCGTCGCGCACGCCGGACAGCGCCGCGTCGGCGTGCAGCGCGAGGTCGAACGCGAACGCCGCGGCCATCGCCAGGCACAGGAACTTGACCGCCCATCGGCTGCGCTCGCCCGTGCCGCGCAGCACCTGAGCGCAGCAGATCAGACCCAGCACCGCCGGCAGCGTCGCGACGGCGTGTGCGGTCATCGCGTCGGCGCCGCCCAGCGCGCTCGCGCCCTGGGCGGCCGCGAGCGCGGCCGCGAGCGCGATGCCCAGCGTCAGCGCGAGGTTGTGCCGCGCCACCGCTCGGCTCCAGGCACCGGCGCCACGGTCCGTGATCCGGTCCGTGATCCGGTCCGCGCCCCGGTCCGTGACCCGCTCCGTGCCGCCGCGCTCGGAGTCGTCCGCGTCCGACCCCCCGTCGTCGCCCGCCGCCGCGCCCGGCGCCCCCGCACCGGCGGC
>Ga0169931_10003694_pt1 | contig 24166 bp, 19 predicted proteins | sample Kivu_15m_20L_FD_129675 | JGI IMG/M metagenome (GOLD analysis project Ga0169931, IMG submission 129675) | Freshwater microbial communities from Lake Kivu, Western Province, Rwanda to study Microbial Dark Matter (Phase II) - Kivu_15m_20L... | ecosystem: Environmental > Aquatic > Freshwater > Lake...
CAGGCCAAAGCCTGCACGCCCACGACAGCGGCCACACGCGTCGAGCGCCCGTTCTCGACTCGCTTCTCCCTAACGATGCGAAATCTCATCGAACACTTCACGCTGCGCACAATGGACAGCTACGTTGGGAACACCTCCAGAACAATAGGCTTTGATCCATCCCACTGACTGATTTGTCGAGCTATTCCTAATTCGTTAATGCGATCGATCAACCGATTCTGGTACTTTGCGATCACTGGTCCGTTCTGCAGGGCCACATAAGGATTTTGTGTCAGCGTTTCACCTCGGTCTCTCAGTGTCGCCAGGTCAATGTAGAAGAGCACCTTGTTCAGTACCACCGCATTCAGAGAATGCCCTGGGGCAGCATGAAGCACAGCGCTGGCGACTTCAATCAATCTTAGATTTCTGTCGTTTGCTGCCACGTCAACTCTCCTCGTTCGAAACAGGAGCAACCGCACTTGAAGGGAACCACATGCTTTTTCGGTTTCTGATCAGGAAGTTTAGAAGTGCAGGGGACGAGGCTCAACCCCACTGTTGAACTAAGATTTGAAAAACGTAGTACATTGGAATGAACATTTGCTGCCGGAATGTGGCATGGCTGGCAGCCCTGCCTCTCTCAGCCAGCACCACTCCACATCCAGTTCATCGCTGACAGTGGGGAAGTACTGATCCACGGCACCTGCCGCTGCCAGTCCGGGGATGTCACCTGCGGGTGGTTGACAGGATTTGACGAGGATGAGTTTTGAGCCCTGCCAGTCTCGGAGTATGGCGGCGGCGATGGAATCGCTGGTGACATCCCACGATTCCGGGAGTCGGTCAGCGGTGGAGACACCGGTGGTGCGCAGGTGGGTGAAGGTGTCGAGCACGGGTATGCGGCCCGACGCGTGGATGGAAAGAGCGGTGTCCTGATCCGTGGCCAGCTGGAGGTCAGTCCCTGTGCGAACAAGGACCTGAGCGTTCAGGCTCATGGCCGCAATCGCATCCCAATGAGATTTTCCTGAAGGCAGCCTGCAGCGGGTGTCGAGTTCTCGAATGACATCGGCGGCGCGGCCACCGCCGGTGATCAGCAGCAGCGGTGCGGGGCGGAGCAGGGCACACAGCTCTTGCAGATGAGCGTGCAGGTTGGGCAGATCCAGCAGGCTGCCGCCGACGCGAACCACAATGAGTGAAGAGTTCTGGGGCATGTTGCACTTTCCAGCGTTTCCCGGAGAATATCCAGTCTGCTTCTTTATTTCTGCATACAGGACGTCATTCGGTGGAACATCTTCCCCACAACAGATCCGCATGGAATCATCTGGCGGATTCCGGCAGCGTATTCGCACATACGGCAACCGACGAAGAATGTCGGGAGCCACTCAAGACACTGGACAGTCGTGGCTGGCTGCCCTCGTCCGTGGCGGGTCTGGACGTGCTTTGTCTGGCAGGTGGTGGTGGCTGGCAGTCGGTTCTCTATGCGACTGCCGGGGCACGAGTCACTGTGGCTGACCTGAGCGATTCGATGCTGAAACTGGATGAACGCGAGTGTCGTCGGCGAGGGCTCAGTGTACAGATCGTTCGGACATCGATGGAAGACCTGAGCATGCTTGGGGATCAGACCTTCGACCTCGTGCATCAGCCGGTGAGCACCTGTTATGTGCCGTCGCTCAAGCCGGTCTATCGCGAAATTGCCCGGGTTCTGCGGGATGATGGCCTGTATATTTCACAGCACAAGCAGCCGGTGAGTCTCCAGATCAGTCATCGCACGGAACGGCACCAGTTTGTGATTGGACTTGAATATTATCACCGAGGCCCTCTGCCGAGGATGCAGGACACGGTGTATCGTGAATCGGGGACGACCGAGTATCTGCATCGCATGGAAGAAATTGTCGGGGATTTGTGTTTGTCTGGATTTGTAATCGAAGACCTGCGGGAACCACCACGAGCGGATCCCGCTGCGGACGTTTCGCACTTTGGCTATCGTGGCCGATTTGTTCCGCCATACGTCCGAATCAAGGCCCGTCGCCGCCACCGTTCCCCCGAAGAAGCCGCTGGCGGTTTGACGTCCGCGGGGCTGTGGATTCCCGGCGGAAGATGATCGCGGACACGTTCGCGACACAAGTCGAAAAGCAGCACAGGACTGTGCTGGGAATGGCGGAAAAGTACTGGAGATCTTCGCCTTTGGTGCATGGCACCTGAACGCGTGTCGCTGCCGGTTGTTGTCAGTACTGTTGGTCTCACGCAAAGGCGCCAAGGCGCAAAGGAAGGACAGAAGGTTCAAATTTTCAACCATTCCAGCTTTGCGCCTTTGCGTGAGGTAAGAGTCGGTACAGCAAGATACCCGCCGCCGCGTCTGCATGAAATCCGAGAGACGATCTCAAGTGTCCTTAACACCGTTTCACCATCCCAGCCTCACCCTCCCGGGTCTTCACCCGTCTGTTCACAGGATTCCAGAGAACTTCAAGGCCATTGGACGGGAGTCTGTGGTGTATCAGGTGCGGTTTCTGCTCAGCGGTTTCCGGTGTGATTGCCTGTGAGTGTCTGCGCGGCTGACAATTGTTGTCGAATGAATTTGGCCCAGATTTCAGGCTGGCCGGGGAAGGAGTCCTCATCCGTCAGCAGTTCCCAGCCGGCCTGTTTTGTGAGGCGTGGGAGGAGTTCAAGCAGCCACGACCATGCGGGGGGGCGATCGATGGGTGGCTGGGAGACGACGATGTTCATGGCGATGTGGCCACCGCACGCGGCTTCAATAGCGTGGAGTACTCCTGGCAGGAGTGTTGCGATTTCCTGCAGCAGTTCGTCTTCAGCGGAATCGAGGAAGGCAGGGCGGGATGGACGCGGGGCGAAGCGGACGTGCCAGGCGGCGCGGGGAGCGAAGGGGCAGAGGACGGTCAGGTGATTTGTTTGTGTGATCAGGCGAGTTTCAGAGTGCTGTTCGGCCGCCAGCAGATCAGCGAGGAGTTCCCGTTGATATTGTCTTCGATATGCGTCCGCTCGATCCGCGCGTATCTGATCCAGTTGTGAAAGTCTGTACGTTGCGAGGATCTGCGAGTGGCAGTGTGGGAGTGAGGCGCCGGCACTGAAACCTTCGTTTCGATAGACAGCGAGGGTGCGGTAGCGGCGTTCTGCGATGAGTATTCGTGAGCGTTCTCGCCAGGCTTTCAGAACCTGCAGGATTTCGGTGTTTGAGAGATCGAGGAGTCGGCTGCGGCTGTCGGGGCATTCAATGACGACTTCGTGGCGGCCGTTGAACGGAGCAGACGGGAACAGGCAGTTTGCAGCATTCAGCGGGGGGGCCTGCGCGGATGTCGTGAGCAGGTGATCGGCGGGGGCTGCAATCGGATACCGATTAGGAATTACTCGCAGCAGCCAGCCGGGGCCATTTGGCGTGCTGTCAGCGGCGCGTACGGCAAAGCATTCATCAGGAGTTTCGGATTCGGCACCTTCGGCGAAGGGATCCGTTTCGGAGTACAGCGGCGGATCCTGATGTTTTGATCCAGGTCTGTTTGCTCGGCTGGGAACGAGGATAACGTATCGTCCGGTGAGTACATCGAGGCGTACTTCGGCGGGCGTGGTGTTCATGCCATTTTGAGGACAGGTCGCAGGTGTCTGCTGTCATCAGCAGCGGGTGCGAGTTCGGCAGCGAGGGATCTCACAATTTCCGCGGAGATCGGGTAGCCAGGCCACGCGAGTGCGTAGACCTGAATCAGATCGCAGATGCGGAACAGCCGCGCTGGAAGTCCTCCACCCTGAGCAGCGGTTTCACGAATTGAATCGTCGTCACAGGCTCCTGGAGGGAGTCCCAGCCGCTGCAGAAGTTCGCGGGCGAATACGGCTGATTCAGCGTGATTAAGTCTGTGCAGGCGAATGGGAACGTACACGTGATCAGCCAGTTCAGCCGGGATTTCGTGGCGACCCGCGGCGATTACTGTGAGGGGGCACGAGCCGCTCAGGGCGATTCCCATCAGAAACCGCAGGAACACGCTGTTATCCAGTTCTGAGCGATGCAGGTCGTCGAGCAGGAGAGTGGTGTGCTGTCCGCACTGCCCGCGGCCTGCGAGTTCATCGCGAAGTGCGGTGAGCAGTTCATGTCGTTGAAGAGAACTGCGAACATGGCAGCAGAGGAGACCGGCGAGTTGCCACAGGGCGGCGTTGTCTTCCATGCCGCCGAGATTCATCAAAACGACGGATTCTCCGGTTCGCTGCAGTTCGAGAGCAGTGCGTTCGAGGACTCGACTGCGGCCGCTGCCGTCGGGGCCGGTGATAACGCCAACGGGTTCGCGGGATTCCACGAGGTACATCAGCCGACTGACGGCTTCCACGTGCCCGGAGTTGCGAAAAAACCAGGTCGGTTGAGTTTTCTGCCCAAACATACTGCAATCCTGAGGTGCTGGAGCCCATCTGGCCCCTTCCGACCGTCACAGTCGGCAGAATCACGCCCGTCAAATCAGCAGAAACCGAAAATTCCCGCAATCATGTCAGAACTCACTTATCGTTCCGCTGGCGTCGACCTTGAACTCTACGAGCAGGCGATGCAGAAACTGCCGAAACTCATGCGCCGCACCTTTACCCCGGGTGTGATGGATTTGCCTGGTGGCTTCGCGGGTCTGTTCCGCTTGAACGCTGGTCGGCAGTGGAAGGACCCGGTTCTTGTTTCCGGTACCGATGGCGTGGGGACGAAGATCAAGGCCGCGATTCATGCGGGAATCTACAACACGGTGGGCATTGACCTTGTGGCCATGTGCGTCAACGACTGTCTTTGCCTTGGTGCTGAGCCGCTCTTCTTCCTCGACTACATTGCTCTGGGACAGGACGACCCTGCGCTGCTTGAGCAGTTGGTTTCCGGGGTCAGCGATGGCTGCATTCAGGCGGGGGCTGCGTTGCTTGGGGGCGAGACCGCCATTATGCCCGACTTGTACGCTCCGGGTGACTTCGATATGGCTGGTTTCTGCGTTGGCGTTGCTGAGCGTGAGGAGCTTGTGGACGGGCGTTTTCGAGTGCGTCCGGGTGATGTGCTGGTGGGCGTCCCGTCATCGGGTTTTCATTCGAACGGCTACAGCCTTGTTCGCAAGGTGGTGTTTGAGCATGCGGGGCTGAAGGTCAGCGATACGGCTGAAGGACTGGGCTGCACAGTTGGTGAGGCTCTGATCCGACCGACTCGCATCTATGCCTCCACCCTGGCCGCCGTTCGCAGCGCTGTTGGCCAGACGGGCCTGCACGCAATCGCGCACATTACTGGTGGCGGGATTGCGGACAATTTTGAACGTGTGCTGCCCAGTCACGTGACTGCCGTGATTGATCGTCGCGCCTGGCAGCCTCACCCGGTGTTTGAATGGCTGCAGCGACTGGGAAATATCGCCGACCGTGAGATGTTTTCTGTATTCAACATGGGTCTTGGGCTGATTCTGGCGGTGCCACCTGCTGATGTGGCTGCAGTGGTTGCCGCCAGTTCGACACCGGAGTATCCCGCGATGGTGCTGGGAGAAATTCGCGAGCAGGCTGGTGAGAGTCCGAGTGTGGTGATTGAGGGGCTGTTGCCGGGATGAGTTGAGGTTGTGTGTCCACGACTGTCTTTGGCAGCGCCCGAAGCGCAAACAGGATCTCTGGAGAGTGTTTGCTGAGAGTTTTTGCTTCTTTCGATATCGACAGTCAGCCGTTCGGGCGTTTCCGGGATCATTTATCAGAAAGCTCATTATGTTAACTCGGGATCAGGAAGCAGCGTTGGTTCGCGCTGTTTATTCATTGGAATCTCTGAACGGTTGCATTATAGGCTATCACGGAGACAACAGTTCTCGACTGCTGTCTCCCGGCAGTGCGGGGTCTGTCAATTTCGGTCGGGCTATAGTGATCATCGAAGAAGCCCCTGCGTCGGCTGCAGAAACGCCGCCGATTCCATCAGCAGCCCGTTCATCCGGAGCCGGGGAAACCAGGCGACCGGCAGGAGACACGACAAACCGTGGCCGACTGTTTCCGGAGCTTCTTGGCGCGGGGCTCAGCTGTGGTGTGGCCGTTGCGTCGGGGCTTGGAGCGGTTGGCGGCGTCATGGGGGCACCGGTGACCGGCGGAACGTCGGTTGCAGTCAGCGTTTTCGCATGGACGGGATTTCTTACCTCCGCCGCTCAATGTGCCTACGGAATTGCAAGGCTGACCGAAATTCACACGAATCCCGACGATGATTCGCTGAGACGCACTGATGCTGATCCGAACGTGCAGCGCGCGGTCAACATTGTTGATCTGCTGGGAATCACTTCCGGCGTTGCAACCGCCGGGCTTCAGGGTCTCAGATTTCTTGCGGTTCTGCAGCGAAACAGTCGGCGTCTGTCTGAGAGTGCTGTTCGAGGAATGTCTCGGGCACAGCGGGCGGCAGTCATTACCGAGGAAATCGCGGAACTTCAAAAGACGGAAGCCGGGCGGCGCACACTCGCGGAAGCACTCCGTGAAGCAGGCGCGACGACCAGAGATCTGGAGCGGATCATGCCTCGAGGCCTGAATCACAGTGGAACAATCCGCGTCGCGTCTGCAACAGCATCGGCACTCAGTGCTCCTCATGCTCAGGCGCTTAAAGTTGCGATACGGGACGCAATGATTGGAATCGGCGTCAGTGCGACGCCCGCCTCGCTGACCGGTTCGGCAAGCGGTGTCGTAAACGGTTTGATCGTTAATGTCATCAACCGCTGAATTCTTTTACGGCGGTCTGTCATTTGCTGTGCTCCGCGCACGTGCTGCTGTGCCTGTTTGACATCAGCGGCTTGCCATATCTACCATTCCCGCAGTGTTTCCCTCCGTCGTTACTGGAGCCCCCCGCATGGCCCGTTCATTTCTTGCCAGCCGTCGTCAATTCCTGCAGCAGTCCGGTTCCCTCCTCGCTGCCGCCGCTGCTGTCCCGGCAGTGCTCACAGCAGCCAATCGCCATAAGCAGCTGAATGTGGCTGCGATTGGTGTGAACGGCATGGGATGGGCTGACCTGTCCAATATCGGCAGTCACGCGGCTGTGAAATTCGTGGGTTTCTGTGACATCGATACCAGCCGATTCGACAAAGCTGATGCTGCTTATCCCGGTGTGAGACACTGGCAGGACTACCGGGAACTGCTCGCGGACCTCGGCGGTGGACTGGATGCCGTCATCGTTTCGACGCCGGATCACATGCACGCACCGGTTGCGATGGCGGCGATGCGGGCTGGCAAGCATGTCTACTGTCAGAAGCCTCTCACACACACGGTTTGGGAGGCCCGACAGCTGCGATTGCAGGCTGAAAAGTCCGGCGTGACAACTCAGATGGGCAATCAGATTCATTCGGCAGCCGAATATCGACTTGGCGTGCGACTGATCCGTGAAGGTGCGATCGGGAAGGTTCGCGAGGTGCATTCGTGGGTTGGCGTTCAGGGCCGTCAGTACTGCAACCGCACCGACCGCCCGGCTTCTGCTGCTGTTCCTGCTGGCGTGAACTGGGATTTGTGGCTTGGAGCGGCCCCGGAGCGGCCCTTTGCTCCTGAGGTTTACCATCCCTTCAAATGGCGCGACTGGCAGGACTTCGGTTCGGGTGCTCTCGGAGACTTTGGCTGCCACATTCTGGACCCCGTCTTCACGGCACTTGGAATTCGCCACCCGCAGCGGATCCAGGCCACCAACGACGGCACCACCAGCGAAGTCTGGCCGGGCCCTGAAACCGTGGTTTTCGAGTTTCCGGGAACGGAATTCACTGCGGGAACGATCACCGTGACCTGGCGAGACGGCGGTCTGAAGCCCCCTAGGGAGCTGGCTGGTCTGCCCGAAGGCAAAGAACTCCCAGGCGGAGGATCTCTGTTCATCGGAGAAGGTGGCACGATGGTGTTGCCGCACGTTGGCACGCCGCAGCTCTACCCTGCCGACAAGTTTGCCAGCTTCGCCATCCCCAAAGTGCAGGGCACCAGCCACTGGCACGACTGGGTCGATGCGGTGCTGGCCGGAAAGAAGACAACTGATGGCTTCGACTACGCTGGTCCGCTCACAGAAACCGTGCAGCTGGGCAATGTGGCTGCAAGGCTGCCTGGCCAGTCGATTATGTGGGATGCCGCAGCTTTCAAAACAAATCTCCCGGCTGCCGACAAGCTGCTCACGAAATCCTATCGCAGCGGGTTTGAAGTGACAGAAGCTGTACAGGCCTGAGTTGTGGGCAGGTCCCGGTCGAGTTCATTCACATAACCATTGAAAGCCAGACCATGTCCCGCTCCCTGAACGTGTTTGCAGCGGAGTTCATCGTTGCCGCCGTCCTGCTCCTGACAGGACGTCCATCAGTGGTGGCTCAGGAAAAACAGCCTCAGGTTGCCGCTGCAGAGAAACTGCTTAAAGGTTTCGTCGGCGAACTGCTTTCCATCGAACCCGGCAGGGAAAAGTTTCCAGGCGGCAAGGTCGCTCTGGGAGTGACCAGTCCGAAGGACGAGCTTGCTGCTGTTCAGGTCGAATTCACGTCAGCGTTTCGGATTTCGCGTTACGAGATGACGCAGGAGCTGTACGAGCTGGTGATGGGCGCGAACCCGAGCCGCTGGAAAGGCCCTCGCAACTCCGTTGAAATGATGACGCTGGCTGACGCTGAAACGTTCTGTAAGAAGCTGACCGGTCTGCTTCGCCAGCAGAAGCTGATTGAAGAGAGTGAATCCGTGCGGCTTCCTACGGAAGCGGAGTGGGAATATTGCTGTCGCGCTGGCACAACGACTCGGTACTGTTTCGGGGATTCCGCAACCGCTGATGGAGATCAGTCGCCGAAAGCCACGCTCCTTGATCCGTGGGCCTGGCACACTGGCAACGCTGCTGGCAACGATCCCCCCGTGGGTGCTCTGAAACCAAACGCATGGGGTCTGTACGATGTGCATGGCTATCTCTGGGAATTTGTCTCGCCCGATTCCCGCCTGCCGCCGGTTGCTGCAGGTTCGGTCATTCTTCGCAGCGGTTCATGGAAGGACCACCACTCACGACTGACGAGCAGTTCACGGCGGGTTGTTCCGGCCGCAACTGCGGATGACGCTGTGGGGTTCCGTTGTGTGGTTTCTCGATAGCGAAGTTTCCACCGAGCGCCCGGCCAATGGCGTTGAAGTTCACTGGAATCCTGTGAAGACCCGGGAGGGCGACGCTGGTATGACGAAACGGTGCTAAGGACACTTGCGATCGTCTATCGGATTTCATTCAGACGCGCCGCCTGGCATCTTGCTGTAGCAACTCTTACCTCACGCAAAGGCGCCAAGGCGCAAAGCTGGAAATGTTGGAAATTTGAACCTTCTGTCCTTCCTTTGCGCCTTTGCGAGAGACCAACAGTCCCTGCACAAGGGATCGCGGCGAGAGCTGTCAACTGGCAAGCAGAACTGAAAACATCCCAATTCGCCCGAATTCACACCGTTTCGTCATCCCAGGGCGAGGCTGGGATGGAGAAACGGTGTTAAGGACACCTGATTTCGTTCTTTGGATCCGCTCCAACGTGACAAGGCATGCGGGGGATTTCAATCCCCCGGTAACGGTGCGCACGACCTCAAAGTGCATGGCACCTGGAGCGAAAATCCCAGAGATTTTATTGGTATTCGCATCATTTTGTGCGGCACCGGGGACAGTCCCGCGGGCACGGCGGCGGGCGTGCAACAGCGGCCGCTGGCTGGATGGTAGAATGGTCACAATCCGAAGATACCACAGAAACCGCAACGACCGCACCATTGCCGGGGACAGTCCCCGCAGCCGCAACCACAGGGGCAATGAGGTGGGCCGTGGCCGGCAAAAATACGGCCTCAAGGTGCATGGCACCTTTTGCGAAAATCCCAGAGAATCTATTGGCATCCGCATCATTTTGTGTGGCACCGGGGACAGTCCCCGCGGGCACGGCGGCGGGCGTGCAACAGCGGCCGGTGGCTGGATGGCAGAATCGTCACAAACCGAAGAGTCCACAGAAACCGCAACGACTGCGCCGTTGCCGGGGACAGTCCCCGCGGGCACGGCGGCAGGCGTGTAACAGCGGCCGGTGGCTGGATGGTAGAATCGTCACAAACCGAAGAGTCCACAGAAACCGCAACGACTGTGCCGTTGCCGGGGACAGTCCCCGCAGTGGCAGACACCGGGGAAATGAGGTGGGCCGTGGCCGGCAAAAAACGCCCGTTATACGGCCGTGAGGTGCATGGCACCTTTAGCGAAAATCCCAGAGATTTTATTGGTATCCGCATCATTTTGTGTGGCACCGGGGACAGTCCCCGCGGGCACGGCGGCAGGCGCGTAACAGCGGCCGCTGGCTGGACGGTAGAATCGTCACAATCCGAAGAGTCCCCAGAAACCGCAACGACTGCGCGGTTGCCTGGGACAGTCCCCGCAGTGGCAGACACCGTGGAAATGAGGTGGGCCGTGGCCGGAAAAAAACGCCCGTTACGGCCCGCAGGTGCATGGCACCTGCAGCGACGCGACGGTGCGTGCCAACGTGGCCGGAACTGCATCAAGCGCGCACCAAAGCCTCACCGGCCGCTTGACATCGATCGCACGCCGCACTGCGTTTTTGTGACTCAATCCAGCCGCGGCATGTCAACTGGGAGGCAGCACTGAGGACATCCCAATTTGCCCGGCTTCACGTCGTTTCACCATCCCAGCTTCGCCCTTCCCGCACCCCATCCTGCCAGAAAGTCAAGTCTGGCTTTGGGACTGCATTTTCGATGCGGATCATCACTGGTGATTGCAGTTGCAGTGTGGGTGGGTGTTTGGTTTTCGTGTCGTTTTTAATAGCGATCGGGGTGGTTTTGGAGTGAGTTGAGTTTATGGATGCGTGTGAGGTGTTCGTCGATGTGTTTCTGTGTGATTCGGATGAAGGCACCTTCGGTGAGTGATTCTGCGAGGCCGCCAGCTCGACCGTCCTGGAGTCGGTCGAGTTCTCCGGCGAGTCGTTGCATCCATTCGGGGGGCTCGAGTCCAGAGCCGATTCGAGAGGCCATGAATTCGGAGATGGTACGGCGAAGTTCGTGGAAGCTGGTTTCTGCGGCTTCGCGAGTAACTCCACCGATTCCGGGGCAGGAGCGGGCGATAAGGGCGGCCATGTGATTTTGTGTGAGACTGCCGACGACTCGTTCGTGGATATGATCATGGAGTCCAGGGAGTCTTACGCCATATTTTTCTTCGAGTGCTGAGAGTTCTTCGACGAATTCTTCCGCGACAACTTTGCATTCGCTGCTGAGGTGTTTTTGTACGGCGGTGGCGACATCGTTTTCGCCGCGGCGAAGGAGTACTTCGTGTACGACCTGCCAGGGGACTGCGTTCCATTCGAAGCGATCGTAGAGCGATTCGACGCGGAGGAAGTCGAGGAGGCAGTAGAGTCGGCTGCCGTAATCGGAATAGGTGGTGGTGGTGTTGTATTCGAGGAAGCGATCGAAGTTATCGACGACGCATTCGAAGACGAATTCGGACAATTCGATGGCATCGTCGCGATCGATGATACTGGCTTCGAGATCATCAAGGATTTTGATGTTTTCGGTGAGTGCGACAGTTTCTTCGAGTTCTTTGAGGAGTGATTCGGCGCCGTGGTGCAGGATGGCTCGGGCGTTGCCGAGCGTCAGCATTCGGGTGTGGAAGAGATCATCGCCATAGGTTTCAACAAATTCGCGAACATCATCGGCGAAGTCATCTTCATGGAGGTCTTCAACGATTGAAAGCCGCATTGAGCTGCTGTGGCTGACCCACAGACTTGCGTAGGCGCTGAGGAGCTTAAGGATGCGGCGAAAGACGCTTTGGGTGCGTTGAGCACCTGAGACTTTGAGTCGAGTGGCGGCTTCGATGATAGCTTCGACGCTGTTGCTGAGCCCCATTCGATAGAGTCGATCAAATTCGGTGACGGCTTGTCCGGGAGGGCGGATGGAGCGTTCCATGCGGAGTGCGGTGAGGAGGAGTTCGAAGGTTTCGGCGAGCAGTCCGAGTCTGGGGAGTTGGCTGAGGAGGACGCGAATAATGGACTGGAGAGTGCGAGCTTTGAGGATGGCGGCGGGTTGTCCGCCGTTTTCGAAGGGGACATAGAGCAGTGGGCGTTTGCGAAGATCGCGCAGGAGGGCCGGGAAGCCGGCGCAGGCTTTTTCGACGTCGCCGCTGAAGATAGCGGTGAACATGCGGGAGATGTGTCGATCGAGTGATTCGGAGTCGGTTTCGGGGCCGGGTTCTTCGGCGATGACGGCCCCGATGAGCCGTTCGGCCATCAGGAATTCGACGGTGGTTGAGAGTGCGTTCTGCATGAGCAGGAAGCGGCACTGCATCTGGATATCGTATTCGATGTTGGCTTCGAGACCGCTGGTGTTGACGGTGATTTCGTAGTCGCGGACTTCGGCAACGAGTTCACCGAGCCCCTGCAGGCGACCGCGGATGGCGGCGAGCCATTCGCGGAGAGTGCCTTCGCGGGAGGTGTTGGTGCGTTTAATGTCGGTGTTTCGGGAGACCCAGAGAGCGGCGAGTCCCCAGAGGGATCCGACGGTGTGCAGAAACTTGAGGCGAGGTTCAATCTGTCGGTAGAGAATCTCGAATTCGGTTGTCCCTGGAGTGGGGGCGCCATCCATGGTGTCTGAGGCGTTGCCGTCATCGGTGGAGTCACGGTAGGTGACATTATCCCAGGCGGCACTGAGTACATCGTCTTCGCCATCGCCGTCATCGAAGAGGTGTTCGAGGTCGATTTCGTCACCGGGGCGTTGGCGTTTATTTTTCTGCAGTGCGAGGAATTCGCTGAGCCGAGGTATTTCCCAGAATTCGCCTGCATTGGCTTCCATGAAGGCGAAGAAGCGGCGGAGGCTGTTCCAGCCCTGACCTGGGTCGGGCTGATTGCAGATGCAGACGAGGAGTCGATTGAGGAGACGGTGAATGGAGTGTGGGCCGGATTCGAGTGGGACGGTATCGGCGCAGCTAAGCCATTGCATCAGGAGTCCCATGGCGGCGACATGATCCCGGCGTTCGAGCAGGATTGAGACGACTTGAGCAAAGCTGCCGCTGGAACTGAAGTCCTGGACGTGATTTCGCCAGAAGGAAATATCACCGGCTGATTCGCCTGCTTCGCGCCAGAGTGCCAGTACGCGGGCGACTCCGAGGGCAGCTTCGACGGACCGCACGCCTTCGATGTGAGTGAGATCGTGGACGGTGGTGGTGGCGTAGGCATCCCATTCTTCTGCCATGGAGCGGAAGTCTGCGAGCACGGCGTCGTGGAGATCCGGACGACCGCTGGCTGATGCTTCGCTCATAGTGAGTGTGCACGCATCGAACAGCTGGCCGACGATATCGAGGAGCACTTCGAGGCGATTGTCGGGAATGGAGTCTTCGCGGTTTGAAAAGAGTGGGAACAGGCCCTGGAAGCCGAGGATGCACCAGGGATCCGCGAGTCCTCCGCAGCGGATTCCGCGGTGCCAGAGTTCGATGACTTCGGTGATCAGGCGGCGAGCCTGGTCAAGTTCGGCGGTGCGTACGAGCCGATTGATCATGACGAGTCGGGCGTGAATTTCGGATTCGATGCGTGCAGAGAGGCAGGGGATGATCGAGGCTTCTTCGCGACTGGCCTGTTCGTAACCCATGCGAGCGAACATCCACGAGAGATGGCGATGCTGGATTTGGTCGGCGCCGTATTTGGCGAGAAACATATTCAGGTCGTGGCGGACGTGACCGAAGGGCTGGCGGGATTCGGCGGCGAGTTTTCGGAGTCGTCGACCGCGATCGCCTGTGGCCAGTTCCAGCAGTCTTTGGTAGAAGAGGTCTCGCTGGCGGGCGACGATGGGAAGGAGTGTGGTGAGTGAGACGCTGGAGTCCCATGTACCGGGTCCTGAGCCGCTGATGGAGGAGGCCATGAGGATGGTGCCGGCGAGAACAGCGGAGGCATCGTAAAGACGTTCCGGATCGAGAGTTCGGCTGGATTTGCCCTGACAAACCCAGGACTGCAGGGCGTCGAGAATCAGCCGGCGGACCATAAAGCGGCGGTAGAAGCCTTTGGTGTCGATTTCATCAGGGTCCCATTCACCAAAGACGTAGTTGGTGCGTTTGGTAACGGGGTGGACATGGTCATGGGCGCGGAGGTCGAGGCAGAGTTCCTGGAGGCGTTCGAAGGAGAAGTGGGTGCCGTTGAGCAGGTCCTGGGGGACTTCGCGAAGGAACCGGATTGTGGCGGATACAATCGGTTCCCAGGGTCCTGCGGCGACACCGACATCGCTGACATAGAGTGGAAGCGGGCAGAAGCGTTCGTGGGGGTAGACTTCAGAACGGCGTCCATTTTCGAGTACGGGTACGGGGCGATAGCCGACGTAGGTGTTGAGCCGCTGGAGGACCTGCTGTACGGCGGATGGCTGTGTGAATCCACTGGGTTCGGCGCGAACGGCGAGTGCGGCTTCGAATATTTTGGCGACCAGCAGTGGGTTGAAGAATTCATGTTCAGGGACGTGGGCGAGCAGATCGGAGTGGTGTTGTCGGAGGGCGGGGAGGAGGAGATTGAGGGTAATCTCGATGATCTGTTCGGCCTGCGCTGACTGGGAGAAGACGGGTTCGCCGGCGGCGGCGAGTCGGTGGAGGGCGTTGAGGAGGTAGTTGCGGAGCGCTTCCGGACTGGCGTTGCAGGCGGGGTTGCGGAAGAGTTCGTTGAGGCAAATGCGAAAGCGAGCGCTGGGGGCGCCCTGAGAGAAGTTCAGGTAGCCGAGCAGATCGCGCAGTGCATCGCCTGGGGGATCGGACGTGTCAAACAACTGGTTCTGCCTTGTGGTCACGCGGATGCATTCTGAGTCGTGGGCTGGAGGGGTAGTGGTGTCAGAGTGGAGTCTGGTTGTGGTTGCTTTTTGATTATCGGGCGAATTCGATGTTGCGTGTTTCACGGAGGACGGTGACTTTGATTTCGCCGGGGTAGGTGAGTGATTGTTCGATGGCGGAGGCGAGGTCACGGCAGAGTCGTGCGGCCTGCCGGTCATTGACGCGGCTGGAATCGACGATGACACGAATTTCGCGTCCGGCCTGGACAGCAAAGGCATGTTCGACGCCGGGGAAGCCGCAGGCGAGTGCTTCGAGTTCTTCGAGGCGTCGGACGTATTTTTCGAGTGTTTCGCGGCGTGCGCCGGGGCGAGCGGCGGAGACAGCATCTGCGGCGGCTACGAGCACTGTGTAGATGTATTCAGGGCGGATATCATCGTGGTGTCCTGCGGCGGCATGGACAACTTCGCCGCCTTCGCCGTAGCGTTTGAGCAATTCAGCGCCGACGGCGGGGTGTCCGCCTTCCATTTCGTGGTCGGCTGCTTTGCCGATGTCGTGGAGGAATCCGCAGCGGCGAGCGAGTGTACCGTCAAGGCCCAGTTGTTCGGCCATCATACCGGTGAGGTGAGCGACTTCGATGGAGTGCTGGCGGACGTTCTGGCTGTAACTGACGCGAAAGTGCAGGCGGCCCATGAGGTCCATGAGTTTGGGGTGCAGTCCTCGGACGCCGGCTTCTTCGCAGGCCTGCAGGCCCAGCCGGCGGATGTGTTCTTCCATTTCGCGAGTCGTTTCGGCAACGATTTCCTCGATTCGTGACGGGTGAATGCGTCCATCCTGAATGAGTCGAATGAGCGACAGTTTGCCGATTTCACGGCGGACATTGTCGAAGGCGGAGACGATCACGACGCCAGGGGTGTCATCCACGATAACGTCCACGCCGGTCGCTTTTTCGAACGCGCGAATATTGCGGCCTTCGCGTCCGATGATACGGCCTTTGACTTCATCGCTGGGGATATCGACCGTGGAGACGGTGGTTTCAGAGGTGTGGGCGGAGGCGTAGCGCTGGACGGCCATACCGATGATTTCGCGAGCGCGTCGTTCGCATTCGATTTTGATGTCGGCTTCATGCCGGAGAATGATGGCTCCGGTTTCTTCGGCGAGTTCTCTGTCGAGTCGTTTGAGGAGTTGTTCGGAGGCCTGTTCGCGGGAGAGTTCGCTGATGCGGTAGAGTTGTTCCTGTTCGTCGCGGATGAGTCGATTGAGTTCTGTTTCGCGGGCGTCGAGGAGTCTGGAGCGATCAGCGTGTTTCTGCTGAGTCACTTCGAGCATTTTTTCTTTTTTGCGGAAGCCTTCCTGTTGTTCTGCGAGCTGTGCGAGGCGTCGGTCGAGTTCGCGTTCACGGTCACGGAGCTGGTTCTGGCCTTCAGCGATTTTAGCATCGAGTGCTTCGCGGTGTTTCAGAAGATCCTCTTTGAGGCGAAGTTCCTGATCGCGGCGGAGGCTGTCTGCTTCGCGCTGGGCTTGCTGGAGGATTTCGTCACGGGATTTCCAGGCCTGTCCCCGGATCAGTCGATCGAGGAAAAAGCCGATGGCGGCGCCGATGGCTCCGGCGACCGCGCCGATGAGCACTTCAGTCATGGACTGTTCCTTGAAATTATGAACGGTCCGGGCCGGAGTGTTGAAGCTGTGCGGTGCGACTGCATTTCAGTGAAGGGATGCAGAGCGATGCTTGTCGGGAATGCCGAGTTGGAGAATCGGTGTGAAACGTTCTGTGCGAGGGTGCAGCGGGTTGCCGGGCAGGAACCCGGCAGGGATGGCACGGCGTGATCTGAGCCCACTCTGCAGCGGACGGCCCGACGGCGGGGATGTCCTGACAACGGCAAACGGAATTGGTGTTCCGTGGGATTGCCGTTGCAACACAGCGAAAAGCAGCACAAGCGTGATCAGAAGCAGGCAGATGAACATTGCCATCACAGGGACGCACCCGGCAGTTTGAGAACTGGACCGAAACAAACAATTCAGCAGACACGCCTTACGCGGTGGAGAGCCGCGACAGCTTACGCAGAACCGTTTCCCGCGGTGTCTGGCGCGGGGAGCGGGGGAGTGACAGACCGGCAGGTCCGGTTGGTTGTGTGCAGATTCGACAGCCCCTGGAGCCCTTCGTGACCGAAACGCAATCCCGGGGAACATCAGAACTTTACCAGTTTGGGGGGCCAATTCAACGCTCGATTGGACCCGGAAGCCGGAATATTCTGCCCAGTTCCCTGAGTTTCCACCGCATTCCCACCGGCGACACCCCGCCTGGATTTGACCGATTCGAGCCAGCTGCCTATTTTGTGAGTTTTTCAGCAGCGACCATAGCCACAGCCCTCGTGACCAGCCCATTACTGGTCCCACGCCACTGTTTCACTTTTCCCCCCACCCAATCCAAGGATGTTTCGCATGTTCCGCCGCGCAGTCCTGCTTCTGCCAGCTCTTCTGCTGATCGGTTGCCAGGTCCAGGATTCCTCCAGCAACACCCCTGCTCCCCCGGCTGCCGGCAGCTCCACCGCCGCCAGCACAACACCAACCAAAGGCGGCCCATCCATCGCCTTCGTCACCAATCAGATTGCGGACTTCTGGAAGATCGCTGAAGCCGGTTGCGTGGCCGCTTCGAAGGAATTTGGACTCGAAGTTCAGGTGATCATGCCCCCTGAAGCATCGGCCGTCGTTCAGAAACAAAAGGTCGAGGACGCAATTGCCACCGGCATTCGCGGTATCGCCATCAGTCCGCTCGATGCCGACAATCAGATTGACTGGATCAACAGTCTCTGCGAAAAAATGCCCACGATCACTCACGATTCTGATGCTCCAGCCTCCAATCGACTCGTCTACATCGGTATGGACAACTACGCCGCCGGCCGTGCCTGCGGCGAAATCCTCCGCAAAGCCGTCCCGGACGGCGGTCAGGTACTCATCACCATCGGACGGCTTGAACAGGACAACAGCAAGTATCGCCGCCAGGGGGTGATCGATGTGCTCATGGGACGCGATCGCACGCTCGACTTCTACCGCGACCAGCCGAACTCCTTCGATCCCGTTGAAGGCGAAATCAAAGGTGAGCTTTACACCATCGTCGGCACACTCACCGATCAGGGCAAACCGGAAGTTGCCCTTCAGAAATGCGAAGACGCACTTGTCACGTGGCCGGAACTGAAGGGCATTGCCGGGCTCTTCGAATACAATCCTCCGGCCTGCTACCAGGCCCTCAAAAAGGCCAATAAGCTCAAGCAGATCGCGCTCGCTGGTTTCGACGAAAACGATGTCACACTGCAGGCCATCAAGGATGGCGAATGTGCCGGAACAGTTGTTCAGAATCCCTACGAGTACGGCTATCAATCCGTTCGCGTTCTCAAGGAATATCTGGGCGGCAACAAGAATGTCATCCCGGAATCCAGATACATCGACATCAAACCACGGTCCATCACTGCGGAAAACGTCGAAACCTTCTGGGAAGAACTCAAGCGGCTCAAGGGCCAGTAATACCGGAACCGAGCGATCCGCACACATGATCACGACTGCCGACACCACGCCCCGACTGGAAGTGAGGGGCATCAGCAAATCCTTTCCCGGCGTCAGGGCACTCAACACAGTCAGCCTGCGGCTGATGCCGGGTGAGGTGCTCTCTGTGGTCGGCGAAAACGGTGCCGGAAAAAGCACGCTGATGAAAATCCTTGCCGGTGTCCATTCCCCGGACACCGGCTCTTTGTTTGTCAACGGGCGTCCTGTTGTATTGCGGTCCGTTCGCGATGCCATGAGCCATGGGATTGCGCTCATCCATCAGGAGCTGAATCTCGCTGACAACCTCGAAATCGGCGCCAACATCTTCCTTGGCCGCGAACCGCTCCGACGAGGACTCATCGACAACGCCACCATCAACACCGCCTCTGCAGAACTCCTGCGACGCATCGGCCTGAACATCCCCCCCACAGCACTCGTTCGCAGTCTGACGACCGGTCAGCAGCAAATGGTGGAGATCGCTAAAGCGCTCTCTATTAACGCACGAGTTCTGATCATGGACGAACCCACTTCAAGCCTGTCTGCCGGCGAATCAGAACGCCTTTTCCATGTAATCCGGGATCTTCGCAGTCAGGGAGTCAGCATCCTCTACATCTCGCATCGCCTCGCGGAAGTTCAGGATCTCTCTGACCGAGTTGCAGTTCTTCGCGACGGCGAGAATGCAGGGGAACTTCTAAGGGACCAGATCTCGCATGACAGCCTTGTGCGACTCATGGTCGGCCGCGAAATTTCACGTTTTTTTACCCGCACGTCGCACCAGCCCGGCCCGGTCATGCTTGAAGCCCGCGACCTCACAACCACCGCATGGCCGCGACACCGCAACAGCTTCTCAATCCGCAGCGGCGAAATCGTCGGTGTCGCCGGACTTGTTGGTGCCGGCCGCACGGAAATGCTGCGAACGCTCTTCGGCGTCGATCAGCCGCTTGCCGGCGAAATTCGAGTGGCGAGCAGGACTACATTGCTGCAGTGCCCCGCCGATGCCATCGCAGCCGGAATCGCTCTGGTACCGGAGGATCGCAAGCAGCAGGGAGTTGTGCTCGACCTTTCCATTCGTCGCAACATCAGTCTCGCGTCTGTGCATCAGCATTCGCAGTGGGGCTGGCTCAACCGGACCGTAGAGCGGGCTCAGTCGGCAGAAATGTTCCAGAGACTGCGAATTCGCGCCCCGGATGATTCCGCCAGGACCGGCAATCTCTCCGGAGGCAATCAGCAGAAAGTCGTGCTCGGAAAATGGCTGGCACTCAGGCCACGTGTACTGCTGCTCGACGAACCCACTCGCGGTATCGACGTGGGTGCAAAACAGGAAATCTATCAGCTGATGGACGAACTGGCCGGACAGGGACTGGCAGTGCTCTTCGTCAGCAGTGAACTGGAAGAAGTGATCGGTATGAGCGATCGGGTGCTGGTGATGCACGAAGGGCGCATCACAGGCGAACTTCCCCGCAGCGAACTCACGGAACAATCCATCATGCACCTCGCCACCTGCGGCCACTAATGACTCATTACAAATCGACTGCCACGCTGACCCACTGACCACTGCCCCCAGTTTCTCAGGCTCGCCCATGAACGGAAAAATTACCGGTATTCTCTCGGTCCTGCTGGTGCTCTGCCTGTCACTGGCAGCAGCCACTGCGGATCCGTGGTACAAGCTGATGGAATCGCAGTTCCTGAATCTCGACAATTTGATGAACCTTCTGAGCCGACTTGCCCTCTACGGAATCCTTGGCATCGGTGTGGCCTTTGTAATCATCAGCAGCGGTATCGACCTGTCGATTGGCTCGCTGGTATGTCTGTGTGGCGTTCTCCTGGCCATTTTACTGAAGGTGGACTATCAGCCGGAACGTCCGTTGTCGGTAATCAGCATTGAAGCAGCCAGCCGCTTAATTACGGTTGCTGAAGCTCCGCGGTCTTTGTCGGCGGGCACAGTCGTGCGGTTCACTGGCGGAGTTGGTTCCGGGCTGGTGCTGACTGTGGATTCGGTCGAGGGTGATCGCATTACTGTGCGGGAGACTCTGAAGCGCGACGAGCGAGACGGTCGGCTGGTTCAGGCGGTTGCTGTGATTTCGATGTCGTCTGACGGATTGTCACTCCAGGTTCCGCTGTTGAATTCTGCGTCTGTCGGTGATCAGCTGCAGCTCTTCCTGCCTGACGGAGCGGTGACGACGCAGAAGATTGTCTCTGTATCGACTGCAGAGAACTTCACGACTTTGGGCCTGGCTCGTGATCCCGGCAGCAAATATCGCAGCGGCGCATCCGCTGTCCTGCTCAAACGCAGCCAGCGAACACCCATTCCTGCTGCCATTCTGCTGGTGTTGCTGATTGCGGGCGGTCTGGGGCTTGTGCATGGCCTGCTGATCACTCGACTGCATCTGCAGCCGTTTGTGGTCACTCTTTGCGGACTGCTGATCTACCGCGGTGTCTCACGCTGGCTCACGAATGATAATCCGGCAGGCTTTGGCGAACTGCAGCAGGTGCTGGGGCCGGTGGCTTCCGGCCGCGTTGGTTTGGCATATCGTGGTGAAGACATGGTCTTCGGCATTCCGATTCCATTCTTTCTGCTGCTGCTGATTGCGGTTCTGGCCGCTCTGTTTCTCAACCGCACCATCTGGGGGCGCTATCTGCTGGCTTTGGGACGCAATGAAGAGGCGGCCAGGTTCAGCGGCATCAACACGGCTCGCATCACAGTTCTCGCGTATGTGCTCTGTTCACTGCTGGCGGCAGTTGGCGGGATGTTGTTTGCCCTTGAGTTCAGTTCCATTTCACCCTCCAGCTTTGGTAACTCTTTTGAACTCTATGCGATTGCCGCTGCGGTGCTGGGAGGCTGCAGTCTGCGAGGTGGTGAAGGGAGTATTGCGGGTGTTGTGACAGGCACTGCTGTGATGCAGGTGCTGAATAATCTGATCGTGCTGCTCAAGATTCCGCAGTCGCTGGAAGCCACCATTATTGGCGCAGTGATCCTGCTGGGAGTTCTCGGGGACGAACTTGTTCGCCGTGCTGCCGCCCGCAGACGACTGAAAAGCTGACTGAAATGTTCGAATTCTGCTGGAATCAACCGGATTCCCGGCGATCTCCCTGAATTCCCCGCGGGAACTCGACCCTCACCACGGGTTCGCATGTTGAATCCGACGGCTGCATTTCGGATAATCCCCGTCCCTGCTTCGTATCCTTCGCTCCGGCCACATCATGTCATCCACCGTCTCCCCATCATCGACCGAGCGTCCACTCCAGGACGTCAACATCACCGGCACTTCGCCGCTGATTTCCCCCGCCGAACTCAAGCAGTTGCTCCCTGCTGCTCATTTGGTCGAGCATCACGTACTGCGGTCCAGAAATACCGTCTGCGATATTCTCCAGGGGCATGACGATCGCGTCATCGCCATCGTCGGACCGTGCTCTATTCATAACACCGACATGGCGTTTGAATACGCTCGTGGTCTCAAAGCCGTCGCCGATGAAGTCAGCGATGTGCTGTTCGTCGTGATGCGCGTCTACTTTGAAAAACCAAGAACCACTGTTGGCTGGAAGGGGCTCATCAATGATCCCCATCTGAACGACACCTTCGACATCTCTGCCGGACTTCACAAAGCCCGACAGATACTCTGCCAGATCAACGAGGCTGGTCTTCCTGCCGCAACAGAAATGCTGGAGCCGATCACGCCGCAGTACATCGCCGACCTGATTACACTTGCCTCCATCGGTGCCCGTACCACCGAATCACCAACGCATCGCCAGATGGCAAGCGGTCTTTCCATGCCCGTCGGATTCAAAAACAGCACTGAAGGCAGTCTGGAGGTGGCGATCAATGCCATGAAGGCTGCTCGAGCACCCCACTGCTTTCTGGGCATTGACCACCATGGCCGGACCTGCGTCGTCTCCACTCGCGGAAATTCCAACGGTCACCTGATCCTGCGGGGCGGTCGCAATGGTCCGAACTACAACGCTGAATCCATCGCCGAAGCCTCCGCCCTGCTCAAAGCCGCCAGCCTCCCACCACGACTCGTCGTCGACTGCAGTCACGCCAATTCGTCAAAGGACTACCGCCGCCAGCCCGAAGTCTGGAATGACGTCATTCGCCAGCGAGCAGCCGGCAATGCCGACATCGTCGGACTGATGCTTGAAAGCAATCTCCGAGAAGGCGCTCAGTCGCTCGGCAGCAACCCCGCCACGCTGGAATATGGCGTGAGCATCACCGACGGCTGCATCAGCCTCGACAGCACCGCTCAACTGCTCCGAGACGCCCGCAGAATACTGCAAAAGTGATCGAAAAACAAAGGGGGGAAGTTTTCAGTTTTCAGTGTTCAGTGTTCAGTTTTCAGTTTGCTGCCTCCTGACCTTTGCGAGTCTTTATGTTGCAGACGCTCCTTCCAGTGCTCAGCCGTGACCAGATTCGCCTGGTTGACAAGGCGGCTGTCGAACAACTGGGGATGCTCAGCCTTGTGCTCATGGAAAACGCGGCTCGCGGGCTTTGCGATGTGATCCGGAAAACTGGTCCGTGGTCTGCCATCACTATCATCGCTGGCCCCGGGAACAATGGTGGTGATGGTCTGGCCGTCGCACGTCTGCTGGTTGCAGAACAGCCAGCTGCCAGCCTCGTTCGTGTGCTGCTGATTCGCGGCGGTAAGTCGCTCAGCCCTGACGCAGATGCAAACCTGAGGATCCTCCATCGCTGCGGAATCGATGTGGACGAGCCAGCGCCGGATGCTGCGGCGCGTGTTCTTGCAGGTCTTCCCGCTGACAGCCTGCTTGTGGATTCGCTGCTCGGCACAGGTGTCCGCGGGCTCCTTGCGGAACCATTCCTCAGTCTCATCGCCGCCATGAATCGCTCACCTGCCACCAAACTGGCTGTCGATGTCCCTTCCGGCATGGATTGCGAAAGCGGCGAAGCGTGCGGAGCTGTTGTTCACGCGCAGCACACTGTGACATTCGTGGCTGCAAAACCGGGCTTCCTGACTGCTCGCGGCCGTGAATGCTGCGGGTTGCTCCACGTCAGACACATCGGTGTTCCTGCAGACTGGATCGCACGGATTGTTACGTCCGAGGCTCAGGGCCAACCATGATCCGTTCTCGAAATCGAAACGCTGCCCATGTCCAAACGAGCCCCATGGTCCACCCTGCCAGTACGTCGGTGGGATAGTGCACTCCCATGCACACTCGGCTGACACCAATGACTCCGGCGAGCCATAATGGAAACACCGAAAACAATCGCTGCAGGTGACGATCACGGGTGCGAGTGGAGAGCAGCAGCCCGATGGTCACATAGACAATCACGGACATCATCGCATGAGCACTGGGAAAGCTGGTAGAGCCTTTGACGAAGGACAGATGCGGCACCACGTCCGGTCGATCTCGCTGCACCAATTCCTTGATCAGCACGTTGAAGAGGAATCCTGAGGTCACTGAGAGGACAAAAAACCAGAAGGACGCACGACTGAGTTCCAGCCGGGCAAACACAGCAAAGCAAAAGCTCACCATCAGCAGCACGGCGTAGCCCCCCACGGCCGTGAAGTCTCGCATCGATTCTTCCAGCAGTCGTGGCCCAATCATCCGCTCCGGGTTGGCAGGGTTTCGGAGCCATGCAATCAGTCGTTCATCCAGCGATTGACCGGGGCCGTCGAGAAACATGTCCGCGATAAAAAAGCCGAGCCCGCAGAGCAGGATGAGTGCGAGCGTGCGGGGGAGGATTTTAAGGAGCGGAGGTTGGATCATTCGGTGGGTTCGGAGACCGCGCCAACGTACACCAAAGTGTCGGGATGGGCTGCTGTCCAATCCTTCCACGACGTGAGTATGCTGGTTTGGTCCGCCAAGGGAATTTCCAGTGAAGACTGGGGCAGCATTCGCCCATCAACTCGGAGCCACATTTCTCCGTTGACGAAGCCTGCTGTCTGCACCTGCAGGTCTGTCCCCGGCTGACCTGCAAGCACACGGGAACAGCGGGAACGGTCGCAC
>Ga0169931_10003695_pt1 | contig 24164 bp, 17 predicted proteins | sample Kivu_15m_20L_FD_129675 | JGI IMG/M metagenome (GOLD analysis project Ga0169931, IMG submission 129675) | Freshwater microbial communities from Lake Kivu, Western Province, Rwanda to study Microbial Dark Matter (Phase II) - Kivu_15m_20L... | ecosystem: Environmental > Aquatic > Freshwater > Lake...
GACAGGAACATCCTTTTTTCCGCCGGGTTCGGATCGCCCTGCCCCAAGTCAGGCCGCGGCCACCCCGCCCTCCGCCTTCCTGGATTTTCGAACGGGAGGCTGGTGTTTCCACCGGCGATGGAGCCAGAAGTATTGTTCCGGATGGCGACGGATGATGCGCTCAAGCGCCGCAGTGTAGCGGATAGTGAGCGCCGCCACCGAAGCCGGCTCGTTTCTGAAATCGGCGGGTTCCAGGATCTCCTCCACCTCGAGCCGGTACCGCAGGGGCTCACCCACCTTGGCCAAACCCACCACCACCACCGGAGTGTCATACTCCAGGGCCATCAGAGCCAGGGCCTTGTGTGTGGAGGCGGGACGGTGGAAGAACGGAACGAATTGTCCCTTGGGCCCGGCGTCCTGATCCGCCAGGGTCGCCAGGATTCCGCCCGCCCCCAGGACCCCCTGGATCTGCTCAAAGTCGCCCTTCTTGGCCAGGATGGTCTGGCCGGTACGCTGGCGGAACCGCCTGAGAAAACTTTCCAGGTACGGATTGTCCAAAACACGGGCAATGGCAAAGGTCTTGAAACCCAGCAGGCCCAGCATGTAGCCCGCCATCTCCCAGTTGCCGAAGTGCCCGGTGGCCAGCAGCATGGGCCTGCCTGAAAGGAGCAGTCGTACCAGCGGGGCCGGATTGTCGCCCAGGTCGATATGTCTCTTCCAGCTTCCCACCTGGAACAACCGTGGCAGCCAGATCATCTCGATGACCAACCGGCAGAAATGCCGCAGGGTGGCGCGGACCATCGCGTCCCGGCGGCGGACGCCGCCGGGCACATGGTTGCCCAGCGTGTCGGGAAACGCGAAAGCCAGGTTCTCGTGGGCGACCTGCCGGTGCCGCCTGTCCACGTGGTAGACCAACCAGGCCAACCCGTCCGCGAGGGTGATCCCCGCGCGATAGGGAATCGCCTGAATGACCCCCACCAGCAGACGGACGGCCATATAGACCGTCACATCAAGAATCGGCTTGGCGGCCTTGGCCATGGCTTGCCCCCTTCATTCCACACGTGCCCACCAATCAGGCCTCCACCGGGCGAGGGACCGCGCCGGGCCTGAATCCAACCAGGAACACCAGGTAGATCACCCCGGTGATCACCGCCCCGATGAAGAAGATGGCTGGCAGGTCGGATCCGAAATCCCCCTCGGGAATGACGTCCCGCAGGGCGCCGAACACCAGATTGCCCGCCATCAGCCCGAAGCCCTGCACAGTGAAGAAGAGCGATTGAACCGAGGCGCGCAGGTCGCCGGTCACCTCGCCATTCAGGTACACCTGGCCGGCCATCAGGAAGTTGGTGATGACCAACCCGTTGAGCAGCAGCGATCCGATCACCAACCCCAGGGGCTGGCCCGCGGACAGCATCAGCAGGGTGACCAACCAGGCACCCAGGCCGAGGATCATGCTTCCCCGCTTGCCGATGGTACGGATCACCAGCGGGAACAGCAGCATGGTGCCGATCTCGTTGATTTGCCCCAAAGTCAGGATGGCGGGCAGCCACCCGGCGGCCCTTTCCCCGCCCGACTCGGTCAGCAATCCCTTCAGGAGGATGGGTGTCCCCTGGACATTGAAGGGATGCACCAGGCACCAGCCGAAAATGGCCAGGATGAAGCAGTAGAAGGTCGTCCCCCGGATCGATTGCAGGGCCGCCAGTGGAGCAACCCGCGCGACTCCTGTGGACCTGGGTCGTGTCGCCGGCAATGTCAGCGCGAAAGCACCCAGGACGAGGGCCAGTCCGGCACCCAGGAAAAGGTAGGGGGTCATGGACGCGTGCGTGTCCCAACCCACGACCTTGCTCCACGCCAGAAGTACCCAGGCCGGGGTCATCCATCCGATGGTCCCCCACACCCTGACCTTGCCGAAATCGCGTTCGGGATTCTCCAGCAGGCTGAAGGCGATGCTCGACGACATCAGCGACATGGGCACCGCCCCCACCCAGTAGATCAGGGCGCCGGCGAGCATGGCCGGGTAGGTTTTGGCGAAGGCCATTCCCACCATGGCGAGCGCGCACCAAACGCCGCAGAAGGCAAGGCAACGGTTCGGCGCCAGCCAGCGGTCAGCCACCTGGCCCATCAGCGGGGCCGCCATCGCGATTATGCCGTTGGTGGCGCTGCACATGGCCACCTGCCAGGGGGTGAACCCCATGTCCTCCAGGCGAACCGAGAACATGGGGACCAGCACCCCATTGACCGCGTTCTGCAGGAAAAGCATCAGGGCCAAACGGGCGATCATGGGAATATCCGGTCCGGCCCCCAGCTTCCGCGCGGAAAAAGGTCAAACAAGCAAACCCAGCCGGCGCAAATCCCTGACGGCCTGGGGGACAAGTTGCCCCACCAGGTGCTCGATGGTGGGCCTGTCGGTGATGGGCACATTGTTGTTGGCCAGTTTCAGATCGCCGGCAACGCACTTTTCGATGATCGCCTGGTTGATCGTCTCGCGGTCCCGGGTGCCGTCCAGCAACTGAACCAGCGCCAACTGGAGGTCGTTCAGGTTGATGGTCTGGTGCCAGCAGTTGGAGACCTCGCGGTTGTTCTTCCCCGCCCGCATCCGCGCGAACGGGCTGGCGACCGGCTTTTCCGCGTCGGCCGGCCCACACTGGACGGGTTCGTCCACGACATGGAACAGCCCGTTGGCGAACCCGCGCACCAGCACCTCCTCGAACAGCTTGTCCGCCCCCTGCAGGTGCTCGGGGTGGTCCTTCAGGCGATCCTTGGCCCGCTCTTTCCACTGGGAAACGGAAAGGGTTTCCGGCCAGGCGTCGTTGAGCGCGTGCATCATCGCCTTGGCCATCGGCTGGGTGCTGGCGAGGTTGCGCCCCTCGCTGTCGGTGAACTTCTGTTCCACCGTGGTGTGGATGGGGGAGTCACCCTCGATCTTGAAGGCGCCCGCCACATGAAATTTGGCCAGCCCCTCGGCCGAGATGTCGCGCTTCAGGCCGGCGGCGAGTTCCTCGCGCACCAGCAGGGTGCGTCGGAAGCGACGGTTGCGGAAAAAGTCGAGGTACTGCTCGATCGCCAAAATGTTGCCGCCGGATACCCGGTTCAGGGCGTCCATCACCTTGGGGCCCAGATGGTGGGGGATCATCTCCTCCAACTGGGCCTCGCCCAGGTAGGCCAGCTTGTTCTCCCCCGCCTTGGCGACAAAGTCCTTGAAATAGCAAGGCTCGTTGTGCTCCTCCAGGTGCTCGTGCAGCAGGTAGTCATCCGAAACCACCTTCAGCAGGTCAGCCTCGGCCTGGAGGATCTTGCCGAAGGCGCTTTCCTTTTCCGAAATCTCGGTGATGAAGTTGATGATGGCCCGTGACTGCTGCACCCGCTCGGCGGGGGTCGGGCGGGTGCCGGCGTGGAAGTTCATCGCGTCGCGGATGATCTCGCGCATCTTCCAACCGGGGTAACTGTTGTAGCTGATGTAGGCGACGCCGTTCTCGTTCAGGGCCTCGCGGCAAATCCGGAGGATCGCATCCCGGACGGATTCGGGCACCCAGCTATAGACCCCGTGGCACAGCACGTAATCAAACTTCCCATCCTTGGCAGGCTTGAAGGTGCCCAGGTCCGCCTGCCGGAGTTCGATGTTCTTGAGGCCCAGGGCCTTGATCTCCGCCATCCCCTGCTCCACCTGGACCTTGGAAAGGTCCAGGCCCAAGATCTCCATTCCCGGGTATCGAATCGCCAGGGGAATCAGGTTGCCACCCGAGGCGCAGCCCAACTCCAAGACCCGGGCGATGCTGGGCGGGGTGGGATTCATGCCGAACAACCGGGCGATGAAGGCCAGGCGCTGCGGGTGGGTCTGAATGAATGCCCGGGAAATGTACGGGACGTCGTCGTATGAAGTGCCCGGTTTGCTAGACTGGGAAGACTGGACAGTCTGGGACATATCAAATCACCTCCATGACCCGGAATTTCGCCTTAAAACAAAGGCATATCCAAACTTGGGTCAAGGGTAAGCAATCCGCTTTGTTAGCGACAAGCCGGCTTCGGCAACCGCCCCTTGGTGCCTCCCACCGGGGGGCGTACGATGCTTGGACAAGGATGTCCCGCTCCCCGTTTTGAATTGGGCCCGGCGGGCAGATCGGAAGCGCAGGAATCCCCGCGGCATGTCACTGTTTCCACACGAAGACGGCACGGCCACCCTTTCCCAAAACCCGCCCACCCAGGAATCCCTGCTGGAAGGATTGACCGATTCCCAAAAGGAAGCGGTGACCCACAAGGACGGGCCCGCGTTGGTACTGGCCGGCCCCGGGTCGGGTAAAACCCGGGTCATCACCCGGCGTCTGGTCTGGCTTTTGACGCAGGGAATCCCGGAACACCAGATCCTGGCCATCACCTTCACCAACAAGGCCGCCGGCGAGATGCGTGCGCGCGTGGAGGCGCTCCTGCCCGGCACGCGTTTGCAGGTGAGCACCTTCCATAGCTTCGGCGTGAAATTCCTCCGCCAGTACGCGGAACAGGCGGGAATCGACCGGGGCTTCCTGATCTACGACCAGTCCGACCGCATGCGCATGACCAAAACCGCGCTGGAGGACGCGGGGCTGGATGACACCCGCTTCAATCCCGACCGCGTGAGCGCGGCCATTTCCAAGGCCAAGAACCTGCTGCTATCGCCGGCCGCCTACGAGTCCCAGGCGGCCGATTACTGGTCCAAGCAGGTGGCGCTGGTCTATCCCGCCTACCAAAAGCGGTTGAAGCAGGCCAACGCCCTCGATTTCGACGATCTGCTCTACCTGCCAGCCATGGCACTGCGCCAGAACACGGAACTGCGGACCCGTTGCGATTCGAGGTGGAAATACCTGCTGGTGGATGAATACCAGGACACCAACCTGGCCCAATACGCGCTGGCCCGCCAGCTCTGCCAGGATCACCCCAACCTGTTCGTGGTGGGCGACCCGGACCAGAGCATCTACAAATTTCGCGGTTCCGACATCCGCAACATCCTCGACTTCGAGCGGGATTATCCCTCCTGCCGCACCATTTTGCTGGGGGCCAACCACCGTTCCACCCAGTCCATCCTGAAAGCCGCCGACTCGTTGATCGCGAACAACCGCCAGCGGAAGCCCAAGGTGCAGACCACCCACAACCCCAAGGGTAGGCCCGTGGAGGTGGTGGCGTACGAGAACCAGGAAAACGAGGCAGAAGGCGTGGCGTTGCGGATCCGCGACGAGATCCAGGCGGGCAGGCGATCGCTGCGGGATTTCGCGGTTCTGGTACGAATGAACGCCCTCACCCGCGCCCTGGAGCAGGCTTTCATCAAGCACCGCATCCCGTTCCAGATCGTCAAGGGTCTGGCGTTCTTCGAGCGCAAGGAAAACAAGGATGCGGTGGCCTACCTGCGGCTGCTGTGCAACCCCAAGGACGATGTTTCCTTCCTTCGGGTGGTGAACGAACCCGCGCGAGGCATCGGCAAGACCAGCATCGAGCACATCGAGGCGCACGCGCGGGCCAGGGACCTCTCGCTCCTGGAGGCGGCCGGCCAGGCCGAGTTCATTCCCGGGCTCACAGGCCGCGCGGCCCAGGCAGTGGTGAAGTTCGCCCGCCTGATCGAGAAACTCACGCCGCTGTCATCCGGGCCACCCGATCAGGCCCTGATCAAGGTGCTGGACGAGACCGGCTACAAGGCGGCCCTGAAGAAAACCGATGACGCGGATGAGGACCACCTGGCGAACATCGAGGAATTGATCACCGCGGCCCGGCAGTTCGCGCAATTGGACCCCGCCCACGATGTGGCCGCGTTCCTGGAAAACATCTCGCTGGCGAGCGACTTGGACGGCTTCAACACCAGCCAGGAAAGCGTGACCATCATGACGATGCACGCCGCCAAGGGCCTGGAATTCCCGGTGGTGTTCATGGTGGCCATGGAACAGGGACTGCTGCCCCACGAACGCAGCCTGGACAACGACCTGGAACTGGAGGAGGAACGGCGGCTGTGCTTTGTGGGCATGACCCGGGCGATGCAGGAGCTGCAGCTTTCGCACGCCCGCCTGCGTGAGTTCCGCGGCCGCACCACCTACACCATCCCCAGCTCATTCCTGGACGAATTGCCACCTGATGTTCGGAAGATTGAAAGGGGCATGCGGCGCAGCGAACCGGATTATTCCGTGGACCACCCGATGGACTACGATGATGTCCCGCCGGTGATGGCCCCGCCCAAACCTGCTCCGGCCCGGAGCGCGGGCCCGGCTGCCCCTTTCACGCCACGCGCAGGGGAACCCGACGAGTTGCGGCAAGGGATGTTTGTGTCCCATGGCGAATACGGTGTTGGGCAAATTGTGGAGGCGTCCGGCAACGGGGCGCTGCGCAAGGTGCGTATCCGATTCCAGACCGCAGGGTTGCGGGTCTTTTTGGCTTCCAAGGCCAAGTTGACCATCGTCCACCCGGGCGAGGATTTTTAGACCGCGCCCAATGATTGGCTTGGGGAGGGGTAATCCCCCGAACTTGGGCGGACCTTTTGGCCGATGAATGCGCATGCCCCCCACACCAGGGCGCCGCCGAGCACCAGAAACACGCTGACATTGTTCTCCAGCCCGATGGGCCGGGGATCGTTGCGCAAAAGCTCGTTGAGGAAGCGGTGGCACCCGTAGAGCAGGAAAAACAGAGCCGCGGCCTGGCCCATCCGTGACCTCACCGGCAGGTAGGCGATCATGGCCAGGCACAAAAGCACCATGCTGACCACCTCATAAAGCTGGGCGGGGTGCAGGCCGGGCGTCACCGGGCGGATGGATACCGGGGTTTCAACACCATCCCGCATCACGACCAGTTCAAGCCGGGCGACACCCCGGAACACGTCGGTTCCCCAATCGCCCAACAGCAGCCCGCTGAGTTCCCCCACGGTGGGGATGTCACGCCCCTGGGCCTTCACAATCAGATCCCCCTTGCGGAGGGCGTCGGCCCCCGCGCCGGGTTCGGTGGCCAGAACCACCGCCTGGGGATACCGGGAAGGATCCAGCGCGAAGCCCGCGGATGTCTGCATACCCTTGCCGGTCAGGTCAAATCGCGCCGCCGCCGGAAGGGGGTAGTGCAAGGGCAAGGTGGGAGCGTCCTCAGGCACCACCTGGCCGTAACAGCACCCGTTCATCAGGCACCCCACCCTGCCAAAAGCCACCCCCAGGGCGGCCGGGGCGGCATACACATCCAGCACCCGCAACGGATTGAAGGGCTTGTTGCGGTGCCGCAACCACCAACCGAGCAGCATGCCCGCGATTCCGCCCGCATAGCCGCCGTACAGGATCAGGCCACCCTGGTTGAGCAGCAGGAACTTGCCGAAAAAATCCTTCCACTCGGCGGTGTTTTCCCACATGTACAGGGCGCGCCCGCCCGCAATTCCACTGAGGAAGGTCCACAGCGCCAGGTCCTGCAACATGGCGGCATCGACACCCTCGCGCCGGGCGAGCCGAACGATCAGCCAGTTTCCGGCCAGAAAAGCACATAACAGCATCAGGCCGAAGCCGTTGACCGCCATGCCGTTCTCAACGCCTGGCAGCGGGATTCGGAACAGGATCTGATACATGGAAGCACTCGTTCAAGGCTGGTCCGGCCCGCGCAAGACGGGCCCAAACCTTGGTTGTTCTACCGTTTGGGTCCCAGCGGGGCCAACTGGAGATCCAATCCCTTCTCGCTGAGCTGATGATCCAACAACCCCAGGCCATTGTTTTCCCGCAACTTGGCGAACACCCTGCCCCGCTCCTCCTCCCAGACCTGGAGCAGGAACGCCTGGGGATTGGCGGCGGCACGGTAATTGGCCAACCTGGAAAGGAAGCGCGCCGCATCCTCAGCGGCCAGCCGCCTCAGATTGTCAGAGCGGGTTTGGGCCTCCTGCGTGACACGGTAGGCCTCCGCCTGTGCGGCCCGATTCTTGGTCTCGGCTTCCTGCCTGGAGCGGGTGACCATAGTCTGGCGGCCGGCTTCCGAGCGGGCCACCAGGTCAAACGCTCCCTTGACCTCATCCGGCGGGGCCAAGGCACCAGCCCGGGCGTCGGTCACCAGGATGCCCATGCCCAACATGTCCAACCTCTGCTGCACCCGGGGAACCAGTTCGCTGGCCAGCCTGACTTTTCCCTCCAGCAGCAGCGGGTCGATGGACCGTTCCCCGGCCCATTCACCCAAAGTTCCCTCGATGACTTGAGCCAGGATGGTCTCGGCCCGATCGGCCACCGGTGCGAATTCAAGCACCCTGGCCGGATCCACCCGCCATTGAACGGCCACTTCCACCTGCACCAGGTTGTGGTCGCCGGTGACCAACTGGCCCCGCGGGGTCGTGGCGTCTTCCTCGTTCCCCGAGCCGATCGCAAGGGTGCGGACCCTGTCCACCGCTACCTTGTCCACCCGGTCGATCCCCCAAGGCAAAAGCCAATGGGGCCCGGGCGGCAACGGTTCGAGCATTCTGCCGAAACGGCGCACCACGCCCCGCTCAAAGGGAGCGACCAAAGTGATACCGGTCGCTGCCCAGCCCAGAACAGCCAGCCCAAGGATTCCCCAAAGCCATGCCCGCAAAATCATTTTCCGGCCCCCGAAGGTTCCGGCTGGGCGGGAGGTTTACCCGCCGGAGCGGGCGGGTTGAGCAGCGAATCGAACAGTTCCCTATGGGTGGAAAGCAACAGCGTGGTTTTTCCATCACCCAGCACCTTCTGGTACTCCTCCAGCTTGCGCAGGAAGGTGTAGAAGGCGGGATCCTTCTGCTGGGCCTCATTGCGGACACGGTCCGCCTCGGCTTCCGATTGCCCCTTGAGTCGTATCGCCTCGGCCTCGGCCTTGCCCCTCATCTGGCCGATTTCGCGGTCGGCGTCGGCTCGAATCTTGGCCGACTCCTGCTCGCCCAGGCTCTGGTATTCGGCGGCCTTGCGTTCGCGCTCGGAAATGATGCGGTCAAAGATCGCCTGGCGGACCTGACCCGGATAGCTGACCCGGCGCAGGCGGATATCCACCACCTCGACGCCGTACTGTTCCAAAGCGGGCTTGCCCAGGGCCTCCATCAGGGTGGTGCGCAGCTTTTCCCTCTGACGCCGGACACGGTCGGGTTCCTTGGCATTGATCAGGTCGTCCATCTCCAATTTGCCGCAGGCCGCACCCAATTCCCCACCCAGTCGCTGGGCCAGCAACTGGCGCGCCTCGTCCAGGCCGCCGGCGGCGCGCAGCAGGCGATCCACCCCCTGCCCTCCCACGACTCGCCACAGCATGTACGCGTCGATGGTGAGGGTGCGGTCGATCGCATCCCGCTGGGCGTCGCGCGTGAGTTGCTCGATTCCGGGAAGTTCCAGAACCTGAAGCCGACGGTCCACACGGCGGACATCCTGTACCGGCCAGGGCCAGCGCGCGTGTAGACCGGCCTCCTTCGGGTCGGCGCCATCATAGGTGGCAGCGTGCGCGCCCAAGGTGGTCAGGTAAACAAATTCAGAACGGTCCACCGTGAACAGGCAGGCCCACAGGAACCACAGCACCAGCGGCAGCAGCGCCAAAACCAACCAGGTGATTTTTCTCATCTTTTTTTATCCCTTTGGATTGGGTGGGGTTGGTACGGGCGTTTCATGGCTGACGCCCACCCGGGCTCTCCTCGCGCGGACCACCGGAATCGGGACGGCCTCGCTGGGGTTGAAACACCGGTTTGACCAGTTCGGGTGGCAGCAGCCACAGCGAGGATCGCATCGGCACCCCGGGGGAATCCACCACCAGCTTTTCCCTGCCGGCCAGGGCCGTGCCCACCGCGTCCCAAAACAGCCTGAAATCAACCAGACCAGGCTGCGCCGCACGGGCCGCAAGGCGCGACAAGAACGCGGCCCCGGCAGCCTTGGCGGTTTCCACCCGGATAAAGGACTCGACAAATGACCGGGCGAGCAGATCCTCATCGCGGGAGACCTGCTCACCCCGCTTGCGCAAGGTGGCCGCCTGGGCCTGGTTCTGGCGCTGCTGGCGCGTCTCCATGGCTCTGGTCACCTCGTGGTAGCTGGTGACCACCTCCGCTGGGGGGTGGAGATCGTGCAGCGACACACCCTCCACCTCCAACCCGGGCAAATCCCCCACGTCCCCTCCCAAGCGGCCGGCCAACACCTGGCGGGCCCTTTGCTCCAACTCACCGCGACGGTTGGTGAGCAGGTCGGAAAAGGCCCCCTCCGCCGCCAATTCACGCAGCACGGTTTCAGCCGCCACCCGAACCAACCTCTCCGCCTCGCCCAATTCAAACAGGGATTGGAAAGGATTGCCCTCAAGCAGGCGAAAACGAACTGTGGCCAAAATTTCCACCAGGTACCCATCGCCGGTGATGACGAGGGACTCCTCCTGCTGGCGCAGGATCCCCTCGCTGGCATGGGCCGAAGCCCAGGTCCGGGCGACCTTGTTCCCGCCGGTGGCACCCCCCGCCCTTAGCTCCGGCCGGAACCCCACGGTCACACTGCGCGACCTGCCGGGCATGACCTTGGCGACCCGCTCCACCGGCCAGGGAAGGCGCCAGTGGAAACCGGGTTCCAGCGGGCCTTCCAGCAACTTTCCAAATCGCAACACCCGCCCCTGCTCCTGGGACGAGACCAAATGGATTCCGGTCCAAACCCACCAGGCAAGCACCCAAGCGCAGGCACCCACCAGAATTTTCTTCCAGTGATGTCCGGCATGATGCAGCAACTCGCCGGGAGTCAGTTGGCTGGCCCACCGGCCCGCCTTCTCCGAAAAATTCCCCAAACGGCTCAGCAGGGTCGGCGCCGGACGCTCGAACCAGAGGAGCCGCATGGAGTTCACCAACACCAGCACAGAGGCGAGTTGGTGATATATGGCCGCAGCCAGGGGAGACTGGTTGCGCCAACCGGCCGGCGCCAGCCACGGCCAAAGCCAGGCGGTGACGGCCATACCGACCAGATTGGCCCCCAGCGCGAACCACAGGATGTTTTGGCCGATGACCTCGCGCGTTTTGCGGGCCAACCGGACCAGCAGGCCCAGATGCTCCAGGGGAGCCCCCAACAGCACCGCATCCCCGGCCTCGGCCGCCAGATCCACCCCCGCACCGCGATGGCTCACCGCCAGCCCGGCACTGGCCCGAGCCAGTGCGGGCGCGTCGTTGATGCCGTCGCCCACCATGGCCACCGGGAAGCCGTCTCCCTGGCTTTCCAATTCGGCAACCAGTGCCGCCTTTTCCGCGGGCAGCAAACCGGCTCGGACCTCCTCGGGAGACAAGCCGACTTCCAACCCCACCCGCCTGGCCACCTCCGGCCTGTCGCCGGTCAACATCAAAAACCGTTCGATCCCCAGTGCCCGCAATTCCGCGATGGCCGAGGCGGCCGAGGGCCGGGCCTTGTCGAGCAAACCAAACAGGCCGACCAGGGCCCCGTCCAACGCCACCAGCACGGGCGTCTCGCCGGCCAAGTCGGCAGCCTGCACGAGTTCCCGTCCCTCATCCAGGGCGACCCCGGACTCCTCCAGGAACCTGGCACTGCCCAGCAAGACCTTCCGGTTGTCCACCACCCCGGTGACCCCGCCCCCGGGGCTGGCTTCGATCTGGTCCACCCCGAGTGGGAGGATGCCACGCAGGGCGGCCGCCGAGGTGACCGCGCGGGCCAACGGATGCTCGCTTCCCGATTCCACCCCTGCCGCAAGGGCCAGCAAACGGCCCTCATCCATCCCCGCCAGGGTGCCAACCCGGACCAGCTCGAATTTGCCCTCCGTGAGGGTGCCGGTTTTGTCCAGGCAGAAGGCGCGCACACCAGCCAGTCGCTCCAGGGCCTCTCCCCGGCGCAGCAGGATGCCGGTTCCCGCCAGGCGACCCAAAGCGGCGATGATGGCCGCCGGCGTGGCCAGGATGAGCGCGCAGGGGCAGGCAACCACCAGAACGGCCAAGGCGGGAGGCGCCGCGCGGCGCATCAATTGCCAGTTGGATGGTGGCAATTCCGCCCGGCTGGCTGCTCCACGGCTTTCCAGCCACCAGGTCACCAGAAAGGTGACCAATGCCAGGGCCAGAGTGATCGGCAGGAACCAGCGCGCCATGGCATCAGCCCGGCGTTCGATGGCCGATTTCTCCGCAAGGGCGCTGGCGGTGAGCTTGCCCACCTGGCCCGCCACCGTGTGTTCGGCCACGCGGCGGGCTTCCAGCGTGATGGCACCCAGATGGTTCAGGCACCCGGCCAGCACCGGACTGCCGGGCCCCACCTCCAGGGGGGCGCTTTCACCGGTCAGCACTTTGGTGTCGAGCGTGGTGCGCCCGGTGAGGATGACACCGTCGGCCGGGATTTTCCCCCCCGGCTTCACGGCGACGCGGTCCCCCACCTTCAGGTCGGTGACCAGGATCCGTTCCTCGGTGCCATCGGCCCTCAAACGCCAGCAGCGCCGGGGGGCCAGCTTCACCAGCCCCTCCAGCGCCGACTGGGTTCGGCGGAAGGTCCAATCCTCCAGCAATTCGCCCACGAGGCCGATGATCAACACCTCGGCGGCGACGAGCGGCTCGCGCAGCAAGATGGAGGCGAGCACCGCGATGGCAACCGCCAGGTCGGCGCCGATTTTTCCGGCCAGCAGGGATTCAAGCGCCCCGTACAAGGTCCGGGCCCCGCCGATGACGGCTGCGATCAGGGCGAGTCGCTGACCGAACACCTCCCTGGGCCAGACAGGCAGCCCGGTTCCCCAGGAGCCCAGCCAATCCACCAGCACGGGCCACAGATCGGCCGCGACCAACCCGCCGATCAACGCGAGAAGGGCATGGAGCTCCAGGCGGGGCTCATGGGAAAAGGTAGTGTCCGCGTGGGAAATCTCGCGATGCATGCTGGCGATTCTGGGGGGCTGAAACAAATCAGGCGGCAAGCCTCTAGCTTACCGCCTGCGAGTCTCCCCATGCCCCCTAAACGGGGCCCCTTCACCCGGATTTCTCAATCCTCGGCAATGATGACCGACTTGACCTCGGTGTACAGCTGCAAAGCATATTCACCCAATTCCCGCCCGATACCGCTCATCTTGTAACCACCGAAGGGGGCTGCCGCGTCAAACACGTCGTAGCAGTTGATCCAGACGGTGCCGGCCCGCAGGCTTCGGGCCATGCGGTGGGCCTTCTTGATGTCCCTGGTCCAAACCGCGGCCGCCAGGCCGAAGTGGGTCCGGTTGCCCCGCTCGATCACCTCATCGATCGATTTGAAGGGCAGGATGTTCATGACCGGGCCGAATATCTCCTCGCGGGCGATTTTCATGTCGTCTCGCACACCGCTGAACACGGTCGGCTCGACATAGTAGCCCGGAAGGTCGGGTTTGCCACCACCGCAGTGCAGTTTAGCCCCCTCGTTTTTCCCGGCCTCGATGTAGCCCAGCACACGCTGCTGCTGCTCCCTGGTGATCTGCGGCCCCTGGGTGGTGGCGGGGTCGAAGGGGTCGCCCACCTTCTGCGAACGGGCGCGCTTCACCAAGCGGTCGACAAACTCATCGTGGACCTTCTCCTCAACGAAGAGCCGGCTACCCGCGCAACAGCATTGGCCCTGATTGAAGAACAGGCCGAAGTAGGCCCCCTCCACGGCCGCGTCGAGATCGGCATCGGCGAACACCACATTGGGGCTCTTGCCGCCCAACTCCAGGCTGACGCGTTTCAGGTTGCTGCGGGCCGCGGCCTCCATGATGATCTGGCCGGTGGTGGTCTCGCCCGTGAAGGCAACCTTGTCAACATCCATGTGGCGCGTGAGGGCCGCCCCGGCTGTGGGGCCGAACCCGGGCACCACATTGATGACCCCGTCGGGGAAACCGGCCTCCTGCGCGAGTTGGGCCACTCGGGCGGCGCTGAGGGGAGTCTGTTCGGCCGGCTTCAGCACCAAGGTGCATCCACTGGCCAGAGCCGGGCCCCATTTCCACGCCTGCATGAGGAGCGGGAAATTCCACGGGATGATCTGGCCCACCACGCCGACCGGCTCGTGCCGGGTGAAACAGGTATAGGGTCCGTCCACAGGGATGGTCTTACCGGCCATCTTGTCGGCCCAGCCGGCGTAGTAACGGTAGCACTTGATGGTGAGGGGCAGGTCGGCGGCGATGGAATCGCGGTAGGGTTTGCCGTTGTCGAGGGACTCCAGTGCCGCCAGCTCCTGCTGGTGTTTCTCCACCAGATCGGCCAGCTTGTAGATCAACCGGCCACGCTCACTGCCGGACATGCGGGACCACGGGCCCGAATCAAACGCCCGGCGGGCCGCCGCCACGGCCAGGTCGATATCGGCGGCATCCCCCTCGGCCACCCGGCAGATGATTTGATTGGTGGCGGGATCCACAGTCTCGAAAGTCTTGCCGCTGACACTGGGCCGCCATTTGCCATCGATCAGCAACAACTGGTCGCTCACCCGGAAAGGACGGGCGGGGATATTCAGCGCGACATTCATGGCAAAGGCTCCCGTGGCAAACCGGATCAACAGGGAAAGGATGCTCCACCGGAGCGATCTTCAACCCGATTCCATCAAGAGTCAAGATTGTGGACGGGCACCCCGGGGACCACCGGGTAAACCCGGGGACCGTCTGACGGATGGCAATGGCTGCGCCGGAGCCGGGTACAACCGGTCCTGCGTCTGCTGCACAATCCGGGCAGCCACAGCGACCTTGAGAAGGCTCAACCCGCCCCGGAATACGAACAGGGACAGGACCCCGACCACACTGGCGCCGATCACCTGCCGCTGCGCCACCAGCCCCAAAGCCTGGACCAACCCGAAGATGCCCATGAGCATGAGGACCACCGACAAGGCCTCGCGCCAAAAGTACCGCCAATGATTCATGACCGGTTCCCCTTCTGTCCCTTTCCAATCTCAGCAAGGCCAGCCGGCGAAGACTGGGCCGGGCCAGGCTTGACCCCCAGCAACAAACGGCGCCAGCGTGTTTCGGCCTGCCGCCTGCGCCCCAATCGCCACCACATCAGCCAACGGTCTGTCTTGTTGAATTCCCGACCCATTTCAGCCCAGGAGGCGTGGGCCAGAAATCCGGCTGCGGCTGTCGGATCCATCGCCCGGCCTTCAACGAGACCCAGCATCACACGCACCAGCAGGCCCATAACCAATCCCCCGCCCACCACGTTAATCCAGCGGATCAACTGGACCATCCGGGGTTCGAACGTATTGTTTTCCAGCAACATGGCCGTGAAAACCCAGCCAATCATCACGCCCAGAACGGTGACAACAATCGCGAAGGGCAGTAGCATCCCCCACCAGGCCGGTCCTGCCCCACCACCGCCCGCCACCAGTTGTCCGGTTTGAAAGGGTGAACTACGCATGGCGATATGGCGGCAAGCCAGTGCGTGACAGGCGATGCTTCCCCCCGCGGTGACCAGCCATTCCACCAGGGAAACCGGGTTGGTGGTGTCGAGATCGGGCCCTCCCCCGCCACCCCGACGGAAAAAGAATGGATTTCTGCCTTCCAGCAAACTGGCGAACCACTCCTCCGGGCCGATACCCGATCGGTCCAGCAACAGGATCAGGGGGAGAGAAAACAGGAATACCGTAGGAGTACCTCGCCAGGCCAGCGCGGTGCCCACCGCCAGAATCACCAGTGGAAACAGCATCCACCCGGTCTGGCAAATCTGTGCCAAACCAAAGAAGAGAACTCCCAACGCCACGAGAACCGGGACAAAATCCGCGAGGTGTATCCCCCGGCCCGGTACTTCCCCCGGAGCCTGTTTCCAATGCCGATCGGTGGATGGCTGGCTCATCGTGCCCCCGCCCGTGCGCCGCAACGCCTCAATCTGGCCACCAATCTCTGGGCCTCGGCGGCGCTATCCTTCCCGACGACCACCGGGACCCCCAACCGGCCCAGGCGGCGCCTCAGTTCTGCCAACGCCTCATTCTCCACAGGGACCGCATTGTCTCCTTCAGGTTTCGGGGGCGCACCCGTTTTGGCTGGATCCTCCATGGCGCCTTTTCGTAGTCCAAATTTTCGGTTTATCCACAAACCGGCAGCCCGCAGGATACTGCGCTTGTACCAGGGCCTGCCCTCCTCGGATCCGGCGGGTGTCCGGGTGTCCGCCCCCCATGACCAGGAATCCATCACCTTGGGGGCAAGCACCACCATCACCTCGTGTCGTCGCGAACGGCTGACGCGCACCGCCCGCTCCAGCCGATCCAGCCGGGCTCCCAGATCCTCGGTGTCTGAGAACAGGACATGCAGCTCAGGGTCGCGGGCGCGGGACACGGCCGAAAGCAAACCGAGGGCCAAACGCTCCGCCCGAGCCGCCGACTGGACCCGCAGGGCAGCCAGGGGTGGAGCCACAAGATTACGATCCTCCCGGTGCTCGGCCAAAAAAGCCCGCAGCCTGGTGGCCAACAGGGTGTCATCCTCCAGCAGGGCATCCAGCAACGCCGGGTTGCCAGCCTCGCGTGCCGCAAGCACTGTGGCCAGCACCTTCCGGTCGCGCAATTGCCACTGGGGGAAAAATGAGGCGAGCCTCACCGCCAGCCACAGGGCGGGACCGGAAAGGGGCACCGCCAGACACATCCACCCGCTAGCGACCACGTAGCTGGTCACCATCAGGATGGGAGGAACCAGCCAGGTGTAGACGCGGTGCCGGTAAATCCATCCCCCAATGCCGCCATATCGGCTGAAGCCGGGCCGGGGCGGTCCCCAGAGGATCCACCGCCAGGGCATGGCGGCCCAGGGGGAACGGGCGATGTCAGGGTAGATCTCCCTGGCAACCCGCAATGCCTGGGGAAACAGAACCCGGGGGTCCTCCTCCCTGGGTGGGGACACTCCCGGCGAGGCGCAGCTTTCCGCCAAGGTCTGCAGCACGCGTAACCGATGGCGGCTCCCCCCCGCAGGCTGGCGGATGAAGACCCTCGCCTCCTCGGCCACCACCAACCCCACCGGGTCCCGCTGCTCCAGGGAATGTTCCAGCACTCCCGCGGCGGCGGTGGCCAAGCTGGCCAACCTGGTGCCGCCGGGATGCCACTTCCGCAGGGGCCTTGTGCCGTCCACCACCAACTGGCAACGGACCGGTACCTCACTTTCGAAATCCCGCACAATGATCCGGTCCCGCCGGGCCGAAAGCTTCCATGCGATGTGCCTTGGGGAATCCCCCGGAACATAGTCACGGACATCCAAAATCTCCGACGAACCGCCAGGCCGGCGCAGGCGGTGTTGGCCGGGTGGCAGCAGGTTGTTCGACCGCTTGCCGCCTCCGGCGGGATCCTCGACGGCTCCTGGATCCGGCAGCACCAACATCTCCACCGGAGACCGGATGAAAACCGAATGCCCCACCAACCCCTGGGGATCTATCACCGTCAGGCGGGCCCCCTCGAACCGGGCCACCCCCGGACTGGCCAACCGGCCGCGCCAAAGCACCTCGAGTTGCCCGCCTGGGGGGATGGTCCCGTCCGCGGCCGGCCACGGGTCGCGGACCAATCGGGAAGAAAACCACCCGGTTTTCTGAATGGGCCGGTTGGTCCAGACCATATCCGCGGGCGGCCGATCCTCCAGACGGACCAACGGCAACGTGAACCGTCCACGGTTGATCACCGCGCAGGAAATGGTTAGCGCCTGTCCGTCCCGGAGCGTGCGGCATACGCCGCCACGGTCACGCACCAACCGGGTCAGGGAAATGTCCCTGGCCAGCGAGGCGGTTGCAAAGCGCATCCGCACCCAATTCACGCCCAGCCACCCCAGCAGGCAAAACCCGAGGTAAGCGAAACCATCCAGCCAGTTGATCAGGCCCAATCCGGCCAGAATCAGACCGGCCACAGCCATCGCCCAACCGCGCCGGGTGAGCATGAGCTAGCGCCCCCCCTTGGCGGCAGGCCCCTGGGCCTGAGCGTCCAGCACCGGAACGGCTTGCAGCAACTCCTCCACCACATCCACGGTCCGTCTGCCCTCGATCTCGGCCTCGGGCCGCAGAATCATGCGGTGAGCCAAGGTGGATTGAGCGACGGCCTGGACATCGTGGTGCGTGAAGTAAGCCCTGCCGTCCAGCAGGGCGTGGGCCCGCGCGCAACGCAGAAGACACAGGGCACCACGGGGGCTGGCCCCCAACAACAGGTCGGGATGCTCGCGGCTGGCCAGCGCCAGGTCGATGATGTATTCCTGAAGGTGCGGTTCGCCATGCACCAACGGGCACAAGGCCCTCAATTCCTCGATGCGACCGGTATCCAGCAGTTGCTCCACCGGGGCCGGGGCATCCACCCGCAACTCCAGCATCCGGACCTCGTGCTCGCGGCCCGGATAACCCATCAGCACCCGGACCAGAAACCGGTCCAGTTGCGCTTCGGGCAAACGGTAAACGCCCTCCTGTTCCACCGGGTTCTGCGTCGCCATCACCATGAAGGGCCCAGGCAAAGGCATGGTCTGCCCCTCCAGCGTCACCTGCCCCTCCTGCATGGCCTCCAGAAGAGCCGCCTGGGTTTTCGCGGGGGCGCGGTTGATCTCGTCGGCCAGCAGGACCTGGCAAAAGATAGGGCCCTTGCGCAGGACAAACTCGCCGGATTTGCGGTCGAGCACGCTGGTGCCGGTGATGTCGGAGGGCATCAGGTCCGGGGTGAACTGGATGCGCTGGAACTCCAGCCCCAGCACCTGGGCGAAAGCCTTGGAAAGGGTGGTCTTGGCCACGCCGGGAACCCCCTCGAGCAGGGCGTGCCCCCCGGCCACGAGGGCCATCAGCATGGTGTCGATGGCGGCCTCATTGCCCACCACCACACGCCCCACCTGCTGGCGCACCATGTCGCGCAGGCCACGAACCTTGTCGAGGACCTCACGCCCGATGGCAAGGCCGCCGCCGGCCCCGTCCCGTGTCGTATCCCCATGCCTGTCCTTCGCGCTCATACCTGCAAGCTCTCCCGGCCCTGAAGGCCAACCAAACTATTTTTTAAGATCTGCCATATCCTGGTTCAGGGTGCGTCCCGTCAAAACCATGAAAAGCCAGAACCCGACCCCGCAAGCAGCCATGACCAGAATGGGGCCGGGTGACAGGAACCGGAAAATGGCCGCTCCAGCCCGGTCCGGGATGTTCTCGTCCTCCAATTTCGCGAGGATTCCCTCGCCAGCCTGCACCCCGCTTTCCGCAAGGCGATACAGCAGGGTGAAGAGATCTTCCGGGGGAACATTGGGCAATGGTATGTCCGGCATCGCCACCGGTGGCACAAACGGCTTGTCCACCACCTCGCCGTTGACGATCAGCAACAATTGATCCCGGCGGGCCAGCCCACCGGGAAGGTCGCCCATCGTCATCCATTCGGCCAGGTTGCAGGCGAATGCCAAATTGCCGGGCAGCGTGAGCATCTGGTTGCACGCCACCTCCGGATCGGCCAGGAGCAATACACGCCCCTCGCCGACTGAGGTATCCTGCCGGCCCGTCCCCAACGCGAATATCGCGTCTTCCCTACGCGGACCGGATGGCATCAATTCCACGGTCCCCTGGAAACGGGCAAGAACCACCCCCTGCCCATCTTGGCCCAAGACCCGGCTGGGTGAGTTGCTGACCACAGGGGAAACCATGCCAGCCCGGCCCGCGAACAGTCGGCTGGCACCTTCAGCCTTCAGCGGAATCAACCGGGATTGGCCCTGATAGCCGGCATCCCGACCAAACGCCCTTAGCTTTTCGCCCGTGATGACCGCACCGTTTCCCATCAGGTGAATGAGGGCGTTTCCAACGCCATCGCGCCCTTGCCATAATTTCTGGTCGCTGGCCACCACCAGGGTGCCCCCATTCCGCACAAACTCCTCCAAACCCGGCAGTTGTAATCCCGTGGTGTCCCCCAAAACCAAAACGGTGCGGGTTGAGGCCAAACGGCTGCGGCTGGGATTATCGCCCCTGGCCCACTCACCCCAACCAGGCACAAGCCTTTGTCCGCCCCCCTGCCAATTCGGCGCGGTCAGCAGATAACTAAGCCACTGGTAACCATCCGCCGGGATCCGCTGGGTTTCCTCGGCATCAGCGCTTTCGCCAGGCCGGTCTGCCTGGTTTCCGTTGTCATCTGCGCGGATGGCGGCCGCCTTGAAATCAGCACCGGCATGGGCAACCGTCGAACACGATTGGCCAGTTGCCAAAGCCAGCACAAAAAGGCCAGTCCAACGACAAGCCGAGGAATCAGGCCGAATCATGGGCGCCTCCCCCTGGCTGGCCGGGCATCCATTTCATGAACCAGGCGGGCGATCGCCCGGAGCCCTTCCTCCGCCTGATCGGAAGTTGGACGCAAGCCATCGGGAAGGTACCGGGCGCGCTCGTATAGTTCACCCAGGTAGGCGAGTTGCCCGTCACGGCCGGGCATGGTGCGCGCCAAACCGGTCGCCAGACGCAGGTGATGGAACGAAAGCGCCTGGCGACCCAACAATTCGAGGGCCAATCCCTCATACACGAGGCGGAACCGTTCGACGGTGTCTGGCTGGTCGCTGTGGGGATCGATTCCGAACACCTTTTTCAAATCCGGGGCAAGACCCAACTTGGCCAGCCAGAGGTAGGCCCACACCAGCAGCAGGGCCCCCGCCGCACCACCGCCCAACACATAGAGCGTGGAACGATCGGGCAGCGAGAAAGATGGAAGACTGATAGCCCCCGGGCTTGGAAGGTTCAAATTCGGGGCGCGGAAATTGAAACTTGGCAACTTCAGATTTCTGAGGAAGCCAAAGTTGGGGCGAATCCGGTCAAACCAGTCCCTACTCCACTTGGGAAAAACCATCTGCCATTTTCCAGGGCGCAGCTTGTCCCAATCAAATTTAGCCAACCAATGTCCTAAATCACCCTTCATCCCGGGGGCGGGGATCTTGGAGAGCAGGTTGGAGAGTTGTTCAATCTGGGTGGTATTGAGGCCCATCCGTCTGAGGAAATCGGTGAAGCGTCCAATGTTTTCGGGGGTGATTCCAAGACTCTCCAGGGTGGTTCCCTTGCCGGATGGATTGCCGCCAAATCCTGGCACACCTCCTGAAAAAGGCGTGGCGCCGGGCCCCTGCCCGATCCTTCCCAACAAAGACACGATGGACTGGATATCCGCGGGCCCAAGAATGCCCGGGGCTTTCCCCGAGGACAACCGCTCGAGCAGGCCCCGCAGCCGTGCCAACTCAGAACCTTCGAGGCCGGCGGCCCGCTGGAGGTTGATTTTTTCAAGCAGCGGCCCCAATTTAGACCAATCCAGATCAGGATTAAGTTTCTCCAGTGTTTCGCGGTTTTTGGCCAGGCTGCCGAAAAGCTGCAACCAGTTCCCCATCTCCATGGGGCTCAGGCCCTGGATGGCCCCGCCATTGGCCCCAAAGCCCTCGAGCATTTTCTTGAGAGCCGTCGGATCCAGGCCCGTTCCGGGCTGGCCCAGTTGCAACAGCCTCATGATTTCGGCCAAGCTCCCAGGCGGGCCCAGCGGAATCCCCCCCTGGCCTTTCGGGATATTGCCCGCAAACGCCCCCAACCAGCCCAATCCAAATCCCATGCCCCCCGGCAGGCCGGCCATCTTCCCACCCGGAAGCAAGGAGGACCAGAGTGACGGGCCGCCCCTGGGATTGCCGGTGGAATTGAGGAACGCATCCAGTTGTTGACGGGTGAGCCCCTGGGATTGCGGGCCCAACGGTACGAAACCTTCCTGGGCAGTCAGGCAGGCCGGAAAAAACAGGAACAGGCCAGCAACCACCCATGTAAACAGGGTGTTTTGACGATCCAGAGAATGGGACTGGCCGGCAAGGAATTGCATGAGCTCATTGTAACTTGCCTAAATCGACACCGCACCCCGCGGGATTCAAGTTTCCCGAAAGGTGGGCGAGTCGGGTTAACCTGGCAAATGGCTGCTCAGGGCCGGGCTTTCAGGCCGAACCAACCGGGCGGGCAGCAACCATCCACGGGCCCCTGTGCCGGCAGGCAACGCGGCCCCATCAAAGGCATGGGCTTTTTGCAGTAGGGGTCCGCTCCGGTCAGGCAGGCGGGTGGAATGGGCATCAGACATTTCTTGTCGTACCCGTCACATCCCGCCGGCCGAAACCATGGCCCCACCGGGGTGCATGGTTTGGGGCAGTAATCATCGAAACCGTACCGGGACGGCCCTGGAGACCCGGCCACCAGCCACGGGCCGATCAGGCAACCCGCCACCAGTGCCAGCCGAAAGGAGTTGGGGAACATCAATTTCTCCCGTGGCATCATTCCGGTTTGGCGGCGGGAACCGCCGGAAGACGGTTGGGGGCTTCAGGACGGGGTTGGTCCGGTTTCGGCGACGGGAGGATCTCACCCGGCAAGGGAGCCATAGCCCCCCCCTCCCCGGCAACGCCACCGACCGGATCGCAGCCGTCCAACCGGATCTGCCAACCGCCGCCGAGAGCCCGGAAGGTGTGGACCAAACCGCGGGCGATTTCCTGCTCGGCCATGGCATAATCCAGTTGGCGCTGCAGGAGCTTCTCCTGCAACAGCGAAACGCGGTTGAAATCGGTGGTACCGGCCTTGTACTGAACCTGGGCGATATTGGCGGCCTTTTTGGCGGCCTCCACAGCGTCCTTGAGTTCCTTGGCCCTCTCCTGCCCTTTCAGGAACATCACCAAGCCGTTTTCCACCTCCATGCCAGCCTTCACCACCGTGTTCTGATAACTGGCGACGGCGGCTTGGAATTCGGCATCCTGGTACCGTATGTTGTTGACCAGCCTGCCGTAGTGCAGGACATTCCACCGGAAAGTCGGCCCGACGCTGCCATAGAAAGCCGGCTGGCTCCACATGTTGCTGTATTCCAGCGCGGACCATCCCAGATTTCCAATAATTGAGATGTGGGGATAGAGTTCGCTTACAGCCACGCCGATTTTCGCGCAGGCCGCCGCGGCCTGACGTTCCGCCTCGCGGACATCCGGGCGCCTTGCCAGCAACTCGGCGGGCATACCCACGGCCACATCGACGGGAGCTTGGGGGATAGGACCGGGGCCCAGTTTCTTTTCCAGGTCCTCCGGGCTGATACCCATCAGCATGCACAGGCGGTTCGCCTCCAGACGGGCGAACCTCTCAAATGTGGGGATATCGGAAAGCGTCTTGCTCAAATCGCTTTGCGCCTGGTCGACATCCAACTCGCTGGCTGTCCCGGCCCGGAAACGCGCCGAGGCGAGGGTAAGGGATGTCTTCTGGAAATCAGCAACCGACCGGGACAATTCCGCCTGGCGCTGGAAAAAACGCATCAAAATGTAGGAGTCCGCGACATCCCCCAGCAAGGTGACCAGTGCGCCGTCGAATTTCTCGATGCTGGCATCCAGCTCGTCGCCTGCGGATTCGATGGAGCGGCGGTACTTGCCCCAGAAATCCAACTCCCAGGCGAGATTGGCTCCCTGGTTCCACAGGGGGAAGTAGGCCTGCGCGATGAATTGCCGGTTGGCCACAGCCGTGCTCATGCCATTCTGGGAGAATCCCAGATTGACGGCCTGGTCTTGCGGAAAGAACCGGCCCACGGCCACCCCAAGCTGGGCCCGGGAAGCCATGACACGGTATCCTGCCTCCCGCAGGGAGAGGTTTTGGTCGGCAGCCTGGCAGATCAGGCTCTCGAGGTTCGGGTCGTTGAAGACCTTCCACCAATCCCGATGGTCGCTCAGATTGCGGCTGACCCGCTGGTCATTGCCATCGATCCAATTCTCGGCGACAGGAGCCGGGGGCCGGGAATACTGGGGCCCCACCTTGTACCCGTTGTTGACATATTCCCGCCAATGGGTGCATCCGGTCACCGCAACCAGGGTTCCGGCTGCAAGCAAGGCCACCCCCTTCCAGGGGCGGGGGCCAGCATCAGGCGTTTTGGCGCGCTTCATACCAACATCCCCCGATCCAACCCATGGCCATCTGAAACAATGCCATGAGCTAATCGGCAGAATCGGCATGGACGGAACAGTTATTCAAAGTTTTGGGGGCTGCCTCGTATTTTTAATGAAGTGAAAGGGTAAATAAAAAACGCAAGCCGTTGATTGCAACAGCTTGCGTTTTTGAATTATTTCGGGAATACAAGCGGAGAGGGCGGGATTCTTGAAAAGCCCTTTTTCCGCCTACCTGCGCCTAACCAAAAATGGTGCAAATTGCCTTATTTTCCAGCGTTTTTTAAAAACTGCTGTTCCACGACCTCCATGGTCTTGGCTGGTGCAATCATATGCCTTGTGCACACTTTTTGCACCAGCCGTGCACCATTTTTTCGTCAGAGAATTTCCTCTCCACCTGCAGTTTCGACGGGCAAAGGAGGGAACCGGATAGCAATGGCTTGCACCAAATTTGGCACCATAGCGTAGTACTTCCCCATCTCGGCATCGATGTCCAGACC
>Ga0169931_10003696_pt1 | contig 24160 bp, 24 predicted proteins | sample Kivu_15m_20L_FD_129675 | JGI IMG/M metagenome (GOLD analysis project Ga0169931, IMG submission 129675) | Freshwater microbial communities from Lake Kivu, Western Province, Rwanda to study Microbial Dark Matter (Phase II) - Kivu_15m_20L... | ecosystem: Environmental > Aquatic > Freshwater > Lake...
GCGGTTTATCCCCACAATCCAAGCCCCTAAAACAAAAACGAAATGCTCATTTTTACAAACAGGTTATTGCCCGGCCCCCCAACCAAAGCATTCGGCCCATACCGATAAAACACCCCAACTCCAAATCCGGAATTGTTCAACACCAATAGGTTGTCAACGCTCAAACCCGATTCAAAATACCCCAGCTCTAAGGTTGCACCCAACAAACCCGCATGCCCCTCTCTGTTTGACCAACCACCCCAACCCATGTTGTGGAACAAAGACAAATTCGGCCTAAACACTTTTTTCCACTTTACCCAATTTGGGAAGGTATGGTTGATAAACCCATACACATAGTAATTCCCAATAAATTCAGCCGGCATCATGGTTTCAAAGGCGTTCCGGCTTACCAACGAAAAATCGGTATAACTTCCCCGACCATTAAACAATACTTGAGCAGGAGCCCGCTCCGGAACCCAACCCGCCATTAAGGTTGCTTGAATGCGCCCCCATTTTTTCCAACTGTACTTTTCTTCGACTTTCAGCTGAATCCGGGTGTATTCCTGTCCGCCCACGGGCCAGGAAATTCCCCGACCCACCTGAAACCACAATACGGGCTTGTCGGTAGACAAGGCCAAGCGGGTTCCGCCAAACGGTATGTACTTTTCGCCCAAACCCCAACGCAGACTCAAACCCACTTCGGTCAAATTGAACCGCCTAAGGCTATCGGTGCCTTGGGCATACCGGTATCCATCGGTGGGGTTTTGCCAGCGGTGCTGACCATACACCTGAATCTGCACATTCGCCACCGGACTGCTTTCCAAACTTATTCGGGTTTCTTGTATGCTGTCGAACACCGAAACCGCCAACTGCCGGTTTAAATCGTTCAATTGCAGAGGCGGCACAATGGCCATGTCGGTGGCCGCCCGCTCAATTACATCTTGCCGATAACCCAGCCGAAGTTTGGTGGCCGATTTTCGGTGCAAGGGCCATTCTGAAAACACGCCCCATTTCAAGGCCATGTCTTTAAACCCCCAGGCCACATAGCCCCCCACTTGCCACCACGAAATCAACCGTTCGTTGCTTTGCAAACCCAGCCCCAACCGAAACCCTTCGTATTGGTTGGCCCGCATCAATTCATTCAAATTCCAATCAACAATCCCTGTCCTGAATCTTCCGGTAACCAGCGCCTCCAATCCCTTCAAACGCTTGTCTAACTTCATTTCTTTGCCCACGCTGTCCATCACATGGTAGGTTAGGGAATCTTTGCTCTCCCGCTCTTCTCCTCCAAAGCTGTTCAGCAATCCTTCGCTGTTTTTTTCCCATTGTTCATCCAGCTCCACCGCCATGGCACTGAAATCAGAAGGCCGAATCCGCTCTTTGCGTTCTATGTTTCTTAAATAGGTTCTGGCTTGCACCACCATGGGGACTCCGTTGATGCTGGCGCTGCGCAAATGCAGGTCCAATTGCTGCTGTACAGGGAACCAAGCCAGGCTGTCGCAAGGCTCATAGCGCTGAACAATGGCCACCCGATTTCCGGTTGAATCGACCGGCGAGGCTACGGCGCTTTGCAGCGCCACCTGACTGGCATTGATGAACAATTGCCCTTGAATGCCTCGGGGGTTTTTGGACTTTAAGGGATAATATTGAATCAAAAGCAGGGTGTCGTTTCCCTGAACCAAGGTGTCGGCAATATCGTAATAGTACATTCCTAGGCCCTCTTTGCTGATGGGGTTTTGGTACGATACGCCCAAGATTTCAAAGCGGTCTTCGTAAAAAGACAAGCTTTGCATTTGGGTGGTCAGGGTTGAAATGATTGGATTTTGCAGCCCCGAGGTGCGGCTGGCTTTGATGGTTTCTTGAAAGCGCCCGGGTTTTAAATGCCGGCGTTCTATCACCGATTCATTTAAAAAGAAATACTGCTTTTCGGCCATGTTTTTTACTTCAAGCAGTGCGCTGTCGGGCTTTTTCATCCGCAGGCTGTCGGTCATGGCCAACAGGCTATCGGCTTGCGGGCTTAAACTAATGCGTTGATATACGGTGGCTTTCCATTTGGGCAGCGACAAGGGATTTAGGCTGTCGCGTTTGGCCAATATTTTGCGTACCCAGCGTTCGGCTTCCGACATCTCGGCCAGGTACTTGACCTCGTTTAAGCGCACCGACGAGGCCTTAAGGGCTACACGCAATGGGGCAGAACCTTCTACCAGAATGGTATCGCTGATGTAGCCAATGCACGAAAACACCAGGTATTTGCTGCCGCTGGGCAAATTTAATTGAAACCGCCCATCCATATCGGCCGCCACGCCTTTTCCACTCCCTTGTATCACCACCGAAGCAAAAGGCAGGGGCGCTGCGGTGCGCTCGTCCACGATTTTGCCCGAAACCAACGCTTGGCTTACTAGACCCAAGGGGCCCATCAATGCCAAAAAAAGGATTAAAATCCAACGGCTTCGCACCTGCATCCCTCAGGGCTATCGTTGAAATTATTGAAATGTTTTGTCGGCCATTAGCACTGCCCGGTACAGGTCGATGCGTCCGCCTGATTTCGACAAGCTGCTAAATTTCACTGTTTTTTCGTCGCCGGGAAGCACCACTTTTTCTTTGGTTTTTACCGCCGATTTCATCAGGACTGAAATCACATCTTGAGCCGTCATCTTCGGATAATAGCTCATCAGCACTGCCGCAACACCGGCCGCCGCGGGGGCCGCCATGCTGGTTCCCTGTGCGTTATCGTACTTGCTGTCGGGAATGGTGCTGTAAATGGCTACTCCGGGCGAGAACAGGTCCACGTTCTTTTTGCCGTAGTTTGAAAAACCGCCGACTTGCTTTGGGGCCTTTTTCCACGAACCGGCTCCGATGTTGAACCAGGTGCTGCTGGCACCACCAGATTGATAGTATTTGGTTGGGAAGCGGTCTTCTTTGTCTACGTTGATGGACTCGTTGCCGGCGGCATGCACCAGCAAAACTCCTTTGGCGGTGGCATAGGCCACGGCATCGTCCACCACTTTTTTGTCCCACGAAAATCCTTTTCCAAAGCTCATGTTGATGATGTGCGCTCCGTTGTCGGCGGCGTAGCGAATGGAGTTGGCAACGTCTTTGTCGCGCTCATCGCCATCGGGTACGGCACGCAAAACCATGATGCGCACGTTGTCGGCAATGCCGTCCATACCAATTCCATTGTTGCGCACGGCGGCAATAATGCCCGCTACGTGGGTGCCATGGAATGCATCGGGACCTTCCACCAGGTTGTTTCCATAAAAGCGTTCGTCGCTGTTGGCATAGTTGTCGCCCACAATCGCGCGGGGGTCAAAATTCACGTTTAAATGGAAGTTCACCTGTCCTCCAAAATAGTCTAAGGCCTGGTCTAAGCTGCGGCGAATATCGGCCAGGGGAACATCGGGATTTCGTGTAGCAATCATTTTCACCGTTTCCATGGCTTCCGCCACCTCGCTGCCCTCGGCCACGGCCAAAGAGGCAAGGTTTGAACCTTTGATTTCATCAATGCCTTGGCTTTTGGCCTCGGCCAAAACCTTGTCTAGCATATCGGCAATGCCTTGGTACTGCTTTAATCCGCCCTGTACTTCTGCCAAATCGGCATCTAAAACGGCTTTGGCGGCGCTGTATTTTTTAAAATTAGCCAAATCGGCTTTGGCTACGGTTTTCTCGGTTTTCCCTTCAAATGCAGGGCCGTAAGCTGCCACAATGCGGGTCATTTCCAAGGCATCTTGGTTGATTTGAGAACCGTCCTTGCCGCCAATAAAATTCCAACCGTTCACATCGTCCACATAGCCGTTGTTGTCGTCGTCCTTACCGTTTCCTGGAATTTCGCCGGGATTCACCCAAATCACCTCTTTCAAATCTTCGTGCTCAATGTCCACGCCCGAGTCGATGACAGCCACCACAACGGTGCGGCTTTTTTTATTTTTTAAGAATTCATAGGCTTTTTTCGAACTAACCCCGGCATATCCATCGGCTTCTTGGTTCAAATGAAACCAATCTTTGGGGGGCGTATCGGTCTGCGCCGAAAGCGGCAAAACGGCCAACAAAAGGGCATAAAATAAAGCAATACTAAGCTTTGCAAAACGCATATTCATGGTAGTTGATGTGTAAATTTCCGTGCAAGATAGCGAATTTACTTTAGGTGTACGGTTCTGGTTTTTTTGGGGGGCGGGTTACGGGCTTTCAGGGCTAGTCCGCCGTCAAGGGGCCCGGCGGCAGCGGCAAAAAAGGAGCTCCCAAGGTCGCTCTTTTTTGCGCGCGCCGCCCGGCCCCTTGCCGTTGCGTGCTAGCCTCTTCAATCCCGCCCGCGGCCGCACAAGTCTTTTATCTTTGTTTCTTTGTGAAGGCAAACCCATGAAATTATTCCCCCCACTTCCCTGGATTTCGAGCCTTAGGCCCATCAACCTTGGTTTTTTGGCCCTTACGGCTTGGATTGTTTCGCCTTCCCAGCTGGGTAGTCCTTTGTTCGCGTGCCTACTGATGTTAATGCTTATGGGCAACCTGCACAACGACCTGGGCGATTTTCGGGCCGATGCCCTAAACCGCCCTAACACCAATCCCTTTCAAAGCAAAGAAAACCGCCGCTTGGGCGTTCTTCTTTTGTTGTTGGGTTTGGCAATGTTCCTTATTTTTCTGGGCATGGTTGATTCCACAGACCATGTGTTGGGTTTGGTGGCTGTTGCTCTGGCTCTTTGGCTTTACAATTCTAGGCTTCAATATTTTCCGCTTCTGGGCAATGCTTGGCTGGCAGGCATTATGGGATTCTGCTTGTTTTTGTTGATTCATACCGGCCCCCTTGCATTTAAGCAAAAAATATGGGCCTACACCGCCGTAGCCCTTGTGCATTTTGCTCGAGAGTTGGTAAAAAGCCTGCAAGACCAAGCCGGCGATGCAAAGCACAAAGCCCTTCGGTATTCCTTGCCTCCGGTTTGGTTGTACCGCCTGTTGGCCGCTCTTTCGTTGTTGGGCCTGGCGGCCTTGTCGTATTTGCTTTGGCGCAGCGAAAAATCGCCCGTTATTTTTGGACTGGCCTTTGTTTTGCCTTTGCCCTTTGTTTTGTTTGACCGAAACTACAAACGGCTGTCGTTCCTGCTAAAGGCCTTTATGTTGTTGGGGCTGCTGGTGCTGTACCTTTGCTATGTATTGCCTTAATGCCATGAAAAACCCCGCCCTGTCCTCTTTTCCCTTTTCCTTGGTTTTGGGTTCTGCCTCGCCCCGCCGCCAAGAACTGCTGCAGCAATTGGGATTTGACTTCCAGGTTTTGGTGCGTCCCATCGACGAAGAAAATTTGCCTGCTATGCCCGTGAACGAAGTGGCAGAATGGCTGTGCCGAAGCAAAGCCCAGGCATTTCAAGATGTGCTTGATGCCGACCCAAAGCTACTAATCATAACGGCCGATACTGTGGTTTGGAAAGACAACACCCTGTTTGGGAAACCTGCCGATCGGCAGCAGGCCATAGACATGCTGATGGCCTTGCAAGGACAAACCCATCAGGTAAGTACCGCCGTTTGTTTGGGCCACAAAAGCGGATTGCATAGCTTTACCGATACGGCAAAGGTCAGCGTACGTAGCTTGAACCTGGCTGAAATTGAATACTATGTGGATGCCGCCCAGCCCTTTGACAAAGCCGGAGCCTATGGAATCCAAGAATGGTTTGGCATGGCTTGCATCGAACGCATTGAAGGAGATTTTTACACCATAATGGGATTGCCCACCAACAAACTGTACCGGGCTTTGCTTGAATTTAACCCTGTTGTATGAGAATCGTTGACACCATTCCCCACGCTGAATACCGAATTTCCATTCTAAAAATGAACGACAAATGGCTGCTGCGCATCGAGGCGGGCCCTTACGAGCAGGTGTACAAATTCACCACCGAAATGGCTGCCGACACCGATGAAATTAAGCGCCTGGCCAGCCCCGAATTTTTAGAAAAGGTGAAAATCCAATTCGATGCCATGCACGGCATTTTTTTGCCTGCGGTTCGGAGTTTAAAAGGACGGTAGAACCGCTGGGGGTATAGACGCAAAATATGGCGTCTCTACTTACGCCGCTGCGGGTCCAGCCATTCATGTCCCAAATCGGTAAGGCCATTCAGCACAGCAAACAAAGCCGATGTGGTAACAATGCAACCCATCACCACCGGATAATCCATGGTTTGAATGCCCACCACCAATTCCCTTCCAATTCCTTTCCAGCCAAAAATGTATTCCACAAAAACGGCACCGGCAAGCAAACTGCCAAACCAACCGGTAAACGAGGTCCAAACTGGCCCTAGCGAGGCCCGCAACAAATGCACAAACCAAACTCGACCTTGAGTTAAACCCTTGGCTTCGGCTGTGCGAATAAACAGAACCGACCTATTGGAAAGCAAGGTGTTTTTGGTCATTTGCAGCATTACCGACAAGGGCCGAATTCCCAAGGTAATGGCGGGCAGCAATAGGTGTTGCAGAGCCAAATGCCGTTCTCCGGTCAGGTTGTCAATGCTGTACAAACTGCCCCAAGGCGGCAAGCCTGTAAACTCCTTTAGCACATATCCAAACAGCCAGGCCACCAAAATGGCCGAAAAAAAACTGGGCAGGGCCATGCCCGCCGTACTTAAGCCAAGCAACCCTTTTTCCCACCATTTGTTTTGGTTTCGGGCCGCCACATAACCCAATGAAATGCCCAGCAGCCCCGCCATCAGCATCGAAGCCAATGCCAAGATTAGGGTGGCCGGAAAAGCCGAAGCAATAATGTCGCCCACCTGCCGGCCGGTTTGGTAGCTTTTTCCTAAGGACGGCCACTTTAAACTCCAGGAACAGGTTTGGCCGGTACCGCACTGAAGTCCCACAGGGCTAAGGTCGTTCATGTACCAAGCCACCTGTTTCCAAAGAGGCAAATCCATGCGCATTTCCTTTTTTAGGGCGGCAATGGTAACCGAATCGGTTTGCTGTCCTGCCAATTCATATACGGCTTGATCGCGGCTGTTCAGCAGTCCAAAAAACAAAAAGGAAAGCAAGACAGCACTTCCTAAGGCATACAATAGGCTTTTACCGAATATGCCGGCGATGCGTTTCAACGTTGCAGCAAACTGGATAAGGCTTCGGGCGAGGGCAAGCTGCGGGCCGCCCATTTTCCAACCACCTTGCCGTTTTGAATCAACACCAATCCTCCGTTGCTGCGCAAAATGGTTTTCAAGGCTTTTTCGTCGTTAAAGCAAACGGGAATGTCCAATTGATTCTCGTTTTTATACTCATTCAACACCTCGTCAAATTCTGGAGCCGCCAACAAATATAGCACACCGCTGTTTCGTGCCACAGGAATCAAGGCTTTTTGAGCTTCGATAACCGATTCAGAGGCTTCGGTCAGGTGATTAAACACGCCCAGCAGCACAAATCCTTTTGAATTAAACAGGCTGTCGCGGAATTCTTCGCCGGTGTAGGGGTCGCGCAGGGTAATGTCTTTAATTCCCGGCTCCTTTCCTTTTTCAAGTACGGTTTGGTCTTGCTTCCAAAACAAATGGGTGGCCTCGAAGGTCGAATCAAGCCAATCCCAATTGTCGGTGGGTTGCCGCACTTCAAGGCAATCGCTTTTGCGAACGTACACCATTTGAACGGCAACCCGGTCGGGAGTAAATTCAGCGCCTTCGCGAATGTCTTTTCCAATGGCCCAAGCTCGGTAATCTTTCAGGGGTTCGTAGGCAGAGCAATACACTGAAAATCCGGTTGAAAGGAGCAAAGCCGCGACCATACCCCAGTGCGCCCCGTTTTTCGGTTTCCAGGCCCTACTGGCTTCAAACAGCAAATGAAATACGCCCAACAAAACGGCGGGCAGCCACCAATCGAACTGCAAACCGCACAGGGCTGCCATTCCTAGGGCCGAGGCCGACAGCATAGCAAGGCGTGAAGCGTTGCCTTCTTTTGCCTTGGCCAAAGCCGACTGCTTAATAAACAAGGGTAAAATAAAGACCAACAAAAAGATGTCCTTGTAAAAGGACTGCCAGGGCGTCAGTTTCAGAGCATCGCCAAAGCAGCCGCAATCGGTTACTTTTTCAAAGTACGCCGAATAAAAGGTAAGGAAGGAGAAGAAAACGGTGAGCAGCAGCAGCAACCAAGCGCTCCACCTCAAATACACCCCGTGCAGCAGGGCCAAGCCCAGGGCAATTTCGAGCACACAAATGAAAATGGCCAAGGCCAGCGCTTTTTTCTGGAACAGCGAAAACACCGTCAACAAAAAGGGCACTCCGGCGGCATATTCCGATTCCTCCATGCGCACCTCTTCTTTGGAATAGAGGGCATCTTTAAAGGCTTTGGCGCAGGGCTCGTTTTTCATTTTTTCCCCGTCTTCGGTTAAAACCATTTCTGTTTTATGGGTAAGGTCGTGGGCGAAAACCTCAAAATACTCCCCCAGTTTGTACGAAAATCCATCGGGGTCGTTGGCCTTAATCAAGCCCGACAAAATGAAAATGGTGCCTACAATTAGGCGCGAGGTCCACAATAGTATTTTCATAACTACGAATGTACGATGTCAAAAAAACCTGAGCAAAATTCTTAACGAAACAATAACAAGTTTTCAGCGCTGGCCCAAATCCATGGGCGTTAAAACCGCGATGGAAAGCCGCGCCTCCCTGTATTATGCCCACGTGCCACAAAGCCTACCTAAAGGCATTGGGCCCTCTTTTTCGACCTCTCAGCAGCCCTTTAAGGCCATCTGACGTTAGGTGTCATAAAAACATGGCGTAAAAATGGCATAAAAGTAAATAATAATTTACCTTTGCTTATGAAATGCTCTGAGGCTTATCGAATACTTCAGAAAGATGGATGGTACCCCGTTTCACAGAAAAAATCTCATGTTAAACTCAAACATAAATCAAAAGATGGGGTGATAATTTTTCCGAATCACGGTAGCCAAGAATATAGGTAAAGGTTTAGAGAAAAAACTTTTCAAACAAGCAGGAATTAAAATTTAGAGCCATGAAAAATTTGAAGAAAAAAATAGACATCACAGTTGAAAAAACAGACACTGGCTACTCAGCTTATACTGAAGATATGAGTGTCTTCACAACTGGTAAAGATATTCCAGAACTTTACGCAAATTTAATTGAAGCGCTAAATTTGGCTTATGAAGAGTTGGGATATGAAGTAACCGCTGAAAATCTAAAACTAAATTTGGATTTACAACAGTTTTTTCAATACTATAAGGTTTTGAACGCGAACTTCTTGGCTAAGAGAATCGGAATGAACCCAACACTTTTATCTCAATACGTGCGAGGAAAAAAACATCCATCTTCCAGACAAACTGATAAAATAATCAGAGGTATTCAAAGTATCGGTAAGGAACTAGCAGATATAAGCCTCGTATAGAAAATAAACGCCACCTAACACGCAGTAAGCAAAATGGCGCCCGAACATACTCGAGAGAAAGCGCCACATCGCCTACTGCGAAACCGTTAGGTGCAATCCTGGGGACGAACAGAAAACAAAAAATCCCGACTTTACATCGGGACTTTAAATTATACAAAAACGTTATTTTAAGCGATCAGAACTTCATAAGGAAGATTAAAATCATCATGAAGTGCTTTAATGACGCGCAAAGACAATCCTCTTTTACGACTAAAAAATTCGGAGACATTCCCTTTACTACCGAAGTAAATTATGAGATCCTTTGGTTTTAAACCTTCCTGTTCCATCATATACTTTACAGCCTCTACTGGGTCAGGGGCTTCAATTGGATAATGTAAATCTTCATATGCAGACACGAGCGTACCGATTACATCGAGTTCGTCGTAAGCCATTGTTCCTTTTTTAGGATTAAGGGCTATTAATTCCTCAATCCTTTCTAGAGCAGCTTTATAATCTGCTTTTGTGCGTACTGGTTTAATATTTTTCATTTTCGAGGAGTTGAATGGTTAATTGTATTGTTTTCTGTTTGTTTCTTCAATTGGCTTTTATTGGTTGTGTCATCAGGCTTTTTTCGCATCAATTTTAGTATACTCTGCATGTGTGCCTACAAACCGTATGAACATTTTCTGCCCAGCAAAAAACACAAGGACAACAATGCGGTATTTATTTCCTTTAATATCAAATACAACTCTATCATTTCCAACATAATCAGCAGTTGAAAACTCAGCTTTGAGTTCATTGACATTCCTCCACTTGGCTTGTTCAACTTTTTTGAACCAAACTCGAAGTGGTGTCTCAGCATCCGGGTGTTTCTTCCAGAATTTAATAAGCATTAGACGTGAAATTACGTGCATTTTCTTTTTACCGTGGCTTTAATGTTCGGTTAGTATATATTGTACGACAAACATAAAATTAGGTTCTCAATTTGAGAACTTTTTAACAAATATTTATGGCGGCATGACATTTTATAAGAAGGCCAGCACCTAACAGCAAATAAACCCAAGCGGACGGACTCGGTCATCGCTCGGTGCGAAGTAGTTGCCGCTTCGCGAATTTTATTTTGCACCTCACTAATTATCATTTATCTTTAAATAAACATATCGGTTTATAGCCACAGGATGTTTCAAAAGCCCGTTTGGGTCTATTTGACAAACGTTAGCCTTCATTGTTAGATAGCAAAGCAAATAGCACCATGAGATTAAAATTTTGTATCTTTTGACATAAATTATAGATTGGCAGAGTAGCTGAAATATACCATATGAGTAATGCTCAAATATCCATACGCTTTTTTGACGACCGCGAAGTACGAGCCATTTGGGACGAGCAAAACGCCAAGTGGCTTTTTAGTGTGCTAGATGTTGTGGCAGTGTTAACTGACCAAGACAACTACACCAAAACTCGCAACTATTGGAAATACCTTAAAGCCAAGTTGAAGAAAGAAAACAGCAAGTTGGTTAGCGCCACTACCCAACTGAAACTTTTGGCAAGTGATGGCAAACGGTATTTAACCGACATGCTGGACTACAACGGTATTATTGCCTTGGGAAAAGAATTTCCGGGCAAAAAGGCAAACCGATTTATTGACTGGTTCACATTCAGTGACGAAAGTATAGATTGACTATTCCTATTACTATGAAGAAAATGATTAAAAGATAAAAACAACGAAACGCTAACAAAGGCTAAAATCAAGCGGGCTGATAGTGCCATTTTGAAGGGCAGTACATCTTTAAACTTTATTGCAGGTTGACAATGAAGTGCTCCGAACGGCAAAGACAGTGCGGAGATTAACCGCTTTAATCTAAGCATATTATGCGGAGAAAGTTTTATTTGCGGAGAATAAGGCGTATATTTAACGCATAAATTGCGGAGAATGAAAATTTATATCCACGAAAAAGAGAATTGGACCGACTTCACTTGGGATACTAAAAAAGTGATGATAAAACTTGGTGAAGCTAGAAATCAACAGGGCAGAATTCTTGGTAAAATGGAATCACTGGGTTTTGATTTGCAGAATGAAGCGGTTTTGAATACGCTTACTTTGGATGTTATAAAATCATCTGAGATTGAAGGTGAGTTTTTAGAAATTGAACAAGTACGTTCCTCCATCGCTCGTCGACTAGGAATTGACATTGCCGGGGCAGTGGAATCGGAACGCCATGTTGACGGAATCGTTGAAATGATGCTTGATGCTACACAGAGGTATGAATTGCCTTTAACTAAAGACAGATTGTTTGGTTGGCATGCCGCGTTGTTCCCCTCCGGTTGGAGCAATCTAATTAAATTAACCGTAGCAGACTGGAGAAAAGACACGATGGGTCCAATGCAAGTTGTATCTGGACCTATGGGAAAAGAAAAAGTTCACTATCAAGCTCCAAGCTCAGACAGGATAGAACCAGAAATGAAAAAATTCTTTGAATGGTTTGAAAACGAGAAAGAAACAGATTTGGTTCTAAAAGCCGCTATTGCTCATTTATGGTTCGTTACAATTCATCCATTTGACGATGGAAACGGGCGAATTACAAGAGCAATCACAGATATGACTTTGGCACGTTCTGACAAAAGCATCAGGCGATTCTACAGTATGTCGGCGCAAATTAGAGTGGAAAGGAAACTGTATTATGAAAAACTTGAAAAAACACAAAAGGGAAATTCAGATATAACAGAATGGATTTTGTGGTTTTTGGAATGTTTAATAAATGCTATTGAATCCACGGATGGGACCTTGTCGAAAATACTCCATAAAGCAGAATTTTGGAAAATACATTCCACCACAATTCTCAATGATCGGCAACAAAAAATAATAAATAGGCTTCTTGATGGATTTGATGGAAAGTTAACAACCTCGAAATGGGGCAAAATCAATAAATGCTCGCAAGATACGGCTCTTCGAGATATTCAAGATTTGATAAAGAAGGATGTATTGCAAAAAGAAGCAAGTGGAGGGCGAAGTACAAATTATGAACTAAAAGAACTACCCCGCCGCCTGCGGTAGGGATTGAACAAGGTTGCCCGCAAGGCCGGGGGCTTTAATGCCCGCGTGCTGCGGAGGCGACTTTAGGAGCCACCGCAAAGCCGCTGGGCATAAAGCCCCTGGCCGCGGACTACCTGTGAAAGCCCGCAACCGCCCAAATCAACACCCTATTTTATAAAAGTTCCAACCCCTGTTTTACGAGCATTCCTAAGCCCATTATCAGGACAAACCAGCCGAATGCGCTTTTGAGTTTTGCACCGGGAATGCGCTGGCTTAGGCCGATTCCGACGAAGATGCCCAGTATGGAAAGTCCGCTGAACAGCAGCAAAAAAGGCCAGTTGGGGCTAAAATTTGATAGGTCGCCGCCGAAGCCAATCAAGCTGTTGGCCGCAATTATAACCAAGGTAGTGCCGATGGCCTTTTTCATGGGCAAACCCGTAACCTGAACCAAAACGGGAATGATAATGAAGCCCCCGCCCGCGCCCAAAAGTCCGGTTAAAAGCCCAACGCCCAGTCCTTGAGCTACCACAAGTCCCATCTTTTTAAGGCTGAAGTTCCCGCTGGTTTCGGCTACTTTGGCGCTGCTGCCACGGATCATGGACCGGGCAGCAAAAACCATTAAAAGGGCGAACAAGCCCATGAGCCAAGCGCCTTTGGCTATGCCTAGCACGGCCTCGGGCAGCAGGGGAAGCAACCAATAACGGGTTAAAAAAACCGAAACGATGGACGGCGCGCCGAAGGCGAGCGCAATACGCAGGTCGGCCTGCTTTTTTTTAAGGGCCAAGCTGCCGCCTACCAAGCTGCTGCTGCCTACTATAAACAAGCTGTACGAGGTGGCGCTTAGCATGTCGAACCCCAGCAAATACACCAAAACAGGAATGGTAAGAATGCTGCCACCACCGCCAATCAGGCCCAAGGAAATTCCAATGAGCAGAGCCGAGAACCAACCCAAAAGTTCAAGCATGGTGCCAAAGTACGGGTTTTTGAAGCTAAATAGGGGTAACCTTAGGCACATACAGAAGCAAACCCGGGCAGGCATGGAAATTGCTTGGCCCTTCGGAAGTTCCGTTTCAAGCCTTACCTTTGAATTATGCAGGTTTTGCGTTTAGCGGTTGCGGTGTTTGGCCTTTGGGGCCTGTGTGGATTGGCTGTTCAGGGGCAAAATCCGGCTCCGATTCAAAACGATAGCCTAAAAAACGCAAACAATGGAATTTTGATAGATGGGATACGGGTGCCGGGCAGCGAAACCGATTCCTTGCGTCGGTTTCATTCTTACCCTTGGGAATTTAGCCGAGAGATGGGCTTTGGCCGGACTGTTTACTCGAATCAGCTGCATCACATGCCCATGCTTGATGCGGCTTTGTATTTCCCGTCTTTGCCCTTGAATTTAGGAAATTTAGGCAGCGCGGTGTATCCGCTGTATTCAAACCCTGAAAGCGACCGGCCTGGATTGCTGAGCGGGCCTCAGCATTTTAATTCGTTTTTGTACCTAACGGAGACTACACCTTTGCGCGAATTGGCCAGGCCGTACACCGAATTGGCCTATCAATTGGGCTCGTTTGAGGAACACTGGTTTCAGGCCGACCATGCCCAGGCCTTTGCCAAAGGCTTGTATGCCGGGTTTAGCTACCGGCACATCAACTCCAAGGGAGCCTATCAGCGGCAAGACAAAGTGTTTCATAATGGGCGTATGTTTGTGCGGTATGCTTCGCCTTCGCAGCGCTATCAAGCCTATTTGGTGTTGACCCACAACGATTATTCGGGGCAAGAGAACGGGGGATTGCTCAACGATTCCACCTTTATTAAAGGAGGATTGTTGAATGGGAACAGCTTTATTCCCAACTTAAATCGGGCCACCTATCCGGTGCGGTTGAATGCGGCGGGGCGTACAGGAGTTCATTCGGGAATTCGGTTTGGGCAGCGTTGGCAGGCCAAGGCCGACAGCAGCGGCAAGGCGTTTCCCTTGGGTTTGGTGCATGGGGTTGAGTGGAGGCGCAGCAGCGACACCTATACCGATTTGCAGCCCGACAGCTTATACTATGCGCAGTTGTTGTTTGCCAGGCCCGATGCGCAGGCCTGGAGAAACAGCCAGAGTGTGGTTCAAGAGGCGGGGGTGTTTTGGGCGGGTTCCCATGCTTCAAAACCAGCTAGGGCGGCCGTTTTGCTGGTTCACGAATACTACAGTGCGGGCAGCGGAACCGATACCTTGCAGTCCATTGACACCAGCTATGTTCGGGCTGTAGGCAGCGAAGTTTCGGGGCATCATTTAAGCGTGCGGGGCAGGCTAAGGCTAGAGGCTGGGCGGTTTGGCTTTGAGGCGCAGGGCCAAGGATTTTTCAGCGGATACCGGCAAGGCGATGTATCGGCCCAGGGCAGCATGCATTGTCGATTCGGCGACTACAGGGGGGTAGATTTGCACCTGCATGCGGGGGCCGAATTAAGGCAGCCCTCGTATTTTGACCGGGAAATGAACACCCATTTTCATCAATGGGCCCAGAACCAGCAAAAAGAACAGCGGGCAAATCTGATGTTGTTGCTCCACACCCAGTTTTGGGGGCGGAATCTGGAACAGGGAAACAAAGAAAAGCTGAGGTTAACGGTTTGGGCCGAGTGGAGGGGCATGAATCAATTTGTGTGGTTTGACCAACAGCTGTTGCCGCTTCAAAATGGAGATGCGGCCATGCAGACTATGGGGGGAATTCGGAGCGAATGGAAATTCGGGGTGTTTCAGCCCCGCTTAAATTTGAATGTAAATTACAGCAGTACGGAGCGCTTGCCCTTGCCGCTTTTGTTGGGGGAGTTGGATTTGGGGGTAGAGGCCAAGTTGTTTAAGAAAAACCTGCATGTTCGGGCGGGGGTTGATGCCTCGTATGTGTCGGAATTTCGGTCCTTGGAATATGCGCCGGCGGTGGACCGGTTTTTTGTGGGTTCGGGGGCGGTTCGGGGCGGATTTGTATTGGCCGATGTGTATGTACATGGCCGCATAAAATCGGTGGATTTTTTTGTGCGGCTGCGGAATGCGGCCCAGGGATTGTTGGGGAGTCCGCACATGTTGGTTCCGGGGTATCCCTTGCGCGATCGGTATATACAGCTTGGCTTGATTTGGGGGTTTGTGAATTAAGCTGGGGCAGAGCAGCTGGAATTGGGGCTGTTTAGGGCCTAATCTTAGAATTTCGGTGTTAAATTTAAGTATAGGGAGGCCAGCCTGCTGTTTATGGTTTAATTTAGAGCTTAATTTAACTTCTTACCTATGAAACTGGGGGTATTTGTATTGTTTTTTATCGGTTTGTTGAACCAAGGAAGGGCCCAGGGCAATTTGCAGTTCAACCAAGCTCTCTTGTTGGACAGCGCCTTGGCGACGGTGCCGGCAAACAAAGTGTGGAAAATCACGGCGGTTTCGGGCAGCGAGTACCGGCTGAACGAGTGCGTTGATATTTCGGCGAATTCGAACCACGAATTGAAGTCGGCTCGGTGTGGGTTGGCTGGTACAACATGGAGTTTTATTGCCAACTATTCCGTTTCTGTTTTCATTGTAAACAACAAAAGAATCATTAATTCAGTGGAGGGTTTTTCCCCGACCAGTACAACCGTTTATCTTTCAAACAATTGCACTAATGGATGGCAGAACAATACTTTTAGCTGCGCAAACCGAGCTACCACCCCCAACATTTTGCCCATGTGGTTGCCGGCCGGAACCACATTGAGGTCGGGCGGGCCCAACACTGTATTGTCGGTGTTGGAGTTCAACATTGTGCCTTAACATATCGGTAAGTTGATGTAATTTTCTTTTTTACAAAAATGAACCTGCCTTCGTTTGTTTAACTATAATTTTAGCTTTAAGGGATTTTAAAACTTCTATTTTTGAACCTAACCTAATTTAAAATAAAATGAAAAAGGGTGCGATTGCGTTGTTGTTTCTCTGCTTGGTTTCCATGGCTGCGGCCCAAGGCAATTTGCAGTTCAACCAAGTGTTGTTGGTGGACACGGCTTTGCAGACCGTGCCCGCGAACAAGGCTTGGAAAATCACGGCCATATCGGGCAGCGAGTACCGGCTGAACGAGTGCGTTAATATTTCGGCGAATTCAAACCACGAATTGAAGTCGGCACGTTGTGGGTATTCATCAACCACGGCAAGTTTTATCGGCAATTATTCCATCTCCTTGTTTTTGGTCAATGGAAACCGAGTTATAAATTCAATAGAAGGAATGCCGTCTTCAACTCATGCTTTTAATCAACATTCAAATTGTGTTGGAAATTTTGCTAATTACACTAGTTTCACCTGTGCGAATCGGGACACCAACCCCAACATTTTACCCATGTGGTTACCGGCAGGAGCGACCTTGCGTTCAGGCGGGCCAAACACCTGGCTGTCGGTGTTGGAGTTCAACATTGTGCCTTAATTCCGGCATGGCTTCTGTTGGCTTTAGGCAACATAAACGCAACCCATTAAATTCGATTCCTTAAAACAATGTCGGTTTTAATCCCAATATGCAACAAAACAAACGTTCCGTAACATGAGAAAAGGTGTCTTTGGTTTTTTCCTTTTTTGCTTGGTTTCCATAGGCGCGGCCCAAGGCAATTTGCAGTTCAATCAGGTGTTGTTGGTAGATAGTGCTTTGCAGACGGTGCCGGCGAACAAGGTTTGGAAGATTAATTCCATTTCGGGCAATGAACGCCGCACAAATGAGTGCGTTGACATATCGGCAAATTCTACCCATGAATTGAGGTCAGCACAATGCTGGTCGGTACAACCCACAGCTAGTTTTTATGGCAACTATTTTATTTCTATTTTTTGGGTGAATGGAAAACGGATTGTAAATACCATCGAGAACTTACCTAACCAGAATTTAACCGTTTATTCCAGCACAAACTGCACAAATTCTTGGACCAGCGGCAATTTCTCATGTGCAAACCGAACGGCCATATCCAATATTTTACCCATGTGGTTGCCGGCGGGCACCACCGTAAAGACAGGGGGGCCCAATACCCTTTTATCGGTGTTGGAGTTCAACATTGTGCCTTAAAAACAAATCGAAACCGCCTTGAATACTCAGCCCTAAGGCCAACTCTACATAAACCGCCCCGCCCACCAATAACAATAGCCCATGCAGTTGTACGATGTTTCTTTGTATCCACCAGCCACAATGCGTGAAATCAATTTAAAGTATGGGGCTCCACATTCCTGGCGAGAAAGGCTGTTTGGTCCGGCGGTGGGCAGTCCGGGCATGGATTGGTTGTTAGGTCCAGCTGAAATTGCCGAAATCATTGAGCCCTTAGGTCCCCGAATTCGAATGAATGCCGAGCGCCGCCCCAAAGGCTGGTTGCTGCACATCAACGGCAGTTTGCGGCGGTTTTATCAGGTCGGGTTTGAGCCGGGCGAACTGCAAGGCTGGACCTTGCATGACGTTCCCGGAGAGCGGTATCAACGGGTGGAGATTCGAACTTCCGGACAAATTTGGCAGTGTAGGCTCCGCGATTCGGCTCGGGGCGAGGCGCTACAGGCCTTTTTTCAGCGGCTTTCGTTGTTGAGCCATTCGTAACCAATGTCGCGGCGGTAAAACCCGCCCGACCAATTTAAGGCATCCAAATACCCATAGGCATTTTGTAGGGCCTCGGGCAGGGTTTCGCCCAATCCGGTAACGGCCAACACGCGCCCTCCATGGCTTAGCAGCTGGGTTTCGGTTTTGCGGGTTCCGGCTTGAAAAACCAAGGCCGAAGCCGATTCAGGCAAACGCAGCGGCAAACCGGTTTCGTAGCTGCCGGGATAGCCCTTCGAGCAGAGCACCACCGTGCTTGCCATACCCGAATTCCATTCCAATTCACCTGCTGGCCAAGGCCCGCCGCCGGCAGCTTCAAGCCAGGGAATCAAATCGCTTTTTATAAGGGGCATTACGGCTTGGGTTTCGGGATCACCCATGCGGCAATTGTATTCAATAACGTAGGGTTTGCCCAGCACCACCATGAGGCCAACGTACAAAAAACCGGTATAGGGTTGGCCTTCGGTGCTCATGCCCTTTAAGGTAGGTTCGACAATGGTTTGGGCTACTTCGTTCAAAAATGCGGGGCTGGTATCAGGCCATGGCGCCACAACGCCCATGCCTCCGGTATTGAGTCCCGTATCGCCCTCGCCCACTCTTTTGTAGTCTTTGGCCGTAGGCAAAAACACATAGTCGGTCCCATTGGTCAGCACAAAAACAGAACATTCCATGCCATGCAAAAAGGTTTCAATCACCACTTTGCTGGCCTCGCCTCGGTTTTTTTGAGGATTAAGCATAAGGCTAAGCTCCCGTTTTGCCTCGTCGGCGGTCGAAAGAATCAACACGCCCTTTCCTCCGGCCAAGCCATCGGCTTTCAACACATAGGGTGCCTGAAGTTGATCGATGAAACGAAAGCCTTCCACCAGGTTTTTTGCGGTTATGGTTTTGTGTTCGGCTGTTGGAATGCCATGCCGATTCATAAAGCCCTTGGCAAAATCTTTGCTTGATTCGAGCAGGGCCGCCTTTTGGCTGGGACCAACTACTTTGAGTGGCCCCAAATCGGTTCGCTGCTTAAGGTAATCCACTAGGCCATGGGCCAAAGGTTGTTCAGGACCTACCACCAACAATTGAATGTTGTGGGTTTGAATCGCCTGTGCTATGGCCTCAAAATCAAGGGGGTCCAAAGGCACTGCGCTGGGGCTTCCTCCGTTTCCGGGGGCGGTAATAAGTGCGTCGCAACGAGGGCTTTGAGCCAGTTTCCAAGCAAGGGCATTTTCGCGGCCGCCAGAGCCCAGCACAAGTATATTCATTACAGGGGGATGTTTCCGTGTTTTTTACGGGGGAGCCATTCCACCTTATTGGAAAGCATGTCGTAAGCGCGCAGGAGTTTTTCGCGGGTTTGTTCCGGGAGTATTACTTCGTCCACATATCCTCGGGCTGCCGCTTCATACGGGTTGGCAAAGCGTTCGGCGTATTCCTGTTCTTTTTCTTTCCATTTCTCTTGAGGGTCTTCGGCGGCGGCAATTTCGCTGCGGAAAATAATTTCGGCAGCCCCCTTGGCGCCCATCACGGCAATTTCGGCGGTGGGCCAGGCATAATTCATGTCGGCACCAATGTGTTTGGAGTTCATTACATCGTAGGCTCCGCCATAGGCTTTACGGGTAATAACGGTAATGCGAGGCACCGTTGCTTCACTGAAAGCATAAAGCAATTTGGCCCCATGGCTGATGATTCCGTTCCATTCTTGGTCGGTACCTGGCAAAAAGCCCGGAACGTCTTCTAAAACCAGCAAAGGAATATTGAATGCATCGCAAAAACGAACAAAGCGGGCAGCTTTGGTGCTGGATTTAATGTCGAGCACACCCGCCAAAAAGGCAGGTTGATTGGCTACAATGCCTAGGCTTCGGCCCCCAATGCGACCAAATCCAACCACCATGTTTTCGGCAAAATCCTTGTGCACCTCCATAAAGGAATCGGCATCTAGAATTTCCCGAATCACCTCTTTCATGTCGTAAGGTTGATTGGGGTTTTCGGGCAACATGGTGTTTAATGCAGGGCGCTTTTCTTCGGCCGCTTGGTAAGGCAAATGAGGCGCTTTTTCTTCGCAGTTTTGAGGCAGGTACGACAGCAACCTACGTATGTGCCGAACGGCATCGGTTTCGGTAGTACAGGTAAAGTGCGTAACCCCGCTTTTGGTGGCATGGGTAGAGGCTCCGCCCAATTCCTCGCTGCTCACCTCTTCGTGGGTTACGGTTTTTACCACGTTGGGACCCGTAACGAACATGTACGAGGTATCTTCCACCATTAGAATAAAATCGGTAATGGCAGGAGAATAAACGGCTCCTCCGGCACAGGGGCCCAAAATGGCTGAAATTTGAGGAATAACCCCCGAGGCTTTGGTGTTTCGGTAAAAAATATCGGCATAGCCCCCCAAGGAAACCACGCCCTCTTGAATGCGGGCACCTCCCGAATCGTTCAGGCCAATGACGGGGGCTCCATTTTTCAGGGCCATATCCATAAGCCGGCAAATTTTTTCGGCGTGGGCTTCGGCCAGCGAGCCGCCCAAAACCGTAAAATCTTGAGAAAACACATAGACGCGCCGCCCGTGAATGGTTCCGTAACCGGTAACAACTCCGTCGCCCAAAAACGTCTGTTTGTCTAGGCCAAAATGTCGGGAACGATGGGTAACCAGCATTCCCAATTCTTCGAACGAATTCGGGTCTAACAGCAAATCGATGCGTTCGCGCGCGGTGAGTTTGCCTTTTTTATGTTGGGCTTCTTGACGGGCTACTCCGCCCCCCAAATGGGCTTCGGCTTGCTTTGCCTGAAGCTCGGCTACTTTTTTAGCATGTTTCATTCCCAATCTGGCTTGGTTTGGCTTCAAAAGTAACCAAACCCGATGGAATTAGATAAGAATGCGCATTATTGCTTTATCCACTTTTTTACCCAGCTTTTTCCATGTTCGTCTTGCACGCGGAGCACATAGGTGGCTGCAGGCAAATCTTGAACATCCAGCAAAAAGGCCGAACTGTTGCCTATGGAACGAAGGATTCGCCCCCGAGCGTCGGTTAAAGATAGAGATGCCGTTAGGCCTTGAGGCAGCTCCACCTTTACCCAATGCGTTCCCGGGTTTGGATATACCGACCATTGCAAGCTGTTGCTGGTATTGGTTGACAAGGGCAGCCCTATAAAATCAATGTTCCCGTTGACATCGAAGGGGTTTGACCACTGTTCGGCAGAATAAACCGCCGAACCTGTTAGGGTGCGCAAAAAGGCCACCAGGGCGTTTTTGTCGTTCACCGACAAATTCAGGTTTTGGCCTTGGTTTTGAGGCCCAGCAAGCCGACCATCTAAATTGTTGTTGCCCGGAATAGGTACAATCAGGTTGTAGTGGTCAACCACCTGCATCAAGTTGGTTTTACTTCCATCGTGCATCATGGGTCCATTCAGCTGCCCCGAAGGATTGACCATGTCGCGTAGCGAAGGAGACCGAGTATTACCCAAGTCCAGTTGGCCAGGTTGGCCACCCGCAACTCCAACAACGTTGTTGTTGCGGCTATTGGGGTCTATGTCGAATTCAGGTCCGCGGTGGCAACCTTGGCATCCGGCCCCAGCGGGCGGCGGGCTAAGAAAAATAGTTTTGCCGTTGTTTTCTTGGTTGGTAAAATTGGGAAAGGGCGCATTGATGTTCGGTGCCTGCGCCATGCCTTGGTCAAACTTTGAGTCGAAGGAACTGATGCTTCTTAAGAAGGTGGATAGTGCGCGCTGAATGTACAGCTCTGAAATGTCCTCGCTGCCAAAAGCCAGTTGAAACAGAGCGGGGTATTCTGGAATGGATTCAAGTTTTCGAATTAGCGAGTCGATGCCCGGTTGGCCGTTTTGGCCAGAAAAACCCATTTCAATGGCATCTTGAATGGGCTGAGTGGTTTGGTCGTCGAGCGTACTGGCACGTTCGTTCCAGAAAAAGCGGGTTTCGGTAGCAAAACGGGTGTTTATTAGGCGCATGGAATGCCGCCCGGTGAGACCGCCCGTATGGCCTACCGAACGCAAAGCAGTATCGCCAAACGCAAATGCTTGTTTGTGGCATGAAGCGCAAGAAACGGCATTGTTTGACGACAACCGAGCGTCGTAAAAAAGCACCCTGCCCAAGGTGGCCCGCATGTTGTCGTCCGGATGTGGGGCCGGGGCATTGTTCTTATTGATGTAATTGGGAATGGGCAGGCCATAGTAGTTAAACAGGTTGTTCAAATCTATGGTAGCTGCGGTTAATGCCAGCAAAAAAAAGGCAGAAACCAAGCTTAGGGTTATTCGCTTTGTGTTCATAGGAATGTGGTTGGTTTTCAGTATCTAAGGTAGGACTTTTTTAGTATGTCGGCAAGAATTCCAATTCTTTTTTTTAAATGCACACGTTTAATTTATGCGGAAATTCAAATGGGATTTTGGATTGGGGGCGGCAGCCGGGCTTTCCGCACTACTCCGCAGTTGCCGAAAGGCTGGCCCAGCTGGTTTGCGGGGGCTCCTCACGTCGCCTCCGCACCTAGCGGGCCAGGATTCGGCACCTTTGCGGGGTAGTTGCGTCAATCCCTGCCGCCAATCATGGCTTTTACGTAGTTATGACAGGCACCGAGGCCTTGTGCTGGGCAGCGGAATCATCGATTAAGGCCTAGGCCTGGGCAGTTCTCCCTTGGCCACGCGGGCAATGGCCGCAATGTGGTCGGGGGTGCTGCCACAGCAACCCCCAATCAGGTTAACCCATCGGTTTTTCATAAATTCCGACACCAATTCGGCCATGGCCTCGGGCGATTGGTCGTAGGCTCCAAAGGCGTTGGGCAATCCGGCATTTGGATAGGCAGTAACCATCACGGGCGATTTCAAGGCCAATTCATGAATGTAGGGAGCCATGTCTTTGGCGCCCAATGCACAATTCAAGCCGATGCTCAACAAATCGGCATGAAGCACCGATACCATAAATGCTTCTACGGTTTGCCCGCTCAATGTTCTGCCCGAGGCATCGGTGATGGTGCCGCTAACCATGATGGGAATGGCTTCGCCGGTTTCGTCCCTTAATTGTTGAATGGCATACAAGGCCGCCTTTGCATTCAAGGTGTCAAAAATGGTTTCAACCAGCAGCACATCGGCCCCAGCTTTCCAAAGGGCTCGAGCCTGTTCAAGGTAAGCCACTACCAATTCATCAAAGGTAATGGCTCGGTAACCGGGGTCGTTCACATCGGGCGACAAAGAAGCGGTTTTGTTGGTGGGGCCAATGGCTCCGGCCACCCAACAAATCCGTCCCGAAGTCTGGGCCATACAGGCATCGGCAGCTGCACGGGCACAGGCCACCGAGGCCAAATTCATTTCTTCCGATAAGGCCTCCATATGGTAATCGGCCTGCGATATACGGTTGGCTCCAAAGGTGTTGGTTTCGGCGATGTCGGCCCCAGCCTCAAAATACGCCCGATGTATTTCTGTTATTATGTCAGGCCGGGTTAAACTCAACAATTCGTTGTTTCCCTTTACCGGATGCTCCCAATCGGAAAAACGCTCGGCCCGGTAATCTTCTTCTTGCAAGCGGTAACGCTGTATCATGGTTCCCATGGCGCCATCCAATACTACAATGCGGCTGGCCATAGCCTGCTTTAGCTTTTCAATTCGTTCGTTTCTATGCATCCTGTTTTTTGCTAATTCGTATTTTTCTTCCTTGGATTTCCATACCATCAAGCGCTTCAATGGCCGAGAATTCCTGCCCTTCGCTGCCCAAAGCAACAAAGGCGAACCCTCGGCTTCGGCCTGAAATTCGATCCCGAACCAAGTTGATTTCCCTGATGTCTCCAAAAGGCGACAACCAGGCTGTGAGGTCCGGTTCAGCAAACGAGTAGGGCAAGTTTCCTATGAAAATCACCCTCAAAGATAGGCCATAGGCCGAAGATTTCCCTCGAATCTGCTTCAATAATATTTGCCGGCCATAATCCCTAATTTGCAATAACGCGTCGAAGTTGACCGCAGCGCCTGCGCAAAAATTTCTGCATTCTGCGCTAAATTTCTGCCTCGATGATAGATGGTTGGATTTTGAAATGAAGAATGTGGTCTGCTACTTGAGTTGCAAAACCAATTTTAGATTAATCAGCCTAGGCGTCAGGTAATTCGGCACGGCGTAACGGCGGCCCGACACATCGCGAATCCACAAATACGAAATGGTGTTGTTGATGTCGAGCAGATTAAAAAATTCCATAGACGCCCAAAAGGTGCGAATGTGGCTCTGTTCCACTTTTGGACGGTTGGCCTCTAAAAACACAAAGCTAAAACCAATGTCAACTCGCCGGTAGAAGGGACTTCTAAGCGTATCGGCAGC